>Ga0307423_1000586_pt1 | contig 24478 bp, 16 predicted proteins | sample SalMarWE160310MG_FD_202154 | JGI IMG/M metagenome (GOLD analysis project Ga0307423, IMG submission 202154) | Salt marsh sediment microbial communities from the Plum Island Ecosystem LTER, Massachusetts, United States - WE1603-10 | ecosystem: Environmental > Aquatic > Marine > Intertidal zone >...
GCCCAGCCTGGCTTCCCACGCTCCGATCGCGCAGAATGGCTCTTCCCTCGCGTCGGAGGAGCCATGAAGACGATCGACGTGCGTTGGGTGAGCGCGGTGCTGGCCGCGCTGATCCTCGCACCCCTGCCCGCGTTCGCCCAGGCCGACGAGATCCAGGTCTACGACGGCGGCCTCGCGCCGCCTGGGGTGTTCAACCTCACCGTGCACAACAACTACACGGTCTCGGGCCTGGCCGACCCGGCGTTTCCCGGAGCGGTCGTCTCGGAGCATGCGTGGGTCGGCGTGCCCGAGTGGGCGTACGGGGTGACCGAGTGGTTCGAGGCGGGGCTGTACCTCCCGTTGTACAGCTTCGACGAGCACCTGGGCGCGACCCTCGATGGCTTCAAGCTGCGCACGCTCTTCGCCGTCCCGCATGCCGCCGACCGGACCTTCTTCTACGGCGTGAACTTCGAGTTCAGCTACAACGGCAAGCACTGGGATGCGAAGCGGTTCACGTCCGAGATCCGCCCCATCGTCGGGTGGCACCTGGATCCGATCGACATCGTGGTGAACCCCATCCTCGACACGGCGTGGGACGGCTTCGGCAAGCTGGAGCTCGCGCCGTCGACGCGGGTGGCGTGGAACGTCTCACCCATGTTCGCCGTGGCGGTCGAGGAGTACGACGACCTGGGGTCGATCGACGGCTTCCTCCCGGTCGCGAAGCAGGCGCACGAGATCTTCGGCGTCGTGGACCTGGCCACGCGCGTGGTGGACATCGAGATCGGCGCGGGCGTCGGTCTGACGGACGGAACCGACGACGCCACCCTCAAGCTCATCCTGTCCCGCGACTTCAACCACGGAAAGCACCAGTGAACGTCCTCCTCCTCGGCGTCGGCATGCAGGGGCGGGGCGCCCTGCACGACCTGGCGCGAAGCGACGCGGTGTCCTCGGTGGTGGCGGCCGACCGGGACCTGGCCGCCCTGGAGGCGTGGGTGGGGTCGCGCGGCTACGGCGGAAAGGTGCGGTGCCGCGGTGTGGACGCCTCGAATCCGGAGGATCTGGACGCGCTCCTGTCCGACGGCGTGGACGTGGTCGTGGACCTCCTCCCGGTTCCGTTCAGCGGCGCGGCGGCGGCGGCGGCGGTGCGGGCCGGCGTCCACTTCGTGAACACGTCCTACGCCTCGCCGGAGCTGCGCGCGTTGGCGCCCGATGCGGAGGCCCGCGGCGTCACGCTCCTTCCGGAGATGGGGATGGACCCGGGCATCGACCTCGTGTTGTGCGGCGAGGCCGTCCGGTCCCTGGACGAGGTCATGGACTTCCTCGCGTACGGGAGCGGCATTCCCGAGCCCGGCGCCGACGACAACGCGCTCCGCTACAAGGTGAGCTGGACGTTCGAGGGTGTGCTCCGCTCCTACCATCGCGCCGGCCGGCTGGTGCGGGACGGGAGGATCGTGGAGGTGGGCGCCCGCGAGCAGCTCCTGCCCGAGCACCTCCACGTGGTGGACGTGGAGGCCGTCGGCCCCCTGGAGTGCTATCCCAACGGCGACGTCGTCGGCTATCTGGAGCTGCTGGGCCTCGATGCGTCCCGGCTGCGCCGTGGGGGGCGGTATTCGATGCGCTACGAGGGGCACGCGGCGTTCTGGCGTCCGGCGGTGGAGCTCGGGCTGCTGGACGACGAGCCGGTGATGGTCGACGGCCGTGCGGTGGACCGGCGGCGCTTCCTGGCGGCGGCCCTCGAACCGCGGCTGCAATACGCGGAGGAGGAGCGGGACCTCGCGATCCTCCGCATCGAGGTTGCGGGCGTCAGAGACGGTCGGGACGTGCGCATCGTACACGAGGTCATGGACCGGAAAGACCTCGCTTCCGGGCTGACGGCCATGAGCCGGCTGGTCGGCTTCACCGCGAGCATCGGAGCCCAGATGATCGGATCGGGCGTCATCACGCGGCGGGGTCTGCTCAGCCCCGCGGTGGACGTGCCGAGCGCTCCGTTCCTCGATGGCCTGCGCGCGCGGGGCGTCGAGGTCCGCTCGACGGTGGCCAACGCCCCGTGACGGAACCCGGCCACCTGGGCGTGTGGTCGCTCCTGCCCATCGTCCTCGCCCTCGTCCTCGCGTTCCGCACGCGCAACGCGCAGTTCTCGCTCCTGGTGGGCGTCGCGTTGGGCGGCGTGATGGCGGGCCTTGATCCGGCCACGGGTCTGGCACGCACGTTCCAGGAGTCGCTGGGGACGTCCGACTTCGTCTGGGTGATGATGATCGAGGTCGCGGTGGGGGTCATGATCGCCTTCTACCTGCGCTCGGGGGTCATCGACGCGCTGGCCGAATGGGCCGGCCGGAAGATCCGCACGCGCAGGGCCACGGCGGGCTTCGCCTGGGGGATGGGGCTGTTTGTCTTCTTCAGCGACTACTTCAGTCCGCTCTTCGCGGGCCCGATCGCCCGCCCGCTCACCGACCGTCGGAAGATCTCCCGGGAGATGCTGGCCTATCTCCTGGACTCCGGGAGCGCCCCCGTCGCCGCGCTGATTCCCGCGAGCGCGTGGGCGGTCTACGTGGCTGGTCTGATGAGCGGCTACGGTGCGATCGACTCGGTGCAGGCGGGCATCGGGGTCTACACGAAGGCCGTGGCGTTCAACTTCTACGGGTGGATCGCCGTGCTGGTGGCGGGCGGCGTCGCCTTCGGCCTGATCCCTACGTTCGGACCCATGCGCAGGGCCGAGCTCCGCGCCATGAACGAGGGGAAGGTGCTCCGTGACGGCGCGGTCCCCCTGGTGGGCGAGGAGCTCGCGAACATCCAGCCCGTGCCAGGCGCGAAGACCCAGCTGTTCGTGTATCTGGTCGTTCCCGTGCTGATCATCCTCGGCGTCGCGCTCGGCACCTTCGCGGCGACCGGCACCGCGCGCATCCTGGAGGCGTTCATCTCCGCCGTGCTCTACCAGGCCGTGGCCATGAGCTTCGGCGGGCACCTGCGCGGCGTGGACGACGGGATGGAGCTCGCGATCCAGGGCATCAAGGGCGTCTTCCCGGCGATCGTGATCCTCGCGCTGGCCTACTGCATCAACGGGGTGTCGAAGTCGCTGGGCGCGCAGGACTTCATCGTCGAGGCTACGCGTGGGTGGATGAGGGCCGAGGCCGTGCCCGTGGTGACGTTCCTCACCGCCGCGGCCGTGTCGTTCTTCACCGGCACGTCGTGGGGCACCTACGCGATCCTCACGCCGCTGGTCATGCCGGTGGTGATGGACATGACCGGCGGGGTGGTGAACACGGGCGTGCTGGCCACGGTCGGCGCGCTGGTGGGTGGGGCGCTCTTCGGAGACCACAGCTCACCGGTGTCGGACACCACCTGCCTGTCGTCGTTCGGGGCGGGGTCCGACCACATGGATCACGTCACCACCCAGCTTCCCTTCGCCCTCGCGGTGGGCGCCGTGTCCGCGGCGCTCGCGGGGGTGGCCGGGGTGCTGACGCTGTAGGATACGCGCTCCTCGAGAGACCCGAGGCGTTCGATGCCTACATTGAGGAATTCCGCGGCACCTTCGGTGACCGTGTGTCGCAGGAGCGTGCCCCGGAGGAAGTGTTGGTCCGCAACTGGCTGCCGGAGCTCAGGGCGAAGCTGAAGGAGAGGTGAAGCGACGACGCCATGGTGCCGAGGCGGGACGCCTCGCTATCCGTGCCCTCCGGCGAAGAGCCCAGCGAAGAAGTCGCCCTGGTTCCAGGTGGGCCGCTGGTCCTCCTGCGCGATGATGTATCCGGTGAGGAAGTTGATCCGGGCATGGTCGGCCCCCGACTCGAAGTCGAAGTCCTGGTCCATGTCGTCGAAGGGAGTGTGGTAGCGCTCCCCCCGGTAGGCGGTGTTGATGGCGCCCCCGTCGCGCTCGTCTCCCGTTTCGAAGCCGCTCTTGATGAAGAGGGCCGGGATCCCGTGCCGGATGAAGCTGAAGTGGTCGCTCCGGATGAAGAGGACCTGCTCGGGGATGGGGTCGGGGCCCAGCCCGAGGCCCATGTGCGCCGCGGCCGTGGCGACCGCGTCCCCCATGCTGGTGTGGTCGGCTCCGTAGGGCACGATGTCCAGCAGGGGGTGGAAGAGGAACGGCATGTCCAGGGAGAAGTTCGCCACCAGGCTCTCCCGGGGGACGGTGGGATGTTCCACGAAGTAGTCCGAGCCCAGCAGGCCCCACTCCTCAGCGGTGACTATGAGAAACAGCACCGAGCGGCGGGGTGGGGTGGGCAGGCTGGTGAAGGCCCGCGCCGTCTCCAGCACGATGGCGACGCCCGATGCGTTGTCGTGGGCACCGTTGTAGATGGAGTCGCCGTCCACGGCCACGCCCACGCCGAAGTGGTCCACGTGCCCCACGTACGTCACGTACTCGTCCTGCAGCTTCGGGTCGCTCCCCTCCAGCTTGGCGATGACGTTGAAGCTGTTCACGTCGGCGTGCTCGGTGACGGTGCGCATGGAGACACGGGTCACCAGGTCGAAGGCCTGGGGCGTGTTGGCAGCCGCCCCCTCCAACGCCTGCTCCATGCGCGTGGCCGACCCGGTGAACAGGGCGTCCACGGCGGAGCGGTTGAGCGAGGCGGACCCCAGGAGGGCCGGGTCGCCGTGGCTGGGTGTGCCGTCGGCGTCGAGCCAGGCGAAGCTTCCCCTCTTGGCCCGGGCCGCGTTGACGTCCCACCGGAGGCGGGGGTCGTCCGGTGCCCAGAACGTCATGGTCCCCACGGCGCCCCGGCTCAGCGCCTCGGACGTCTTCGTAGCACCCGACGAGTAGTAGGCGCGCTCGTCGCTGGGAAACGACGAAGGCGCTCCGTTCAGGAAGAGCACCACCTTGCCCGTTACGTCGGCGTCGGCGTAGTCGTCGTAGCCCAGCCCGGGAGCGCTGACGCCGTAGCCCACGAAGACCACGGGTGCGTCCTCCAGCTCCACCGAGGGCCGGAGGGGATCGGCCCCCAGGTAGAAGTCCACGTCGTAGGCCAGCGCGCGGGTGCCGTCGGGCGTCTGCACGGACATGCGGCTCTCAGGCTCCACGACGGTGCTGTGGCGCAGGGGCACGGCCTGCCGGTATCCGCCGTTCTCACCGGCAGGCTGGAGGCCCAGGTCCCGCAACACGCCCTCCGCGTAGCTCGCCGCCTCCTCGAACCCCCGGGTTCCGGGAGCGCGCCCCTTCATCGAGTCGTCGGCCAGGACGCGCATGTGCCGTTCGATGGCCGCCGGGGTCACGGCCGCCAGAGCGACGCCGACCTCGGGCGCGTCCAGGTCCAGGGAGATGCCACCCGAGTCGGCGGATCTCCCGCAGGAGGTCAGGATCGCGGCGCACCCGACCGAGGCCGAGAGGATGCGCAGGCTCGGGATCCATGGAAACGCTAGAGGGGATGGAGAGCGCATGGCCTCGAGGTGGGCACGGGGAGACGAGAGGAACCGGGGCACGGTAGGAGGGGGTCGGAGGTAGGGCAAGCTCGTGAGCCAGGCCGGCCGTCGTCGGCCCTCGAGCCGCTCGCTCGGCACGCCTTCGGGGCCTACTGTTCCATGCGATCAGGAGATCCGCCCCTTCGGACCCCCCGGAGATTCACCCGTGACGCGTTCCCCCCTGGCAATCCTCGCCTCCTGCGCCGCTGGCGGCGCCCTGCTCGTGCTCGCTGCCTCCGCGTGCTCCGGCCCGGCGGCGGACACCGAAGAGATGACGCAGCAGGCCCTGCCCTTCACCGAAGTGCAGCACGACCTTTTCGCCATCCCGAATTCCTACGCGAACTCCTGGGGCGACTTCGACAACGACGGCGACCTCGATCTGGCCGTGTCCCTCGCAACCGGTGAGGTGCGGCTCTACCGCAACGATCAGGGCGTGTTCGTCAGCGTGGGCCCGGAGATGGGCATGCCGCAGGCCGGGGGCCAACAGCTCCGCGGCGTCGGCTGGGGCGACTACGACGAGGACGGCTTCATCGACCTCATCGGCGGCGCCTTCGTGGAAGATCAGGTGACTGTGGTGATGCACAACGAGGGCGGGACGCACTTCGCGGATGCCGCACCGGCACTCGGCCTCACCATCCCCGGCCGCTCGTCGCGCCCGACCAACTGGGTGGACTTCGACAACGATGGGCATCTCGACGCATACGCCACCAACCGCACCGGCCCCAATTCGCTCTTCCGGAACGCCGGCGGGAGGTTCACGCGGGTCGCCGGCGGCCCCGACGACCCGCGCCCCACCGTCGGGTCCTGCTGGTTCGACATGGACAACGACGGTGACCTGGACGTGTTCCTCGCCAACCAGGCGGGCACGGCCGACGCCATGTGGCGCAACGACGGATCGACATTCACCGATGTGGCCTCCGCGCTCGGCATGGCGGGCCCCGCCCGGACCACCGCTGAGGGCGGCGTGGGTTGCGCCATCGGGGACTACGACAACGACGGGAATCTCGACGTGTTCGTGGCGAACTACGGACACAACCAGCTCTACCGCAACCACGGCGACGGCACGTTCACGGAGGTCACGCGGGCGGTGGGCATCGACGTCGAGAACCACGCCGTCTCAGCCGACTGGGGCGACTACGACGACGACGGGGATCTCGACCTCTTCGTCGCCTCGTACGTCGGGAGCACCCCCGACCAGCAACCGGCCAACGCACTCTTCAGCAACGACGGAGCCGGCCACTTCACGGACGTCCTCCCGAAGCAGAGCGCGCTCAACGCCGCCGATCACTCCGTGCAGTTCGTGGACTACGACCACGACGGCGGGCTGGACCTCTCCCTGACCGACGGGTACGGGCCCGTCGGCGGTCACTTCCTGTTTCGAAACACGCTCGCGGACGAGACGAAACAGCGGAGTCTGAGCGTGCTGGTGCTCGACGCCAACGGCCATCACACGCGCTTCGGCGCGGAGATCCGACTGTTCGAGTCTTCGGGGCGTATCCTGGCCACCAGGCCGGTGGTCACCGGCGGCGGCTACAACTCGCAGATGGCGGCGCCCGTGCACTTCGGCCTGAGGTCCATGGCGCCCGTACGGGTGGAGGTGACGTTCATGAGCCGTGACGGTCGGAAGACGCAAACGGTGGACGGCGTCAACCCGGCAGACTACCGCGGTACAGCCCTCGTGATTCGGGAATCGCACTGATCCGACAGGTTGGCGGACACCAACTGCGCGGGAGGGTCGAAGACTCAGGAATCGTCACGATCGACGTCAACGGGTCGATGCTGCGCGCGGGGTTGATCGACGAGATGAGCCTCCTCCTCGCACCCGTGGCCGACGGCCGCAGCGGTACGCCTGCGCTCTTCGACATCGACGATGCTGATGCTGCGCCGCAGCAGCTCGCCCTCGAGGCGGTGGCGCGGCGGACCGACGGCATGCTCTGGCTTCGCTACCGCGTGACGGACGTCCCACCGTCTTCCTGAGCGGGTCACTCGCCGACGAGGGCACATAGGCGACCTTGCACGGCTCGAACTCCCTGCCCAGTTCCTCGGGTGTCCGTCCGGCCCGAACCAGCTCCACCATCTGGCGGCGGAATTCTTCAAGGTACGGCGGTCTCGTGCGTGGCATCGCGATCTTCCCCCTCTTCCCAAGAGGTGACGTGTCCACGAAACCGGGTCGGCTCCAAGTCCTGACCGGTGGCCGGGGATTGACGCCCCTGACAGTCCCATATGGCTATCCCCCCGCCCCGCGGTCGGCCCTACCGCACCAAAGCACCAAAGCCCTGGCGTAGCCCCTTCCCGCAGCTTATCCTGATGGTGCCCACCCCCGAGGCCGGAACGTCCGGCGCTGCCCTCGCCTGCTTTCCCAAGGCCGGGGGCCATATGCCACCGCTCGGCATTAGCATCGTTGCCACGCTGCGGGGCTTAAACGATCGAGACGACACGCGTCTGATCCCCTTGGCGGGAAGACGCGGTGGTCCGAGTTCGGCGAGATGATGAAGAAGGCTCCCCGAATCGAGAAGCGGCAGGAAGGTCCTCGATGCCGGCCAATCATCAATGAGCGATCTCCACCAACTGTTGAAGAGCACCGTCGCATGATCGATCAATAATGGGATGTCTTCCAATTAGGAGGTGAATCATGGACGAAGCGACGTTCAAGGCGCACCACCAGAAGATCATCGACCTGGCAAAGGGTCTCTCCGAGGGGATCGAGCTGATGGAGAGGCGCTACCACAGGCGAGGCCGCAACAGACCCATCGACGTCAATCTCCCACCCGGGGCGGGCACCCGAACAGGGGGAGCGCTCGGAGAACGTCCCATGCCGGGCCCCTATCGGCATCCGATGCTCGAGACCCTGGACAAGGCCATGGAGGAGACCCAGGCGCAGATTCTCCGGCGGGAGAAGATGATGACCGAGGCGCAACGGCGAAACGCGATCGAGAAGCAGTACGAGGCGAAGCGGAGGAAAGAGACGACGGTCGCCATCCCGGGCGCTGCGATTCTGTTGGGCGGCGGCTGGGTGGCAGACAGGCTCGGACTGGCAGGTGACGTGAGAGGCACGGGACTCAGCACGAAGAGGATCCCGCTTCCCAAGCGGAGCGGGCAGAGCTTTGGGGACATCCCGCCCATACCCTCGGAGCTAGTCGTCGCGAGGATCGCGCTGGACCGCTACCCTCCCTTTAGGGAAGTGTGCGACGCGATCTGGACTCTCCAGAGCGCAGCACGAGACAGGGAGTATGTAGAGGGTCGAGCGGGAGGCTATCCTCTCCACCTGATGCCCGATCTGCTGTGGGACGAGCTCCTTTCCGAAGCGTCCTTTCCACCATTGGCGATCGTACCGGTGTACGACGCGCAGGAGTTTCTTGCCGAAGTGAAGACGAAGGCCCCGATTCTCAAGATCACTTCCGGGATGGTGCTACTTCTGAATCAGTGGACCAATGAAATCCGGAAGTACTCGATGACAATCGGGCCTCAAGGCGGAGGAAGCATAAGGGTCTAAGAGAGGCGGCGAGACGAGCGTACTGAGTTGGCCGAGCCCTTCGTCAAAGCGTGCGCCCGGGAGAACAAGCTCATGTCGGGAGAATATGGGCACGCGGAGAATCTCCCGGACTTGTCGCGAGCGTCTCTCGTCCACGACAACATGGATTACTTCTACCGCGGCCTTCTCACAATCAACGAGACCATGGAGCTTCCAAAGTATGCGTTGATTGGCAGCCGTGCAGTCAAAGCGGTGCCCACTGAAGACGGAGGTCTCGACGTGCTCGTGTACGACCCGGAGCGCGACGCGTTCGTGCCCGACATGTACTTCCTGGACAAGTTCTTCGCACCGAGCACCTCGACCGAGTTCGTCACCGAAGAGCAATTCCTGGAGCTCGTGGAAGAGCAGCGAACGACCCTGAAGCCGGGAGCCTCCGGGAAGAAGTGACGCGCGCAACCGCGGTGGCACCGCCGCGGGTGGCGAGCGAGGTGGCCGACAGTCCGTCGCCCACCGAGGCCCGGCAGGTGTGGTGGGGTGCTGACGCTGCGGGGCTGAGTATCGGTCGGCCTCCACCGGGCCTGATGACGGCCGCGGCGTCCCTTCTGCGCAATGCAGGTAGCCTGCCCACAGAAAGGAGCCCCCACATGGCCAACATCGTGATCAACAAGAAGACGTACGAGCACCACTTCTTCCGCGGCAGCGTCGTCGGAGCGACGAAGCAGCTCGAGACGAAGGTGAGCGGAGGCGGCGGTGGGGGCGGCTCCTATCGGGGCACCGGCTACACGGCACCCGTGACCATCAGCTCCACGACGGTGACGCACGACATGATCCACCTCGCCGACGAAGCGGGGAAGGAGCTGGCCTTGCGGCTGCAGAACTGGGATCTAGCCGTCCGCGAGACCCACGTGCTCACCGCCATCTGGCTCGTGAAGAAGGGGAAGAAGAACGGTCCGTACGTCGCCATCCACAACCACACCCTGAGCCAGACGGACTACAACGAGCGCGTCCTGGCGAAGATGCACCGCACGCTGTGGATCCTGTTGGCAAGCCTGGCTGTCCTCTTCCTCCCCGTGCTGGGCGGAGGGATCAAGTTCATTCTGATGGTAGCCGGGATCTCCTATTGGTGGTATCGGGGCATCAGCGGACGGCGGCAGCTGATCGCGAGCGGGAAGCTGCTCCAGATGGCCGGCGTGCAGTAGCCGGGCGACCGCGCCGTAGACTCGCGATGCCGGCGCGGCCGCCGAGACCGGGTTTGCCTATCTCCCCGGGCCCGTCGCCCCCCCGTCCGTGGTCACGGCCGTGCGCCGCCCGAGCCACTGGTCGAACCAGTCCAGGATGTGGGGCGTCACGCTCATGAGCAGCTTCGGCTCCCGCGGACCGTGGGGCGTGCGCGGGAAGAGGATCATCTGCGTGGGAACGCCGCGGCGTCGGAGCGCGCGGTAGAACTCCAGCCCCTGCGCCGTGGGCACGCGCTCGTCCTGGGCGCCGTGCAGCACCTGCGTGGGGGTGGCGACCTTCGCGATGGAGTAGAAGGGCGAGTGCTTCTCGTACGTGGCGAAGTCCTCCCACGGCTCCTTGCCGCCCATGTGCGCGACCAGGTAGTCCTGGATGTCTGTGGTCATCGACATGGGGATGAGGTCCGGGAGCCCGGCGCCCATGCTGGCCGCCTTGAAGCGGTCCGTGTGCGTGACGATCCACGAGGTCATGTAGCCGCCGTAGCTCCACCCCGCCTCCACCAGCGAGTCGGGCACGGTCACGCCCATCTCGAGCACGTGGTCCACGCCCCGCATCAGATCCTCGTAGTCGCCGCCCCCCCAGTCCTTCACGTTCGCGTAGCGGAACTCCTTGCCGTAGCCGAGGCTGCCCCGGGGGTTGGGCCGCAGCACCGCGTAGCCGTGCTGGGCGAAGACCTGGATCATGTAGATTCCCGCCCCGCCCGTGAACGACTGGGTGAACACGCCCGCCGGGCCTCCGTGCACGTTGAGCATGAGCGGCACCTTCCGGCCCTCTTCGTACCCGACCGGATAGGTCAGCAGGCCCTCGATCGTGTAGGGCCCGGACTTCCACGTCACGACTTCCGTGCGCCCCATGGAGGGCTTCGGCACGTCGGCGTTGGCGTCACTCAGCTTCGTGCGCCGCAGCTCGCTGGTGGGGGAGACGTAGACGTCGGCGGGCGTGTCCGGGTCCTGCCACGTAAACGCCATGCGCGCCGCGCCGCTCGCCAGGGCCACGTCGCCGATGGTGCCGCCGGAGGGTACCATCCCCCTGGGCGCCGATCCGTCCACCGGAACCGTCAGGACGGCGCCCTGCGTGTGCATCACCTCCTGGACCCACACCGCCTTCCCGTCGGGCGACCACCCCACCATCCCCGCCGCCCGGTCGGGCGTCTCCGCCAGCTTCCTGGGTGCGCCGCCCGCGGCCGACACGAGCCACACGTCCGCCAGGCTCACGGGCTCGGGGCGCCCACCGTCGCTCGTGAAGGCGACGGTCCGACCATCGGGGGAGAAGCGCGGGTTGTCGTCCACGCCGGGCCGCGTCGCCAGGTGGCGCACGGCCCCTCCGCTCGACGGCACCACCGAGATATCCGCCTCGATCTGCCCCGTGTCGATGCTCGGGTCGGGCTGGTGGGCGAACACGATCTCGCGTCCGTCGGGCGACCAGTCGAAGGAGCGCACCTGGAAGTCGCCCTCCGTGAGCCGAGTCACCGGCCTCGCCGACGCGTCTCCCTCCGCCACGGGGACCACGTAGATGTGGTTGTAGTGGTAGAGGCTGTCCATGAAGAACTCGTCCTGCTTCTCCTCCTTTCGGTTCCGCTCCTCGGTGGTGAGCGTGTCCCGCATGGTGTAGGCGATGCGGTCGCCCTGCGGGGACCAGGCGAAGGAACCCACGCCTTCGGGCGCGTCGGTGAGCGGCCACGCCTCGCCTCCGCCCAGCGGGAGGATCCATACCTGCGCCTTGGCGTCGTCGGCGCCGCGGGCCGCGACGAACGCCAGCCGTGAGCCGTCGGGGTCGAACGCGGGCGACGATGCCGACGACGGGCCGCGCGTGTACTGCAGATTCCCCGACCCGTCGGCGTTCGCGACCCAGATCTGGGTCACGTACTTCGACGTCGATCCTTCCATCTCCGCGTGCCGGACGGTGTAGGCGACCCGGCTTCCGTCCGGCGAGATCGCCACGCCGCCCACCGTGCGGTAGCGCATGGCGAGATCGGGCGTCCAGCCGGCCTCTTGGGCGTCGGCATCTGCCGGAAGCGAGAGAGCGAGGGCGGCTGCGGCACCGGCCGCGGCCAGCGTGGCGGCCAAGCGTGGGAGACGGCGGGACATCGCGGACCTCCGGGGTCGATGGGATCCCGAAATGGTACGGCTCCCATGCGGGCGGCAGCAACCGCCCGTCGCCGACCCCTCAGCGGTGGTAGTTCAGCAGCGGCAGGACGCTGAAGGACTCCTTGTTGCGCGCGATGTTGATGACGCCGACCTGCAGGCCGTGCAGCTCGTCGGCGATGTTGAGCAGGCCGATCGTCAGCCCGTTCTGCCGGCCGCGGACGTCGTTGTACGCGCTCACCGACACGCCCCGGAGCGAGCCTCCGTCCTCGATGCGGAAGAACGCGGGAGCGATGATCAGGCCGCGTACGTCCTCGCCGCCCGCGCCGATCCCTCCGATCGCCACGCCGGTGATGCGTGGGGCGCCGACGCCCACGCCTCCGATGGCGAGTCCCTTGATCTCACCGCCGGCGCCCACGCCGATCCCGCCGATGGTGATGCCCGTGACGTCCTGGCCGGCGCCCACGCCGATGCCGCCGATGAGGATGCCGCGCACGTCGCCGCTGGCGCCCACGCCGATCCCGCCGACGCCCAGGCCGGTCAGGTCGCCGCCCGCGCCGAGGCCGATGCCGCCGACGGCCACGCCGGTTAGGTTGCCGCTCGCACCGAGTCCGATGCCACCCACCGCCAGGCCGGTGAGGTCACCGCCCGCGCCGAGGCCCACGCCGCCGATCGCTATGCCCTTCAGGTTGCCGCTGGCGCCCACGCCGACGCCGCCGATCGCGACGCCCCGGACATTCCCGCCGGCACCAAGGCCCACGCCTCCGATCGCAATGCCCTCGATGTCGCCGCTGGTGCCCATGCCGACGCCGGCCAGCGTCACGCCGCGGATGCCTTCCCCCGCGCCGAAGCCGATGGGCGCCACGCCCAGCCCGGTGAAGGTGCGGTCCACGCCGATGCCGAGACCCAGCGCGATCCCGCTGATCTCGGCGGCGCCCGTGAGGGGAACGCCCAGCGCGAGGCCCTGGACCACGCCGTCGGCGCCATCGTACGGCATCCAGATCGTCGCGTTGACGCCCCGGACCAGCTCGAGGTCGTAGTCCCGATAGTTCAGACGCAGGCCGTCCAGCCGAGGCACGTCCCCGATGCCGAGGCCGACGTTGCCCACGGCCAGCTTCACGCCCTGGGCGGCGAGCGGGGTGGTGTCGGAGAGGGAGGTGGCGAGGAAGGCGGACGTGATGAGAACGGAGGCAGGCGGGACGCGGATGCGCACGGCGAAGCTCCCCATCGAATTCGAGTCGTGGTGTCCCCCGACCCTACGTCCAGTCGGGCCCGGGTGTTTCCCTGTGGGCGCTTCTTGCGCGGGTGCCGGGGCGTTATTATATAGAGTGACGATATACAGGGTGTCGATATAAGAAGGACATGAGGCTCCGCCATGGAGAACGACTTCGACGTCCAGGGGTTCGCCCGCGACATCCACGAGGTGATCGTGCTGTCCACGCTGCGCGCCGGTCCCAAGCACGGATACCAGATCGCGCTGGACGTCGAGGAGGACAGCAACGGGCTCTTCCGCTTCCGCCACGGGACGCTGTACCCGATCCTGCACCGGCTCGAGGAGGAGGGCCTGATCCGCGGGTCGTGGTCGAGCACCGGGGGCCGGCGGAAGAAGGTCTACGCGCTGACGAGCGCGGGCACGCGACACCTGGAGGGCCGGACGGGCCGCATCCAGGAGATCACCGCCCGCCTCATGCAGCTGCTGCGGGGACCCGGGGAGGCGCCGGCATGAGCACGGCGGCCCTGCGGCGATTCCTCCCCGCCCTGCGGAAGGTGGAGGGCGAGCTCCGCGTGCCGCTCCCGGTGCGGGTCAGGATCCTCCACGAGCTGGAGTACGATCTCGAGGAGCTTCGCGACCGCTTGGCGGCCGAGGGCCTCACCCCGGAGGAGGCCGAGACGCGCGCGCTGGAGGCGCTGGTGCCGGACCCCTTCGCGATTCGGGAGCTCGGCCGACTGCACACGCCGCTGTACGGGCGACTCACACGCGGCGTGGCCGACCACCGGCTCAGGCTGGCGGAGCGATCCGCCCTCGCGCTCACCGCCGCCTTCGTGCTGCTCGTCGAGACCCTCGCGCTCCTGCGGGCCGACCTGCTGGCCGATCCCTCGCCGTTCCTGTGGCCGGTGCTGGGTCTGGGAGCCCTCCTCGGGGCGACGATCCTGGGCACGGGGTTCGAGCTGTGGGTCAAGGGGGACCACCGGGTTCCGGAACGCCGACTGGACGCCGTCGTGACGCTCTCCATGGTCCTCCCGGTGGTGGCGGTCGGGGGGGCGTTCATCGACTTCTGCCGCCTCGCAGCGACCCTCGAGCTCACGCCGGATCGGGCGCTGGTGCTGCTGCCGGCGTGGCTGGTGCGCGACGGCGCGCTCCTGGCGGTGGCCCTCCTGTTCGCGACGGCCGGCGCGTGGACGTGGTTCGTCCTGACCCGGTGGCTGGCGACGGTGAGGGAGGCACACCGCGAGGCGCTGGGCCTCGACGATCGATTCCCCGAAACACGGAGGGTTCGTCATGGGTGACATCTGGAGGGAGATGGGGGTGATCCATTGGCCCCTGCTGGTTTCCGCGCTCGCGGTCGCGGGGCTGACCGTATGGTCGATCGCCAGGCTGTTCCGACCGGGCGCCGCGCCGGACCTGCGCACCAAGGCCTGGATCGACGCCATCCTGTTCTGGGGCGGATTCGCGCTGGTCGCAGGGGTATTGGGCACCTTGCTCGGCGTCATCATCGCGGCGCAGTCGATCGAGATGGCGGGGGACATCCAGCCCATGCTGATCTGGGGCGGCATCAGGGTCGCGATGTCCAGCGCGGCGGCCGGCTCGCTCATCCTGGGCCTCGCCGCGCTCGTCTGGTTCGCGCTGCAGCTCCGGTGGCGGCTCCTGCTGGCGGATGCCTCGGAGGGTCGCACCTGACGCCCGACGCCCCGGCTTGACAGGGCGACGGCCGGGAGGGACGTTCCCGGGGTGCGCCGGACCGCCTCCGCGCCACCCCTCCCGGCCGAAGGCGTTCGCCGGCGATCGGAGCGCCGCGTCGGCTGCTCCACGCCGCCTCAGCCGTCGATCCCATGAGATACCTTCGCGTCGCATTCGTCGTCGCGCTCTCCTCGTCGCTGGTCGCATGCTCGCACCAAGCGCCCCCGTCCACTCCATCGCCGTCGGGACCGCGTGCCGGTGCTTCCCGCGGTGACACTGCCGGGCCACCCTCCGTGGGTGCCCAGACAGGCCCGCGTGGGCAGGTCCCACGGGGCGCCCAGGCGGCGGCCGAGCCGAGCCCCCGCCCTTACGATCAGGTGATTCCGGACTCGGCGCAGTCGCGGCCGGGGATGTTCACGGTGCACCGCATCGGCTCCAAGCTGATGTTCGAGATCCCGCGCGATCAGCTCGACAAGGACGAGCTCCTGGTCATTGAGATCGCGAAGACCGTCCTCGGCTCGGGCTACGGCGGACAGGCCGTGAGCAACGGGGTCTACCGTTGGCAGCGCAGGAACGACCGGGTGTACCTCCGTGCCGTCTCCTACGAGGCGATGGCCGACTCCACCACGCCCGAGTACCGTGCGGTCGAAGCCGCCAACACGCCGCCCATCGTGGCGGACTTCAACGTCGAGGCGTACGGCCCCGACAGCTCCGTGGTGATCGACGTGAGTCGGCTGTTCACGCAGCCGCCGGCGGAGCTGGGGCCGGGAAGGCGCATCCCCGGAAACGTGGACGCGCAACGCTCGTGGATCGAGAGCGCCACGCCGTTCCCGGACAACGTCAACGTCTACTCAACGCTGACGTTCGCGCAGCCGCCTTCGCGGGGCGGCGCCGCGGCCGCGCCGACGCCCGCCCGCTTCGGCGTGACGCCGAACAACAACCCGTCCAACACCATCGTCATGAGCTGGAGCTTCCACCGTCTGCCCGACGTGCCGATGAAGCCCCGCCTGTGCGACGACCGGGTAGGCTATTTCTCCGTGCGCTTCACCGATTACACGGACGAGGGTCAGCAGGTGAAGGGGCAGTGCTTCATCACCCGCTACCGCCTGGAGAAGAAGGACCCGAACGCCGCCGTGTCCGATCCGGTGAAGCCGATCGTCTACTACATCGATCCGGCCACGCCGAAGAAGTGGGTGCCGTGGTTCAAGAAGGCGATCGAGGACTGGCAGCCCGCCTTCGAGGCCGCCGGGTTCAGCAACGCGATCATCGCGAAGGAGGCGCCGGACGACCCGGACTGGTCGCCCGAGGACGCGCGTTACTCGGTGGTGCGCTGGCTTCCCTCGACCGTGGAGAACGCCTCGGGGCCCAACGTGCACGACCCGCGCTCCGGCGAGATCCTGAACGCGCACATCCAGTTCTATCAGAACGTGCAGCGGCTGCAGCTCACCTGGTACTTCACGCAGGCGGCGGCCAACGATCCGCGGGCGCGACAGTTCCCCTTCTCCGACGACCTCATGGGCCGGCTGCTGGAGTACGTGCTCGCCCACGAGGTGGGGCATACGCTCGGCTTCCAGCACAACATGAAGGCGAGCTCGTGGTACCCGGTGGACTCGCTCCGTAACGAGTCCTTCCTGAGGCGGATGGGCCACACCCCGACGCTCATGGACTACTCGCGCTTCAACTACGTGGCGCAGCCCGAGGACCACATCCCGGTGGACCTGCTCGTCCCGGGCATCGGACCCTACGACAAGTGGGCTACCATGTGGGGGTACAAGCCGATCCCCGAGGCGGCCACAGGGGAGGCGGAGCGCCCGATCCTGGACGAGTGGGCGCGGGTGCAGGATACCGTGCCCTATCTGCGCTTCTCCACCTCGGGCAGCGCGGGGAGCGATCCCGGCGAGGAGACCGAGGCCGTCGGCGACCAGGATGCCGTCGAGGCGACGGGGTTGGGCATCGCGAATCTGAAGCGGGAGATGGCGTGGGTGCTGCCCGCCACGCGCAAGCCCACCGAGGGCTGGGACGACCTGGACAATCTGTACGGGCGCATGGTGGGGCAGTGGCGGACCGAGCTCACACACGTCACCAACATCGTGGGCGGCGCGGACTCCAAGGAGCGGTACGGGAGCCAGGAGGGAGTGCGGTTCACGCCGGTGTCGCGGGCGCGCCAGAAGGCGGCGGTCGCGTTCCTGTCCGAGAACGCGTTCCGGACGCCGACGTTCCTCCTCGACGAGGACATCCTCAGGCGCATCGAGCCCACGGGCTCGGTCCAGCGGATCTCGGCGGCGCAGTCCGGAATCCTGTCGTCGCTGCTCCGCGACGACCGGCTCATGCGCATGAGCGAGTACGCACAGGAGGCGGGGAGCGGGAACGGCTACACGCCGCTCGAGCTCCTGGCGGATGTTCGCACCGGGCTGTTCAGCGAGCTGGCGCAGGGAAGCTCCGTCGACGTCTATCGGCGCGCGCTTCAGAGGGCCTACGTCGACATGCTCGACCTGAAGATCAACCCGCCCCCGCCGAACCCGAACGCGCCGGCCCGTGGCCTCTTCGGCCCGCAGCGGCCGCAGCTCGACACGAAGCTCTCGGACATCTACGCCTCCGTGCGTGCCGAGCTGAAGGCGCTCGACCAGCAGATCCAGGCGGCCATGCCGCGCACGTCGGGCATGACGCGGGCCCACCTCGACGACCTGCGAGCTCGGATCGCGCGGGCGCTGGAGGGGGAGCGCTCGAGCAGGTAGAGGCGAATCCCCCACCGCCGGCCGGATGCCGGCGGTGGGGGATTCGGTTCCCGGAGCCAGACGGGGTTCCCCGCTCGTGCTACCTGCCGATCGGCCGTCCCGGCGTGTAGGGCGCGCCCGCGGCCTGCAGTCGCGCCTCGAGCGCCTCCAGATCCTGCAGCACCTCCGTGATCCGGGGCGCGAGCACCTGGAACTGATGCTGCGCGAGGCGTACCTGCTCGCGCTGTGAAGGGCTGGGTGCCGACGTGGCGGAGTAGGAGGCGTACACGGCGCCGCCGATGCGGCCCATGATCGAGGGCGGCGTCTCGAACTGCCGGCGGGCCACGCTCCCGTCGCCGTTGAGCGTGATGCGGATCTCGGCGATGCTCCGCTCCAACGCGCGGGCGCCGGCCAGGGTGCTGTCGGGCAGCGCCGGCGTCAGCCGGATGGCCTCGCGGATGTGGCGCAGCCTGTTGGAGGCCTCTCCCAGCTTCTGTGACGCCGCCTGGATCTCGCGCTGCGTCTCGCCCGCCTCCCTCTGAAACGCCAGCAGCGCCGCCTTGTCTTCGGCCACCAGCGTCGCGTTGTTCAGCGGAACCACCTGGAACGCCGTGGGCTCGACGAGCGTCTCCGGGACTCCGTCGACCACCTTCGCCATCGACACCGTGTAGATGCCGGGCACGGCGAAAGGCCCGACGTCGGGCTCGGAGAAGGGGTTCGGCGCACCCGGAGGGCCGAGATCCACCGGGACGGTCGGCGGATAGCGCAGGTCCCAGGCGATGCGCTGGATGCCCTTGTGGGGCGCGGTGCGCAGGCGCCGGACGACGTCCCCCCGCGAATCCCGGATGGTGAACAGCAGATAGGGATCCTGCTCCTGGTCCTCCGCGCGCATCTCCTCGAAGGAGGGGTAGCCCGGCGGCTGCCCGGCCTTCTCCCGCTCGGCCTCGCGGGCCTTCCGCTGCTCTTCGAGCGTCGGGATGTCGTCCTTCAGCCAGTAGGTGAAGACCGCGCCGAAGGGCGGATTCCGGGCCGCAAAGTACGACTCGCCCTGGAACGCCTTGTCGCTGAGCCCGAGCGGACGCGACGGCACGTACAGCAGCGCGTCGCGGGTCGGGAAGATGTGCGCAGCGCTCGCGAGCACGTCGGAGGTGGCGGTGCGCAGGGGCGCGTAGTCGTCGAGGACCCAGAAGCCCCGCCCGAACGTGGCGAGCACCAGGTCGTTCTCCCGTGTCTGGATGGCCAGGTCGCGCACCGCGACGGTCGGCAGCCCGCCCGTGAGTTGCACCCAGTGGGCGCCGCCGTCCCGTGTGAACCACGCCCCGAACTCGGTGCCGACGAAGAGGAGGTCCGGAACCTCCGTGTCCTCGGCGATGCTGTAGACCGAGCCACGTTCGGGGAGGTTCGAGGCAATGGAGCGCCAGCTGCGTCCGCCGTCCGTGCTCTTCAGCAGGTAGGGCCCGAAGTCCCCGTTCTTGTGGTTGTTGAACGCCGCGTACACCGTGTTCGCGTCGTGTCGGGACGCCAGCACCATGTTCACGTACGTACGCGCCGGCACGCCCGGGAACGACTCGATGCGACGCCACATGCCGCCCGCGTCCTCGGTGACCTGGATGAGGCCGTCATCGGTGCCGGCCCAGATCAGGCCCTCCTGCACGGGTGATTCGTCCAGCGTGACGACGTTGCCCCAGATCGTGGTGGACTGGTTCTTCGCGACGGCGTCCACGCTCCACAGCTTCCCCATCACCTCGAAGTTGTTGCGGTCGAGCTGACGGCTCAGGTCCGGGCTGATGACCTGCCAGGAGTTCCCTCGGTCGTCGCTCCTGAAGACCTTGTTGGCCGCCATGTAGAGGCGCGTGTGGGAGTGGGGGCTGATCAGCAGCGGCGTGTCCCAGTTCCAGCGCAACCCCGGCTCACCCAGCCCCGGCTGCGGCTGGATGGGCACTGCCTCTCCGCTCGCACGGTCGTAGCGGACGATCCCTCCATACTGCGACTGCGCGTAGACGATGTTCGGGTCCGTCGGATCGACCTGACTTTCGAACCCGTCGCCCCCGTTGGTGACGACCCAGTCGGCGTTCACGATGCCGTGCTGGCTCGTGGTGCGGGACGGCCCGCCGAGGGAGAAGTTGTCCTGCGTGCCGCCATAGACGTTGTAGAAGGGCGTGTCGTAGTCCAGCGCGACCTTGTAGAACTGCGTCACCGGGAGGTTGGCCTTGAACTGCCACGTCTTCGCCCGGTCCCAGCTTTCGTAGACGCCACCGTCGTTGCCGTTCAGGTAGTGGTCGGCATCGGCGGGATCCTGCCAGAGCGCGTGGTTGTCCACGTGCTTTCCCTGCTCGCCGAAGCGGCTCCACGAGGCGCCACCGTCGTCGGTAACCTGCGCCCACACGTCCATGGCCACCACGCGGTCGCGGTCGAAGAGGTCGCAGAAGATCTCCGCGTAGTAGTTGCCGCTTGTGTTGTAGCCGCTGCGCTTCTCGAAGGACCCGGCGCGGTCGGTCGAGCGGAAGAAGCCGCCGCGGTCGTCGCCGGTCTCTACGATCGCGTAGACGTAGTCGCGGTCGACGGGCGAGAGGCACAACCCGATCCGGCCCACGTCGCCGGAGGGGAGCCCCGTGGTGACCTTGGCCCAGGTGTCACCCCCGTCGGTGGATTTGTACATCGCCGACCCCGGGCCGCCGCCGATGTACGTCCAGACGTGCCGCCGCCGCTGCCAGGTCGTGGCGTACAGGACGTCCGGGTCGCGGGGATCCATCAGGACCTCGTTGACGCCCGTGTTCTCGTCCACCTCGAGGATCCGTGTCCATGTCCCGCCGCCATCCGTGGTCTTGTAGAGGCCCCGGTCCCCCCCGGCGCTCCACAGCGGGCCCTGGGCCGCGACGTAGACGACGTTACCGTCCTCAGGGTGCACGAGGATCTTCCCGATGTGCTCGGAGCGGTCGAGCCCCACACGCTTCCACGTGCGGCCGCCGTCCACCGACCTGTAGACGCCGTCACCGTACGCGACGGCGCGCTGGGCGTTGTTCTCGCCGGTGCCCACCCACACCACGTGGGGGTTGGTCGGGTCGAGCGTGACCACGCCGATGGAGTAGGAGCCTTGGCCGCCGAAGACCGGCTCGAACGTCGTGCCGTCGTTCACGGTCCTCCACACGCCTCCCGACGCCGAGGCGACGTACCACGTCGCCGGGTTCCCGGGGTGCACGGCGAAGTCCGCGATCCGGCCGGAGGTGACGGCCGGGCCGATCTCGCGGAGCGCGAGCCCACGGAAGGTGGATGCGGTGAAGAGGGAGTCCTGCGCATGGACGGGGGCCGCGGCGAAGAGGGCCGCGAGCACCACCGCCTGGGAGAGCGTCCTCATGGTCGTCTCGTCCGGACGGGGGGGTGGTTGTCGGACAGGATCGGAACGGCTGCGGGAGGCACCGATAAGCTCGATCCTGCCGTGGCGGGCCGCAACGTCGGCGGAGCGACGCGCGCAGCGTCGGAGGCGGCGTCAGGCTCCCGCCTCCACGTCGATCGCGACCTCGTGTCGCTCACCCGCGCGTAAGGCGCTGTGATACGTGATAGATAAACTATTTGGAGTTCCAATTTAGGTTTCGTTTCTACGCGCCATCGCGTACCATGCGCACGACGTGGAGGCCCATGCCCCTCCTGGCCGTTCTTGCCGGCCTGTGGGCTCCGTGTCCCGGTGCGTCGCCGACGCTCGTACTCGTTGCGGCGCAGTGGTTATCGACCTGGTGTCGGCGCATTGCGCCGACCTCCACCTGTCCACTTCGGACCCAGGAGCCATCATGTCACCAGCTGTTCAGAGAAGGACGCGGGCGGCGTTCGTCGCCGTCTTGTCGGCGGCTCTGCTGCTGCCGCTCGCCGCACCGGCGTCCGCACAGGCAACAGGACGCATCGTGGGCGTCGTCACGGATGCCTCCAACATGGCACCCCTAGGCGGCGTGCAGGTGTTCATTCCCGGGACCTCGCACGGCACCCTCAGCAATCCCGAGGGACGCTTTCTGCTCCTCAACGTTCCGGCCGGGGAGCACACGATCCGCGCCCTGGTCATCGGGTACGCCGCCCAGGAGACGAGCGTGACGGTGCCAGCGGGAGAGACGGTCACGCTCAACCTGTCACTGCAGGTGTCCGCTGTCGCGCTGGACGAGATGGTGGTGACCGGCCAGGGCAGGCAGACGTCCCGCAGGGAGATCGGCAACACCATCGCGACCGTGAACACGGAGGCGCTCAGCACCGCGCCTGTGACGAGCATGTCCGAGCTGCTCCAGGGCCGGAGCGCGGGCATGACGATCATGACCGGTGGCGGCTACGTGGGGCAGGGCTCGAAGATCATCCTGCGCGGGGCCGGAAGCTTCGCGATGGGGATCCAGCCCCTCATTTACGTCGACGGCGTCCGCATCGACAACTCCGACATCTCGGGCGTGTGGACGGGCGGCACGTCGTGGTCGGGGATCGACGACATCAACCCCGACGACATCGAGCGCGTTGAGGTCATCAAGGGCGCCGCCGCCGCCACGCTGTACGGGACGGAGGCGTCGGCCGGCGTGATCCAGATCTTCACCAAGAAGGGCCGGGGCAGCGAGCGGGGCAGCTGGACCTACTCCGGCGAGTACGGCGTCACGAACACACCCATGGACTGGTGGAACGTCTCGCTGTACGCGCCCTGGTTCTACGACAACTACGTGTCCAGCGGCAACATGATGGAGCACCAGCTCTCCACGCAGGGAGGGCAGGAGGGCTTCAGCTACTTCGCCTCCGGGACGTACCGCACGCAGGACGGCATGCTCCCGGGCAACGGCGAGGACTACTACTCCTTCCGCGGCAACCTCCAGCTCTTCCCGCGGGAGGACCTGGTGGTGGGCTTCCAGACCGGCTTCGTGCAGCGCGAAGTCGCCATGCCGCAGGACGCCAACAACGTCTACGGCTACGGCATCAACGCCCTCGCCGCCGGCGCGCGCGGCCTGTTCATGCCCGTCGAGCAGATCGCGCTGATCGAGGCGAACTTCAAGAGCGACCGCTTCACCAGCGGGATGAACGCGGCCTGGAACCCTTCTGAGGACTTCCAGGCGCGCTTCAACGTGGGCGCGGACGTGTTCCACTCGGACAACACCGAGTTCCAGCCCTACGGCGGTAACAGCCTCAACCCGCAGGGCCGGAAGGACAACTATCGGCGCGACGCCACGTCGCTGAACCTGGACCTGTCCGCGTCGTATCGGGCGCGTTTCACCGACAACATCCGCAACGACCTGTCCGCGGGCTTCCAGGCCTACCAGACGATCGATGGCCGGGCCGAGGCCTACGGCCAGGACTTTCCCGCGCCGGGCCTTTCCACGGTGGGCGCGGCCGCGACCACCACGGGGTGGGAGTGGCGCCGTACGCAGAAGAGCGCGGGCTTCTTCCTCCAGGACAAGGTCGGCTTCAACGAACTGCTCTTCCTCACGGTGGGGGCTCGGGCCGACGCCCACAGCGCGTTCGGCTCGGACTATCCGTACGAGATCTACCCGAAGGCTTCGCTGAGTTGGGTCATCTCCGAGCATGGATTCCTTCCGGACTGGGTCGGGACGCTCCGCCTGCGGACGGCCTACGGGACGGCGGGGCAGCAGCCCGGCGCGTTCGACGCCGTGCGCACCTGGGCCCCGGCCTCGGCGCTGGAGGGGGTCGCGGCCGTGACGCCGCAGAACATCGGCAACCCGGAGCTCGCGCCGGAGAAGAGCCATGAGATCGAGGTGGGCTTCGACGCCGACCTGTTCACGGGCCGCTTCGGGATCGAGGCTACGTACTACAATCAGCGCACCGAGGGCGCGTTGATCCCCGTGCAGTATCCGCCCTCGGCGGGCTTCATCAACACGCAGCTCGAGAACGTGGGAGAGATCAAGAACCACGGCGTCGAGCTCAGCCTGAACGGCACCGTGGTAGAGACCGAGGGCTTCCGGTGGCACGCCTCGGCGAACATGGCGTTCATGCACAACGAGATCACCGATCTGGGCGGCGAGGAGGAGCTCGGCGTCCACTGGACGCAGTTCAACCGGGTGGGCTACCCCTTGGGCGCCTTCTTCGGCGACCGGTTCGTGGTCAAGAACGGTGAGGTGGTGGAGGTCAAGGACCAGCCCTGGCTCCTCAACTCCGACGGCAGCTTCCAGCTCGACGCCGACGGAAAGAAGATCCGGAACCCCAACAACGAGGGGTACATCGGGCCGCCCATGCCCACGCGCACGTTCCAGTTCAGCAGCGAATTCGACTACGGGCGCTTCCACCTGCGCGCCATGATGGACCACTCGGGCGGGAACTACACCGAGAGCTCGACGGTCCGGTGGATTGCGCGACAGACCATTCCGCAGGGTAACGAGCAGGTCAGCTCCGACTACTGGGGCCAGTCGGCGATGACGATCTGCCACACGACCTCGGACCCGGCGATCCTCGCGTACTGCGAAACCCCGTGGCCCACCGGCGGGCGCGGCAACGTCGTCATGCCGGCGGACTTCTGGAAGCTGCGTGAGCTGACGCTGAGCTACGACGTGCCCGAGGAGTTGGTCTCCAGGGCCGGCCTGCGCACGGGCATGCTTTACTTCACCGGCAGGAACCTCTGGCGGAAGATCGACACCTGGGCGATGGAGGCCGAGGCGAACTACAGCACCAACGACCTCTCCAACCAGGACTACTTCATCACACCCGTCCCGAGGACGTTCACCTTCGGGTTGCG
>Ga0307423_1000587_pt1 | contig 24405 bp, 19 predicted proteins | sample SalMarWE160310MG_FD_202154 | JGI IMG/M metagenome (GOLD analysis project Ga0307423, IMG submission 202154) | Salt marsh sediment microbial communities from the Plum Island Ecosystem LTER, Massachusetts, United States - WE1603-10 | ecosystem: Environmental > Aquatic > Marine > Intertidal zone >...
CCGAAACCTGCTCCAGCCGGGGGATCTGATCCTGACCTTCACGGACGGATACGTCGGCAATCTCTTTCTGCCCGGAGTCTTCAAGCATGGGATCATCTATGTCGGCTCTCCCGAGGAGCGCACGGCGGCGGGACTGACCGAAGAGGCCCTCTGGAAGCAGATCCGTGAGCTGGGGCAGTTCGAACGGATGCAAGACGTCGCGGCCACAGAGGAGACCCAAGAGGGCCGCCCGGCGGACGTGGTGGAGTCCCTGGCGGAGGGGGTGAAGTTCTCTTCTCTCGAGCATCTGCTGGCGACGCATGTGAATCGAATGGCGATTCTGCGCCCGCGCATCTCGCAGCAGAGGCTGGAGATGCTCGTCGCGGTGTTCGCCTACGTGGGCTTGCAGTACGATTTCAACTTCGATTTCATGGACGCCTCCAGGCTCTACTGCACGGAGATGGTGTATCGCGTGCTGGAGGGAAAAGGAGATCTTCACTTCGAGGTGACCAAGACGCGGGGCCGCTGGGCGGTGACGGCGGATGACATCGTCCGCTATGCGCTGTCCGAACCGCCAGAACCTCTCGAGGTGATCGCGCTGGCGGATCGGAGCTCCGATCAGACGGATTGGGACGCGACCCTCGTAACCGGGGCGGAGGCGCGGGCGGCACTGCATCGGCTGATGTCGGGCTCGGTCTCCGACCCGGCGGAACCGCGAAGCGGAAGAGCCAGCTCTCTCACGGGTTCTTGGGATTGAGAGAGACTACCCTGATGCTGGCTCTTCAACCTCCCGATCGGTTTCAGCCCACCTCCCGGACACGGTGCACGTCTGTTGGCCTGCGATGGGGTTTCTTGGTTGGGTTGCAGAGAGCTGGGAGATTCGAAGTCCCGGTCGATGAGCTTGCGGCCATCTTGAAGGAGCATACGTAAATCAGTGGAGTACCATCGATGACGAAGCGTCCGTTCACCGGGAACGGGTTGATGGCGCACGCTCCAGGATCGCTGGCCCGGCTCTTCCGGCGCGATTCGAAGCGCGTGCTCTACCGGGGCGGACCGATTCTGACCATGGACGCCACGAATCGCGTCGTCGAGTCGCTCCTGGTCGAGGGCGACCGCATCGCGGCAGTAGGCGACGGCGCGGAGCTTCGGGATCGCGCCGACCGGAAGAGACGCGTCGTCGACCTGCAGGGGAAGGCGCTGTTGCCGGGCTTCATCGATGCCCACGCCCACTTCCCCGGCGCGGGCATCTTCGCCGTGCTCCTGGACCTGAACAGCCCGCCGATCGGTGACATCGACAGCGTCGAGACCATCGTCGAGCGTCTGCGCGAGAGGGCCGCGAGCACCTCGAAGAACGACTGGATCGTCGGGATGGGCTACGACGACACGCTGCTCGCCGAGAGACGCCACCCCACCCGCGCGGACCTGGATCGCGCCTCGACCGGGCACCCCATCGCCATCTGGCATATTTCGGGCCACCTCGCCGCCCTGAACAGCGCGGCGCTGGAACGAGTCGGGATCGACGCGAAGACCCCCGATTCCGAGGGCGGACGGATCCGCCGGGACCCCCGGACCGGCGAGCCCGACGGCGTGCTCGAGGAGAACGACACCCACGTCCTCCAGCCGTTGCTGGCCCCCGGCTTGCGCGACTCCTGGAAGATCGTGCGCGAAGCGAGTCGGCGCTACCTGGCGGCGGGCGTCACCACCGCCCAGAACGGATACGCAACGGCACAGCAGATGAGGGGCCTCCTCCGACTCTCACGCCTCGGCCTGCTCCCCCTGCGGGTGATCCTCTGGCCCGGCCAGGAGACCACCGACGCGCTGCTCGAGGGGCGCTTCTCGTTCGCGCCCCCCGACCCGCTGTGGATTCGCCAGGGTGCCGCGAAGATCATCGGCGACGGCTCCATCCAGGGCTACACCGGCTACCTGAGCGCACCCTATCACGTTCCGCCCGGTGACGACCCGGACTATTGCGGCTATCCGACCATCGCACGCGGGGAGCTCATCGAGCTCGTGTCGCGCTACCACGCCAAGGGCCTGCAGGTGGCGGTTCACGGCAACGGGGACGCGTGCATCGACGACATTCTCGACGCCTTCGAGGCCGCCCAGCGCGCGCATCCGCGCCCAGATACGCGACACGTCGTGATCCACGCCCAGATGGCTCGGGACGACCAGCTGGATCGCATGGCGGAGCTGGGCGTGATCCCCAGCTTCTTCAGCCTCCACACCTACTACTGGGGTGACCGCCACCGGGAGATCTTCATGGGTCCGGAGCGCGCGGCGCGCATGAGCCCCGCGCGGAGCGCCATGGATCGCAGGCTGCGCTTCACCATCCACACCGACGCGCCGGTGGTGCCCATGGAGCCACTTCGCCTGGTCTGGGCAGCCGTCAATCGCCGCTCCAGCAGCGGCGCCTCGATCGGCGAGGCGGAACGCATCCCTCCCGTCCAGGCGCTGCGCGCCGTCAGCATCGACGCCGCCTACCAGCACTTCGAAGAACGCGACAAGGGCTCCCTCGAGGTCGGCAAGCTGGCGGACATGGTGATCCTGGACCGCTCTCCCCTCGACGATCCCGAACACATCGACGGGATCCGCGTCCTCGAAACCATCGTAGGCGGACGCACCGTCTACCGGGCCTGAGGGTCGCCCTCCCCTTGCTCCACGATGAGGGGAACCTTGGCCTTGGCGTAGGTGTGCTTCTCCGCGAGCAGGCCCTCCTCGAAACGCAGGATGTCGAGTCCGCGCCAGGCCGAGGACCGGCCATCGCGCTCGAGGGTACAGAGCCAGCGGACCAGCGCCTTGCCCGATTCGGGGTCGACGAACAGATCCTCGGTCTGAAAGCGGATCCTTCCGAAATCCCCCCGGAACTGCGGCTCGAAGGCCTCTCGGATCGCCTGCTTTCCGCGACTCTGCCTTCCATTGAACTCGTCGTAGATCGCGTCTTCAGCCATGAACGACATCACGCCGTCCAGGTCGTCCCGATTGAAGGCCTCGGTGAACCTCACCACCAGATCTTCGAGCTGTTTCCTCTCCATCCGTTCGCGCTTACAACATCTCCAGAAAGGCCTGTACCCGAGTCGCGATCTGCCCCGATCCCGCCGTGCTGTACTCTCGTTCGAGATCGAGCACCGGCACGCTCTCCTTGCGCAGCTCTTCGGCGAGCATCTTTCGCTGTCCGCCCCAGTGATCGCAGAACTTGAGCCGCGCGCAGATCACGGCGTCGACTCGCCAATCGCTGATCATCTGCCTCAGAATCCCATAGCTATGATCGAAGCCGTCGATGATCGCCGGGCAGGCAATCCGATCGAGGTAGTGGTCGGCGATCGCTGGCAGGAAGGCCTCGGCGTTCTCGTCGACTTCTCCCTGGTAACGGCGAGACCCGAAGCAGAGACCATCCGCGACGACGCTGACCCCCTTCGCCTCGATGAACTCGATGAATTCGGGCATGTCACAGGCGCCGCCCACGAGCATCACGCGCGGCTGACCCGAGCCGCCAGACGAACGCTCGCGAAGCGAGGGCAACAGCGCCTCGAGCTTCTCGTTGAACTGCTCCCGCGGGATCGACATCCCCGCCACCGCAACCGCCAGATACTCGGCCCCGCTCACGGCGGGGGGGTCCTTCTTGCGGAGCTCGCCGAGCTCCGCCATCAGCCGGCGGGTCCGGTTGTAGACGGAGACGGACTGCCGCAGGTCTTCCTCGGACACCTTGGTGGAGAAGGATTCCTCGATATATCGGATCAGCCTCTCCATCTCGAGGATCAGCCAGTGTCGGGATGCACTCCCCAGCGTGTGGTACATCGAGAAGTAGTGGACCGGGAATCCCGCCTTGGCTTCGAGTTCGCCGGCCAGACGAAGCATATGGTCACAGGTGTTGGTGGTGATCAACCCGTCCAGAAACGACAGCTCTCCGCGCATCAACACTTCGAGGACCGACCTCGTGTAGGAGCAGTTGATCCTGTGCAGGTGCGCATCCGCGCTCGCCGTATCCAGCAATCCGGGAGCCCGTAGCCGCAGCGGCAGCAGACCACCCGCGTGAAGCACCTCCTCCGGAATGCTGGAACACACCGTGCCCACGATTCGGTTGCCGGCTTCCTTCCATGCCCGCAGATCGCCGTTGTAGAGTTCCGACGCCACCTCTTCGAAGTGCTGCAGCTCTTTCATGGCGCCTTCCCTATTCCATGACCGTGGTGAAGAAATCTTCGATCTGGGCGCGCATCTGCTCGCGGGCGAGCACCCGATCATCGTTGTAGTCGAACTCGATGAAGAGCAGCGGAATCTCCCTCTCGCGGCATGCCTCGCGAATCAGCCCGCGCGCCCCACAGATGCTCTGACAACCGACGTGCTGGGTGGTGATCATGCAGTCGCAGCCGTACTGATCATAGGCGCTGAGCGTGAAATCGATGAAGTCCGCGCTCTCGTAGCGCATGAAGGACATGGTCATGTCGAGGCCCTGCCAGGCCAACCCCTCGAGCATGGTCTCCAGGCTGCTGGTGTCGATCGGCTCCAGAACGCAGGTGCTGGAGAGCGAGTCAACCACCAACGTCGCTCCGAATTGCTCCTCCATCCAGGGGAAGAGCTCTCGATCGTAGGTGGGAGGCACGTGAACCCACATCACACGGTGCTTCTGGGGAAAGGGCCCCTCGGTGCGGCCCTCCCGGACCCTCTGGGTAGCATCCTCGCAGAAGAGCCTCAGCGTCTCCGTGGTCTCGGGAAGTCCGGCTCCGTGCATGAAGAGCACGTAGGGCGCGGTCCTGAGCATGCCGTAGTGTGGCGCCGGCTTGACCCGGTAGGTCTCGCGGGTGTCGACGAGAAGCTCGTACGCCTTGTTCGACTCGACGATCACCTCGCGGAAGCGGTCGATGTCGAACTTGCGTCCCGTGTGCTCTTCCACGAACGGGATCAGCTGATCCTTCAGCTGACCGGCGTAGTACTTGACCGAGTCTCGATCGTTGCGGAACGGGGCATCCAGGAACAGCATCGGACAGTCGAGGATCTTCTGCAGGATCGGATAGGCGATCCGGGTCCCGTCGCAGGGGGAGGAGGAGGTGACGAAGAATGAATTCGTGGGCAGCTCCCCGCTCAGCGTGGCCCCGACGATGAAGCGGTCGGTCGAGCAGGTGTCGGAGGGTACGCCCCCCTCCTCTGCGGCCTCGAGAAACTCGTAGACGACGCTCTCGTCCACCCTGGAATAGAAGCCGGGGAACATCTCCAGGCACAGCGCCGCGCAGTCGAAGGCGTAGAAGAGCTGCGGCACCAGCCCGAACTCGTACATCGCCACCTTCCGCTTCTCGTCACCCATGGCCGCCGCGATGTCCCTGTAATGCGCAACATTGTGATCGAGCATCGCGGCAAGGAGGTGGGCGTAGTCCTGATACGGAGGAAGCGGATTCTCCTTCAAGAACCGGGACATCGGCTCGAGCATGCCGTTGGTGATCGCCATGGTCCGTTCGAACGGCTTGCCCATGTATCGCTCCCTCCTCTGCAGATCCAGCCATACTGCGATACGCAAGCCCGGGCTATCCAAAATGATCGGGGCCGGGCCTCTGTCGCCGGGAATGTCGTCTTGACGCCGAAGTATGGGCTCGGATGGGAGCGCCGTCCAGTGACCGACCGCCGCGGCCTCCGCGCGCTGTCCGTCAGTCGAGCGTGATGAAGAGGCACGCCCGCGGCTGTTCGTCCACGGCCCGGCTGATGTGTCCCCGACCGCTGGTGTCTTCGGCCAGCAGGATGTCGCCGGGACCGAGACGCCGCTTGCTGCCGTCTCCTACCTCGATCTCCACCTGTCCACCCGAGAGCATCACTACGTACTGCCTCCGGGGAGCGTTGTGAAAGTCGAGGTCGTAGTCGGGACCCGTCTCTCGAAACACGATGCCCGTCGCCTCGATCAGCTTGGACATCGCCCCGATCGGACCCAGGTCCGTGAGGGGAATGTCGAGATCCTCGAAGTGCGACTCTCCGTCGGGTCCGGTGAAGATCCGGGTCACCTGCATTGCGCGCCCTCCCCGGCGGTCTCAGCTCTTCTTGGAACCGTCTTCCTCGGAGACGGGGATCTGCGGGACCATCTGTTCCAGCCCGAGCGCCTTCATCAAGTATTCCATCTCGGCGGGGCGCCAGGGCAGCGGTGCCTCCTGCTGAATCAGCTTCTCGGCGCGCAGCTCCTCCTCGACGGCGGGATCGGCGGCGAAGGGCTTCCCGTGTGTGTCCTCGAAGAAGAGACTCTCGAAGGGCGCCTTCCTGGTCTGCCCCCCCGCTTCCCACGACTCGGCGGGATAGCCCACGGCCAGCAGGCAGACGGGCACCGCGGTCTTGGGCAGGTCGAGCAGCTTCCCGACCTGCTCGATGCGAGGGCTGCTCATGCAGCAGGTTCCCAGCCCCTCGTCGTAGGCGATCAGCGTCGCCTGCGCGATCGCCTGCCCGACGTCCATGAACGCCAGGGGAGCGACCGCCATCTGCTCCCACGTCGCCGAAAAAGCGGCGCGCAGCCCCCGCTCGACCATGGCCTTGGTCGACTCGGGCTCGACGCCGATGCGGCCCTGGTCAGCGAGGTCCTTGATGTTGTCGATCCACTTGTCGACCTGATACGCCGAGGTCTCCGCATACCAGAGGATGAAGGCCGGCGCGGTCTGCATCTGCTGGTACCCGAGCGGTGGAGTGAGGGCCTTGAGCAGCTCCGGAGAGGCGTTTTCCTTCCAGATGACGATGGCACTGGTGTTGTTGACGTTGCCCACGCAGGAGGCCCGCCGCGCGGCCTCCAGCATCTTCTGGATCTTCGCCCGCTCTACGGGTCGATGGGGAAGGAAGAAGCGGATCGTCCGGCGCCTTCCGAGGATCTCCTTGAGCTCCATGCGTCTCGCCTCCTGGATGGATCTCCGATTATACGTAGCGCGGGCGCTCAGCGCTTCGGCTTCCAGAGTCGGGAGCCGCGAATCGTCCGTTGGCTCATGGTCTGGATTTGCTCGGTGCGCCGCCCGCCGAGCCAGCGGTTCGGATCTCGGCCCATGGCGGAGACGCCGCGAGCGACGAGCAGCTGGAGAGCGACCACCTGGGCGATGATCGCATCCAAGAGACCTTCGCTGGGAAGCTCGAGCCGCCGGGTGCGTTCGCCGGGGAATTCGCCGCCTCTGGCCAGGACGAGGCTCCGAGCGCCGAGGCACTCCCACTCTCCCGTCAGCTCCCTCGCCCGGGACTCGGACTCGTCGTCTGCGGCCAAAACGATGATCCGCGTGGCCCGGTCCGCCACGAACGCCTCGAGGTGGTTGAACTCCTCCAGACATTGGGCCGTTGCCGGCACTGCGAACTCGAGCATCTTGGCGGCCCCGTAGCAGGCCGTGGGCCAGTGCGGGCCGCTGCCCAGCACCACCACCTGCTCGCCGCCCTCGAGGAACTCCTCCGCCAGCTCGCGCAGCGGCGGGTCGAGCACACTGACGAGGTGCCGCACGCGGTCGGGAATCCAGGTAAGATCGGCTCCTTTCCCCTGCAGCGTTGCGGCCAGCATGAGCTCCACGACCAGGACCGCCGTAAAGGTCTGGGTCTGGGGAATGATGTGGCGATAGCCGGCGTAGGACTTGTTCTCCAGCAGCTCGAGCGCCGCCGTTTCGAGGACCAGGGTGTCGTCGAGGGCGTCGTCGAGAGGCGAACCTGGATTGTCGGTGATGCCCAGGACCTGCGCGCCAGCATCTCGGGCAAGCAGAGCGGCTTCGAGGGTTCGGGGAGTTCGCCCCGAAACGCTCGCGCAGACCACCAGATCGCCGGCCCCCAGCTGGCGGTACATCCAGCGCAGATCCATCGAGCGCCAGGCGTGAACCGATCGTTCGCAGAGAGGTCTCGCCAGGGCCTCCACCTGGGCTGCGGCAAAGTACATGTCGCCGCATCCAACCAGATGGAGATCCTTGCCAGCGCAACTCCCGCGCCTCTCATCGATCTCAGCCTGCCAGCGGGACGAGACGCGACCGAGGAGGTCTCCCTGCTCGCGAATCTCCACCAGCATGCTCGATTCGCCGTCGCGGCTGCTCACGAGAGTCCTCCCTGCCCCTCCGCGGCCGCTCGCTGGTGCCGAAGAAGATCGAGCAGAGCTAAGCGGCGCCGGGCGACGCGCCCAGGTCCTCCACCTTCTCCATCGAGCGCGTCGCGATCACGTCGAGACCCCTCTCGCCCAGAAGCCCCTCGAGGAGCACCTGTCCGACTTCGACCGGGGCGCGGCAGCGGATCTGGTGAATCGCGCGCGCGGCTTCCAGGACCCGATGCTTGGGAACCTGCCCCGTCGTCTTCACGGGAAGGCGCCTCCACACTGCACCGGCGATGGCCACCGTGGTGGACAGGCCGCGCCTCGGATCCGTGAACTCCTGCTTCGCGTACTTCTCACCCCGCCTGCAATCGTTGCCCGCGACCTCGATGATCCGGTCGCCCTCGTGCTCGAGCTCGAGGGGACAACCCACCGGGCAGCCGATACAAACGAACTTGTCGGTGTCAGGCATCGCCTTCCTCACCCTACCCGCGCGGAACCAGGTCGACGCGCAGGGTGTCGCCGTGGAACCGGTCCAGGAGATCCGGGCGGATCTTCAAGCTGATCATCTCCGCCGGAAACACATAGCGCAGCTTCTTCTCCCGGAGGTCGCCGACCCGGAGCTTGCACTTCGCCATCGGCTCCCGGCAGCGCATGTACACGGTGTGTTCGCGCCCGGGGCTGAGCGAGTGCGGCACGCAGTAGCGCAGGTTGTCACCGGGGACGAGATTGATGTTGTCAATGGGCCGTCTGATCCCCTGCGCCCACTCCCCGGCAAACTGCCCGGCCAGCAGGGCTTCGCGCGTCACGAAGTCGGCCACATCGTGTACGTGGACCACATTTCCGCAGGCGAACATCCCCGGCATGCTGGTCTCCATGGTGCTCGACACCCAGGGACCGCCGGTATTGACTTCGTCGAGCTGGATGCCCAGCTTGCGCGACAGCTCGTTCTCGGGAATCAGGCCGATGGAGATCAGGAGGGTGTCGCAATCGACATCCCATGCGCGCTCCATGATCGGCGCCATGTCCTCGCCCACCGGCGCCACGGTGATCCGCTCCACGCGGTCGCGGCCGTCGATGTTCACGACCGTCGTCGAGAGGTGAAGCGGAACGCCGAAGTCGTCCAGGCACTGCACCACGTTGCGAGTGAGCCCGTTCGAGTGCGGCATGATCTCGAAGACGCCGACGACTTCGCAGCCCTCCAGGATGAGCCGCCGCGCCATGATCAGCCCGATGTCCCCCGAACCCAGGATGGCGATGCGCTTTCCCGGAAGGTATCCCATCATGTTGACCAGCTTCTGCGCAAATCCGGCGGTGAGCACGCCCGAAGGCCGGGTGCCGGGAATGCGGATCGCGCCGCGCGTGCGCTCGCGGCAGCCCATGGCCAGGACCACCGATCGGGTCTCGAGGGTGAGGATGCCCCGCTGCTCGTTCATCACCCGAACCGCTTTGCGACCGCTCGAATCGACGGTCACGCCGGACACGTAGCTGTCGGTCAACAGGTCGATGTCCTGATCGATGGCCTTGGCCAGGAACCGTTCGGCGTACTCCGGCCCGGTGAGCTCCTCGCGGAAGTAGTGGAGCCCGAAGCCGGAGTGGATGCACTGGAGCAGGATGCCGCCGATCTCCGGCTCGCGGTCGAGGATCAGGACCCGCTCGGCGCCCGAGTCGCGCGCACCGAGTGCCGCCCCCATCCCCGCAGGCCCGCCGCCGACCACGACGACGTCGTATCTTCCCTCCGCGCGTCCTAGCACGACTCGTCCTCGCTCTCGCCCTGGCGAGGGTGCTGTTCGTTGATCATCTCTGCGACGATCCAGGATCCGCCGCCCCGCTTGGTGATCGCGTGGAACGGTACGCCCCCCCTCTCGGCCAGGAGCGTCATGCAGCGCGAGGCGCAGAAGCCTCCCTGGCAGCGCCCCATGCCCGCCCGGGATCGGAACTTGATGCCGTCCAGTGTGCGCGCGCCGCGGTCGATCGCGTCCTGGACCTCGGCCTCGGTGACCAGCTCGCACCGGCAGACCACCCTCGCGAAGAGCGGATTCTCGGCGACGAGGCGCTCGCGCTGGTCGAGGTCCGCGGCCGAGAAGCGCGGCGCACAGGGTACGTGCCGCCGAAAGTCCGCCTTCTCGTCCAGGGCCAGACCCTCGTCCTTCAGAATGTCGCGGACATACTCGGCAATCGCGGGCGATGCCGTGAGCCCTGGCGATTGAATGCCGGCCACGTTGATGAATCCCTTCACCTTGGTGGGGCCGATGATGAAATCGTTGGTATCGCTCACCGCCCTCAGGCCGGCGAATTCCGCGATGGTGTCTCGCGGGCTGATCGCGGGGCAGATCCGGCGGACGAAGTCGAACACCTTGCCGGCCCCGGCGTCGGTGGTCGAGAGATCGAAGCGGTCCTGGGTGTCCTCGGCCGTCGGACCGACCATGATGGTGCCGTCGAAGGTGGGAATGATCAGTGTGCCCTTGGTCTTGGGGCTCGGTACCGGGAAGATCAAACGGCGGACCAGTCCCTGGAGCCGCTTGTCGAGCATGTACTCCTCGCCCTTGCGCGGGTGGATGTGGAACTCTTCCAGGCCGGCCATACCCGCGATCTCGTCCGCGAAGACACCCGCGCAGTTGACGACGAAGCGAGCCGGGAAGCTACCCTTCGGCGTGTGCACGGTGATCCCATCCGGTGCGACGTCCAGCTTCTCGACCGGCGCATCGACTACCAGCTTGACGCCGTTGTCCACGGCGTGCTCGATCAGCGCAAAGGCGAACTCGTACGGGTTGATCACCCCCGCAGTCGGTGCGTGCAGAGCGGCCAGCAGCTCCATGGAGAGATTCGGCTCTTCGCGGTGCAGGCGCTCGCGATCCCAGATCTCGAGCCCTGGCACGCCCTTCTTCCTGCCCTGCTCCTTCAGCCCGTCGAGAACCGGAAGATCCTCCGGTCTCTGCGCTACGACCAGCTCACCGATCCGGCGAAAGCCGAAGCTGAGCTCCTGGCGGAGGGCGTCGAATAGCTGATTGCCTCGCACGGCCAGCCGCCCCTTGAGGGTGTCCGGCGGGCTGTGGTGCCCGGCGTGGATGATGCCGCTGTTCGTCTTGGTGGTGCCGAAGCCGACCTCGGCGCACTTCTCCACCAGGACGACGTCGAGCTGGTAGCGAGACAGCTCGCGTGCAATCGCGCAGCCGACCACGCCACCCCCAATGATCGCGACGTCATACATGGAGACTCCCCGTGAACCGGGCTTAGGATTCCACTCTCCGGCGAGAACGTCGACCGGGCGCCTGCCGTCAGCAGGGAAGACGCAACTGCCCGCAGCTTCCAAAGGCGAGGCCAGGGCTCCGTCGACAGCGGCTCCTGGTATAATCGAGCTTTACACCACCCGCCAGAGGAGGGTTCTCGATGACCTGGTCCCGACCGTTGCGAGGCTCCCTTGCGTTGCTCGCGCTCGCGGCAATGACCGCTGCGTGCAACGGTCCCGAGCCTCCGAGTGTGGACGCCACGTCTCGACGCAGCCTTGGGTCCGGCGACGTCGTCGGCTTCACCGGAGCCTACGGCAGCCACGTCTGGCGCGGGATTCCCTATGCCGCTCCGCCAGTCGGTCCGCTCCGCTGGCGGCCCCCACAGCCGCCACCGCACTGGGAAGGCGTACGCGAGGCCCTGGCCACGGGAAACGCCTGTCCCCAGTTCGCGAGCGCCTTCGCGGGCGAGCGTCGCGGCGCGAAGGGTATCATCGGCGACGAGGACTGCCTCTACCTCGACGTCTACGCGCCCAGAGCGGAGCCCGGCGCGGCGCCCCCCGGCGGACGCGGACTTCCAGTCATGCTTTGGATCCACGGCGGCGGCAATTCGATCGGCCGCGCAGGCTTCTACGACGGCGGCAACCTGGCGGCCACCCACGACGTCGTGGTGGTGGCGATCAACTACCGGCTCGGGCCCTTCGGGTGGTTCCGGCACGCCGCGCTCCGCGGTGGGGGAAGCAGCGCCGCCGAGCGCTCGGGCAACTTCGGCACGCTCGACACCATCCGTGCCCTCGAGTGGGTGCGGGAGAACATCGCGTCCTTCGGTGGCGATCCGGGCAACGTCACCGTCTTCGGAGAGTCCGCGGGCGGCAGGAATGTCCTCAGCCTGCTGATCTCTCCGCTCGCGCAGGGCCTCTTCCACCGTGCCATCGTGGAGAGCGGTGGGATGGGCGGCTCGACCGCCGAGGAGGCCGAACACTTCACCGATGCTGATCCACCGGGGCATCCCTACAGCTCCAACGAGATCGTCGCGAAGCTCCTGGTCCAGGACGGCACGGCCGCGGACCGCGAGGCCGCGCGCGCACGCATCTCCTCCATGGGCGCGACCGAGCTGGAGAGCTACCTGCGCGGCAAGAGCCAGGCGGAGATCCTGGCCGCGTACGTCGAGGACCCGTCCTCGCCCCCCGGCATGCTGAACTTCCCCCAGGTATTCCACGACGGGTGGGTGCTGCCGCGGGAGCAGCCCATCGCGCGCCTGGCTCACGGCACGTACAACCAGGTGCCGGTCATCCTCGGAACCAACCGCGACGAAAACAAGCTCTTCATGGCTTTCGACCCGGCACTCGCGTACTGGCGCTTCGGTCTCTTCCCGGCGGCCCTCGACGAGGACCTCTACCAGGCCCAGGCCCAGCACCAGGCCAATGCCTGGAAGGCGCGTTCGGTGGACCAGCCGGCCGCCCTGATGCGCGCGGTGCAGGGTCCGAGCGTCTACGCGTATCGCTGGGACTGGGACGAGGAGCGCAGCCTCCCCCTCCTCTACGACGGCCCGAAGATGCTCGGCGCCAGCCACGGCTTCGAGATCCCCTTCGTCTTCGGCCACTGGGACCTGGGACCCGATACCAGGCTGATCTTCGGCGGGGGAAGCCGGGAGGGGCGCGAGATCCTATCGGGGCAGATGATGTCCTACTGGGCAGAGTTCGCCTACAGCGGCTCGCCCGGCCGGGGACGCGGGGACGATCTGCCGGAGTGGCCGGCCTGGGACGACTCCAGCCCCGAGGCGCCGAAATACATCGTGTTCGACACTCCTGCCGACGGGGGGCTGCGCCTGGCCTCGGAGACCTTCACCATCGACCGGGTCGTCGCCGAGCTGCTCGTGGACCCGCGTCTCGCCACCGCCCGCGACCGCTGTGCGGTGCTCCACGCCCTGACAGAGTGGAGGTACCTGAGCCGCCAGGAATACGCCTCCGTCGACATCTGCGGCAGCTACGCCTACGACGCCTATCCGTGGCGCGACGTGGCTGCGGAGGACTGAACACCAGGCGGCAGGCCTCTGTCTCAAGAAGCTGGGCCTTCTCGATCGCGTCAGTTGACTCCTGGCCCAAATTTGTACAGAATAGTCGGTACGATTATGCCGCCTCGCCGGTACCGGACCAGTCGTGTGAGTCGCGAGCGGATCCTCGAGGCCGCAACGGAGCTCTTCGCCCAGCAGGGCTATGCCGGGACCGGCGTGGACCAGTTGGCGGCCCGCTCGGGGATCGCCAAGACGGCGATCTACTACCACTTCGGCAACAAGGCGGGGTTGCTGGCAGCCGCTCTGGAGCGGGCGGCGAGCACCTGGATCGAGGGCATCGACCAGGCGTCACGTCAGGCCGGAGATTGGACTGACCGGCTCGATCGAGCTCTCGCCGGCATGCGCAGCTTGCTCGAGGAGAAGCCCTGGATCTTCAAGCTCATGCAGATCCTGTCCCTCGAGGTTGCCGACGAGAAGCCGGAGATTCGAGAGATCCTGCAGTCGATCTTGCGCCGGGCGCGCGAGGCGATCGTGGCGGGGATGCGCGACGCTCTTAAAGTCGAGGTACCGGACGCGGAGGGGGTCGCGAGGGTGATCCTCGGCTCGCTCGATGGCATCTCCATGAACCTCCAGATCGATCCGGAAGCGATTTCGCTGGATGAGGCGTTTCTCGAGCTTCGCCGCATCACCACCTTTGCGGTTGCGACACGGCTGAACCCCGACCTGGCGCGCTGGTTCGACGAGCCCCCGGTCGACTATCTCCTGCCGAGCCTGGAGGGAGGCCGGCAGGAGAGCTAGGAGTCCGACCCACGACGCTGGACCCCATCGTGACCCCGATCTGTGAACTCCCGGAGGGAGAGCGGCCGCGCTGTTCGTCTGCGTCCCGATTCTCGGAGGTGACCCATGACTGCCGATGATCGACGAGCTTCCCACCAGATCGCGTGGGTATTCGATCTGAATAAGTGCTCCGGCTGCCAGACCTGCTCGGTAGCCTGCAAGGTCCACTGGACGCTGGGGGACGGAACCGAGCCCATGTGGTGGTGCACGGTCAACACCCAGCCCGGCCGCGGGACTCCTCGCGACTACGAGGAGATGGGCGGAGGCTACGACGGCACCGGCCGGCCTGTGCCAGGGCATCTGCCCACGCCGGAGGAGTTCGGGGGTGCCTGGGACTTCAACTGGAAGGAGGTCTATTTCGGCGGCAAGGGACGGGAGGCGTTTCTGGAGCCGTCGAACGGTCAGCCGAGCTGGGGAATGAACTGGGACGAGGACCAGGGAGGCGGTGAGTATCCGAATGCGTACTTCTTCTACCTCCCGCGCATCTGCAACCACTGCAGCCGGCCCGCGTGTCTGGAGGCGTGCTCGCACGGGGCGATCTACAAGCGGGAGGTGGACGGGCTGGTGCTGCGTGACGAGTCCCTCTGTCGTGGCGACCGGGACTGCATGCGAGCGTGTCCGTACAAGAAGATCTACTTCAACCAGGAGCGTCGGGTAGCGCAGCACTGCATCGGGTGTTTTCCGCGTCTGGAGAAGGGGGTGGCACCCGCCTGTGTGCGCCAGTGTCCGGGGCGCGGGGTCTTCGTGGGCTTCATCGACGATGAGAACTCGGCCGTATGCAAGCTGGTGCGGCGGTGGCAGGTGGCGTTGCCCCTGCATCCGGAGTGGAACACCGAGCCGAACGTGTTTTATATCCCGCCGCTCTCGCCCTACAAGCTGCGGGAGGACGATTCGGTCGACGAGTCTGAGCGCCGGTTGCCGGATGCATATCTCGAGTCGCTCTTCGGCCCCAGGGCTGGGGAGACGCGGCGGACGCTGGAGGATCATCTGGCGCGGCGCCGGCGCGGAGAGTCTTCGGAGCTCCTGGACACGCTGATCGCCTACGACTGGAAGGAGCTGCTGGGCCCCTTCACCGCCGATCCGGCCGAGATCGTCTGGGCCTAGTGCAGTGCGAGACAAGACCCGATCCCAGAGGGAGAACGCCATGGATCCGACAAGCCTGAGCAAGGCCTACGAGAAAGCCCGCGATTCCTCTCCCGCGGCAGCTTCCGAAGCTCGCTATCGCGACCAGTGGCGCTGGGACAAGACCGCCCGGGCCACCCACTGTGTCGACTGCTATCCGGGCAACTGCCCGATGCACGTCTACATCCGCGACGGCAAGGTGGTGCGCGAGGAGCAGGCCGGCGACCTCCCCGTGATCGAGCGCGGGGTGCCCGACGCCAATCCGATGGGCTGCCAGAAGGGTGCCTGCTGGAGCCAGACCCTGAATGGCGAGGATCGGATCCTCCACCCGCTGCGCCGGGTGGGCGAGCGCGGCGAGGGTCGCTGGGAGGAGATCAGCTGGGACGAGGCGCTCACCGAGCTGGCCGACGCGATGCTGGATGCGATCCAGGACAAGGGACCCGAGTCGATCGTGGGCGTGGAGGGGGCCGAGGCGGCCACCTGGGGCATCGTCGGCACCGGTCGCCTGCTGAACACGCTCGGCGGCATCGTCACCGACGTGAACGCCGAGATCAACGACTTCAGCCCGGGGATCTACCTGACACTGGGAAAGTTCAACGTCTGCAGCAGCCTGGACGACTGGTTCCACGCTGAGCTGATCCTGATCTTCCAGTGCAACCCCACCTACACCGTTAACGCCTCGCAGCACTTCATAATGGAATCCCGCTACAACGGCGGCGAGTTCGTGATCTTCGCGCCCGACTGCAGCCCCTCCACCCAGTTCGCCGACTACCACCTGCCGGTGCGGCTCGGCACCGATGCCGCCTGGGCGCTGGCGATGTCCAAGGTGATCATCGACGAGGGGATCTACGACTCGCTCTTCGTCAAAGATCAGACGGATCTGCCGCTGCTGGTCCGCACCGACACCCGGTGCTTCCTGCGGGGCGAGGACCTGGAGGACGGGGGCAGCTCCGAGCAGTTCTACTTCTTCGACGAGCGGACCCGCCGGGTGGTGGAGGCGCCGCGCGACACCCTGTCCCTGGGCGACATCGACCCGACCCTCGAGGGCAGCTACCCAGTGACGCTGCGGGGCGGCGAGGAGGTAACGGTCACCCCGGTGTTCGCGCTGCTCCGGAAGCACCTGGAGCGCTTTACGCCGGAGCGGGCCCACGAGATCTGCGGGGTACACCCCCAAGCGATCCGCTCCCTCGCCCGCAAGGTGGCGAGCAAGCGGACCTACGTGTTGGGGGGAGGGACTTCCTTCAAGTACTACCACGGCGATCTGATGGTTCGCGCCAGCATGCTGCTCCTGGCCCTGACCGGGAACTGGGGGCGCAAGGGATCGGGCAACGGGGCCTGGTCGACGGGGATGTTCGACGGGCTCATGACTCTGGGCCGGAAAGGGGGCGCCGGTGCGGAGCGCACCCGGGCCTTCCTGGACCTCCAGCAGGCGGCGCAGGCAGCCATCAGTCAGGAGGATCCCACCCTCAGCGACGAAATGGTGCGCATCGAGATGGCCGCGCGAATGGGGTGGGCCGCCGGCCTGACCCCGCCGGCCTTCTTCTGGTACCGCCACTGCGGCTACCGGGAGAACTGGAATCGGGCCGGCTGGGGCGACCCGACCATGAAGCGCCCCTTCGACGATTACATGCGAGAGGCGATGGAGAAGGGCTGGTGGTCCGGCGTCGACCGGCCCTCCGAAGACACGCCGCCCCGGGTCCTGTTCAACTGGGGTGGCAACACGCTGCGGCGGATGCGGGGCGGTCAGAACCAGCTGCTCGAGCACCTCTGGCCCAAGCTCGACAAGGTCGTCACGTTGGACTGGAGGATGAGCACCACGTGCATGTTCTCCGACCTGGTCCTGCCGGTGACCAACCAATACGAGTCGCCGAACTTCGCCATCCCCAGCCCCCACACCCTGGTCCTCAACTACTGCGATCGCGCAGTGGAGCCGGCTGGCGAAGCCAAGAACGAATGGGAGATCGGTCTGCTGACCGCCCGCAAGCTGGCCGAGCGAGCCAGGGCCCGCGGGATGGAGTCCTACGTGGACCGCGCGGGAATGACCAAGCGCCTGGAGGACCTGCCCGACGAATACACGCTGGGTGGCGAGATCGTGACCGACGAGCAGGCCTGCGAGGAGATGCTACGGGATACGGTCCAGATCGGAACCATCCCGGAAGGCACCGACCTCGCCAAGATGCGCGAGCAGGGTCACGTGCGTTTCCTCGACTGGGGAATCACTCCCTTCGGTGTCAACATGGCCAGCGATCTGAGTCCCAACGAGACCATGAACCATTGCCGCTGGCACCGGGAGAAGAAGCTCCCCTATCCGACCCTGACGCGCCGGGCGCAGTTCTACATCGATCACCCCTGGTTCCTGGAGGCGGGCGAGCAGTTTCCCACTCACAAGGAGAACCCCAAGATGGGGGGCGATCACCCCTTCCAGATGACCAGTGGCCACAACCGCTGGAGCATCCACTCGATGCACACGACCAACCGTCTCCTCCTCCACACCCACCGCGGGCGACCCCACGCGCTCATCAACACCGACGACGCGCGGGAGCGGGGCATCGGGGACGGAGACGAGATGCGGGTGTGGAACGACATGGGCGAGTTCTTCGTCCCTGCCAAGGTGGCGCCCAACGTCCGGCCCGGGCAGGTGATCGTGTACAACGGCTGGGAGCCGTACATGTTCCGGGGCTGGAAGGGACCGATGGATGTGGAGCCTGGAATGGTGAAGTGGCTGCACCTGGCGGGAGGCTACGGGCACCTGCGCTACTGGCCGCTTCAGTGGCAACCGGTCCCCATCGACCGGGCGATACGAATCGACGTCGAGAAGGCGACCTGAAGGCTCCGAAGGGCGGGGCGGAGAGCCCTCGGATCAGGTCGGATCCGGGATCCAGTTGCCGTGGAATCCGAAGGGCACGCGCTGGGGGAGTGCCACGGTGGCCACCGGCGGCTCCTCGAAGCTCGCCGCGTCGAGAACGACCAGAGCGCTTGCGTCGCGCGCTCTGTCGTAGACGAAGCTCATCACCCAACCTTCATTCTCGGACGCGCCCGCCGATGCGGGCACGAACACCCCTTCTCCGGGTGCGCAACCCGGGCCAAATTCGTGGGTCCTCACCTCTCCCCCGGCGAGGTCGTACTGGACGAGAGCGCTGGCCGACTGCGACGTGAGGAGATCCAGGCAGACGGCGTATCCGAAGCGATGCGCGCAACCCTCGCGGCGCGGATCCACCCGCGGAAATTCGATGCCGCGATCGTCCAGCTCCTCCTCGCGGACCTTGCCGGACGCCAGATCGACGCGGAAGCGGTGCAGAGAGGCGCGGCCGAAATCCGACGGGCTTTCGCGCCAGATCTCCCGGTAGCGCGCCACGTCCAGCACCACCTCGTCGCCCTCCGCATGGGCGTTTAGCGGGTGAAACACGTAGCAGGGCTCGATCTCGAACCAATGCACTTCCGCGCCGCCTCCACCGCGAGGCATGATGCCGAGGCGCGCGCCGTAGTCGTCGCTCCAGGCGTAGGGCATCGTGCCCTGCATGGCTCGCTCCCCGTCGAAGACGACCGGCAGGTCCATGAAGATCACGTGCCGCTCCGTAATGGCGAAGTCGTGCATCATCGTGGGGCCCGGGACTTCGATGACCTCGCTCTGAACCAGCTCTCCCGCCGCGTTCGCGCAGTGGTAGGTGAGGTAGGGCGACGTGAACCCGTAGCCGAAGAAGTGCATCTCCCCCGTCACCGGGCAGAGCTTCGGGTGGGCGGTCATGGCTGTGGCGAGCTTGCCGCAGAAGTCGTGGGTCCCGACGGTTTCGAGCTCCCGGGTCATCTCGGTGGGAAGCGAGCTCTCGACCAGAGCCAGCAGCCGACCGGCATGGGCGACGATGTTGGTATTCGCTTTGGCGACGCTGCGGTCCACGCTGCCGTCGGGCCGGATCAGCAGCGCCTTCTCGTCGCCTTCCAGATAGGGGCGGGTCCGCACCCAGCGGTTGCGATACCACTTCGCCCTTCCCTCCGCGAGCGCGACACCGTGGACCATGCCATCGCCGAGAAACCAGTGAGGCGAGCGGCCAGAACGGGGGTTGGGACCGTTGCGCAGGTAAAGACCGCGCAGCTCGGGAGGAAGCGCCCCCTGGACCTCCAGGTCGAAGGCGGTCTTTTCCTGATGGACGGGGGCAAAGTTGCCCTGCAGGTGAAACAGAAGCTTCTCGCCGGCAATCTCGGTTCCCATCATGGCCCTCCAATCCTACGGCTCCGCCGCCAGGCGTTTCCTGGGCGATAATGCCCTTGGCGGCGCCCGCCACCCCCTTCAATCTAGCCACCCTTTCAGTAGAGAACATCTATATTGAATTGAGACATTATATTGACAACTCGCCCATCGGGTCGAATACTCGGGGTACCGTGGCCAGAGAAGCTCGAAACCTCTTCGATCTCGTGCGCCGGGCCGGCCCGCCGGGGGGCCTGCTCCTCGGCCTGGCGGGCTGCCTGGCCGCGCCGACGGAGCGCGCGCCGGATCCCGTCTCGGAAGACCCCAGATCCCTCTATGCCCCGAACTTCGACGGGGAAACCTTCTTCAATCCATGGCACCGCTTCGAGCTGAGGACCCGCGACCTCCTCCGCTTCGCCCTCACGCGCCGCCCAGCGAGGAAGAGCGGCCCGCCCGAGGTTCGCCGGGTGCCGAACGACGGAGCCCGCCTGTCGGGGGTGCAGCAGTCGGCCGAGATCACCTGGGTGGGGCACGCCACCTTCGTCATTCACGACGGTGACGACGTGGTGCTGACCGACCCTCACTTCTCCGAGCGCGCCTTCCTGCCAGCGCGCCAGCTCGAGCCCGGGCTGCCGCTCGAGTCGATCCCGCCCGATGCCTTCGCCGTGATCTCCCACAACCACTACGACCACCTCGACGCCGGGACCGTCGATCGCCTGCCCGAGAGCGTGGAGTGGTTCGTCCCACGGGGGCTTGCGGAATGGTTTCGCGGCCGGGCTCATCCGCGGGTCACGGAGCTCGGTTGGTGGCAGAGCGCGCGGCGAGGCCGCTGGACCTTGACGTGTCTCCCCTCGCAGCACTGGTCGCGGCGGTTCGGCCAGGGGGCGAATCAGACCCTCTGGTGCTCCTGGCTTCTCGATTCCGGCGAGCATCGATACTACTTCGCCGGCGACACCGGGTATTTTCACGGCTTCCGCGAGTACCGGCGGCGCTTCGAGCCGATCGACGTGGCCATGCTGCCGATCGGCGCCTACCAGCCGCGTTGGTTCATGCGCTACCAGCACATGGATCCCGCGGAGGCCTACCGCGCTTTCCTGGACCTCGGTGCCCGCTTCATGCTCCCGATGCACTGGGGCACCTTCGACCTGACCCACGAACCGGTCGACCAGCCGGCGCGAGAGCTCGCGCGGGTGGTCGCCGCCGAGGGCGGCGATCCCGCGCGCTCCCCGCTTCTGGCGATCGGGGAGTCGTGGCACCTGCCCCCGCGAGATCCGCGGAAGAGGACTTCGAGCGCTCGAAGTGGAGCTTCCGCGCGATGCGCCGAGAGTGTGTCCAGGGCGACCCGCTGACCGGGGCGAGACGGTCGAATCCACCCCGCGGCCCTCTGGTATGCTATTCCCCAACCAGGGCCTCCGGTGATCTGCGCAGCCGGTCACCAGGAGAGGGGGAAATCGACGTGATTGAGCTCGTCTATCAGCTGCTCGAACAGGTGGGATTCACGCATCCACTGCACCCTGCCATCACGCACCTGCCCATGGGAATGACGATGGGCGCCTTTCTCTTCGGCGTCGCGTCGCTCAGATATGGCTCGCTCGCCACAACAGCTCGACATTGCGCCGTGTTGGGAGCGATCTTCGTACCGCCGACCATGATCGCCGGAATCTTCGACTGGCAGCACTATTATGACGGAGACTGGTCCTCCCTCTTCATCACCAAGTTCGTCCTGGCGTTCCTCCTGCCGATCCTGCTTCTCTCCGCGGTGGCGGCAGGCAGCCGCGAGCGCGCTGACTCCAGATTTCCCATTGTGCTATATGCTCTCTGCCTCTTCACCGCCATAGGTCTGGGATACATAGGTGGTGAGATCGGCTACGGATGAGAGCGGCATCTCGCGCTGCAGCCGGGCGAAATTCGACCCAGACAGCGGCTCGATGATTCCATGAACGACCCTTCCCGCGAAAGGCCGAGATCCATGAACCAACGACCGTCTGCGATTCATCTGACCCTGTTCGCGCTCTTCCTGGCCGTCCTCTGCTCGGCCTGTAGTCAAGAGGCCGCCGAGGAGTCCGCCGCGAAGCAGGGGCTCTCCCAGGAAGAGCTCGGCAAGTACAGCCACGGCATCGCGGTAAAGGACCTGCGTTTTCTCTGGACCCTGGGCCAGGACAGCATCGACATCAAGCTGGCAGCACCCACCAACGGATGGGTGGGAATCGGATTCAACCCGGAGATTCCCGAGAACATGAAGGGCGCCAACTTCATGATCGGCTACGTCAAGGGTGGAAAGGCCGAAGTCTTCGATCACTACGGCACCGAGAAGAACAAGCACAAAGAAGACGCGACGATCGAGGGCAAGTCCGATGTCTCGAATGTTTCCGGATCCGAGCTGGATGGCCAGACCGTGCTGGAATTCACCGTCCCGCTGGACTCGGGGGATCCCAAGGACAAGCCGTTGAACGTGTCCGGCGACACCATCGTCCTGCTCGCCTACGGCAGAAGCGACAGCATCGTCCTGAAACATCGATTTCGAGCGATCTTGCGGGTGAATCTCTCTACCGGAGAGCACAGCGTCCTGAAGATGAAATAGCCGGAGCAGGGCTCCGACGTCCTCGGGGGTGACACGCCCATGCGGCGCATCAGCACCATCCTCTCCGCACTCCTGGTGCTACTGGTTCTCCCCGGCCCGACCCGTGCCGAAGAAGCGACCCAAGAGCCCCCGCACCCGTCGGATCATTCCTCCGCGCCCCCGATGCAGCAGCCCCATGATCACGAAGCGATGGCGAAGGAATCGACCAGCGACGCAGAAGTCGGCGTGTACGAGCACCTGGGCGAGCAGATCCCTCTGGATATCGTCTTCGTCGATGAGCAGGGGCGAGAGCTGGCGATCGGCGAGGCGATCACCAAGCCCACTCTGCTGCTGCCGATATTCTTCACCTGCACCGTGACCTGCCCGATCATGCTCGCCAACCTCGCCAACGCCATCAACGACGTCCCTCTGGAGTTCGGACGAGACTACGGAGTGATCTCCTTCAGCTTCGACGAAGACGACGGATCGGACATCGCTCGAGCATCCAAGGGCACTTACGCGAAGATCCTGAAGGAGGGGTTGCCGGCGGGTGAATGGCGCTTCCTGACCGGTAACGAGGAGAGCATCCGCGCGCTCACCGACTCCATCGGTTTCAGGTTCAAGAGAACCGGAAAGCACTCGTTCATCCACCCGAATGTCCTGATCGCCCTGGCCCCGGACGGAACCATCATCCGATACCTGTACGGTCCCCGCTTCCTGCCCTTCGACATCGGCATGGCACTCACCGAGGCTGCCAAGGGCACGCCGGGCTTGTCGATCAGGAAGCTCCTCACCTACTGCTTCGAATACGATCCCCAGAGCAGGAGCTACATGGCGAGATCGTTCAGGCTTTTCGCCCTGGGCATCGTGGCCCTGCTCGGCGTCCTGTTCTTCTTCGTCATCAGAAAGAGATAGAGCCGATGCCGGGAGAGACCGACAGAGGATGAGCGCATGGCCGCGGTGACATCGTACCTGGAAGACGCCTCATCTGGTCGATTTGGCACCATACGCGCATGGCTCACGACCATGGATCACAAGCGTATCGGCCTCCTCTACATGTTCGTCGTTCTCTTCTGGTTCTGTGTCGCCGTCGTCCTCGGTGTCCTGCTCCGCATCGAGCTCTCCTCCGTCGGCAAGACCATCATGGAGGCGCAGACCTACAACGCGGTCTTCACCTTGCACGGCGTGATCATGGTCTTTCTCTTCCTGATTCCGGCCATGCCGGCCATCCTCGGCAACTTCCTGCTGCCCATCCAGATCGGCGCCGAGGACGTCTTCTTTCCCAAGCTGAACCTCTTCTCCTGGTACCTCTACGTCCTCGGCGGCATCCTCACCATCGTCTCCTTGTTCATCAAGGGACCGCCCGATACCGGCTGGACCTTCTACGTACCGTTCAGCGTCACCACCCATACCGGCGTCACGATGACGGTTTTCGCGGTCTTCGTTCTCGGCATGTCGTCCATGCTCACCGGTCTGAATTTCATCACCACCGTTCACCGACTGCGCGCGAAGGGCATGGGCTGGCTCCAGATCCCGCTCTTCACCTGGTCGATCTACGCGACCGCCTGGGTCCAGCTGCTGGCGACGCCGATCGTGGCGATCACGCTGGTCGTCGTCGCCCTGGAAAGGATTTTCGGCGTCGGCCTCTTCGATCCGGAGAGAGGAGGCGATCCACTCCTCTACCAGCACCTCTTCTGGATGTATTCGCACCCCGCCGTCTACATCATGATCCTGCCCGGGATGGGGATCATCTCCGAGATCCTTCCGGTGTTCTCCCGAAAGTCCATCTTCGGATACAAGGCCATCGTCGCGTCGTCCATGGCCATCGCCATTGCCGGCTCCCTGGTCTGGGCCCATCACATGTTCACCACTGGCATGGCCGACGTGGCCGTCTTCGTCTTCTCCTTGCTGACCTTCGTGGTGGCCGTCCCCAGCGGGATCAAGGTGTTCAGCTGGGTCTCCACCATGTACAAGGGCTCGGTGCAGATGGCGCCTCCCCTGCTCTTCGCGCTGTGCTTCATCTACCTCTTCTCCGTCGGGGGGCTGACGGGCCTGGTGTTGGGCTCGGCAGGGACGGACGTGCACGTCCACGACACCCACTTCGTGGTCGCCCATTTCCACTTCGTGATGTTCGGCGGCGCGGTGTTCGCCTTCTTCGGCGGTCTGCACTTCTGGTGGCCCAAGATGTTCGGACGCATGTACGATTTCAAGAAGGCCTATGCAGCCGCGATCCTGCTGACCGTCGGGTTCACAATTCACTACGTTCCCATGTTCATTCTGGGACTACAGGGCATGCCCCGGCGATACTACGATTACCTTCCGAAATTCGAGCCGCTCAACTTCATCGCCAGCTTCGGTGCGTACATGATGCTGGCCGCGATCGCCTTGATGTTCTACAACCTGTTTGCCAGCTTGAAGAAGGGAGAGCGCGCCCCCTCGGATCCATGGGGAGGAACCACGCTGGAGTGGTCCCTGCCCTCTCCG
>Ga0307423_1000588_pt1 | contig 24355 bp, 30 predicted proteins | sample SalMarWE160310MG_FD_202154 | JGI IMG/M metagenome (GOLD analysis project Ga0307423, IMG submission 202154) | Salt marsh sediment microbial communities from the Plum Island Ecosystem LTER, Massachusetts, United States - WE1603-10 | ecosystem: Environmental > Aquatic > Marine > Intertidal zone >...
GAATGTACGAATTTCTTGATCGTCTCATTAACGTAGCTCTTCCACGGGTTAGAGACTTTCGCGGTTTATCAGATAAATCTTTCGATGGGAGAGGTAATTATACTCTTGGTGTTAAAGAGCAGATAATATTTCCTGAGATTAATGTTGATAAGATTACAAGAGTTTTGGGTATGGATGTTACTATTGTAACTTCTGCAAAATCAGATAATGAGGCTTACGAATTATTAAGATCATTCGGAATGCCTTTCATCAAAAAAGAAATTAAAACAGCCTAGGAGAATTAATGGCCCGTAAATGTTTAATAGCAAGGGAAGAAAAAAGACGCAGACTTTATGATAAGTATAAAAAGCAGCGAGAAGAATTGAAGGCTAATGGTGATTATGAGGAACTTCAGAAACTACCGCGTAATTCTTCAAGGGTTAGACTCAAGAACAGGTGTATGTTTACTGGTCGGGCCAGAAGTTATTACAGAAAATTTGGAGTTTCCAGATTAGTTTTTAGGGAAATGGCCTTAAGAGGCGAAATTCCCGGTATAAAAAAATCAAGTTGGTAATCGGAGAAAAGATAAATGCCAGTTACAGATCCAATAGCAGATTATTTAACAAGAGTTCGAAACGCTACAAAAGCTAAAAAGCCGCGTGTGGAAATTCCTGCATCCAAAATGAAAATTGGGTTATCGGAAATTCTTAAGAATTTGGGTTACGTTATTGATTACGAAATAATTGATGATAATAAACAGAAAAAGATAAATATTGTTTTAAAATATAAACAAGGTGTACCGGCAATTACCGGTTTGAAGAGAATAAGTAGACCAGGTTTGCGTGTTTACAGAGCTTCTGATAAACTTCCAAGAGTGCTTAACGGATTAGGTACGGCGGTTATTTCTACACCAAAAGGTTTATTATCCGACAAAGATGCCAGAAATCTTCTCGTCGGTGGTGAAGTAATTTGTTATATATGGTAAAATTAAAAGTTGGAGATTTAGAGTGTCCAGAATAGGTAAGAAACCGGTTGAGATTCCAAAGGGTGTTACAATTAACCTGGATGGAAATCACATTAAGGTAAAAGGACCAAAAGGTGAACTGTTCAGAACAATTCATCCTTCAATTAAAGCTGAAATTGTAGAAGGTGAATTATTAGTTACCAGACCAAACGATTTGAAGGAATCGAGAGCGCTGCATGGATTAACCCGTGCTCTTATACAAAATATGGTAGTTGGCGTTACAGATTCTTACAAAAAATCTTTAGAGATTGTGGGAGTCGGTTATAAAGCGGAATTGAAAGGAAAAAATTTATTGCTAAATATTGGATATTCACATCCGATTTATTTTGTTCCCCCGGATGAGATTAAACTGGAGGTTCCTTCTCCAACACAAATAATAATATCTGGTAACGATAAAGAACTTGTCGGATTAGTAGCAGCTAAAATCAGATCTTTCAGAAAACCTGAACCATATAAAGGTAAGGGTATAAAGTATTCTGATGAACATATTGTCAGAAAAGCCGGAAAGACTGCTGGAGCATAATTTTTAGGAGTTATGGTATCAATGAAAAAGAAAACAACAAGAATAAGAGCTAAAATAAAAATCAGGAAAAAGATTTCCGGTACACCAGAAAAACCTCGTCTTTCGGTATACAGAAGTCTGGATAATATTTACGCACAAATTATTGACGATACATCAGGTAACACATTAGTTGCCTTTTCGAGCCTGAATAAAGAAGCAGAGGCTGATTTAAAATCAGTGAAAGGTAAAATAAATAAAAGCAAATTGATTGGTAGTTTGCTAGCTAAAAAAGCTTTGGAAATAAATATTAAGAATGTTGTTTTTGACCGGGGCGGTTTTAGATATCATGGCAGAGTAAAAGCCTTAGCTGATGGTGCCCGTGAAGGAGGACTGGTATTTTGATGTTTGTTGCCGGGTCGTCTAATGGTAGGACTACGCCCTTTGGAGGCGTCTGTAGAGGTTCGAATCCTCTCCCGGCAGCTTCCTTTTTTATAATGATTGTTTTTTTAGGAGATAAATTTGAAAAGAGCTAAATCAACTGATATTGAAGGTTTAAAAGAAAAGGTAGTTCACATTAATCGTGTTGCTAAAGTTGTTAAAGGCGGACGTCGGTTCAGCTTTAACGCTATTGTTGTTGTTGGCGATGGTAATGGGATTGTTGGTGTAGGTCTTGGTAAAGCAAATGAAGTAACCGATGCGATTTCTAAAGGAATTGATGATGCAAAGAAGAATCTTGTAAAGGTCTCAATTAGAAGAGGTACTATCTCACATGTAATTATTGGTAAGTATGGTGCAGGCAAGGTATTATTGAAACCAGCTACACCTGGAACAGGCCTTATTGCTGGAGGTGGTGTAAGGGCAGTTTTAGAAGCGGCAGGTGTTCAGGATGTTTTAACTAAATCTCTCGGATCAAGCAATCCTCATAATCAGGTAAAAGCAACTTTGAACGGATTGCTGAATCAGATTGATGCGAAGTTGATGGCAAATAAAAGAGGAAAAACAGTTCAAGAAATTTTTGCTTCTTAAAAGAGGATTTAATGTCAAAGATAAAAGTAGTTCAAACAAGAAGTATTATTGACAGACCCAAGAATCAGAAAAAAATTATCGAAGCGTTGGGTTTGGGTAGACCTAATTGGGAAATAGTTCATAACGATACTCCTCAAATAAGAGGAATGATAAAAAAAGTGACTCACCTGGTTAGAGTTGAAGAAGTAAAAGAATAAGGAAATTATTAATGGATATTCTTAGCAATTTAAAATACGCTGAAGGTTCAAGAAAAAATCGTAAGAGAGTCGGGAGAGGTGAAGGTTCCGGACACGGCGGTCAGGCAACTAGAGGAATGAATGGACAGAGGTCTCGTTCTGGTTCCAAGAAAAGAGCCTGGTTTGAAGGCGGTCAAATGCCTCTTCAAAGAAGAATTCCAAAATTTGGGTTTACGAATATCTTTAAGGAAACTTATCAGATCGTCAACTTAAATGCTTTACAGAGACTTGCGGATGAAAAAAAGCTTGGTAAAGATATTAATGTTCAGGAATTGAAAAATTTAGGTTTAATTTCGACGATTAAAAAACCTGTTAAGATATTAGGTAAAGGTGAATTTAAAGCGAAAGTGAATTTTGAAGTTAATGCGATCAGCCAAAGCGCTAAAGAAAAGATAGAATCAGCTGGCGGCTCAATCAAGTTAATCTAATAAGGTAACAAATGTCCAAAATTACAGATACCTTTAGAAACATATTTAAAATTAACGACCTTCGCCAGAGGATAATTTATACACTGGTTCTGCTTTTCCTGGTTCGGTTAGGTGCTCATATTACCATCCCGGGTGTTGACACTACCTTGCTTACTGAAAGCATGAAAAATTCATCTACTGATAATCTTTTTGGCTTGTACGATTTATTTGTTGGCGGTGCATTTAGTAATGCAGCAATATTTGCCCTCGGAATAATGCCATATATCTCGGCATCTATTATCATTCAGCTGCTTGGTGCTGTAGTTCCCTATATTCAAAAACTTCAGAATGAAGGTGAAGAGGGAAGAAAAAAGATTACTCAGTGGACAAGGTACGGAACAGTTTTAATATCAGCAATGCAGGCCTGGGGTGTTACTATTAGACTGTTGAATATCCAGGTTCAGGGATTGTCAATTGTACCTGATGTAGTAAGAGGACTACCGTGGGTTCTTTCTACTATTGTCATTCTGACTTCGGGTACTGTTTTTATGATGTGGATGGGAGAGCAGATTACTGAAAAAGGTATTGGTAATGGAATATCATTAATCATATTCATTGGAATTATTGCAAGATTCCCTCACGCAGTATTCGATGAAATCAGGCTGATTAGTGTAGGACAAAGATCGATAATAGTTGAGATTGTAATTTTAATATTCATGTTCTTTATTATAGCTGGTGTAGTTCTGGTTACTCAGGGAACTAGACGTATTCCTGTTCAGTACGCGAAACGGGTTGTGGGAAGGAAAGTTTACGGAGGTGTTACACAGTATATCCCGTTGAGAGTTAACACTGCTGGAGTGATGCCGATAATTTTTGCACAGTCAATTATGTTTATCCCTAATACTGTTTTATCGTTTTTCCCAGACAATGAATTCCTGCAGAGCATATCCAGTTTATTTGTTTATCAATCTCCGGTTTATTCAACGATATACGCGCTTATGATTGTGTTCTTTACTTATTTTTATACAGCAATTGCCTTCAACCCAAAAGATGTTGCAGACAATATGAAGAAGCAAGGTGGATTTATTCCAGGTATCAGACCAGGAAAACAAACTTCTGAATTCATTGATAATATTTTGACAAAAATTACTTTGCCCGGGTCTATTTTCCTTGCGATAATTGCAATTTTGCCAGCGTTCATTTCACGTTTTGGGGTATCAGGTCAGTTTGCTCAGTTTTTTGGCGGCACAAGTTTGTTGATTATTGTTGGAGTAGCTTTGGATACTCTTCAACAAATTGAATCACACCTTCTTATGAGACATTATGATGGATTTATGAAATCCGGAAAATTCAGAGGACGTAGATTTATTTAGCTTGTGATTTATATAAAGACCAAAAAAGAAATTGATTTTATAAAAGAGAGTTGTAGAATAGTTGCTGAAACGCTTCGATTAGTAGGAAGTAATGCTAAAGCTGGTGTTACAACTATAGAACTTGATCAGATAGCTGAGGATTATATTAGAAGTAATAATGCAATCCCTGCTTTCAAAGGATACTCTCAGGGAGGTTTGCCTGGTTTTCCTGGATCAATTTGTACATCACTTAATGATGCAGTGGTTCACGGACTCCCCGGTTCTGTTAAGTTGGTAGAGGGAGATATAATTTCCCTAGATGTTGGTGTTCTTAAAAATAATTATTATGGCGATGCGGCGATAACTGTTGCAGTTGGAAAAATTTCTGATACTAAAAAGAAGCTCTTAAAAGTTACTGAAGAATCCCTGTATCTTGGTATCAGGCAGGCGAAGAGCGGCAACAAGGTACACGATATTTCATCAGCTGTTCAGGAATATGTTGAGCAAAATGGTTTTTCTGTTGTCAGAGATCTTTGCGGTCACGGGGTTGGTAAATTTTTACATGAGGACCCTGCTGTTCCAAATTTTGGTAAAAAAGGAACAGGTCCAAAACTGAAAGATGGGATGACAATAGCAATTGAGCCAATGGTTAATGCAGGAAGTTATGCTGTTAGAACTGCTTCTGATAATTGGACTGTTTTAACTTCAGATGGTTCACCATCGGCGCATTTTGAACACACAATTTTAGTTGTGAACGATTCACCGGAAATATTAACGGTTTGTTAATGGCTAAGCAAGGTCCTATTAAAATAGATGGTGTTATTACAGAAACTTTACCTAATGCAACTTTCAAGGTAAAGTTGGATAATGGGCATGAAATTCTTGCTCATATTTCAGGCAAGATGCGGATGCATTTTATTAAGATTTTAGTTGGCGATAAAGTATCAGTTGAAATGTCGCCGTATGATTTATCAAAAGGAAGAATTACATACAGATATAAATAGCAGGTGTAAGATGAAAGTAAGATCATCAGTAAAAAAAATATGTGATAAATGTAAAATTATTAGACGCAAAGGCGTTGTTCGGGTTATTTGTTCAAACCCAAAACACAAACAAAGACAAGGTTAAAAAAGGAGTTTAAGATTGGCACGTATATCAGGTGTTGATTTACCTAAAAACAAAAAAGTCTTATTCGGTCTGCAGTATATTTATGGAATAGGGCCAACTTCTTCTTCTGAAATTCTGGGAAAAGCAAAAATAGATCCCGGGAAAAAAGTCAGCGATTTAACGGAAGAAGATGTTGCACAAATAAGAGCGGTCATAACTGCGGAATATAAAGTTGAAGGTGCTCTTCGTTCAGAAGTCCAGCAAAATATTAAACGATTAATGGATATCGGTTCTCACAGAGGAATTCGACATCGAAAAGGACTCCCCGTGAGAGGACAAAGAACCCGTACCAACTCGAGAACCAGAAAAGGTAAACGTAAAACAGTTGCCGGCAAAAAGAAGACACCAACTAAGAAATAAAATTTGTAAACCGGAGGAAAGTTTTTGGCTAAATCAGTAAAAAAAGTAAAAAAGAAAACTCAGGTAGATCTTAACGGAGTTGCTCACATAAAAGCAACTTTTAATAATGTGATTGTTACAATTACGGATATTTATGGTAACACATTATCCTGGTCATCTGCAGGTAAAAATGGATTTAAAGGCTCCAGAAAAAATACACCTTATGCAGCACAGACTTCAGCCGAAGCTGCTGCAAAAGAAGCTTATGATCTTGGTCTTCGAAAAGTTGAAGTAAAAGTTAAAGGTCCTGGTTCTGGTAGAGAAGCCGCTATAAGAGCTTTGTATACTGCAGGTTTGGAAATTACTTCTATAAAAGATGTAACACCAATACCGCATAATGGATGCAGACCACCAAAGCGTAGAAGAGTTTAATTAAGGAGATAATGATAAATGGCAAGATACACAGATTCAGTTTGTAAATTATGCAGAAGAGAAAAACAAAAACTCTTTCTTAAAGGTCAGAAATGTTATACTGAAAAGTGCCCGATTGAATCCCGTAATTATGCACCCGGTCAGCATGGTCTGAGCAGAAGGCAGAAAATATCTGAATACGGAATTCAGCTTAGAGAAAAACAAAAAATTAAAAGAATGTACGGATTGCTTGAAACTCAATTCAGAAATTATTTTGAAAAAGCAAATAAGCAAAAGGGTATTACGGGAGAAAACCTGATAAAAATTCTTGAAAGAAGATTAGATAATGTTGTTTTCAGGTTAGGATTTGCAGGTTCAAGGAGTCAGGCAAGACAACTTATTAAGCACAGGCATTTTACTGTTAATGATAGGTTGGTAGATATTCCATCGTACCTTGTATCACAGGGAGATGTTGTTAAAGTAAAAGAAAAAAGTAAGAAGCTGGACGCGATTCACAACTCACTAAAGAGGGTTAAAGACAGCGCTTACCCGTGGTTAACTATAGATAAAGCATCTTTATCCGGAACTTTTCTTCAGGTTCCGGAGAGAGCGGATGTTCCTCTAAATGCCAATGAACAATTGGTTGTAGAGCTCTATTCTAAATAATTTTTTTTGAAATTTTAGAGGATTTTTTAATGAATACATCACACTTAATTATGCCGGAAACAGTAGTTTTAGACGAAACAAATTATACGAATATGTTTGGTAGATTTTCTATGCAGCCCCTGGAAAGGGGGTTTGGTGTCACGCTGGGCAATTCTTTAAGAAGGGTACTTCTTTCATCGCTGACCGGTGCTGCAATTACTTCTGTTAAATTCAGCGGCATTCTGCACGAGTTCACCACTATTCAAGGTGTTGTTGAAGATGTTTCCGAAATTATTTTAAATCTGAAGCAAGTCAGAATGAAACTGCTTACTAAAAAACCAGGCAAGATTGACCTATCGTTTAATGGAGAGAAGGAGTGGAAAGCAGCAGATATTCAGAAAGCAAGCAGTGAAATTGAAATTCTAAATCCTGAACTGCACATTGCGACATTAAATAAAAGTGCAAAATTTGATGTTGAGCTTAGGGTGGGAAAAGGAACGGGATATGTTCCTGCTAACGAAAATGCTTCACCTGACCAGACAATTGGTGTTATTCCAATTGATTCGATATTTACACCAATCAGGAATGTAAAATTGAATGTTGAAAATGTTAGAATCGGTGATAAGAATGATTTTGAAAAGCTGGTACTGGATATATCAACTGATGGTTCTATTACACCTGATGATGCTCTTACACAGGCGGCAAAAATTCTTAGGGAACACATTCAGTTATTCATCAATTTTGATATGGAACAGGAAGAAGAACAACCAGTAGCACCAAAGGATACTGAATTTGACAGGGTAAAGAAAATTCTGCAAACACCTGTTGACGATTTGGAACTGAGTGTAAGATCACATAACTGTCTCAAAGCCGCCAATATCAAAATACTCGGCGATCTTGTTAGAAAAGATGAAGCCGAAATGCTGAAGTTTAGAAATTTTGGAAGAAAATCATTAGCTGAGCTTATGGAAATCGTAGAGGATTTGGGAATAGAATTTGGAATGGATGTGGATAAATATTTAAAAGAAGAAGTTGAACCTAAATAAATTCTAAAGGAAAAAGATGAGACATAATGTTAAAGGAAGAAAATTAGGTAGAACAACAAGTCATAGGAAAGCTACGATTAGTTCGCTTACTACATCTCTCTTTGAGCATAAGAGAATAAAGACTACTCTTGCCAAGGCTAAAGAAACAAGAGTTTTTTCAGAAAAATTAATTACGACAGCTCGCAAAGGTGATTTGCATTCGCAAAGACAGGTAATGAATGTGATTAAAAATAAAGAAGTTGTAAAAGAATTGTTTTCCGAAATTATTCCTAAAATTGGAGATCGGCCCGGAGGATATACCAGAGTTGTTAAATTAGGACATAGGGATGGGGACGCAGCACAGATGGCAGTATTAGAGCTTGTTGATTATAATGAGGTTGTTACTGCTAAAGCTGAGCAGCAGAAAGAAAAGAGAGAAGCAAAATTAAAAGAGAAAGAAGCTAAAGAAAAAGCCGAACAAGATGATAAATTGCTTGAACAACAGGCTGCTGAAGAACCAAAAATATAGTTTAACATTTTTTTTGTATAATAAGAGTAATCGGATTTTTCGGTTACTCTTTTTTTTTAATTATGATGTTTAAAGATATTCATTTTATAAAATCTGTCTATGATCTTGATGCTTTACCAAAGCCAGAATATCCCCAGCTAATACTTTGTGGCAGGTCCAATGTTGGGAAATCCTCATTCATCAATAGTATATTTAACAGAAAGGTTCTGGCAAAAACAAGCTCTTCTCCCGGGAAAACAAGATCAATTAATTTTTATAATGTTGAGGATACCTTTTATTTAGTGGATTTGCCCGGTTTTGGGTATGCTAAAACCAGTATTAAAGAACGAGAAAAATGGGGCAAGCTAATTTCAAAATATATCCTTGAGTCAGAAAGTATACATCACGCATTCCATTTGATTGATAGCAGAATTGAACCCACAGAATTGGACGTTCAGCTGAATTCATGGTTAAAACGGGCAAAATTAAATTATACTCTGATTATTAATAAAGCGGATAAGCTCAAACAATCCCAGATTCATAAAACTATCAACTCAGCTCTTTCATTTTTTCCCGAACTTGAATTAAATGTTAACCTGTTCCTTTATTCATCGGTTACCGGAAAATGGAAAAAAGCTTTGCAGAAAAAGATAACAGAATTGTTCCTTTAATTTGCCCGAAATGTTATTTTTTAATAATTAGTTGTTAAATTTATTTGTAAATAAAAATTTCCTATTTAAACAATCTCATGCTTGATAAAAGACAACGCAAAAGAATTCTGATTTTCCTGGTTATTCCCATTCTTGCGGCTGGTCTATTTATCAGTAACGACCTTATCATCAGGCTAATAATCATTGCCCTTCTTGTTATTTACGTTGCATTCATAATCTTCTTACGGGATTCGGTTAGATTTTCAGGAGGTTATTCAATATCAGAAGCTGAAGATACCATTCCGGAATCTGTCTCCTCTCAGCATTCTGAAGCTGAAGAGTCGTTCCGAATTGTATCAAAGAATAAAAATATTGATGTTATAACCGAAGAAAACTACAAGCCTGAGTATGGTGTTTCGAAAACAACATTAAAACCTCCGGACCTTAAAGAACGTTTTGAGGAAATTGCAAAGGAAACTTTACCTCCGGGCATCGGGCACGATGAGCAGTTCGGATTTGTTATTGAAAGAATGTTAAATGTTATGGCCGAACTTTATAATGCTCATTCCGTTATTTACTTCTGGCATAATAAGAAAAAGGAAAAGTTAATAATTGAAAAATTCATTTCTTCTTCCCGCCAATTAACTAAAAGAAAATTTGATATAGAAGATGATGTCTTGAGTAAAATTGTTGAAAAAGGTGAACCGGAGCTTTTAACAGATATATCACGAGCTGCTGAAGCCGATGTTATAAGATATTATGATACACCACAGGGTATTAAAAGTTTTGCAGGTGCACCTGTGTTCTATAACGAAGAGCTTATCGCTATTATTGCAATAGATTCTAAGGTCGAAGATGCTTTTGGTATAGAGACAATTTATTCTCTTGGTCGCTTCATACGTTTGATAACGATGCTAATTGGAATTTTTGAAGAAAAATATTCAGATACTGTTTCACAAAAGAGATTGGAAGGATTATTAAAAATTCTTGGCCCGGATAGCGAATTTGAGAATGAAAAAGAACTTATAAATGCTCTGCCCGAAACATTGAGAGCAATGATCAAATGGGATGCTTTCGTATTTATTTATTTTGATCCGCTTGAAAAACTTTTTAAAATAGAAAAGGTTGAGAATACTACTGCTTTGAAATATGTTGGAGTTGATCTTCAAATTGACCTAAACGGCACACTTGTAGGCAAATCAATTGTAACCGGAATTCCGATAAAGATAGATGATACTTCATCTGGAAATTATAAAAGATACTCAAGGGCAGAAGATGTTTCATTTGATGGCTCATTTATTGCCATACCGCTTATTTATAGCAAGCAGAACTATGGAGTTATCTGCCTGGAGAGTCTAAAGAAAAATGCATACAGTAATCAGGATGTTCAGTTTCTGAAGAAATCACTAAATGTTCTGGCATATATTATTTATTCGCACTCCAGTCAAAAGTTATTAAGAAATCTGACATCTGTTGATTTGGAAACCAGAGCTCTAAACGCAACAGCATTCAAAGAAAGACTTAATGCAGATTTAGTTAAAGCAAAGCAATTGGACGTACCCGGAACTTTAGCCCTATTAAAAATTGATGACTTCATCGAGCAAAATTCCCTGTTTGAAGATAACCCTTTATCTAAAGTTGTTTCTGTCGTCTCAGAAATTATTTCAGAAGAAATGACCCCGCTAAATCTTTTCGGCAGACTTGACGATCGACTTTTTGGCATCTACTTTTTTAATGCTTCAACTAAAAATGTATTTTTATGGGCTGAAAAGTTACGGGTAAAAATTGCACGAAAACCTATCTCAGTAATATCCAAACAAACCACATTCACAGTTTCAATTGGCGTTGCTTCTACTACAAACAAAGATAATGTTGACGAAGTAATTCACAATGCAAATCTGGCACTAAACAAGGCCATTGAAAAAGGGGGCAACTCTGTCCTCAATATAAATTAATTAAATAAGTTTTTTTGAAGGTATGAAAAACTTTTTTGTTATAGTACTGGATGGAGTTGGTATTGGCGAACTTCCCGATGCTTATAAGTACAATGATCAGGGAAGTAATACTCTTGCCAATATTGCACAGGCAACAGGCGGTTTAAATTTAGCTAATCTTGAAATGCTTGGTTTAGGAAACATCGAACCAATTAAGGGAATTGAAAAAGCATCTCAACCGTTAGCATCTTTCGGTAAAATGGCAGAAGTGTCTCAAGGGAAAGATTCCACAACTGGACACTGGGAACTAGCCGGACTTCACGTAAAAACAGAGTTTACTTATTTCCCAAATGGATTTGATGAAGAAATAGTTCAGAAATTTTTATCCGAAACCGGATGTAAAGGAATTATTGGAAATAAGCCGGCATCCGGTACTGAAATTATAGAGGAATATGGTAAAGAACACATCGAAATGGGTTACCCGATTATTTATACTTCAGCCGATTCTGTTTTTCAAATTGCTGCTCACGAAGAAGTAATCCCTCTCCAAAAACTTTATGAAATCTGCTCAATTACTCGTGAGAAAGTACTGACATACCCCCTTCAGGTAGGAAGAGTAATCGCAAGACCATTTATTGGTGCACCTGGTAGTTTAAAAAGAACAAAAAACAGGAAGGATTTTTCATTAGATCCGCCCGAACCTACAATCTTAGATATTTTATCTGAAAATGATATAACAACAATCGGTGTTGGAAAAATCAATGATTTATTTAACTATAAGGGAATTCAAAGACAAATTTTTACAAAATCCAATGAAGAAGGCTGTGATCAATTACTAAAATTGTCTGCTGAAGTAAAAGGTAGTTTTATCTTTATTAATCTTGTAGATTTTGACGTTTATTTTGGGCATCGGAACGACCCCGCAGGATTTGCTGAGAAGCTAAAAGAGTTTGATGATTTTCTACCGCACTTTCTGAATAAACTAGATGATAGCGACAGACTCATAATAACAGCCGACCACGGTAATGATCCTACTACTCCCAGCACTGACCACAGCAGGGAATATGTACCTTTGCTCTATTACAGAAAGAACGTCATGGGTAAAAATCTTGGAGTTCATAAAACTTTTTCCGATGTCGGCAAAACCGTAGCCGATTTTTTTAATGTTACTAATAACCTAAATGGGACAAGTTTCTTAAATGATTGAAAAGGAATTGATCGAACTGAAGTCTTTGCAAATAGATTTGGATGATGAAAAATCAATAAAACTCTTTGTCGAAACACTGAACGAGCTAAAGAATAAAGGATATGACAAGCTAAAAATAGAAATCAAAACCTCAACTGAACAAGAATTAATAAAATCTGATTTAGATATTGAAGTCTTCAAAAAAATAAAAGAAACTCAGGATCTTCCTGATTGGGTAGTAATCAATTTAATGCTGGCATCTGGAAAATTAAAAGAAAGTAAATTTAAATTACGGTTGCCCAATGAGTAAATATTTACTCGATAGTGATATTTTGGTTGATTATCTAACTTCCTTGGATAATATGAATAGCCATCTTATTAACCTGATGCAAAAAGGACTTTGCTATACTACCGTTTTAAACGCTGCTGAGTTATTGGCTTCCTGTAGAAATAAAGATGAAGAAAAACTAATCCGTAATGTATTGGATTCGCTTAAAGTACTTGGTTTAAATTCCAGGTATGCCCTAAGTGTTCCAGAATTTTCCGATAAGACAAAAAGCTTAAGGGATGCATTATTTTCGGTTGTATCCTCGATTAATAAAATTCCAATAGTTACATTTGATAGAGAAAGATATAAAAAAACTAATTTAAAGATTATTCATCCACAAGAATTGAGAGAATAAATGTTTCTTGGAAAAGTTATAGGGACCGTATGGTCAACCAAAAAAGACGAGCAATTGGTTGGCGCAAAGTTTTTAATCGTCCGTGAACTTGATTTACAAATGAAAGAGAAGGAGCGCTTTGTAGTAGCTGTCGATAGCGTTGGTGCAGGTGAAGGAGAAGTGGTGCTTGTGGCTACCGGAAGTTCATCTAGGATGACAACATTTACAAAAGATAAACCGGTTGACGCCGTTATTATGGGAATTGTTGATAAACTTGATGTAGCTGCTAAGTAAATATCAGACAAAAAAATAGGACTTGCTACTTTAAAGTAAAATCAAAATTTTATTACGAGTTATTTTTGAAGACTTTTAATAGTTAGATTTATCATTGTTTATTTGAATGGATATCAATTGTTTTTAGGAAAAGTAATAGGGAATATCTGGGCAACAAGAAAATATGAAGCTTTAAAAAATTTTAAGCTGATGATTGTTCAGCCTTTAAATTCTGAATTAGAAAAAACTGGTGATCCAATAGTTGCTGTTGATACCGTAGGTTCCGGTCCTGGTGAAATTGTTTACTATATTACAGCATCTGAAGCAGTAATTCCACTACCGGTTGATATGGCGCCTGTAGATGCATCTATAGTTGGAATTGTGGACACAATTAACTCTGAAAAGTCTAATAAAAATAAACCGTGAAAATAACAAAGCAGTTCACTAATAGGGAAGCTCAATCTCTCGACAAATATCTTCAGGAGATAGGCAAGGTTTCTTTGCTTACTGCTGAAGATGAAATTGAGTTGGCCATTAAAATTAAACAGGGTGATCCAGAGGCATTAGAGAAGCTGACCAGGTCTAATTTGCGGTTTGTTGTAAGTGTTGCAAAACAATATCAAAACCAGGGTCTTTCACTTGGGGATTTGATTAATGAAGGTAATCTGGGACTTATAAAAGCGGCAAGACGTTTCGATGAAACTCGCGGTTTTAAGTTTATTTCATATGCAGTCTGGTGGATTCGGCAATCAATTCTGCAGGCATTAGCTGAGCAATCACGGATTGTGCGCTTACCTTTGAATCGTGTTGGAGTATTGAACAGAATTGGCAAGGCATACAGAAATCTTGAGCAGGAATTTGAAAGAGAACCAAGTGCGGAAGAAATAGCAAACGAGCTGGAAATGGATGTTCAGGATATTTCAGAAACTTTGCAAGTGTCCGGCAAGCATCTTTCCTTTGATGCACCTTTTGCACAGGATGAAGAAAGCCGGCTTTTAGATGTACTTGAAAGTGAAGAACTGCCTGCACCGGATACTACATTAATGTCCGAATCACTTCATGCTGAAATTGAAAAAGCATTATCTAAACTCAGCGAACACGAAGCGGAGGTCATAAAACTTTATTTTGGTCTCTCGAATGAACAACCCATGACCCTTGAAGAAATTGGAGACAGGTTTAATCTGACTCGTGAGAGGATAAGACAAATAAAAGAAAAAGCTATACGAAGATTAAGAAACGCGACACGAAGTAAAGACCTGAAAAAATATTTAGGTTAAAATTGAAAAGACTTCTACCAAGGACAATTTTTATCTCCTTTCCTATTATTATACTTATCTTAGTTTCAGCCTGTTCATCAAGTAATACTGTAAGATACGGTAAAAAGACAGAAGAAGAATCCAAAAGATCTCCGGTAAGGTTTACTTCTGCCGATGATTCTATGATCGTTGATTTGAATCTTGATTTAAAAGATCCTAGCAACCTACCCAGTGAAGAACCGGACATAGATATTTCAAAAGTGTTAAATACTGATACACAAACCGGGCACTATGATCTCCCTGGTTTTGATTATTCAACAATCAGAGAGCAAATGTTGATGGAAATTATCAAGTACCTCGGAACTCCATATAAGTATGGCGGAAACAGCAAAGACGGAATAGATTGTTCAGCTTTTACGCAAATGCTTTATAGAGATGTTTTTAATATAGATCTCCAAAGGTCAGCAAGGCTTCAATTTACACAGGGAAGGGAAGTGTCAGATAAAGATGATTTGCAGTTTGGTGACCTTGTATTTTTTAATACGCGCAAGCGAGTCAGACCCGGACATGTTGGTATTTATATCGGAGAAAATCTTTTTGCACACGCTAGCTCAACTAAAGGGGTAACAGTTTCTTCAATAAATTACGACTATTACTCAAGAACTTATATGGGTGCGAGGAGATTAGATAAAGATGATTTGTCTAACAAACCTTGAAGACTTGCAAATATCAGTTTAACAAAAAAGCCGTTCCTAATTAGAACGGCTTTCATTTTTTTGATGTTGAAACTTTTTAACTGCACCCCGAAGTAGAGCCGCAGGTCATACATTTTAAGCAGGTTCCGTTTCTTACCATAGTCATACTCTGGCATTCTGGACAAATATCTCCCGTATATCCCTTTTCAATTGCCATCTTGACCTGCGTTTTCATTTCAGTCTTTTTACTCGTATTCGTATTTGGTTCGCGTTTTAGGTGAGTAGAAGGATTATTCAACTTTTCTGATGGGTATGAGTCAATGTCATCTTTATCCAACTCAACTAATCTTTCACTCACTAATTCCTCGCTTACAAAGTCAGGTTCAGCAAACTTCTTCACTATTCCTGCAGAAGCTTTTGCTTTTATTTCCTCTGGTTCAATATGAGCAAGATCGTATCTGTTCAGATAAGTAACAGCTAGCTCCCTGAAAATGTAATCAATAACTGAAGTAGCCATTTTTATTTTCTCATTACCGGTTACTATTCCACTCGGTTCAAATCTCGTAAATACAAAAGCGTCTGCAAATTCCTCAAGCGGAACGCCGTGCTGCAATCCAAGTGATATAGAAATTGCGAAACAGTTTAGAAGGCTTCTGAAAGCTGCACCTTCCCTGTGCATATCAATAAATATTTCACCTATCTGTCCATTATCATATTCCCCGGTTCTAATGTAAACAGATTGTCCATTTATCTTTGCTTTTTGTGTATAACCGGATCTTCTGTCTGGTAGCCTTCTTCTTTTTGCAATATAACGGTGAATGATTTTCTCGGCAAACTTAACAGTATCGTTCTTCTCCTTATCTTCAATGAGGGCTTCTATGTCTTCTTCACTTAAAGTATTAAGCGGTTGTGAAAGCTTTGACCCATCTCTGTAAAGTGCATTTGCTTTTATACCAAGTTTCCAGGATTGCATATAAGCATCTTTAATATCCTCAATACTGGCTTGGTTCGGAAGATTGATGGTTTTGGAAATTGCACCTGAAATAAACGGTTGTGCCGCTGCCATCATTTTTATATGTGCAGAAGATCGGATGAATCTGGTTCCTTTTTTCCCGCATTTACTGGCGCAATCGAAAACAGGGTAGTGTTCGTGTTTCAGGAACGGAGCTCCTTCAATTGTCATAGTTCCGCAAACGTAATCATTTGCTGAAGATATTTCTTGTTTTGAAAAACCCAATTCTTCTAAAAGATTAAAATCGAATCTATCGATTTTCTCTTCATCAATACCCAGTTCATCTACTAAAAATTCATTACTCAACGTGAACTTGTTGAATGCAAAACTTAACTCGAATACAGTGGGGAGCGTTTTTTCAATTTTAGATATTGCTTCTTCTGTAAAGCCTTTTGTCTTTAATGATTCCGGGTTAATATATGGACATCCATTCAGAGTGCCTCTACCTTTAGCGTATTTAACAATTTCGCTTATCTGGTCTTTATTGTAACCCAGTCTTTCGAGTGCAGGAGGAATAGATTGGTTGATAATTTTAAAATAACCGCCGCCGGCAAGTTTCTTAAATTTTACTAAAGCGAAATCCGGTTCAACGCCTGTGGTATCACAATCCATTACTAAACCAATCGTTCCGGTTGGAGCAATAACGGTTACCTGTGCATTTCTGAAACCATGCTTCTCGCCAAGTTCTAGTACTCTGTCAGAATCTTCCCTTGCAGCTTTCAGCAAATCTGAAGGACAATGTTTGGGATTTATACCTACTGGAAAAGTTGTTAATCCTTCGTACTCTTCATTCGGGACGTTGTATGCTGCTCTTTTGTGATTACGAATTACCCGTAGCATATGTTTTTTATTTTGATTATAGCTCGGGAATGAGCCTAACTCTTTGCTCATTTCTGCTGAAGTTGCATAAGATGACATGTGCATTATTGCTGTCAGAGCTCCGCAAATGGCAAATCCCTCATTACTGTCATAAGGAATTCCCTGCAGCATTAAGAGGGTGCCAAGATTTGCGTAACCTAAACCTAACGTTCTGAAGTCGTAACTTAATTGCGCGATGCTTCTACTCGGGAATTGAGCCATCATCACACTTATTTCCAGCACCATAGTCCATATTCTGGTAGTATGTCTGTAAGCTTCAACGTTGAACTTTTTTTCTTTTGCGTTGTAAAATTTTACCAGGTTCATCGAAGCAAGGTTACAGGCTGTGTCGTCGAGGAACATATACTCACTGCACGGATTCGAGGCTTTTATTTCACCATTTTCAGGGCAGGTATGCCATTCGTTTATTGTTGAGTGAAACTGAATTCCGGGATCTGCACAGGACCATGCTGCATAGGAAATTTCGTTCCATAAATCTCGTGCTCTTAAAGTTTTGCATGGTTTGGGATCCCTGTTCTCTTCTTTTGCTTTTTTCTTTTCAACTCTCCAGTACAGATTCCAATCTTCATCATCAAGTACAGCATTCATAAACTCATTAGTTACTCTGATTGAGTTGTTAGAATTCTGCCCGGAAACCGTTGCATATGCACTTGAATTCCAGTCAGTGTCGTATGTAGGGAACTCAATAGATTTGAATCCCTGTTTTGCCAGTTGTATTACTCTTTCAATGTAGTTATTAGGAATTTGGGCTTTACGAGCTTCGAGGACAGCGAATTTTAATTTTTTATTTACTTGTTTGTTGAATCTGTCATTTTCCGGATGTTCTGAGTAGCATGCTTTCATAATATTATTCAGATGAAATTCTGTAATCTGTGAACCAGCTACAAGCGCAGCTACTTTTTGTTCTTCTACAACTTTCCAGTTTATATATTCTTCTATGTCCGGATGATCAAGATCGAGAGTAACCATTTTTGCAGCTCGCCGGGTGGTTCCGCCGGATTTTATAGCACCGGCAGACCGGTCACCTATTTTTAAGAATGACATTAAACCTGAAGATTTACCTCCTCCGCTAAGAGGCTCATTAAATCCTCTGAGCTTCGAAAAGTTTGAACCGGTTCCCGAACCATATTTAAATAGTCTTGCCTCGCGAACCCAAAGGTCCATTATTCCACCTTCGTTAACCAGGTCGTCATCAACGGACTGAATGAAACAAGCATGTGGTTGCGGGTGAGTATAAGCATCAGTTGAAAAAACCATTTCACCGGTTTGATAATCGACATAATAATGTCCCTGGGATGGGCCTGTAATTCCATAAGCCCAATTTAAACCAGTGTTAAACCACTGCGGGCTGTTAGGCGCGGCAAACTGGTTTGCAAGCATATAAATTAGTTCGTCGTAAAAAGCTTTAGCATCTTCTTCGGAATTAAAATATTTTCCTTTCCAGCCCCAGTAAGTCCAGCAACCGGCTAATCTGTGAAATACCTGTTTTGCATCACGTTCGAATGTATATCTATCATTATCGGGAAGAGCTTCAAGTCTTTCCTTATCTTCAACGGATGGTCTTAACCAATCAGGTATTCCATCTTCCTTTAATTTAACCAGAATTTTAGGAATTCCAGCTTTTCTGAAGTATTTCTGAGCCAGTATATCCGTAGCTACCTGTGACCAGTTTTCAGGTACAGATACATCATCCATCTTGAATACCAATGAGCCATCAGGATTTCTTATTTCGGATTTTCTTTTTACAAATTTGATAGAAGATAGGGGATCTTTACCAGTTTCGGTAAACAGGCGTTTTATCTGCATTCAAATCTCCGTGTTTTAGACTTAGCGGTCGGGTTAAAATAAAATTTTGAGAATAAAAGGTAATTCACTTTCTAAGTAACTATTTTAACAAACAAAAGATTATTAAATATGAATTTGGATCAGGGTTTGAAGGAAGCTAAAAAAAATTTTTAAGAAATAAAAGCGCATAACAAAATTTTCTGTGTTAAATTTTCTTACCCCGATAGGCAATGCTAACTTGCTGATAATTTTTAAAAATAGCAAATTAAATTTGAGCCAATTGAAAATTTTTTTTACGATTATACGATTTAAATTTTGATATGAGTATTATTTTTTTAAGAGACAATTTTGTTTTACTAAAATCATTACTTTGATTAAGAAGAAACCTATTAAATTTCTATTTTTCAATAGCTAAAAACCAATAAAAATTATAAGTTGAATTCGTCAGAAAATGTAATCGAAATTTCAGGTCTAACGAAGCATTTCAAAAACGTTCTTGCTGTGGATGAATTGGAGTTCACCGTTCTTAAAGGAGATGTTTTCGGATTTCTTGGTCCAAATGGTGCTGGAAAAAGCACAACAATACGGATGATACTATCTCTAATTTTTCCTACCTCTGGTTCAATAAAAATTTTTGGTAAAACTTTACTGGATAACAGAAAAGAAATACTATCCAACGTCGGTGCAATTGTTGAAAAACCAGACTTTTATGGTTATTTGTCTGCACTTAAAAACCTTCAAATTTTGGCTAAAATATCAGGAAAAGTGGTTTCTCAGAATAGAATAATGGAACTGCTAGAACTGGTTGGATTGAAGGATCGAGCTAAAAGTAAAGTTAAAACATACTCACACGGTATGAAGCAAAGACTCGGCATCGCTCAGGCACTTTTAAACGATCCCGAATTAGTAGTTTTAGATGAGCCGACAACCGGTCTCGATCCTCAAGGTATGAAGGAAATAAGGGATTTGATTATTCGTTTGAGCAAGGATGAAAATAAAACAATATTTCTTTCATCGCACATTCTATCAGAGATTGAACTTGTTGCAAACCGTATGCTTATTCTGAATAAAGGAAATAAGATTGTTGAAGGGCGAGTGGATGATCTTTTGAAATCCAAGGTTCTAAAAGTAACTGTAGAGGTAGATAAGCCTGAAGAAGTTAAAAACATTTTACAGAATACGCAATGGTATCAATGTATCGAATCAATTCAGGGGAATAAATTTTATTTCAATCTTGAGCAGGAGGATATTCCTGCATTGAACAAATACATAGTAGAAAACGGTATACTTGTTAGTGCTCTGGTTCCCGTAAGATCTCTGGAAGATTATTTTCTAAGTATTACTGCCCAAGCCAAATGATAGTAACGCTGGTTAAAATAGAACTGTTTAAAATCTTCAAAAAATGGCGCACGTATATCGGATTTATAGCTATTGGTATTCTTGTCCCTTTACTTCATCTTGCAATGTATCTGGAAGGGCAAAAATCTCTTGATTTTATAACCCGTGGATTGCGAGACTCATTTATTCTTGTGGGAAACCTGTTAAATGGTTATTGGATTTCTTATATAATTCTAAATGCTTTAACAATACATATCCCATTTTTAGTAGCATTAGTTGCCGGTGATCTTTTAGCAGGGGAAGCAACCGCAGGAACTTATCGTGTCTTGATTACCAGACCGGTTTCAAGGATGCAAGTTGTCACCTCTAAGTTTATTGCAGGTACAATTTATACAAGTTCACTGGTTCTGTGGCTGGCTATTATGAGCCTGGTAATTGGTCTGATTGTTTTTGGAACTGGTGAATTGCTGGTAATGAGTCCTGATGCAATTATTATATTTGAGAAGGGTGATATTCTCTGGAGATTTATTTTAGCATATGGCTTTGCAGCTTTGAGTATGTCGGTTGTCTGCAGCCTGGCAATATTATTTTCGTCATTAGTCGAAAATGCTATCGGACCGATTGTTTCTACAATGGCTGTAATAATTATTTTCATAATCCTTTCAGCATTCGATGTCCAAATACTGAGAGATATAAGACCATATTTATTTACTAACTATATTTTACAGTGGCGGGAATTCTTTTATAATCCGCTGAACCTTGAAAAAATAATTAAGGCAACACTAATTTTAAGCGGACACATTTTAATATTCTTTACTGCAACATCAATTATTTTTAAGAGAAAAGATATTTTAAGTTGATTTTTATTTAGAAAAAGAGATGAGTAATAAAATATTTTTCATAGTTTTTTTATTTAGCTTAATCGCATTTTCACAACCTAAAGATCCTGAAGCGATTTTAAAGAAGGTTAAAGCGGAGTTTAGTAAAATTGAGGATTACACGGTTGATGTAAAAGTTAAAGTTGATGTCGATTTCCTGAAGATGCCGGACAGGGAGGCTAAAATATATTATAAGCAACCCGATAAAATTCATATCGAATCAGAAGGATTTGCAATGCTTCCTAAAGAAGGACTTAATTTTTCTCCACTCAGTTTATTGAATTCGAATTACACTTCATTTTACGTAAGGGAAGATACTCTAAATAAAATAGTGACTTCAGTAATCAAGGTAATACCGCTGGATGGTCGCTCCGATGTTATTTTAAGCACTCTTTGGGTTGATACTAAACGAGACCTAATATTAAAAGTTGAATCTTCACGAAAACCCGAAGGTACATTCACGATTGATATGGACTATTTAAAAACTGAAAAGGGTTTTTGGCTTCCTTCTTCGATGGTTTTTACCTTCAGCATAGACCGATCCATTCTTCCCCGGAAATTTAATTTTGATACTGACTCTGATCTTAAAAAAACAATGGAAGATTCAACAAAAGCACAGACAGGTAAAGTATTTATTGATTACTCTAACTATAAGGTAAATACAGGTTTACCGGACGAAATATTTAATGATAAAGGTATTAAGAAATAAAAAGGGCGGTCGGAATTTCTATAACAATGATAGTGAGGGCATAACATTGTAGGTGTGCGTTCCGACCGCTTAATCTGATTATCTAGGAGGCTACTCTTTTTGGGAGAGAGATAATCAGATTTGGGAGAAATTATCTAGAATATTTACACTGCAATATTTGAAGAATAGAATTAGTATTAAAGGCATAATTTCGTCATCTACTTTTTCGTCTCTATCTGATTCAGGATAGAAAATAAAATGACTTTTCCTACATTAATTATCTAATCTATAGGTTTCCCTCGTTTATATATCAAACTTATTTATTTATTGAATACTTGTTTGAATACATTCTTCATCTCTTCCCAGGATTCCTTGTCAGCTTTTTCATTATATGCAAGAGGCAGATTAAATTTAGCTCCTAAACTATCAGCGTCAGGATTAGTAAAACTGTGCTTTGCTCCTTCATAATTAATAAACTTATATTCAACTCCTGCATCGCTCATCTCGGTTTTGAAAGCATCGATCTGTTCCTGGGTTGTGAATGGGTCATCGGCTCCGTTGCAAACGAGTATGAAACCCTTAAAATTATCTGTTTCGGCTGGTGTAATTGATTGTAAGCTGCCATGAAAGCTTACAACAGCTTTCAGATCAGTACCGATGCGTGCCATATGCAAAACTACTCCTCCTCCGAAGCAATACCCAATTGCCGCTATTTTATTTGGATCAGTAGTCTCTTGTGCCTTCAGGAGGTTATAAGCAGCCATAAATCTTGCTTGAGCAGATTCAATATTCTTGAATACTTCCATTGAAAACTTACCAGCATCATCGGGATGCGTGGCTATTTTACCATCTCCATACATATCAAGTGCAAGTGCAGTATAACCTAGTTCTGCAAGCATTCTTGCTCTTTTACGTGCATACTCATTTTGTCCCCACCATTCGTGTACAACTAATATTCCAGGCCGTTTACCTTCAATATCTGCATCATATACCAGGTAACCTTTAAGCTTAACTCCATCGGCCGAATATTCTACATCTTTTTCAACCAATCCAGCTTTTTCTTTTTGTTTTTCCATACACGAAATTAGTATAAGTGATGATAGAATAATTGCAAAAATTGATCTATATATCATTTGAACCTCCTATAAGTTTTTAATTATTTTTATTTATCTCTATGAACGGTCTCCGGCGAAAACGCAGGTAGACAAACTGCAATGTATTCTGCACCTTCATTTGGCGTACTATACTTTATCCATTCACCTTTATTGGTTATTATTGCTTGTCCAGCTTTTATATCAAGTGTTCCTGTCTTAGTTTCTACCCGTAGCATTCCCTTCAATACGATAGTGTATTCGTCAAATTCGGGAGTTTGACCGGGCTCTTCCCAGCCTTCCGGACTTTTCATTTTAGCAATGCTGATTTGTTTATTTGAAGAATTTACCTTTCCGATAAATTCTTCAATTAGTTTGGGTTTGTTTCCTGCTGCTTCAATTTTTGTTGGTGATTTTATTATTGTCGGCATATATTTAAGATCTATTTCTAGTGTTCCAGTTCTTTAAACTCTCCTGACACTTTTGTAAAAATGAAAATAGAGATTATTCCTAAAATAAAATTTCCTGCAAGACAAAACCAAATGTATTCCGGGTTTCCATTATCCCGAAAGTAACCGTATAGAGAGGTGTAAATCAGTCCACTAAGTGCACCACCTAATCCTGTTGCTAAAAAATTTGTTCCCATATAAAGTCCGGCTTTTTCTTTCGGTGCCATCCACATTATATATTCCTGAATTCTGGGAGAAGAGATCATCTCACCAACTGCGAATAAGAAAATACCAAGAAAAACAAATTCCGATGATGATAAGTATGCATACCCGATTGTAAACATTCCTAATGCTGCCATAAATAGTCCAAAGTTGAATGAAGAGATTGCTTTAAACTTTTCGAAAATCCGGGAGATCAAAACCTGGAAAATCATAATTATATAGCCTGTATGAGCGATAGTTTCTCCAAGTAATTTCCTTTTGCCTGTGGCATCTTCTGCGGATAAAATGCTTGCAAAGCCGGTACCAAATACACTTTTAATTGAGTTGTACAGACTAACTGTGTCAAGATTCTTATCGACGTAGACAGCTACAAGATTAAAAAATGCCCATAAGGGAAGCCAGAACATTAGCCCAATCAATATTAAAAAAATAAGAAATTTAATATCAGATAAAGCCACATACATATCCTGAAACTTTTTTTTCAGTGTTACATCCTCATATTTCCGTACAGGTTCCTTATAAAAAAAGATAGTAAACAGAAACATGACTCCAATACAGATTGCAGCAACTAAAAATGCATGATTCCACGAAATTGCTCTCAGCTTTCCCGCGACAACCGGTCCGAAAGATGCACCGATATTTACCATCGCATAAAAAATTCCAAAGCCAATAGTCTTATTAGTTTTATCAGTAGTAACCCGTACAGTGCCGGATATAAGAGGTTTGAATATCCCTG
>Ga0307423_1000589_pt1 | contig 24312 bp, 24 predicted proteins | sample SalMarWE160310MG_FD_202154 | JGI IMG/M metagenome (GOLD analysis project Ga0307423, IMG submission 202154) | Salt marsh sediment microbial communities from the Plum Island Ecosystem LTER, Massachusetts, United States - WE1603-10 | ecosystem: Environmental > Aquatic > Marine > Intertidal zone >...
GTTCTTATGGCTTCATTATCGATTATGAGATTGTTTTTAATTGTGGGTGATGAAAGTGTAATCAGGATTCCACCTCCCTCAACATAGGTTCCGGCGCCATGTTCGTCTATCCATTTTGTCCCGGTTCCACCGGTTAAGGTAAAGCCTTGTAATATTGCTGTGCTGTCTTCACCTGAAACCATTAACACACAACTTGCTGTATCGGGATGGGCTGGCTGACTTCCATTTATTATCGTGTTTGAAATGTAATTAACATCTTCATTAAAAATATAATAGCTTGTAAGAAGAATATTTTTTCCACGGAAATTTATATTCTCAAAATAGGTGTTTGGAGCTACAATAACAGTGTCTCCGTTTACAGAAGCATCTATTGCTTGCTGGATTGTAGTGTAATCTTCAGGCACCCTAATTGTGTTTGCATTTGCAGATGAAATGATTGTAAGAATTAAAACGACTGAAAATGTAAAAAACGTGGTTTGCATAAATTCTCCTTTTTTACCTGCAAATGTAAGACCGGAAGACAGCGAAATCGTCCTGATACAGGAATCAGAACTTTTTTCAATATTCTTAATTGATGAGTGGTTGTTTTCTGAATTCAGTCGGTGTAAACCCGGTATGTTTTTTAAATGCTGAATTGAATGCGGACTTGGAATTAAATCCCGATTCGTACAAAACTTCAAGAATGGTTTTCCTGGAATCTGTTTCGTTCTTTAACTGCTGTTTTGCTTCTTCGATACGGTATGAATTGATGAAATCGTAGAAATTTTTGCCAAGTGACTCGTTAATAACCTGCGATAGATATTTAACCGAAACATTTAGTTTTCGCGCAACTTCTGTAATTGTAAGCTCGGGATTCAGATATGGTTTTTCTTCTTCAAAATAATCTCTGAGCTTTTGAAGGTATTCTACTTTTTCTGAGTCTGTTAAACGTGATTGCTCGTATTTGACCGGTCTTTCTGCTTCTGGCATCCCTGAAAAAATTTCAGGATGCTGCAGCGCCTTATAAAAAATCAATATCGCAAAAATAAAATTTATGAGAAGCGAAACGAATGCGAAGTAAATATTTACTGAATGACTGGATAATTTAAGATTAGCCAGGATAAAATCAGATAAATCAACCATCCACATCACAAAAAAAGCTCCGACTACGTACAACATCCAGGTGAGATTTAGTTTTTCAATTGATGAGAAGTAATTTTTTATTGTTCGCCGGTATTTAAGAATCGTTTCAAAACAAACGATCATATAAGGTGTGGTTTGCAGGTAGAGTGCGCTATATAAGTAAATGTAATTTATTTCAATTTTAAAAAGAGCAGATATAAAAAATATTACGAAAACGATTAAGTGAAGTAAATAAGAAATTTCAAATGAAAACTCTTTTTTGGTAATTGATTTTGTATATAGAAAAAGCAGCGGACCAAATAAAAAACCGAACGATGTTCCGATTCCATTGAACCAACTAAGATCAAATCCGGTTGCTTCAATAATGGCGGTGAGTGCAAAATCAATTATAAACAAAGCATTGGCTAATAGAAACGCGGTAAGAATTTTATGACTAGTTGTATTTCCCTTTTTATAGGTTAATGCAAACGCAGAGAAAATTAACAAAAGTATAGCGGTTAGTATTGCAAGAGAATCAAGTAGTGTTCTATTCATACATAATAAAGATTATTTTATCAATCAGACGAAGTTTAAATTATAGAGGTTTGAGATTAAATCAACATTAATTTTCCGTCGTCAGGTATAAGAGAGTCAGTTGGTAATTTATTTAAGAAGAATCATTTTTTTTGTCTCAGCTAATGATCCGGCATTTAATCTATAAAAGTAAATTCCGCTTGGTAATCCGGATCCATCGAACTCAACTTCATAAGTTCCCGCAGGTTTTTCTTCGTTTACCAACGATGCAATTTCGTATCCTAAAACATCGTAAACCAAAAGTTGTACGGACACGCGATCGCGTGTCCCTACAGCGGGAATCTCAAATTTAATTTTTGTAGTAGGATTAAACGGGTTGGGATAATTTTGATATAAATAAAAATTATTAATTACGTTTGGTTTATCATCAACTGATACAATAATAGATCTTAGCAGCACTGTCTTATTATCTCCAATAATTAATCCCGGACCAAAATAACCACCAAAGGCATCCTGTGAAGCATTGAAATTAACCACTTTAAGATTATCGTTTGTAATGCCGTCACTGATGATTAACCAGTTAACACCGAGATTTGTGGTTTTTAAAATAAGTCCATTATCACCAACAACCCATCCAATTTCTAAACCCCAAAAGGGACAGAAATAGACATCATTCAAATTTCTTTTTTGAAAATCAGGGTTTGTTTGCTCAATCCAGTTTTGTCCAGAATCACTGCTATAAATAATATATCCTGAATCGCCAACGGCCCAAACGTAAGAAGGGTATTTATATTCAATTGAATTTAGTTTTTTATCAGTATTGAATTTCTGATTGAACGAAATTCCATCATAAAGATATATTGTTGTTTCATCGCAAAACCATACATCATTAATAGCTCTGGCAGCAACCGCCTTCCAGTTTGTAAATAAACCAGTATTTAATTCTGTCAGTCCACTCTCATCAAGAGTCCAGACTTTACCACTGTCACCACATAGATACGCTCTCCATTCTGTATTCTGGTATGTAATTACTGAACCATTAACAGGTAAATTAGTGGTAGCAACAAAATCCCAGCTATCACCGTTATCATATGTTTTAAATATTGGACCATCTATTCCAATAGCATATCCTTCTGAATTCATTTCGTTATATCTAAAAAAACTCATAGGTACTGGAACTGATTTAATATCCCAGGTCTGACATAAATCCCAGCTGCGGTACATTTCAGAGAAGGAACGAGTGGCTATCCAGGAATAAGTAGGAGCTAGTGAAAAAGCATCAGATAAATTTTGGCTAAGACTATCGCCAGGTAATCTTTCGCTAATATCAACCCATAAATCTGACTGAGGATAAAATTTATTTACTGAAAGGATGACTAAAACAACTAGTGAAACAATATATTTTTTCATTATTTGCTCTCTTTTTTTTTATCACTTCAAACTTAAAAAATTTGATGATTAAATCAGCGTGCTATCTTTCTTTGATGTTGCTTACTGCCGACTACTTACTGAGTAGCGTCAAACCCTTTTCTTAATCCTTTACCAAGAGCATAATCAACAACATCTTTATACTCTGAAGGTGTAATTTGCCTGTTAAGTTCGGGATAATTGTCGGCGTGGTATACAGGTCGGTACTGATCCATTATGTTTAAATAAGTGTCTGTGGAAATTTCATCTGCAATAAAATCAATTACTGCTTTCGAGCCCGCTATATCATTTGGAAGAACAAGATGGCGTACAAGCAAACCTCTTTGTGCAATTCCTCTTTTGCTGATTTTCAGATCTCCAACCTGCCTGTGCATTTCTTTAACTGCTAGCTTAACGGTTTCCCAGCAATTCTGAATTCCGGAATATTTGAGAGCATTTTCATCAATAGAATATTTTATATCAGGCATATAAATATCAATAATATCTTCAAGCAGCTTTAAAGTATCAACAGATTCATAACCACCGCAGTTGTAAACTATAGGAATCTCGAATCCTTTTTCAATTGCAAGTATGATTGCATTGACAATCTGCGGAGTGAAATGAGTTGGTGTGACAAGATTAATATTGTGACATCCTATTTGCTGAAGCCACAGCATTGCTCTTGCAAGATCAGTTGTTGAAGCTTTTTCGCCAATTCCGAGATGACTGATATCATAGTTCTGACAAAACTTGCAATCAAGATTGCAGTTGGTAAAAAATATTGTTCCCGAACCATTAGTTCCTACTAACGGTTGTTCTTCTCCAAAATGAGGGCCGACACTTGAAATAAAAACTTCATTTGTCGAGTGACATTCGCCTGTTTCACCTTCCATTCTTTTTGCTATACATTCATTCGGGCAGATCCTACATTCAATCAGAAGCTGATGAAGAGCTTCTGCTCTTAGCTTCAGTTCTGGTAAAGTTAGTTTTTCAAGATAGAGGGGAAGCATATTTTAAATTTCAAAATTCAAATGAAAAATAACAAATAACCTTTACCTTAAGTATCTAATAAATATCACCGCTCACAATATTACAAGATTAATTTTATATTTATAATCAGATAAGTTATTATTCTTTTAGTTTTATTTTATGAATGAAAATAAAATAGTTGGTAAGACCTACACTCTTTATGGCGATCAGGATATCTCGGATTATTTTTATGAAGACCTGATAGAAGTGACGGATTCTATACTAAAAAAGGTAGAGAGTAAATTGAATTTGATAGATTTTTTAAGAAAGAATTCAGGAAACAAGAGATCTTTAAGAAAAGAGATTAAAATAAACCCGGGTAAAACATTGCTGGACAACATACTTAATTTAACGGAGAATACACTCTCAAAATATTTTACAGACCTTGATTCTCATCTTAAAAATCTTACACTTTCAGAAAAGTGTGGTTCGACTTTGGCAACATCTCGCGAACAGTATCTTCTTTATATGTTAGAAATTGAACTTGTGAATCGTGTGAACAAAGACAAATTTAATTTAGCCGAAATGAAATTTGCATTTTTACCTCACTGTCTTCACGATCTGGATAAAGATTGCTTGTCTGCTTTCGATGGAACAGATTATGTTTGTAAGAGCTGTTCAAAAAACTGCTCGATTAATTTGGTTAGTAAGTTAATGAAGCTGAGGGATATCAAAGCATATATCTGGAGAGAAGCAGATTTGAAAAAAATTTTTAAGCTTGCAAAATCAAGCGGGCAGAGTATAAGTGCTTTTGGTGTTGCCTGCATACCTGAACTTGTAAATGGATTGAGGCTATGTGCAAAGTATGATGTATCGGCAATTGGTGTTCCTCTTGATGCAAACAGGTATGTAAGATGGATGGGAGATTTTTATCCTAATTCTGTGAACCAAAAAAAGATTTTATCATTATTAAATTGAAAAAAGGAATGAAAAATGAATTATAAGCTTCTTGGTAAAAGCGGATTACGCGTTTCTGAACTTGCCTTAGGTACAATGACCTTTGGTGAAGAATGGGGCTGGGGTTCTTCCAAAGAAGAAAGCAAAAAAGTTTTCGATGCGTTCGCAAATGCATGTGGAAATTTTATTGATACTGCAAACCGGTATACTGAAGGAACCTCAGAAAAATTTGTGGGTGAATTTATTAATTCAGACAGAGATCATTTTGTAGTTGCAACCAAATATACTCTTTATACAAGAAAAGATGATCCGAACTTCAGCGGTAATCATAGGAAAAATATGATGCATTCTCTTGACGCAAGTCTGAAAAGGTTGAAGACAGACCACATTGATCTCTACTGGGTTCATGCCTGGGATTTTACAACACCAGAAGAAGAAGTGCTTCGTGCACTTGATGATATGATTCGTGCAGGCAAAATTCTCTACATCGGAATTTCTGATACACCTGCTTGGATAGTATCCCGAATGAATACAATTGCAGAGCTAAGGGGATGGACGCAGTTTGTAGCTCTTCAAATAAAATACAGCTTGCTTGAAAGAACCGTTGAAAGAGAACTTCTACCAATGGCAAGAAAATTAGACCTTGCCGTAACTCCCTGGGCTGTAATCGGTGGAGGAATTCTTACTGGTAAATACAACAAGAACAAAGATGAGCAGGGAAGAGCTCAGCTTCATAAATCAATAAACAAAAATAATTTGGATATCGCTGAAGAAGTAATAAAAGTTGCAGGTGAAGTTGGATGTTCTCCAGTTCAGGTTGCAATTAACTGGGTAAGGCAGCAGCCGTAAGTTATTATTCCTATTATCGGAGCCAAAACGGAAGAGCAATTAAAGGAAAATGTTGATTGTCTGAAGTTTAATTTGAATGAAGAACAGATAAACAAACTTAATGAAGTGAGTAAAATTGATCTTGGATTCCCGCACACCTTTTTGAGCAGCGGTAATATAAGGGATCTAGTTTTTGGAGGGACTTACGACAAGATTGATAATCACCATAAAAAATAGTAACGGTTTTCATCGGTGCTCATCTGTAGATAATAAGGACTATTAAAAGTAAAATCATTAAAGCTGCTGCATGAAACCTGTAATTTTTATAGAAAGGAATTTCCTTAAGTTCCTCAGTTTCCGTTTTATAAATCTGTTTTGACCATGTGTAATCTTTAATTTTTTCTTCTGATGGAGGTGATGTTAACAAACTGGTAACTACTATTGTAGCAGAACAAATTAAGAAGAGTATTCCGGCAACATATAGAAAATGTATTTGAGGCATCCAATCTGTATTTGCTGAATAGAAGAAGAAAACAGAACAAATTATCCCTACAACAATAGCTGCAACTGCCCCATTGTGATTAGCACGCTTCCAGAAAACGCCTACAACATACAAAGCAACAATTGGCGGGGCAATGTACGATAATGCGTTCTGCAGATATTCCCACAAAGTGGGAAACTTGTCTATCTGAGGCGCCCAAACTGCAGAAAGTATCATAAATACAAATGTAACACCTCTGCCAACCCACATTAATTTTTCACTGGTAATATTCGGTTTGAGTTTATATACAAAATCCATTGTTACAAGTGTTGACGCTGAATTTAATGCTGAGTCAATACTTGACATCATAGCTGCAAGCAGTCCGGCTAAAACCAAACCAAGTAGACCGGGAGGTAAAAGATCAAAAAGTAAAGTCGGATAAACAAGATTCGCTTTTTCAATATCAGGATACAAAGCTCTTGCAAAAATTCCGGGGAAAACCATAATAAATAAAACAGTAAGTTTTAATAGTCCGGCAAAAAGTGCACCCCACTGCCCATGTTTTATATTTTTTGCACCGAGTGCTCGTTGAACAATAAACTGGTTTGTTGCCCAAAAGTAAAATCCAAGAAGTAAAACGCCGGTAAATAATCCTGGCCAAGGAAGAAATTTATCATCAGCAGGTTGAATAATATTAAAATGATCGAGCGGGGTTACATTCATAACTGCATCCCATGATCCAACTTTTATGAACGCAAGGACAGTAATAATTATTGATCCGATTACAAGAATCACCGCCTGGAATGCATCAGTCATTACAACTGCTCTTAGTCCGCCTGCAATTGTGTATAAACCTGATAGAACTGCGAGTGCAAGAATTGACTGCCACAATTCGATTTGAGGAAATATAATTTGTATAACCAATGCCCCCGCATAAAGGGTAGCAGCAGTGTCTATTCCGATGTTTCCAATAATTGTTAAGGCAGAAAAATAATATCTTGCCTTAGCATCATATCTTCTTTCAAGAAATTCCGGCATAGTGTAAACTTTTGATCTGATGTAAAAAGGAAGGAAGAAAACGGCGAATAAAATAAGTACAATTGCTGCCATCCATTCATAGCTGTAAACGGAAATCCCGGTCTCATATCCGCTGCCGGCAAGACCAACAAGACTGCTGCTGCTCATGTTCGAGGCAAATAATGAAAGACCAACTAAAGGCCATACAAGCGATCGTCCTGCAAGAAAATATTCTTCTGCGTTATCGTGGGTTTTAGCCAGACTAAACCCTTTCCACAAAATGAAAACAAGGTAGAGTATCAGGATAATAATATCGATTGCTTCAAGATTAAATTGCATTATTTAATTCAATTCTTTGTGGCCACTTAATTTTTTAAAGATACAAAATGATGAGGAAAATGTAAGGGTAGTTTTAAATTTTTAAATTATTTTTATGATGTGAAAAAACAATCACACTTAAAAGCTATTCTACTTGCACTACTAGTAACCTTCCTCTGGTCAACTTCATTTGTGATTATAAAAGTCGGACTCGCTGAAATTCCACCGCTCACTTTCGCAGGACTCAGATATACAATTGCATTTATTTGTCTTCTTCCTTTCGTCTTCACTCAAAAAAATAAATCTGTAATTAAGAATCTTAAAAAGGGTGATTGGATAAAACTTATTTTTCTTGGAATTCTCTTTTATGCATTCACACAAGGGACACAATTTATAGGACTATCGCTTCTCCCGGCAGTAACCGTTAGTCTCTGGTTGAACTTTACACCTTTAATCGTGGCAGTAATGGCAATTTTCTTAATCAATGAATTCCCTACAGTGCTTCAATGGTTAGGCGTGATTCTTTTTATCGTTGGTATTTTTACTTATTTCTTTCCTGTTGATTTAAGTCAAAACCAGGTAACAGGTCTGATTGTAATGACGATAGGTGTTCTTGCGAATTCCGGTTCTGCAGTTTTAGGGAGAAGCATAAACCGTGAAGCAAAAATAAATCCTGTAGTGGTAACTATTATAAGTATGGGAATTGGTTCAATAATTTTGCTAATTGCTGGAATTGCAATCCAGGGATTACCACCAATTAGTTTTCAAAACACATTATATCTTCTCTGGCTTGCAATAATAAACACAGCCCTTGCTTTCACAATCTGGAATTTCACCCTCCGAACACTTTCCGCAATGGAATCCAGCATAATTAATGGAACGATGTTGATACAGATAGCAATACTTGCGTGGATATTTCTTGGAGAAGCAATCACACTGCAGGAGGGAATAGGAATGTTAATAGCTGCGTTTGGTGCTGTGCTTGTGCAACTAAAAATGAAATCCGCAAGTTCACTCAATATAGAATCTATAAATTCTTAGACCACGCTTCTCTCAATTTCAGCTGTTCTTCACTCGGGTTTTCCATCTCTTCGAAGATGTGCTTGTCTTTGCGCTGTTGCAATGGAACGTTTACCTCAAATTCTTTGTCACCGCGTTGAACAACTATGTCAACCTTTTCTCCAACATTCATTGACTGAAGTTTTCCGAAAATCTCACGTGCGGTTGACATACTTACTTCTATACCAATTATCTTTAAAGGTATATCATTTACCTGCAGTCCGGCTTGAGTACTGATTTCACTTGCACCTATTATTGTAAATTGCTGTTTTTCATTCATACCCATCTCAATTCCTAGCGATGGCCGTGTATCGTCTGAAGGTCTTTCAGGAATATATTTAAATCCAAGCTTTGCCATATATTCTTCGTATGGAAGTGGTTTTGTGCCTATTAAATAATCATTTATAAATTGTTGTATCTCAGGATAAGTCATATCAACAAAAATTTGGAAAAAGTCATCCTCAAGAAATGGTTTGTCTTTACCATATTTATCGAGCAGTTCTAAATAAACTTCCCTCAGTCCTCGTTTACCACCGGAAAGTTCAAGAAGTCTTATATCGAGCAATGCTGCCGTAACCGCTCCTTTGTTGTAGAAATTCAGGAACTGCATTGTTATTGCTTCATCATAAACCTGTTTGCTAAGATCGGTCAGGCTTATGTCCTGTCTGAATCGATCATTTATTGTAAGCTTCTCAGACATTCGATCAAGGTATTCGTCTGTTGTTATTAGCCCACTTCGCAGCTGCATAATATCAGAGGCCCACTCAGTTACACCTTCATACAACCAGATATGCTGTGAAGCTGTAGGTACTTCAAAGTTGAATGGTTGAATAATATTACTATGAAGATTCAGTGGGGTTAAAATGTGCAGGAACTCGTGAGCCATATCATCCTTAATTTCCTGTGTGAAACGACCCATTGCAGGAAAAACAAACAGCGAGCTGTAAGAATGCTCTAATGCCCCTGCACCTGCAAAACCCATCTGCATGAATGTGGGCATATCCAGAAAGCACATTAAAAAATTGTAGTGCGTAACAGGAGAGTAACCGATAAATTCTGATGCTGACTGTAAAATGTCATCAGCAGCATCCATAATTTTATCAGCGTTTATCGTGGTATCCGGCGAGTAAACATAAACACCAACTTTGATGTCATTAACAGTAGTACTTGCAGTCGTTAATTCGCCAATAAATATTGGTGAGTCGGCTAGATAATCATAAGTTTCTGCAATATAATATCCACCCTCATCGATAGTTAATGAGGTTCCGGCTGTCCAATCTGAATTGTAATCTAGTTTTAATTTGATTGGTTTAGACTGAAGGTTTTCAAAATAACCCAGCATGGCAAATGTGTTCAGTACGATAAAATCATTATTTATTCCCGAACCTGCCATTGGAATTACTTTCCCATCTATAATATCTGAGTCGAAAGTATCTTCAACATCGTAATCCAATTTAGCCAGCTCATCAACATTATCTATCTGCCATTGGTTCGTGGAGATCTTTTCCGTTCGCAATTCACTGCCAACTTTATCATAAGCATTAAAAGATGTTACAAATCTCCCGAAGTTTAGATTTGAGTAAGTTCCAGGAACTGTTGCTGGGAGGTTATAGATGTTATTTTCTGAAGATAATCCATCGGTATAAACTGTAACGTGAAAAAGATCATCTTTGTGGTTTGTAACATCAACTTCGTAGGTGATTGTTTGTGTGAATAGACGAATATTAAGAATAATAAGTAAAGTAAAAACTATAATTGTAAATATATTTTTCATTTTAATCTTCTCCAGGATTTATTATAGATTAATGAATGCTTAATAATTTCTTCGCAAGAGCAAGAAAATGACCAAGCTCTAATTTCACTTAGCTAAATATTGATTGAATAAGGTTCTTTTACTATAATTTTTTGATGAGGGGAAATAAAAACTGTTGAGAGTTCGTCTTTGCGTTTATTTGTACCACTTAACAGCCAAGCTAAAAAATCAAATAGGTTCTTGATATTCAAATATTATTAATATCTTTGATCTGACTTTAAAAGTAAAAACTTATCCAAATAGAAACTCTCTCTATTAAGTTAATTTTATATATGAAAAAATTATCCTCTGAGAATAAGAGAAAGACAACCGAAAAACTTTCCCGACTCGATATAGATGAAAAGCTAAGGAAAAAAATCCTTACATACTGTAGACTAAAGAAAGGCGAAATATGGCAAGATCCAAAAGGAAAACATAAACTTGGAGTTCTTGATGCAACAAATTTTGAGGATGTAAAGGAATTATTTAGTAAAAAGAAAGCACGGCTTGTAATAAACGATCCGCCTTATAATGTTGTGGTTGGTAATGCTAATACTCAAAATCTTTCGCGGGTAAGTATTGACGATTATATTAATTTCTCAAAGAGATGGGTAGATAATATTATCTCAATACTCGATGATGATGCAAGTCTCTACATCTGGTTAGGTGCAGATCAGAATGATGGATTCCAGCCGTTGCCTGAGTTTATGATAATGATGCGGGAGTTTAAAGAGTTGAAATCGAGAAGTTTCGTCACGATGAGAAACCAGCGAGGATATGGTACACAAAAAAACTGGATGTCAGTGAGACAGGAGCTTCTTTATTATATAAAAGGAGAACCGGTCTTTAATGTGGGTTATACCGATATCCCAAAGATTCTCGGTGGATACTACAAAACAGTAAACGGGAAAGTCACAGATAATTTTGAAAGAAGTAAATCCGGATTTATTCGTCCCGGAAATGTTTGGGTTGATATACAGCAGGTTTTCTACAGGATGGAAGAGAATGTGCCAGGTGCTTATGCTCAGAAACCTCTTAAAAGCATTAAACGAATAATCGAAGCAAGCAGCAAAAAAAATAATTTGGTTGCTGATTTCTTTAGTCACAGCGGAGTAACATTATTAGCATCAGAAATGCTGGGAAGAAAGTGTTATGCAATGGAAATAGATCCGGTGTTTGCAGAGCTCTCAATAAGAAGACTTGAGCATTACCGTAAAACCGGAAAGACCGGCTGGCAATGGAATAATCCTTTTCCCGAAATTGAATAGAAAATAAAAAACCCTCACCAGCTATTGATGAGGGTTAAATTTTAAAGACAAATATTTTTATTCGAAACGGTTGTCAAGTGGAGTTTCGTTGTAATACCATTGAACTTCGACCCAGGCAGGTATTCCAGGAACACCACCACCCAGGCCTGTTATTCTTAGTTTGGAATAATGACCATCATGATCATAGAGAAATATATAATTTGTTTCTGTATCGCTAATACCAGTCGTCCAAGTTCCTGTATTTCTATCTGGTGAATCAACTCCATCATAGATGTTATTACTAGAACCCACAAAGAATTTTGTTACCCTGATTAAACCCGGATAAAGATCTGCGCTCTGAACAAGATAACCATTGCTGGAGTAATAAATATCAACCAATCCTTTTTGGGATGAAGTAATACCGTAGCGCGTCCCACTTGAAAGATCCAGACCGCTGGGCTGTGTCGTATCTGTTCCTGCTGTTTCATAAATTCTAATTGGCTGACCCCCATAAAATACCGTAAAAATATCGGATACAAGATTAATTGGACCAACGACACTCATTTGTCCTGCAGTTACACTTAGTGTAAAAGTGGTGTCTTTATAGTCAGTAAGCTTTAAAGTAATATTTCTAACGCCTTCTGTAACATCATTCACAGTATCAGGAGTTGTTTGTGAAGTGTTGATACCATCTATCCAGATCTGTGCGCCAGCAGGATTAGATGTTATATATATGCTTCCTTTTGTTTCAACCGGTGTTGTTGGGTTATCCTCTGAATTGCAGGCGGATATAATCAATCCTAAAATCGGGATTAATAATAGGAGAATTAGTTTTTTCATTATTGTCTTCCTTTATTTTTTATTTAAGTTAAATGAAAATTTTGAGCCGTCAAGATCCATCGTAAAAGTACCGGAAAAATTTTTTTCGTCTTTTGATAATTTCCCGTTGTATTTTCCTTGATACCTACTATGTAACAGATCTTTCATAGATACTTTCATTGTGGCAGGACTGAAAGAACCTTTAACATCCTGATTAATTACTTGTCTATAATTGATAGTAATTTTACCAGAAAAACTACTGTCGGTTTGTTCAGTTATTTTCAAGGTTGTTGCTCGTTTATCAAACGTCCCGGTCCAGGTTCCTTTCAAGTCTGGAACGGCAACTGTTTCTTCAGCAATTGGTTCGCCAACTTCGGGCTCGCTGACAGTTGACATAGTATCGGGCGAAGTACTTTCAGTCTTAACCTCGCTTTGCTGCTGCTTGGTTTTCTTTTCACAACCGATAAAAGCGATTATTGCCAGAAAAATCACAGCAGTAAAAAATTTTTTAAGAAATGTGTTTTGTATCATATGTTCCCTTTTTATTTATTATAGAACGGAATTTCGTATGCGTTATTTAGAATGGATTAAATTCAGCGGAGATAGAATAATATTCAATTTTGATTAAATAATCTACTTATTGTTGAGTAATTATATATTGGGGTAAAAATTAGTATAATTTTATCTTTTGAAAAAGAGAAAAAAACAGTAAACAAGTTTTTATTGAAAATAATTCTCAATTATTGAATCACGCCTTTTTTAGATTGTGAGTAAAACAGTTGCTTACAAAGGCCAACCAAAAATGAATAATTTTTCTAATCTAGATTAATTGATTAAAAAATGCTTACTTAAAAATTTGCTATTATCTTCTTCTGCTGCCGCTAAATTTTTTCCGGTTACCGGCACTGTTTCTGTCTCGTTCCGCTTTAGCCTCATTCACGACCATATTTTTTCCTTTGAGTTCAAATTCATTTAAAGTTTTCAATGCTTTTTTAGCATCAACTTTCCGGGGCATTTCAACAAATCCAAATCCCCTTGACATTTGATTTGATCCATCGCGAACAATTTTAACACTGCTGACATTTCCATGTTCTGAAAACAGTGTATTAAGTTCTTCCTCATTTACTTCATGCGATAAATTTCCCACAAATATCTTCATAGGTTTCTCCTTCTGCATTTATTAGAAAATTATGAATGCAACATCTGAGCTACGTAAAAAAATAAAAAGCTGCAGCAGTGCTACAGCTTAAAAAATTAATGGAATGATAGTGATTATCTTCTTCTTCCGCCGCCGCCGCGTCTTTCCCTCTGTGGTCTCGCTTCGTTAACAATAAGCTTCTTTCCTTTAAACTCAAATGTGTTAAGTTCGGTCAGTGCTTTCTGAGCCTCAGCTTTGCCTGGCATTTCAACAAATCCGAATCCCTTCGATGTTTGGCTGAACATATCGCGTATGATCTTAACATTGTCTACTCTTCCATGCTGTGAAAAAAGATCTTTAAGTTCCTCATCCTTAACATCGGAAGCCAGATTGCCCACATAAATATTCATTTTATTCTCCTTTTTAAATTGAATGATGATAAGTAACTATCCGGCTGCAGATAATGAATAAAACCTGACCGGCATCTTTGCCTCTGTAAATAAATTTAGGATTAAAAGAGGAGGACTGTGAGAAGTATTTCTCTTATCTAAAGTTTTATTTCGCAGGACAATTGCAACTTAGACTAATTAGCTATCAGTTACAAGCCTAATTTAGCGTCAGGCGATAACTGATTCTTAAGTTTCTCTAACCTTTAATACATATATTACTTGCTTCTTTGAGAATCTTTATTTCACTATATTGTAAAGGGTAGAATTTTAACGGCCTCACACTTGACTTACCGTAAAAATTCCTCATTTAACCAATATATAAATCCCTTAAAAAGAGACGATTCAGATTGAAAATAACAAGACAAATTACTAACCGCGAAAACAAATCATTAGACCAGTATTTCCAGGAAATCGGGAAATATGAACTGTTAAAACCGGAAGAAGAGATAGAACTAGCAATTAAAATTAAGAACGGGGATATGAATGCACAGAATAAGCTGATCAGTGCTAACCTAAGATTTGTAGTTTCTGTTGCTAAAATGTTTCAGAACCAGGGTCTTTCACTCGGTGATTTAATAAATGAAGGTAACATCGGTTTGGTGAAAGCTGCACAACGGTTTGACGAAACAAGAGGTTTTAAATTTATTTCTTATGCGGTTTGGTGGATAAGGCAAGGTATTATGTCAGCAATTGCCGATCAGTCGAGGGTCGTTCGCCTTCCGTTGAACCGTGTTGCAAATCTAACGCAACTTGGAAGGGCATACAGAGAACTGGAGCAGCAATTCGAACGAAAGCCAACTACGGAAGAGCTGGCAAAAATTCTCGATATCACATCCGATGAGGTTGCTTACATACTTCAGATTTCCGGTCGACAGGTTTCAGTTGACGCGCCGATAAAAAACAGTGATGAGAACAAAACCACACTAATGGATCTACTTCCAAATGAGGATCATCCGACACCGGACAAAAACCTGATGAATGATTCTCTAAAAAATGAGGTAGCAAGTATTCTTTCTACTCTTGATAAAAGAGAAGCCGAAGTAATCAAGCTTTCTTTTGGAATAGGAACCGGGCAGAAAGCTACTTTAGAAGAAATTGGTGAAAGATTTAATCTTACCCGCGAACGAATAAGGCAAATTAAAGAAAAAGCTTTGAGAAAATTACGAACCTCAAAAAGAAGCGATAAACTAAAAGATTACCTCGGGTAGTATAAAAAGTTCACTGTCAGTTATTTTAGTCTTTCTTGATTTATTAAATTTAACTAACACAACTACATCTGTCCCCAATTTTCCACATCAGATAAAAGATTAAATTGAAGTCGTAAGAAATTATTATGGATATATATCATCAGTTTCGTATATTGCACCTGTTAAAATAGCAATTGATAATTCAGCAGGTGCAAAAATGAGAACAAAAACTTACTCCAGGGAAATCAACCTCCCCGAACTGAAGGAATTTGCAGCTACCTATCCGCAGTTTGCCGGATTAGCAACAGGAGAAGGAAAGTTTCTATTTGATATTGTAATGAAACCCGAAACTTTTATCCAGGCAATGATTTTAACAGAATATGGAATGCCGGCGGTAACCAGTGTTGCTGAGCTGTGTTTTAATGAAGCAAAGAAAAGAAGAAATTTTAAGTTTACCAGCAGGGTAAAGCAATTTATTGGTGCGATGGTATCGTCTTTAATGATCGCTAATGGATATCTTAAAACCGGAAGGAAGAAATCCATAATTCACCGTGCATATACGCGTGGTGAGTTTTATGTTAAAAAGCAATAGCTTATACAAAGGCAAGAAAATATTCGTATCTGCTCTACAAATTCAGGAAATTAGAAAGAAGTAGGAACGTTAGATAGTTTCCAAATTCCTCATGCATTGACAGTATCTGTAATTTAGTTTCTGGAAAAAAACAAGATTTTAATATATTAGTACATTGCAATTTGAAAATACTCATTCTGTATTTTATTTCTACAATGTATTTTCGCATATTAATTTGTGATTGCTTACAAAACTATTCTTTTGGAAAATGAAGAAAATACGGTTACTACTTATTGAAGATAATCGTCTTCTGCGCGAAGGTCTTGCTGCCATGCTTAAAAAACAAAAGGATATGAATCTGGTAGTTACTGTTGGGAACGGCGAGAACATTATGAAGATAATGCGCAAACACAAACCCGATGTAATTCTTCTCGATCTCGGACTTCGCCAGCGTAGCAGCATGTATTTAGTTAAATTGGTTAAGAAAAATTTTCCTAATACCAAAATAATTATGATGGATCTTATTCCTTTGCAGGCAGATGTCCTTGAATTTGTACAGGCAGGCGTATCAGGATTTATATTAAAAGATGCAACGGTCAATGATTTCCTTAAAACTATCAGGTCTATAGCAAAAGGTCTACAGATTTTACCACCTAATTTAACCGGATCACTTTTTTCCCAGATCGTTGAGCACGCAATTAACAGATCAAGCCCCTCTGCTCTTATCGAATCAGTTCGGATGACCAAACGTGAACGCCAGGTAATTGAATTGATTGCAGACGGCCATACAAATAAAGAGATTGCTCAAAATCTTCATCTCTCTACATATACAGTCAAAAGTCATGTTCATAATATTCTTGAAAAACTTGCACTTAGTACAAGGGTTCAGATTGCTAAGTATTTACACGATTCAATAAAAACTAAGTCCGCGCTGGATGACCTTTCCTTACTTGATGATTAGTATTTCTCACCCATAAGATGTAATCCCTTTTTCATCCCTTTGTTCTATTGATTTTATAGCTTGAATTATTGTAACCTGTGTTGCAAAACAAATAAGGAAAAATTCAATGAAAAATCTAATTCTATTCATACTGATATTAATTCCATTTTCATTATTAGCTCAAATTCAAGTGGAGGACAGAAAAACTTCAATGAATAATCAAACCGACGAATGGATGGTCAAAATAGCATCGGATTCAGAGATGCGTATTACAATGATGGATATGATGATCGGGAAAACAAAAAGTGATGCGGCGGAAATGAAAAAGCTTGCAAATTCTATTTCAAGTAGTCCCGAATTGCGTCAAATGATAATTGATACTAACCCTGAAAGAGCAGGCAGTGATGACCTTTCCATCGAACCCCTTGGAATAGCCAAAGAGGATATTAAAGTTGGGAAAATGGATGGTGTTCAACCGGTACCTGGTAAGAAATGATAAATGCCGGGTAAGTATTCAAAGTTAATTTATGAAATATATTATTGTCAGATAAACCAGTTATGAAAAAAATCAGATTGTTACTTATCGAAGATAACCGTCTTTTGCGTAATGGAATCCTTGCTATTCTAAAACCTCAAAAGGATATCGTTATAATAGCTGCATCTGGAGATGGCAAGGATACCTTATTGAAGATCAAGCAGTTAAAGCCGAATGTAGTTCTTTTGGATTTAGGATTGCGAAGTCAGAACAGTTTACGTGTGGTGGAAATAGTGAAGAAGGATTTTTCGGAAGCAAAAATCATTATAATGGACCTGGCACCTGTGCAGGCTGATATCCTACAGTATGTAAAAGCGGGTGCAAACGGTTTCATCCTTAAAGATGCATCACTAAATGATTTTTTAATTACAATACGAACAGTAGCTGAAGGTTCAACTGTTCTTCCGCCATTGTTAGTTGATTCCCTGTTTTCCCAGATTGTTGATCATGCAGTAAGAGAAGGTAAATCTAAATTGAACGAAGCAGTTAAGATGACTAAACGTGAACGCGAAGTTATTGAGTTACTTGGTGAAGGTATGAGCAACAAAGAGATAGGTCAAAAAATTCGTATATCCACTTATACTGTCAAAAGCCACATTCATAATATTATGGAAAAACTTGCATTGCATACACGCCTTGAGATTGCAAATTATTCTTATTCAAGCGACACTCTCAAGACAATTGCTAAAAGTATTTCGACAATAAATAATTGATTCAGCACATTTTATTTAATTACCACGAAGGAACTTTTATATGTACCAGATAAACAATAAAGGAAATTGGATTGCTCTTAAAAAAAGGATCATACTGGCATATCCAACAATAACCGAAGCCGATTTATTATTAAACAATGGAGATGACTTTAATCTGTTGGCCAGGTTACAAAATAAATTTTCAAAGACTAAGAAGGAAATTATCACAATGATAGACAAAGTGTAAAAAGTTTGTCTTTCTTTGAATCTTAAATAATTATTTAATTTCTTTATAAAAAAACGAGCAAAAATCGCTTAAGAGTTAATTAAAAACATTGTAATTCCCTTTAGTCAGTTCTGTTATGTCCCGGTTTATCACCCAAAAGGATTAATCCTTTTTCCATCCATTAGATTCATTTTTTACGCCAAATATTTTTAATATCTTTTTATATTGCTGATTAGGATAAGAACAAAATGTTCTGTCTACCATAAAAATTTTATTTATAAAATTAAAAGGAAGGATTCGTGTTAATATGAGGCGAAAGTTGGAAATAGGAATAGTTGATCTCGTTTCAAAAAAACCGAACAAGAAATTGTTTGCTCGTATTATGAATGCAAATTTTGCAAGTATAATGCCACAGGTTATTGGAGTTTGGTGTGAAGAAGAAGGACACAATGTTACTTATGTATGTTACACAGGCAAAGAAGATTTAGTTAATGAACTTCCACAAAATGCCGACCTAGTTTTTATTGGCGCTTTCACTGAAGCAGCACAGACTGCTTATGCTTTAAGCAATCTACTTCGATCACGAGGAGCTGTTACTGTTCTGGGAGGTCCACATGCGCGATGTTACCCGGAAGATGCGATAAAATATTTTGATTATGTAGTTGGGTTTACTGACAAAAATATTATTCAGGAAATTCTGCACGACTGTACGCCCCATCATCCAGAAGGTTTTTACATTACAGCGAAAAATCAACCCTTATTAATGCCTGGTGTGAAGGAAAGATGGAAATTTATTGAACCAACTTTGAAGAAAGCTCCGTTTTTAAAAATTGTCCCTATGCTTGGAAGCCTTGGCTGCCCTTATACATGTAGTTTTTGTATTGATTCAACAGTGACATATCAACCTTTAGACTTTGATGTAATGAAAGAAGACTTAAAGTTTCTACTAACTAAATTTAAACGACCGGTTGTGGGGTGGCACGATCCAAATTTTGGAGTAAGGTTTAATGATTATATGAATGCAATTGAAGAAGCAATTCCCGAAGACAGCATAGATTTTATTAGCGAAAGCAGTTTATCAGTTTTAACTGAGCCTCACATTAAACGTATGAAACGTAACGGATTCAAAGTGATGCTGCCGGGAATAGAATCGTGGTTTGACCTTGGGAACAAATCAAATACAGGGCGCAATACAGGGACAGATAAAGTAAAACTCGTTTCAGAACAAATTAATATGATACTACGCTACATGCCTTATGTGCAAACAAATTTCGTTTTAGGGCTTGACTGCGATAAGGGAGAAGAACCATTTGAGCTAACAAAACAATTTGTAGACTTAACTCCAGGTGCTTTTCCCGGTTATTCTCTGCTATCTGCATTCGGAAGGGCTGCACCAATCAATTTGCAATACCAGGAATTAAACAGGGTGATTCCATTTCCATTTCACTTTATTAGTAACAATCATGCAATGAATGTGAAACCGATTAACTATTCCTGGAATGAGTTTTATTCACATATTATCGATCTCGGTGAACACACATTTTCCTGGAGTGCAATACTAAAGCGATTGGTAGCTACAAAGGCATTTATCCCACGATGGATGAATGTAGTGCGTGCAATTTCAGAAGAAGGGTTCGGCAGAGTTGCATATAACAAAAAAATACTGGAACAACTTAATTCAGACACTAAATTCCGTGACTATTTTGAACAGGAAACAACCGAGCTTCCGCAATTTTATTTAAACCTGATGAAAGAGGAACTGGGTCCTTTATGGGAATGGCTACCCGAAGGAGCGATATTCCACGACCAGAATGCATACCTGAACTCAGTTGAAGAACGAATTGCAGTTTAGGAAAATATTTTATTTAAGGAAAGAAAAATGAATATACTTTTAGTTTACCCGATGTATCCCGATACTTTCTGGAGTTTCAAGCACGCTTTGAAATTCGTATCGAAAAAGGCAAGCTTTCCGCCTTTGGGAATGTTAACGGTTGCTGCAATGCTGCCGGAAGATTGGAATAAAAAATTAATTGATATGAATGCAACTAAGTTAGAAAATGAAGATATACTTAAAGCTGACTATGTTTTCATCAGTGCTATGTCGGTTCAAAGTGAATCTGCAAATGAAGTAATTCAAAGGTGTAAGAATTTAAACACAAAAACTGTAGCCGGCGGGCCTTTATTTACAAGTAATTCAGAGAATTACGAAAACGTTGATCACTTGGTTCTTAATGAAGCTGAAATTACCCTACCACAGTTTTTAAATGACCTGGAAAAAGGAATTCCAAAACACAAATACTCTTCGGATGAATGGGCTGATATTACAACCACTCCATTGCCTCGATGGGATATTGTTCCGATAAAAAATTACACATCAATGAATCTCCAATACTCACGTGGCTGTCCTTTCGATTGTGACTTTTGTGATATCACCGTTCTTTATGGAAGAAAACCGCGCACAAAAACCAAGGAACAGGTTATAAATGAATTGGATGTACTATACTTTACCGGCTGGCGCGGACCTGTATTTTTTGTTGATGATAATTTCATCGGCAATAAAGGAAAACTGAAAAGAGAAATTCTTCCTGCTATTGTTGAGTGGATGGAGGAAAAGAAAAATCCTTTTTACCTGAATACAGAAGCATCAATTAATCTTGCTGATGATGAAGAACTTATGCAGCTTATGGTTAAGGCAGGATTTGAGGCTGTATTTATCGGGATCGAAACTCCAAACGATGAAAGCCTGATTGAGTGCAATAAACCCCAGAACAGGAACCGTGATTTAATATCAAGCATAAAGAAAATACAGCAATTCGGACTTGAAGTTCAGGGGGGATTTATTGTCGGATTTGATAATGACCCGCCATCAATTTTTGAAAAGCTGACAAACTTCATACAGGAAAGCGGGATAGTAACCGCAATGGTTGGTTTATTAAATGCACCGAGAGGAACAAAGCTTCAAAAAAGATTAGAGGACGAAGGAAGAATGCTGAAAGATTTTACAGGCAACAACACTGACTTTTCAATCAATTTCATCCCGCGGATGGATACAAATGCTCTGCTCGATGGATATCAGAAAATCCTGAATAAAATTTACTCGCCAAAATATTTTTATGAACGAGTTATGCGGTTTATGAAAACGTTTGAACCGAAGAAGAAAAAAGTATTTCATCTTAATCCGAATTATATTCTTGCTCTATTCAGGTCAATTATTAAACTGGGCGTTATCGGTGAGGAAAGAATATATTACTGGAAATTATTCTTCTGGTCTCTTTTCAGAAAACCACAACTGTTTTCTTTAGCAATCCTGTTTACGATTTATGGTTTTCATTTCAAGAAAATATCCGGTGGGTTAAATTAAGTTCATCATATTGATATATACGATTGCTATTTGTTTTTTCGTAATGATGCTGTTTTTATAAAAAGATATATGTAAAAAAAATTAGATTGTTCATAAGTATTTGGAAAACATGATATACCGGGTAGAGACTAATCTTCAAAAGTATTCCACTCTACAATCATAGATACTTATCACAACAGTAGTGCATAGATGATAATGCATATATGAATGCGAAAATCACTCTTACAATTGAAAAAGGGTTTAAGAAAATAGCCAAACAAGGAGGCACTTAAGTGGAAGAACAAAATGTAATAGTTGGGGAATTTGAAGATGAGTTGTATGCAGAAATTGCCAGAAGAGATCTTGAAGCCGCAGGAATTAACGCAAACATACTCAAAGGCAACGGAAGTGTGTTTATACTATTCTCGGAAAAGGATAAAGCAGTACGGCTTGTAATCCCAGGTACACAAATAGAAAAAGCAAAACAAATACTGGCAAGAAAATTTTATTAATTAAGTAAGTTTCCATTGAGATGAAAAGTCGTTTTATAAATATCATATCCCTAATTCTTTTATTTACAGTATTGAATGATGCTTCACTAAATAAAGAAAAAACTCCTGTATTATCGAATTCATACTTCCCTGTTAATAACAGTATAGAATTGATTTATAACTCCTCATTTGGTGAATGTATTACAACTTATACTCAGGATGGTGGATTAACTATCAGTTCGAGTGAAGCTGATGATTTTGAGTATAGACAAGCTATGAGTATAAAAGAAGATGGCATTTATGTAATAGAAACATACCAGTTTATAAAAATATTTTTATTCATTAATAAAGAAGCAACGTCCACGTATGGAAAACCGTTGTTACGATTTCCCCTCCCTCTATTACCAGGTCTGGAGTGGGAATGCGAAGGAGATGAATATTCAGACGGTGATACGAGTGAAGTAAAGGTTACCGGTAAAGTTATTGGTAAGGAGTTTGTTAAGACGGATGCCGGAAGTTTCGAAACAATCAGGATAGAATCTCTGGTTGAAGGCTCTTCCGATCTTAAAAACAGAGTAACCGAATGGTATGCAGAAGGGGTTGGACTAATAAAAATAAAAGCAATTATTGAAGGCGGTGGAATAATGGGATTTGCGAGGGATATTCTGGGATATGGAACAATTGAATTTGAATTGAAAGAAATTAGAAATCAATAAACTAAAGCAAAATTTTAATCCGCGAATAACTTAACCCCTGATCAACTGATAAATAAACTAACCTAAATGATGTAGTCCACTTTTCATCCTTTTGCCGTATTGTGCAAAATGATATTTCTATATATCATCATATAAGGATATTACCATCAATTAAGTAATAAAGAGAAGATTAGAGTAGTAATCTAGCTATTCCAAAATGGACAGAGCAGGTAATTTTTAATTGTTAAAGAAATGAATTAAATGCCGAAAATAGTTTTACAGAAGTCCTCTATTGAAAACAAGCAGGCCGAAATCATCATGGAAGAATCTCCGGAAATTGTTCCCGATTCAATTTTTAAAAAATTCTTTTTAGAAGTAGCCTCGCTTGCAATTTTTACTTTACGCTTTTTCAAAGAAGTAATTAAACCGCCGTATGAGTTTAATGAACTGATGAAACAATCCTTTCTGATTGGCTACAAATCCCTTCCTTTGGTAGCTATTACAGGATTTATAATTGGACTTGTGTTAACTATTCAATCAAGACCTACTCTGGCAAAGTTTGGATCTGAATCGTTGTTACCTGCTATGGTAGCCGTTTCAATTATACGAGAAATAGGACCTGTAATAACTGCGCTGATCTTTGCCGGAAAAGTCGGATCAGGTATTGGAGCCGAGCTGGGATCAATGAATGTTACCGAACAAATTGATGCGATGCAGGTTTCGGATAATAACCCATTCAAATATCTTGTTGTCACAAGAATCCTTTCTGCAACACTCATGCTCCCATTATTAGTAATTCTTGCTGATGGTGTTGGTTTAATAGGATCATTTGTCGGTGTTAACATAAAAGGAGATGTAAGTATTTATTTGTTTTTTTCTCAGATATTTCAAAGTCTCGAATTTAGTGATCTGTTCCCTGCGGTTATCAAAACTTTTTTCTTCGGCTTTGCAATCGGGCTTATCGGAACTTATAAAGGATATTATTCAAATAAAGGTACCGAGGGTGTCGGGAAAGCGGCAAACTCAGCTGTAGTGTTGGGATCACTGATGGTTTTTATAATAGATATGATAGCGGTGCAAATTACCAGTGTGCTTCAAAACTAAATTGAATAGTTAGAAAAATGACAGAGAATGCAATTGATATAGAAGTTAAAAACGAAACTGAATATAAGAAACACGGTAATGTCGTAATTAAGATGGAACATCTTAAAAAGTCATTTGGAAATAATCACGTGCTGCGGGATATAAATCTGGAGATTAATAAAGGAGAAAACCTTGCAATACTCGGACAATCCGGAACCGGTAAATCAGTGCTTATTAAATGTATTGTTGGATTAGTTGAGATTGATGATGGTAAGCTTTTTATTCTTGGCAAGAATATATCTGAGCTGAATGATAAAGAACTGATTGAGACACAAAAAAAAATAGGTTTCCTTTTTCAAAGCGGTGCTCTCTATGATTCAATGACAGTCAGAGAAAATCTTGAATTCCCGCTCAGAAAACAGTTGCGTTTAATACC
>Ga0307423_1000590_pt1 | contig 24308 bp, 25 predicted proteins | sample SalMarWE160310MG_FD_202154 | JGI IMG/M metagenome (GOLD analysis project Ga0307423, IMG submission 202154) | Salt marsh sediment microbial communities from the Plum Island Ecosystem LTER, Massachusetts, United States - WE1603-10 | ecosystem: Environmental > Aquatic > Marine > Intertidal zone >...
CCACCGAAGCCGCCCTGTGCACGCATCGCGCGCGCCAGGACCCGCATGGAGTCCTGGCTGATCTCTCCGCGCTCCACCCGGGCCCGGAGCGAATCGAATTGGGGGCCGCCGACCGATCGGTTCCCCCCCGAACCACCCCGAGCCTGCGTCGCCCGACCGAGAGCCGGGTCCGCCGTGCGCATCACCTCGCCGGGCTGCTGCGTACCCGCCCCGGCGGCGGAGGCGCCGGGCCGGCCCCCTCCGTTGCCCGGGCGCCCGGCGCCCATGAACCGCGCCAGCTCCGGCGACTCGACGTCGAGGCCGAGCGCCAGCGCCGCCGGTCCGACGTCCTGCATGCCGACCACCGCGTTGTTCGGCACCAGGAGCACGTCGGTGGCCCGGTCGACCAGGATCTCGACCTCGCCATTCATCCCTGGCTTGAGGAGCCCGGCGCGGTTGTCGAGGCTCACGATCACCGGGAACATCGTCACGTTCTGCTGGACCTCGGCCTGCGGCTCGATCTTCTCGACGGCCCCGTGGAAGGTGCGGTCGGGATAGGCCTCGACCTTCACGGTCGCCTCCTGACCGGCCTTGATCTGCCCCATGTCCGTCTCGTCGACGAGCGTGCGCACCTGCATCGAGTCGAGGTTCGCCATGACGAAAAGCGTCGTTCCTCCGGACACGTTCCCGGACGCCGACTGGATGACCTGCCCCTCTTCGACCGTCTTGGAGATGATCGTGCCCTTCATCGGCGCACGGATCGTCACGTCGCCCAGCTGCAGATCGGCGAGCTGGTAGTTCGTCCCCGCCTTGACCTGGCCGGCCAGGGCGTTGGCGTAGTCCAGCCTGGCCGACTCGTACTCCTGTTGCGTGATGACGCCCGCGTCGAGCAGCTCCTTGGAGCGATCGAGCTGGGCCTTGCTGATCTCCGTCCGGGCCTGGGCGACGTCCAGGTCGGCCTTGGCCTGGTCGAAGCGGTTGCGCACGTCGCGCGGATCGACCTCGGCCAGCAGCGCGCCCGAAGCCACCTCGTCACCCACGTCCACGTGCAGCTTCAGGATCTCGCCGGAAGCCTTGGACTTCACCTCGACGGTGCGCACCGGCTCGACCGTGCCCGTAGCCTCCGCCGTGATCGTCAGGTCGCCCCGGGTCACGGCCACCGTGGTGAGCTTCCCTCTCTCCTCCGCGGCCTGTCCGGTGCTGCATGCGGCCAACGCGAGAGCTGCGAAGGCGGCGCCCCCCCATCTCCGGATATTCGTATTCATGCGTGGGCCTCCACGTGCCCGTTCAGAAAGTCCTTTTCGATGATGCCGTCCAGCAGGTGGACCTGTCGGTTGGCGAACGCCGCGATGTCGTGCTCGTGCGTGACCAGAACGATCGTCTGGCCCTCCCGGTTCAGCTCGGCGAGCTGCACCATGATCTCGTTGCTCGTCACGGAGTCGAGATTCCCGGTGGGCTCGTCGGCCAGCAGAAGCGCGGGTTCGTTCACCAGCGCGCGGGCGACGGCGACGCGCTGCCTCTGTCCGCCCGACATCTCGGGGGGACGGTGATCCATGCGGTCGCCCAACCCCACCAGCTCGAGCTTTGCCGCGGCCCTCCGGCGACGCTCCTTCGCGCCCACTCCGGCGTAGATCAGCGGCAGCTCCACGTTGTGCAGCGCCGTTGCCCGCGGGAGGAGGTTGAAGGTCTGGAAGACGAACCCGATTTCCTTGTTCCGCACGCGGGCGAGCTGGTCGTCGGTGAGCTCGCTGACGAGCTGACCGTTCAGCCAGTACTTGCCGGCCGTGGGGGTGTCCAGGCAGCCGATCATGTTCATGAACGTCGACTTCCCGCTGCCCGAGGGCCCCATCACCGCCACGAACTCCCCGTTATGGATCTCGAGGTCCACGCCGCGGACGGCGCGCACGGTCTCGGCTCCCAGCACGTAGTCCTTCGTCAGCCCCTCGGTACGGATGATGACGCCGTTCTTCACGAACCCCTCCCCGGTGCGGACTATTCTCTGTTGGCCCTGGACGACCGTTCCGAGCGTCTCCGCTCGTAATCGGCCACCAGGGAATCGTAGGCCCTGGCCTGCTCCGTCGTGAGCACGCCCCTGATCGCCGTGCGCGTCCCCGCCACCAGAGCGTCGTAGCGCGGGTTGTACGCGGCACGGAACTCGGCGTGGAGCGCCTTCATCGCCGATCGGTATTCATCTACGATCGAGTCGATGCGCACCTTCTGCTCCTCGGTGGGCGCGACCTGCTCGTAGAGCGGGCGGCGACGGCTCTGGGCGGTCGAGTCGGCCCCGGTGCGCGCGTCGGCCATCTCCGCCCCCGGCTCGGCTATCAGCGACCGGTCGGCGGCGAGGCCCAGCACGACGCCAGCTCCGAACACCACGGCGAGCACGAGCCCCGTCACGACGCGCGTTCGCAGGATCCGCTCCATCAGAACCTCTCTCCCGCGAACGCCACCGCCTCGGCGGCGGCCTCGTCGTCGGTTGTGAGCGTCGCCGGGATGGTCTCGTCCTCGAGCCCGACCAGGAGGAGATCCTCGACGGTCGCGCGCGCCGGAGCCGTCACCGGGGCGGCGTGCAGCAGCACGAAGCCCGCGAAGATCGCGGCGATCATGGCCATGGGAACGACCGCCCGGGCCCACCCGGACAGCACCTCCCCGATGGTCACGTCCGCCATCATCCGACGGCGGGCCAGCTCGTGCCCGGCACGCGCCATCACCCACGACTGGAAGCGCAGCCAGTAGTTCGGGTCGCTGGCCGCCGGATCGACGAACGCCAGGGCGGAGGCGAGCTCCATGTCCCGGCCGAGCTCGTCGCTCCCGCCGTCGGATCCCTGCACGTTCCCGCTCATCTGTCAGCTCCTTGCCTTGTCCCCTCGTCGGGGCCCGATAGCGCACCGAGAGCTTCCCTCAGCGCCTTCCGGGCGAAGTGGAGATGGGACCTCACCGTTCCCGAGGGAAGTCCGATCCGATTCGCGATCTCCCGATGTTTCCACCCCTCCAGGTCGTGGAGGAGCACGATCTCCCTCTGCACCTCCGGGAGCTCGTCCAGCGCCTCCCGGAGCACCTCCTGGAGCTCGGCCAGCTCCGTCTCCCGATCCGGGGTCGGCGTCCTCGAGCTCGCCCCGATCGGAACCTGGTCGGTCTCCCGCAGCACCTCCCGCCGCACCAGGTTCCGCGAGCGGTTGCGCACGATCGTCATCAGCCATCCCGCGAACCGCTCGGGGCTCCGACACTCCTCGAGGCGCTCCAGCGCGACCAGGAAGGACTCCTGGGCCGCGTCCTCGGCGTCCTCGTGGCGACCGGTGACCGAGTAGGCCACCGCGTACGCCGCCCGCTGGTACCGTTCGACGAGCATGCCGAAGGCGCGTTCGTCACCCCGCCTCGCTCGCCGAACCAACTCGCCGTCGTGCGGCGTGTCGGACCTACTGGATGACACGGAGCCTTCACCCCTTGTTGAGACCCCCCACGCACGCGGCCCGACCCCAAGCCCCGAGCGAGACGCAGAAGCCTGCGTTACCCTGCCGTGGATTGGACGGTCCCGCGCCGGACGGCGTTAAAACAAAGGCCCCCCGGGTAGCGACCGCCACCCGGAGGGCCGTGCCATCCGCCGTGAAGGGTGCTACGCGGCGCCCTTCCAGCGTCCAAAAGGAAGCGTCGGCGTGGGGCGTACCTTCCCGCCCCATATGAACGCGTAGATCCGTGGCTGAGGCTGTACCGGCGGCAGGCCCCGAGCGATGACGATTCCGCGCAGCGGATCCTTTACGCGCGGCTCCCGCTTCCCTTCCTCTCGACCGGTGTTCATCTCGCTCGGCCTCGCTGGGCAAGAGGAGCTTCCATGGGAGCCTGAAGGACAAACGGCACCCGACCCGCCTTAAGCACGCTTCGTGCCGGAACGACACAGTACCATCAAGTCGTTCTGGGATAACGTCTTAGGGTTGGATACCCCCCCGACGGTACTCCTCGAGCATGTGTCGATAGAACGCGTTGTCGTGTCCAGATGACACGTGGCACGTCCCCCTCCGGGGACACGTCTAGCCGTCGCCCTTGCGGCCTTTCGTGGCTGTCTCCGAAAACAGCTCCTTCTTCGTGCCCGGTTCGGGAGGGGGGCGGGAGGCACGGAACGCGCCCTCGACCTGGCGTGGGGTGAGCTCGGCCAGGCCCCGTGCCACCACCAGTGCTTCCCGTTCGGGCGCCTCCTGCTCGTTCGCACGGAAGAAGCCGAGCACGAGGAGCGGAGCCGGGCCCCCGTCGGCACCCGCCCGCCCGCGACCGCGCACCCTCACGATCCACTCCGTTCCCTCGACGGCGAGCACCGTCTGCTCCGGCGCCGCCCCCGTGGGCGCGGGGGCTGCCGCCGCGCGCGTCTCCACGGAATCGCGCACCGGCGTGGGCTTCGCGTCGGCGACGGTCTCGCGCACGGATGGCGGGCGACCACGCGCCCCGGCCCCGTCATCGCCCTCGGCCGGCGCACCCTGCGGGCGGGCCGGGGGAGGTAGGCGCCTGTCGTCTCGAGGTTCGTCACTGCCCATCGGCGGCTCCTGGTGGGGGTCCTTCAAGATGGACGATCCGCGCCATCGACCTCAACCCGAGGCCTTCAGGCGGGGTAGGCGCTCCCCAGGTCCGGGCTCTCGAAGACGCGCACCTCGACCACCCGCGCCGGCTCCTCGACCCTCCCCTGGAGCGCCTCGAAGAGCCAGCGTGCCAGGTTCTCCGTGGAGGGGGTCATGGCGCCGTCGGCCACGGCTGGGACCAGCGTGTTCAGGTCGCCCCCGTCCCACCCCGTGGTGAGCTCGGCCAGCGCGCCGTCGAGCGAGTCGAGATCGGTGGCCCATCCGGTACGTGGGTCCACGGGGCCCGACACGTGGACCTCCACGACCCAATCGTGCTCGTGGGCCTCGGCCTGGACACCGAACACTCGGCGGTTGTCGGCGTCCGACCACTCCGCGCACCGGTACCGGTGCGCGGCGCGGAATCGGACCCTCCGGATCAGGCGTGCCCGGGCCATCCTCGCTCCTTTGCGGGGACCGCCCACGCGGCCCCTTCAACATGGGCGCGCGCCGGGCTAACGTCATGCACCGACCATTCCGGCCTACGCCTTGCGGCACGCGGAGTCCGCTCTCTCATGCCTTCTCTCGATTCACTTTTCCGGCCTCGCTCCATCGCGGTAGTGGGCGCGAGCCGGCGCCCCGACACCATCGGCCACCAGATCGTCGACAACCTGCTGCGCCACGGGTACACCGGCGTCGTCTATCCGGTCAACCCCAGCGCCCGGGCCGTGCACTCGATTCCGGCCTTCCCGACCGTGTCGGCCATTCCGGGTGACGTCGACCTCGCGGTGATCGTGGTGCCGAAGGACCTGGTGCCCGCCGTGGTGGAGGACTGCGGCGCGAAGGGCGTCGACGCGCTCGTGGTGATCTCGGCCGGCTTCAAGGAGGTCGGAGCCGAGGGCGCGCAACGGGAGACGCGCCTCGCCGAGCAGACCCGCGGCTTCGGCATGCGCGTGGTGGGCCCCAACTGCATGGGCATCCTCAGCACCGATCCCGAGGTGTCGATGAACGCGACCTTCGCGCCGTCCATGCCGCCGGCCGGACCCCTCAGCTTCATGAGCCAGTCCGGAGCAATGGGCGTGACCATCCTGGACTACGCGGCGGAGTACGGCATCGGCATCCATCATTTCGTCTCGGTCGGCAACAAGGTCGACGTGAGCGGCAACGACCTCGTGGAATACTGGCGGGACGACCCCGGCACGAAAGTCATCCTGATGTACCTGGAGAACTTCGGAAACCCGCGTCGCTTCACGAAGCTGGCCCGCACGGTTTCGCGGGCCAAGCCGATCGTGGTCGTGAAATCGGGACGCACCAAGGCGGGCGCACGTGCCGCCGCGTCGCACACGGGGTCGCTCGCCGGCGTGGACGTCGCCATCGACGCGCTGCTGGCGCAGTGCGGCGTCCTGCGGGCCGATTCGGTCCAGGAGCTCTTCGACATCGCCATGGCGCTCGAAGAGCAGCCCATCCCCGCCGGCAACCGGGTCGCCATCGTGACCAACGCGGGTGGCCCCGGCATCATGATCGCGGACGCGTGCGAGTCGGAGGGGCTGGAGGTCGTCGAGCTCTCGACCGACACGCAGGCACGCCTCCGCGAGGTGTTTCCGGCCGAGGCCTCCGTGCGCAACCCGGTCGACATGATCGCTTCGGCCACCTCGGAGTCGTACCGCATCGCCCTCGAACACATCCTGGCCGACCCGCACGTGGACGCGGCCATCGCCGCCTTCGTGCCTCCCCTGGGCGTGCGTCAGGTGGACGTGGCCTCGTCGATCGTCGAGGTCTACCGCAGCCGGCAGCCCTCGGACAAGCCGATCCTGGCCGTGCTCATGGGCCGTAACGGCCTCCCTGAAGGGCGCGCCGAGCTGCACGAGGCCGGCGTGCCGGCCTACACCTTTCCCGAGTCGGCGGCCCGAGCGCTGGCGGCGATGGTGCGCTACCGCCGCTGGCTCGAGCGTCCGGACCCGGCGCCCGTGCGCTTCGAAGTCGACGAACGGGCGGCGAGGAGAATCATCGAGGCGGCCTGTGCGGACGGTCGCCATAGCCTGAAGGAGCACGAGGCCCTGGGGCTGTTGGTAGCCTATGGCGTGCCGGTGGTGCGTCACGCGCTCGTGACCACCCACGCCGACGCCCGCGATGCGGCGGAGTCCTTCGGGTACCCGGTGGTTCTCAAGGCGGTGGCGCCCGGAATCGTGCACAAGAGCGACGTCGGCGCGGTCAAGGTGGACATCCGCACGCCGGCCGAGTTGGACACCGCCTTCGGCGCCATGGTCCGGCGCCTCGGCGAGGCGGAGATCGACCTGGAAGGCATCCTGGTCGAGAAGTTCGTGTCCGGGGGTCGGGAGACGATCGTGGGCATGTCGACGGACCCCGCCTTCGGACCCATCCTGATGTTCGGTCTGGGCGGGATCTATGTGGAAGCGCTCCAGGACGTCGCGTTCCGGCTCGCGCCCGTGTCCGAGGTGGACGCCCAGGAGATGATCTCCTCCATCCGCGGGGCGCGACTGCTCGAGGAGTTCCGAGGGGAAGCCGATGCGGATCGAGGCGCGCTGACCGAAGCCATCCAACGGATCTCCCAGCTCGTCGTGGACCATCCCGAGATCGCCGAGCTCGACGTGAACCCCCTGCTCGCCTCCGCGGACGGGGTGCTCGCTGTGGATTGCCGGGTCTCCCTGCAGCCGGCCGGCCCGGGGGGTTGAAGCGGGCGGTGCGGACGCGCGCCGACGCGGCGGGTGTTGCAGGAAGCGGCCTCGCAGCGCCTTATTACGGGGCTTCTACGAAGCTTCCCCATCGTCCCGCCCCAGGCAACGGACAGCAGGGCCCATGGCCGATCGCGACGACTCCGAGCTCCACGCGAAGCGAGAATACGCGCAGCTCCTCAGGCTGCACGAGCGCCTGCTCATCCAGCTACAGCGCGCCCGGGAGGAACTGACGTCCTCCCAGGTGGAGGCGATGACGCACAACATCCGGCACCGCACGGGGAGCGCACCCGATCTGTCCCCGATCCTGGGAGCCGTCGAGGAATCGATCCGCGCGCTCAAGCTCAGCCAGTCCAAGCTTCGGCAGGCCATTCTGGAGCACCACACGCCGCTCGCCGTGGACGGCGTTCCGAACCTCCCCTCCCACCTCCAGCGCTTCCTCGCCGAACGTTCGCAGACGCCGGGCTTCTCCTACGAGGTCATGCAGGACGAGGTGCGGGGGTGGGTGATCTGCTGGAAGGAGTACACGCCGCGGGGGACGGTGCGCGGATACGGGCAGTTCTACGAGCGGCCGTTCGCGTACCTGGAGGACTGAGGGCCCTCCGGGCCGCGGAAGCTCCCGGGGCCTGGGAGCGCCACGGCCAGGAATCGTAGGCGGACCTCCGAAGGCATAGCCGTAGCTACGTCGAGGAGGAGCAACGCGGCAGGACCGGATGCATCGGCGCTCGAATGGCCGACGTATTTCTGCGGCACCACACTAGGACAGCCTGCCCCGCAGCGCCTCGAGCGCGTCCTCCCCGTAGAACATGCGCACGTACTTCGCCTGGATCGGCGTGACGCGGCGCACGGCCCACACCAGGTGCACGTAGTTGGGCTCCCTCGGCTCGGTGAGCAGCGTCATCCCCGCCTCTTCGGGAAGGCGATTGCCCTTCCTGTTGTTACACGGCGAGCAGCTGGTGACGACGTTCGTCCACGCGTTGGTGCCGCCTCGCGACGCGGGCAGGATGTGGTCGCGCGTGAGGAACTGGCGTCCGCGTAGCTCACTGCGGTGACGCCCGCAGTACATGCAGGAATAGTCGTCGCGGGCGAAGAGAAAGGTGTTGGTGACCTGGCGGCGGAAGCGATGAGGTACGTGGACGAAGCGAACGAGGCGGATGACGGAGGGACAGGGCACGACCCGTCTCTCCGAACGGAAGCGTCTGCTTCCGTCCACCTCCAGCACCTCCGCCTTCCCGTCCAGGACCAGCCGCACAGCCCGTTTGGGAGGCACGATGGTGAGCGGCTCGAACGAGGCGTTCAACGCCAGGCAACTCACGGCTTGCCCTCCTGATTCCCTCCCTGTGTGAATGTGCGCTGTCCTCGGACCGAACATACTCCGGCAGCGGGGGCACCGGCAATCCTCCACCCCCCCGCGATACGCGTCCGTGGCGCCTCCGCTACAGCAGCGCGACGGGGTCGCGGTCCAGCGCAAGCCGGAGGTCGCCTGCCGGAAGGGCGAAGTCCTCGGCGAGGCGGCGCGCGGCCTCCCCGAGCGCGCCCGGCGACCGGCTGCGCAGGAGGAGGTGCCACCGCCACCGACCGTGGAGCCGCTCGATGGGCGACGGCGCGGGCCCGACCAGCTCGACCGGATCGTCACCCCGCCGCGCGAAGCGCGCGAGACGCTGGCGCAGCCACGCGGCCGCACCTTCGGCCGCGCGCGCCGCGGCCTCCTGGTCGGGACTGCTCAGCACCACGTTCACCAGGCGGACCCAGGGCGGATAGCGCGGTCCCTCGCGCTCTGCCAGCTCCCGCGCGGCGAAGCCCTCGAAGTCGTGGGCCACTGCGGCACGCACCGCGTAGTGTTCGGGGAGCGAGGTCTGGATGAGCACGTCGCCTCCCAGCGCGCCCCGCCCCGCCCGCCCCGCGACCTGGCTCAGGAGCTGGAACGTGCGCTCGCTCGCCCGGAAGTCCGGCAGGTGGATCCCGACGTCCGCGTTCACCACACCGACGAGCGTGACGCGAGGGAAGTCGAGCCCCTTCGCGATCATCTGCGTGCCCAGCAGGATGTCCACCTCCCCCCGCTCCACCCGCCCGAGGATCCGCTGGTGCGCCCACTTGCCCGAGGTGGTGTCGACGTCCATTCGGGCGATTCGCGCGTTCGCGAACGTCTCGACGGCGATGCGCTCCACCTGCTCGGTGCCGAGCCCCCGAAAGGAGAGGTCCTGCGAGCCGCAGCTCCCGCAACGCGTCGGTGCCGGCTGCTCGTAGCGGCAGTGGTGGCACACCAGCCGCTGCGCGACCCTGTGATAGGTGAGAGAGATCGAGCAGTTCTCGCAGCGCTCGACGTCGCCGCACTCCCTGCACTGGACGAACGCTGCGTATCCGCGCCGGTTGAGGAGGAGGATCACCTGCTCCTTGCGGCGGAGTCGTGTGTCGACGGCCTCCACCAGCGTCGGGGACAGCACGCCGGCTCCTCGCGCGGGGCCGCGCACCCCGGTCTCGGCGCGTTGCTTCCGCTCGACCCGCAGGTCGACGACGCGAACCGCCGGCAGCCGCGCACCACCGACGCGCTCCGGCAGGAGCAGGCGGCGGAACTTCCCGGTGCGCGCGTTGTGCCAGCTCTCCAGGGACGGCGTGGCGCTGCCCAGCACGCACACGGCGCCGTGGGCGCGTGCGCGCATCACCGCGAGGTCGCGCGCCTGGTAGCGGGGGGCCTCCGACTGCTTGTAGCTGGCGTCGTGCTCCTCGTCCACAACGACGACCCCGAGGTTCTCGAGGGGCGCGAACAGCGCGGAGCGCGCGCCCACGGCGATGCGGCGCTCGCCCCCACGCAGCTGCCGCCAGGCATCGTAGCGCTCGCCGTCGGACAAGCCGGAGTGCAGGACGGCCACCTCGTCTCCGAAGTGCGCCCGGAAGCGCGAGACCGTCTGCGGCGTCAGGGATATCTCCGGAACCAGCACGATGGCCGTCCGGCCCCGCGCCAGCGCCCGGCGCAGGAGCTCGACGTAGACCAGCGTCTTCCCCGATCCCGTCACCCCCTGAAGGAGGAATGGCGGCGGCGCCTTCTCGTCGAGGGCGGCCGCCATGGCGTCCACCGCCACCCGTTGATGGCTCGTGAGGGTGTGTCGGGGCGGAGCCGGGACAGGCTCGCCTGCGAACGGGTCGCGCAGCACCTCTTCGTCGGCCACCTCCACGAGCCCCTTGGCCTGGAGCTGGGAGACGACCCCCCGGCTGAATCCGTGGTCCTCCAGGAGCTGCACGAGCTCGGTGGCCCCGCCCGAGGCCTCCAGCAGCTCATACGCCTCGCGCTGCCGCCCCGCACGCCCGAACAACTCCTCGCGCTCCGCGAGCGTGCCGAGCTCGCGGGCGAGGCGCACCACCCGGCGCTTCTTCACCGACGGCTCCGCCGGGGGGACCGTCCGGTGCGCGAGGATCCTCCGCTCCTTCAACGATCGGAGCTCGGGCCAGATGGAGCCCATGCCCAACGAGCGGGTGAGCGTCTTGACGCGCTGGGGCGCGTCCCGTCCCGCCAGCGCCTCGGCCAGGCGTCGCTCCCGCGGCTTCAGGTCGTCGGGCAGCGGGCCGTCGAGCGCCACGTAGTCCCGCGACAGGTCGGAGAGGACGGCGGGCAGCGCGGCCCGCAGGGCGGTACCGAGCGGTGCCACGTAGTATTCCGCCATCCAGCGGCACAGCCCCAGGACGTCGCGGGTCACGGTCGGCTCGTCGTCGAGCACGTCCCGGACGGACTTGAGGCCACGGATCGGGCCGGCTTCGCCCGGGCCCACCACCCACCCGATCCGCTGGTCGCGCCGGAAGGGCACGAGCACGCGCGTCCCGGGCGCCGGAGGCGCCCCCTCCACCCGGTAGGTGAACGTCCGGTGGATCGGGAGGGGAAGCGCGACCTCGACCCGTGTGTCCGGTTGGGCGGTGCGGCTCAATCGTCGAGGAAGAAGAAGATCTCCCGCTGGATCTCCCTGGGCGTGACGAGCGGACCGTCCCCACCCCAGTACACGTTGATCTCGCTGCGCACGCCGATGTCACCAAGAAGGTAGATCCCCGGCTCCACCGAGAAGCCGACACCCGGGATGATGAGCCGGTCGTCGCGGGTCTCGAGGTTGTCGAGGTTCGGCCCGCTGCCGTGGAGCACCGTGTCGATGGAGTGCCCGGTCCGGTGCACGAAGTGCTTCCCGTATCCGCGCTCCTCGATCAGGCCGCGCGCCACGTCGTCCACCTCGAAGCCGCGCACGGCCTCGCCCGCGTCGAAGCGCTCGCGCAGGAAGGTCACCGCCGCGTCGCGCGCGTCCCGCACCGCCTCCCAGATCTCCTGCGTGCGCGGGTCCACCGAGCCGCCCATCATGCCCATCCACGTCTGGTCGGCGGGCACCGAGCCGGGGCGGCCCGCCCACAGGTCGATGAGCAGGAGCTCGCCCTTCACGATGGTCTCCCCCGCTCCGGGCGGCGCGTAGTGCGGGTCGGAGGCGGTGCGCCCCACGGCCACGATGCAGTCCGGCAGCTCGGTGAGCCCGTTGCCCGAGAGCTCGGCGCGGATCCAGTCCGACAGGGCGCCCTCCGTGGTGGGCGAGCCGGAGCGGATCGCCTCGGCGGCGCGCTCGAACGCCCTGCGCGCGACATCGACGAGGATCTCCGCCGACTCCTCGTGGTCGCGGAGCTGCTCGGGGCTCCACACGGAATAGAAGCGGGATACCAGGTCGCCCGACGAGGCGGCCTCCACCCCGGAGCGCAGGATCACCTCGGCCAGCCCCGCCGGGAGGTAGTCGAGGGTGGGCACCGCGGCGCCCGGAGAGACCTCCATGGCGAGTCGTCCCCGCCCCTCCAACAGCTCGCCAAGCGCCTCCTCCATCTCACGCCAGCCGGAGTACATGCGCTTCCGCCATGGCCAGTGCCGCCACGACGAGCCTTCGATCGCGTGGATCAGCGCCTGCGGCTCGCCCTCGCGCGGGATCAGGAAGAAGCCGCGCCGCGTGGTCTTGCCCACGTCGAGCATCGCCTTGGCAATGGGGTTGGCCCCGCGGAACTCGTACAGGAGCCAACCGTCCAGCTCCTGGTCGCGCAGGGCCTCCTGGACCTGGCGGATACCGTCTTCCGTGCAAAGAAGGGACTGGCTCATCTCCCTGCGCCTCTCCGTTCTGGGATGATCATTGGTGTTCGTCGGAACCGAAAAGCGGAAGGCCCGCCGTCTCCCGGTCACGCTCCGGAGACTCCCCCGGATCCCCGTCGTCCGCCTCCTTGCGGGGAGCTTCCGCAGGTGCCGCGTCGGCCTCGGCCTCCGTCGCGGCCGGGACCTCGTCCCGCGGCCCCTCACCCCCCTCCTTCCGCCCCTTGATGAGGTCGAGACCGAGGATGCGCTCGCGGGTCAGGAGCCGGTGCACCTCGCGCTCGCGGGACAGCACCGCGCGGACGCCGCCCAGGCCCCAGCGAGCCCAGGCCCGGCGCAGGATCCCGATCTTCTCCAGGAGCGTGAAGATCTCGGCGAAGTCGGGGAACGGCTTGACCGCCTTCGGGCGGAACGACGTCCCCTCGTCGGACCAGTCCTCGGTGTGCAGACCCACCACGCCCGAATCGCGCAGCAGGCGCTTCCACTGCACGAGCATCTGCGGGCGCGCGCCGAGATGCTCGGACAGCACGCGCTGGCGCGTCTCGTCCACCGGCGCCTTCCACACGAGCTGGACCAGGGCCACCACTCCGCCGGGCTTGGTGACACGCACCAGCTCGCGCACGACGTCGGCCGGTGCGGCGTGTGCGGCAATGCCCAGCTCACCCACGGCCACGTCGAAGATCTCGTCGCGGTAGGGGAGCGAGTCGTACGTCCCGGTCTGGAACTGAAGGTTCGAGGACAGCCCCTCTTCGCGGGACCGCTCCTCGGCCTCGGCCACGAGCCGCGCGTCGGCCTCGACGCCCGAGCCGTGTACGCCATACTCGCGGACGAAGTACTCGATCGGCACGCCCTTTCCACACGCCACGTCGAGGACCTCGTCGCCCTCGGAAAGCTCCGCGAGCAGCGCGATCTGTCGATAGAGATCCACTCCGCCCGGGGGAAAGAGCAGGCGGGGACTCAACCGGATGAGGTCGAGCATGGAGGGGACGGGAGCTGTGTCCGACCCCGTCCCGGGGAGATTCGGCGGCATGGACGAAAGGTAGGCGGCGGAAGGCGGGTCGCAACGATCCCCCGCCCCCCGCACACCTCAGAAGACCGGCTCCTCCTCCTCGTCCAGCTCCCGGAGCGCATCCTTCAGGCGCTCCTGGTCGGCGGAGCTGACGTCGGCGGGAAGCGGTCCCTCGGCGATGCGCGCTTTGCGACGCGCCAGGACGATGCCGACGGCGCCCAGGCCGAGCACCAGCACCGCGGGTGGGAGCACCCAGGCCCACAGGCCGGTCCCGGAGCGGAGCGGCTCGGCCCGCCACTCCTCCCCGTACTCGGCCACGATCAGCTCCACGATCGAGTCGGCCTTCAGGCCGGCCTCCGCCATCCTCTGGATGGAGTCGCGCAGCATGGCTCCGCCCGCGGAAGTGCACACCTCGAGCATCATGCCCGGGCAGTACGGCGACCGGATGCGGTCGATGGCCGCCTTCGCCTCGGGATCGATCTGCAGGGGCTCGCCCGTGGAAGGGGGTTTCTGTGCCGCGACCGGCGTCGCGGCGAGCACCAGCGCCAAGAGCGGCGCGAGGGATCTCGTGGTCATGGTCCTATCGTTCACGGGGCCGGCGCGATGCCGGCTCGGACAACTCCGATCGTCTGAAAGGTAACGCTTCCGGAGACCCTCCGGTTCCCCGCGGCAGGGGCGGCCGACGGCCGCGTTACCTTTCGGCGACTCCCCCCGTCTTGTCTTCGACGCGGGTCCACGAGCGCCGTGGACCCCCCACCCATCGGAGACCAACCATGACGATGTCGCGAGCCCTCCGGATGCTCCCGCTCGCGGGAGCGCTCACGCTGGCCGCGTGCGACGCCGGCCAGCCCACGGATCCCTTCACGGACGACGCCTTCCTCGCGCAGGAGGACGAGATCGCCCTCGACGTCCTTTCCGACGTCGGCACCATCGACGCCGCCCTCGCGCTGGCCGACGTGCCCGTCGCCGTCGCACAACGGCACGGGATGGCCCACGGCGCGCCGTCCGCGGCGCAGGGAGACCTGACCCGGGCACGCCTGCGCTTCCAGGAGGCCTACGACGCGCTGCAGCAGCGGGATCGCGTGAGGGCAGCCGATCGCGCCCGTGAGGGGCGCCGCCTCGTGGCGCAGGCCGCGCTCGCGGCGGGCGGGGGACGCGCGCTCATGGCCATGGTGGAGCGTGCAGAGTCCCTCGGCGACGAGGTCGCGGCCGAACCGGGCGCGTGGAACGACGCGAACGGACTGCAGGGGGAGCTGAACGGGCTCGCCCTCCAAGCGCGCGAGCGCATCCACCGCGGTGACAGCATCTCCGCCGCCGCCCACGCGATCATGGCCGAGCAGCGCTTCCGTCACGGGTACCGGGACCCCGGCCTGCGGCCGGGCGGCGCGGAAGTCTACGTCGAGCTCGGCGCCACCGCGGTGTCGCTGGCCTCCCGCCTCCTCGACGGGCAGAGCGTGGTCGACGCAGAGCAGCTCCGCTTCCTCGACCAGGCCGGTGAGTACCAGGCCGAGGCCGAGGCCGCCCTGGCCGACGGGTCGCCCCGTCGCGCCGCGCATCTCGCGAACCTGGCGATCTGGACGTCGCTCAAGGCCGTGGTCCTCCCGGGTGGGATCACCGAAGAGGAGGCTCGGGCGATGCTGGATCTCGCCGAGACGCAGTACGAGGCGGCGGCCGCGACCGAGCCGGAGGGCGTGGCCGCGACGCTCCTCCTGAGGGCCCGCGCGCTCCTCGACGCCGGTAAGACGATGCTCGAGACCGCAGCCCCACGGGGTGTGGCAGCGCTGTGGCGCTCGGCAGTGGTCAGCACCTGGATCCTCGGGTGACGAAACCAGCGGGACGGCGCCGCGCCCCCGATCTCGGGGGCGCGGTCCACCCCCGCCAACCTCCCCCACTACCGTGGAGAGCCCCTATGTTCCGGGCATGGCGCCACCGGCCGAACGTACCGACGCCCAGGTTGTCCGCGACGTGCTGGACGGGGACCGCGACGCCTATCGCATGCTGGTCCGGCGGTACGGAAGCGTCCTCCATGCCCACGCGCTCCGCATGGCCGGCAGCGAGGACGAGGCGGGGGATCTGGTGCAGCAGGCCTTCGTCAAGGGCTACCGCAAGCTCGCGTCCTGCCGCGACCCGGAACGGGTCGGTGCCTGGCTCTTCCGCATCCTGGCGAACCTGGCTCGCGACCACGTCCGCAGCCCACGCAGAAAGGACATCTCTCTCCAGGCGCTTCCGGAGATCCCGGCGGCGCCCGATGGTCCCGAGGACGAGGCGGCGCGGGCCGAGGTGCGTCAGCGACTCCGGCGCGCCCTCGACCGTCTCACGCCGGAGCAACAAGAGGCCTTCGTGCTCAAGCACGTCGAGGGCCGCTCCTACGAGGAGATCGCCGCCGTGATGGACCTGTCTGTGGCGGCGTTGAAGATGCGGGTCCACCGGGCGCGCGAGGCGCTGCAGGGCTTGCTCAGGGAGTTCGCATGAACGACGACATCCGCCGGTATCTCGACGACGAGATCGGTCTGGACGATCTGGGCGGGAACGCCCGCGACGAGGCCGAGGCGTGGGAGCGCCTCCTGGCCGCCTTCCGGGCGGAGGCCGCCGATGCACCGCCTCCGCCGTGGCTCGAGGAACGGGTCATGGCCGAGATCCGTGGGCTCCCCGAGCCCCGCGCCCTGGCACGCGCCCTCGGCTGGCTGGTGCGTCCGCTGTCGATCCGCGTCCCCCCGCTCGCCGCGGGGGTCGCGGTCGCGGCGGTGGCCGCAGTGCTCCTCTGGTCCGGGCGAGGACCGACGCCCACCGACGTGCCCGAAGGCTCGCCCACGGTGGTCTACGTCCAGTTCGAGCTGAAGGCGCCCGGCGCCCGGTCCGTGGCCGTGGGGGGTGACTTCGACGGCTGGAGCGGAACGAACGCGCTGGAGGATCCGGACGGAGACGGCGTCTGGACCGGACGCGTGGCGGTCCAGCCCGGGCTCCACGCGTACATGTTCCTCGTGGACGGATCCGACTGGGTCACGGACCCCGAGGCGAACCACTACGCCGACGACGGCTTCGGGAACCGCAACGCGGTCCTCGCCGTGGCGGCGCCGGCGACATGAGAACCATGACCGGCGCCGCGATGTTCCTCCTGACCTGTGCGGGCACGGGTGACCGCCCTCTCCGCGCCCAGACCGCCGACCTGAGCGTGGAGGTCGGAGGCTCTCGCGTCGTTCCTCCGGCCGAGGTGGAGGGAGACGCGGCCGGGTTCCTCGTGGCGGGACTCCGTGGAAGCCGGTACACCGCGGGCGGCTCCGGCGGCCACGCCTCCCTGCTGTTGGGCCGGGCCCTGGACGCCGCCACCGGTGGCGACTTCGTCTCCGGGGAAGTGGGCGGCGCCGCCTGGCGCCGGCTTGGTGGCGGGTGGTCCACCGGCCTGGAGGGGAGGGCGTTCGGCTTCGGTGTGCGGGATCCGTTCGCCTATGCGGCCGGCGCGGTGGAGGGATCGGCCGTGCTCCGCTACCGGGGCAGCGTGCTGAGCGGACGCCTGGCCGGAACCGGCGGCGTCGGACGGTCCAGGGTCACGATCTCGACCGAGGTGCAGCGTATGCGGCGGCGTGCCCTTGTCGTCGAGGTCCTGGAGGACGACCTGTGGCGCTGGGGCGGCACGGCCGAGCTGCTGGCCGGTCGCGGCGCCGTGGCCGCGGGGGTCGCCGGCGGGGCGCACCGCTCGGCGGGCGGGACGTACCGATCCGCCGGTCTCCGTCTCGTGGTGGGAGCGGGGCACGGTGCGCTGGAAGCCCGGCTCGACGCATGGCGCACGCCGGACGGAAACGAGACGACCGGCGGTATCGCCTTCTACGTCCCCTGGGGTGGATGGAGCGCTCGCGGCGTGGTGGGCAGGCCCGAGCCGGACCCGCTCCTCCTCGCCGAGCCGGGCCGGGGGGCGGGGGGTGTGCTGCTGGGGAGAAGGATCGTGGGACGCGGACCGACGGAGGCCGACCCGTCGGCGCTCTACGAGGTGCGGGACGATTCCCCGGCGGGCGCCCGCGTCCGTATCCACGTGGAGGCCCCACCGGGAGCGGAGCGCGTGCAGGTTCTAGGGGACTTCACGGTGTGGGAGCCGGTGTCCATGCAAGCGCGTGGGGGCCTCTGGACCGTGGACCTGGACGTCCCCGCAGGGACACACCACTTCGGGTTCCTCGTGGACGGAGCATGGTACCTGCCGGACGACGCGCCCGACGCGGTCCCCGACGAATGGGGACGGCGCAGCGCGACGATGGTCGTCGAAGGTGAGGGCGGGTCGTGAGCCGCCGCGCCGGACCCGAAAGGAGCTGGAGAACGATGAGACCGCACATGCCGATGATCGCGTTGGCCTTCATGGTGGCGACCGGGATGCGCCCCGCCGTCGCGCAGGAGACGCCGCGCGCCCGTGCCCAGAGCGTGCTGCCCGCCGACGTGTTCGCGCAGGTGGACGTGGCGGCGCGCAGCGCCGAGCAGGACGGCATCCCCGGGGACATCCTCTTCAACAAGGCGCTCGAAGGCGCCGCGAAGAGCGTCCCCGCAGATCGACTGGTGCCGGCCGTGCAGTCCTACGGGGTCCGGCTCCGCGAGGCACGAACGGCCTTCGGTCCCGACGCCGGAGGGCCGCTCCTGGTCGCCGGCGCGGACGCGCTCCAGCGGGGGGTGGGGGCGAACCTCCTGCGCGGCCTCGGACAGGGCAGGGATCGCTCGCCGATGGCAGTGCTGGTGCTCGCCGACCTGGTCGAGACCGGGATCGGCGACGAGCGCGCACTCTCCCTCGTGCGCGAGGCGATGCAGCGCCGCGCCCGCGAGCAGCAGATGCTGGACATGCCCGCCCAGGTGCGCCGGCTCATGCGCCAGGGGCGGTCGGCGGAGGACGCGGTGGAGCAGGTGCGTCGCACGCTGCAACGTGGCCGGGGCGGCGGCGTCATCCCCCCGGTCGCGCCCGGGTCGGAGCCGATGACGCGGACCAGGAGGGGAACGGGAGGCTGAGATCGTTCTTGCCCGGGTCCCGCAACGGCACCCCATCGTGCAGGCGTCGGAAGAGCGCCTACCCCTCCGGACCGGGCCGTGGCGCGGGCCCGGGCATTTGCCCGTTCAGCCCTGGACGGTCACGTCGAAGGTGAACCCGCAGATGCGTCCGCGCGTGGACTGGTAGGCACTGGCCGGGTCCACCTCCACCAGGACGTCGACAACACAGCGCCCGCTCCGGCCGTCGCTCGTCTCGAAGAGCAGCCCGCCCAGCACGCCGACCGACTGCGTCCCCTGGGGCTCGCCGGCGAGCGAGGCCGCGTGGACGGTGGTCGTGACGTCTGGATCGCCCGTGATCGCCACCCGCGTGCCATTCGCCAGGAAGACACAGGCGTGGTGCACGTCCGTCGCGGCGATGTCGATGATCGACAGACCGACCTGGGCGTCCGTCTCGACGGTGATCGTGCCCGACGAATCGACCGAGCCCCCGAGGATACACGGGCGCGTGAGGCTGTAGGTGACCGACACGACCTCCGCCGTCCGCGTCGCGGCGCCGTCGGGTGCCGCGACGCCGCTCCGGCCCCATCCGAAGGCGAGGGATTCGAGCCCGAGCTCGCCCGCGAGGGCGATCGCCTCCGCTTCGGTGAGCTCCCGGTCCTCGTCCACGTCCGCAGGTGTGTCCGAGCAGGAGGAGAGAGCCGCAGTCAGGGCGAAAGCGGGAAGGGCTCCGAGGATGAGCTTCAGGTTCGAACGGTCCACGCTGTCTCCTCTCCGGCCACGCGTCCGGATCGGGTGGGGCGGCTGGTCCCGGTGTCGGATGTAGCCCGGGGGTACACCCGTCTCCTGAGACCACGCTCGACGCCCCTGGGTTCCCGGTCGGCGGGACGCCGCCCCGCCAAGGCCGACAGGGCGTGTGCTCGCGGTCCCGGTCGGGCGTCCGCGTGCGCCGGACGGCGGGCCTCTATCGGCCGAGCAAGGTGCCGTGTGGCCGGAATCCCGCGCGGCGCATCACCGCCCACCCCACGACGGCGCCCGCCACCTGCACCAGGAGGTCCGTCGAGTCGAGGAGTCGCCCCTGGACCAGCACCTGGGCGAGCTCCGTGGCCGCCCCGAGGTACGCCGCCGGCCAGAAGAGCGACAGCGCCCCCCGTCGGGCCAGCGGCCAGACGGCCAGCAACGCACCCAGCGGGAGGTACAGGAAGAAGGGCGACACGACGTCCACCACGCTGAACATGTCCACGCGTTGGCCCAGGAAGCGGAGGGGGATCCACCACTCGTTCGTCAGCTTCCCCACGATGGCCCCGAGCGACAACTCCGGCGAGAAGGGGCGGAGGGCCCACAGGAGGAGCACGCCCCCGTACGCGACCAGGAGCGCCCGGGGTCGGCTCCGCCCGTGGAGCATGCGGGTGAGGCGCGGCAGGCCCGTGGCCGTCGTCACGGCGCCCGCCGCCACGCCCACTGCGTGGGCAAGGACGGCACCGGCCTCGATGGGAAGGCCCAGGGTGGCGTGGCCGACCTCGGCGAGCACCGCCAGCAGGCCGCCGGCGGCCACCACCGCCCAGGCGCTTCCTCGGTAGCCGCGGCCCGCCTCGACCAGCGCCGCCACGGCGAAGGCGCCGGCGGGAGCGAACAGGAGGACGTCCGTCAGCGGCACGTGTGCGAGGGAGCTCCACTCGAACATCCCGACCGCGAGGCGGAAACGGCCGAGCGGCCCCCCGTACGCATTCGGGAACGCCTGCTGCCGGAAGAGGGGGACGAAGGCCTCGGCGAGCACGGAGATCGTGTACGACCCCGCGAGCACCAGCGCGGGCAGGCCCACGAAGGACCGTCGCCCCCGGCGGCGCGACACGGCGATGACCAGCGCGACGAGGGCCGCACCCCCGACGAAGGCACCCAGCGTGTTCGTCGTGACGTCCACCAGGCTCGCGATGCGCGTCGTGGAGAAGAGCTGCGCCCCCTCCACGAGGGCGCTCACGCAGGCCCCGGCGAGGACAGCGTTGCGCAGCGAGGCCAGCGTCCGGCCAGCGGGCGCCGTGATCATCCAGACCATGCCCCAGCCCGCGAAGAGCACCAGGTTGCGCGCCGCGTCCACCACGTCCCGTGCGGACAGCGACGGATGCAGCATCCGGCGGAACGCGGCGAGCGCCTCGGCGCCCGTCAGGTCGGGGTGGAGGGAGGAAAGCGTGGCGAGGAGCAGGACCAGGAGGTAGGCGCCCCGCGTCGGGAGTCGGCTCCGGTCGAGCTGAGTCGAGAGCGTGGTCATCGCGTCGCATGCGGCCCGACGTCGGAGGGGCCGTGCGGGCGTCGACTTCAGTCTTCCTCCGGGAAGGGAAGATATCTCTGGCGGGCCGCGGCCCACAGGAAGCCCGCGGGTGCGGGCCCCACCGTAGCCACGGTCACCGACGCGTCAGCACGAAGCTCGCCTCGTACGGCGGTTCCGAGGCGTGATCCGCATCGGTGTACGTCGCCGACCCGCCGACCACGTCGCCGGACGCGTCCAGCCGTCCCCGCAGGACCCACAGCGCGGTGCCGAGCCGGTTCGTGATCCAGAAGACGATCTCCTCGTCGCGCGCCGCGCCGAAGACGGAGCCCTCGAAGACGGCCGACGGCGCGGGCGCGTCCTCCACCAGCCTGGGGCGCCCGAGGGGAACCCCGTGCGTCCACCCGCTTCCTACCAGGTAGGAGCCGGCGTGCAGGAGATCGAAGATCCCCGTGGCGATCGTGCGCGGACGCGCCTCGTTCGCGGTGATGCTGCAGGACCATCGTCCGCCGAGGCGCTCGACGGAGGGGACGGGGGCAGGGCGCTTTCCGCTCACGGGAGCGGGTGGAGGCGAGAGGACGGTGGGAGAGGCGCGCATCGGAAGAGGCTCCCGCTCGGGGTCGTCGTAGCTCGTGCCGTGGCACGCACGTACGATGGGCCCGGAAGGCGGGCGGAGGGCATACGTACGATGACGTAGACGCCCTCCCTGCTGCTACGTAGGCGCCCGTTGGGACGCTATCCACCCCCGTACACGGGCGTGCACGGATCACGACCGTCCCGCCGCGCGGTCTCGAGGCCGACCCACACGAAGAGCGTGGTGTCGCGCGGCTCGCTCCAACGCGCCTCGACCCGGATCTGGGCCCGCGACCCGGTCCGATACCGGAAGGGGACCGTCTCGCCCCCCCCGACCGTAGCCTCCAGGTGTCCCTCTCCGAGCGTGTCCTTCGCGCGCAGCTCCCACCGACCCGACGTCCCTGCGTACACCTGCAGGCACCCGCTGAGCGTCAGCCCCCCCGTGGGGAGCGGGTCGGACACCAGCGTCCCCTTCCCCTTCTCGATCGGGATGGTCACCCATCCTCCGCCCCGCTCGATGCTCCGGAGGAGGTCCAGGAGCGACTGAGCCCGGAGCACATCGGGGCGAGCGCCCGAGGCCACGAAGGACAGGAGCAGGAGGACGAGCATCGACCGGCGAGATGTGCGACTGTGCATGGAGCCGTGTTACACCGCCAGACCGGCGAGGGCCCGGATGGTCTCCACGGCGGCCAGCCCCACGCGGTGCGGCTCGTAGCCGCCTTCGAGCAGCGCGACGACCTTCCCTTCGCATCGGTCCGCGGCGAGGGCGACGACCTCCACACCCATGGTGTGGAAGTCCTCCGGCTCCAGCATCTGGCCGCCCAGCGGATCCCCCGACAGGGCGTCGAAGCCCGCGGAGATCAGCACGAAGTCGGGCCGGATCGCATCGGCGGCCTGCTCGAGGGCGAGGCCGAAGATGCGTACGTACTCCCGGCGGGGCGTGTGGGCGGCGAGGGGCACGTTGAGCGTCGCGCCGGTCCCCTTCCCCGCGCCTCGCTCGTCCGCGTCCCCGGTCCCCGGGTACCAGGGGGCCTGGTGGAGGGAGAGGTAGAAGACGGTGGGATCGTCGTAGAAGGCGTCCTGCGTGCCGTTGCCGTGGTGCACGTCCCAGTCCACGATCAGCACACGCTCGGCCCTTCCCGTCGCCTGGAGGTGGCGCGCCGCGACGGCCACGTTGTTGAACAGACAGAAGCCCATCGCGTGGTTGGGCGTGGCATGGTGTCCGGGCGGCCGCGTCGCGACGAAGGCGGTGGCCAGGCGCCCGTCGGCGACGGCGTCCACCGCCGCGATCGACGCACCGGCACTGCCGAGGGCGGCCTCCCACGAAGCCGGGGACACCCGTGTGTCCGGATCGAGGGGAAGCACCTTCTGCTGCAGGTCGGCCCGATGGCACATGTCGCGCACGTACGCGATCTGCGCCTCGGTGTGCACGAGCAGGAGGTCCTCCACGGTGGCCCCAGGCGCCTCCTGCTGCTCGACGTGGCCATGCAGCGTGAGCATGTCCTTCCCTACCGTCGAGGCGAGGGCCCGCAGCCTCCCCTGGTGCTCGGGGTGGCCCCAGCCGGTGTCGTGCAGGGCCGAGGCGGGGTGGAGGTAGAAGCCAGTGGGCGCGGGCACGCTGGGCTCTGGATCGACTCAGGCGCCGGGGACCGCGGCGACGGACGCGATGCGCTCCTGCAGCGAGCGCACCGAATGGGCGCGCGACTTGAGCGCGATGAGCGCGTCGCAGGCGGCCGAGGTGGCGGACATCGTCGTGAGGTACGGCGTCTTGTACATGATCGCCGCGCGGCGCATTTGGTAGTCGTCGAACTGCGAAGCCTTACCGAGCGGCGTGTTGATGAGCAAGCGCACGTCGCCGCTGACGATGTGGTCGACGATGTTGGGGCGCCCCTCGCCGAACTTGTACACGAACTCAGCTGGCAGGCCGAGGCGCGACAGGTAGCGTTGCGTCCCGCGGGTGGCGAGAATGCGGAAGCCGAGGTCGTGGAAGCGGCGGAGGATCGGGGTCACCGTCGCCTTGTCCGAGTCGTTGACCGTAACGATGAGGTTGCCAGGCTCCTGCGGCAGCGCATTGCCTGCCGACACCTGCGCCTTGGCGAAGGCCATGCCGAAGGAGTCGTCGAAGCCCATGACCTCGCCCGTCGAGCGCATCTCCGGTCCGAGCAGGATGTCGACGTCGAAGCGGTTGAAGGGGAAGGCGGCCTCCTTCACGGCGACGCCGGGCACGGGTGGCTCCTCTGGGATGTCGAAGTCGGCAAGCTTCTCGCCGGCCATGAGGCGCGCCGCGATTCGCGCGAGCGGCACACCCGTCGCCTTGCTGACGAAGGGCACGGTGCGCGACGCGCGGGGGTTCACCTCCAGGACGTACACGGTGCCGGCCTTGATCGCGTACTGCACGTTCATCAGCCCGACCACGCCCAGCTCCAGCGCGAACCTGCGGGTAAGGTCGCGGATCTCCTCGAGCACGTCCCCGGACAGGAGGTAGGGCGGCGTCCTCGATGTGCTGCATGATCCCGCCGATGACCACCTCCTCGCCGTCGCACAGCGAGTCCACGTCCGCCTCGAAGGCGTCCTCGAGGAAGCGGTCCACGAGAACCGGATGGTCCTCGGAGGCACGCGCCGCCTCCTCGAAGTAGCGCTTGAGCGACTCCTCGTCGTAGACGATGCGCATCGCCTGCCCACCCAACACGTAGGAGGGGCGCACCAGAACGGGGAAGCCGATTCGGCGCGCCACCTCGAGCGCCTCCCCCTCGCTGCGCGCGATGCCGTTGTCCGGGACACGGGCGCCGATCTTGCTGCACACCTCGGCGAAGCGGTCGCGGTCCTCCGCCCGGTCGATGGAGTCGACGGATGTCCCGAGCACCGGGATGCCCGCCTCCTCGAGCGCTTTGGCGAGCTTGAGCGGCGTCTGGCCGCCGAGCTGCACGATCACGCCCCGGGGCTTCTCCAGGTGGAGGATCTCCAGGACGTCCTCGAGGGTGAGCGGCTCGAAATACAGCTTGTCGCTCACGTCGAAGTCGGTGGAGACGGTCTCGGGGTTCGAGTTGATCATGATCGCCTCGAAGCTGGCCTGCTTCAGCGCGAGCACCGCCTGCACGCAGCAGTAGTCGAACTCGATGCCCTGGCCGATACGGTTGGGGCCGCTCCCGAGGATGACGACCTTGTCGCGGTCCGACGCCACGCTCTCCGTCTCGTCCTC
>Ga0307423_1000591_pt1 | contig 24294 bp, 18 predicted proteins | sample SalMarWE160310MG_FD_202154 | JGI IMG/M metagenome (GOLD analysis project Ga0307423, IMG submission 202154) | Salt marsh sediment microbial communities from the Plum Island Ecosystem LTER, Massachusetts, United States - WE1603-10 | ecosystem: Environmental > Aquatic > Marine > Intertidal zone >...
GAAAGTCCCACCAGCAAGTAAATAAGAGAGGCTTTCATTCAAGGATCACCAGGACTTCTTCAAGGCGGGCGAAATCAACGAAGGGACGAATCGTGGCCTCCCGGAAAAGGCCCGCCCGGGGGTCGAAGATTCGGGAGATCGTGCCGACCCGTAAACCCTTGGGGAAGACACCGTCCAATCCAGAGGATACGACGGTGTCGCCGATCCTGGCATCTGCTTTTCTCACAAGGTATTTAAAACGGCAGCTCAAGGTTGTCTCCCCGGCAACAATGCCCCGGAACCGGCTTCTCTGAACCAGGGCGTCCACAGCGCTGGTGGGATCAATAATCAAAAGGACCATGGCCGAACCGTCAAATGCTTTGACCACATGTCCCACGAGCCCCTGTGTGGCCACCACGGCCATGCCTTTGGAAACCCCGTCCCCCGTCCCTTTATTGATTATGACGGTTTTGAACCAGCCGGAGGGGTCAAGCCCGGTCACCAGGGCGGGAAGCATGCGATACGGCATCCCGACATTCTTCTCCAAAAGCTCATCGAGGCGCCGGCAAGCCAGCGCGGATTCAACATATCGGTTTTTTTCCATCTCCGATGCCCCAAGCATCGCGTGCAACCGATCACATTCCTCCCGCACCCCGACCAACTGAAAGTAATGATCCCAAGTCCGGCGGCAAAAAAGCATGACGCGAGTGACGCTTGCCTGGAAAGGCACGATGCCGGCCATGATCACGCGATCAATGCCGGTCGACCGATAGGGATGTTTGGCGCTAACGGAAAGAAGAACGATGTTGCTTAAGGCAAGAAGGATGATGAAGAGGATCCTTACCAGCTTTTTCGAAAACATGTCTCATTTAAGCGACGGCAAAAGGTTCCCGGCTTGGGAACCATCGTAAAATTGACCTTTGGATGGGGCAGCTTCCACTATTGGATCATCACCTCTCTGAGAATAGCAATATTCTCCAAGGCTGCCCCTGACCCCAAAACAACGGTCGACAGGGGATCGTCAGTCACGGTGATAGGCAAGTGCGTCTCCTCCCGGAGTAATCGGTCCAAATTCTTGAGCAAGGCGCCCCCTCCGGTCAGGACGATCCCTCTGTCCACGATATCTGCAGCCAATTCGGGCGGCGTCTGCTCCAGGCCTATTTTAACGGTCTCCACAATCGAATCAATCTGTTCGGAAATTGCCATACGGATTTCTTCTGAATCGATGGCCAGAATCTTGGGAATGCCGGATACCAGGTCTCTGCCTTTGACCTCAATAGTCTCCACATTTTCCGGATTGGGATAGGCGTTGCCGATCGTGGTTTTGATCAGTTCCGCTGTTCTCTCACCGATCAGGAGGTTATATTTCCGCTTGATATACTGCACGATGGATTCATCCATCTTGTCGCCGCCCACACGAATGGATCGACTGTACACGATCCCGGCGAGTGATATAACGGCAACCTCCGTGGTTCCGCCGCCAACATCGACCACCATGTTGCAGATCGGCTCCGTAATGGGCAGCCCTGCACCGATGGCCGCCGCCATGGGCTCCTCAATCAAAAATACTTCCCGGGCCCCGGCCGATTCGGCGGATTCCGTGACGGCTCTTTTTTCAACCTGTGTGATCCCTGAAGGGACGGCAATAATGATTCTGGGCCTTATGAGGGTTCTACGATTATGCACTTTACGAATAAAGTGCCGCAGCATGGCTTCGGCGACTTCAAAATCGGCGATAACACCGTCCTTCATGGGGCGGATGGCCACAATATTGCCAGGGGTGCGACCCAGCATCCGCTTGGCTTCCGCCCCCACAGCCAGAACCCTGTTTTTGTGTCTGTTGTCCGTACGAACAGCCACCACCGAAGGCTCATGGAGGACGATGCCTTTTCCCTTCACATAGACCAGGGTATTGGCGGTTCCCAAATCAATGGCCAAATCGTTTGAAATGGCCCCAAGAAGCGTATTAAACACGTCGGAGACTCCAAAATGCGGTTCAAAAAAGGGGCTGAACAGTCCCAACGACTTCCCCCCTCGGACATGGGATGCCGCAGGGCGTCGTCGATTCATTCGTTTAGACGACGAATAACATAGCCCCCCTCCCACATCAAGAGAATAATGGGCCAATGAATCCGAAATACGAGAGATTCCGTTTGAGAATTCTCCCACATTATGGTTAAAGTCATCAACGGATGCCAACCGTAACTGTCATCATTCCTACATTTAACCGTGCATGGATTCTCCGGGAAGCTATCGACTCGGTCTTGGCTCAGGACTTTGAGGGTTTCGAGGTCATCGTCGTCGATGACGGCTCGACAGACGATACCCCGGCAATCCTGAGCGCCTACCCACAGATCCGTGTGGTCACGCAACACCATCAGGGGGTGAGCGCCGCCCGAAACGCGGGTATTTTGAGGGCAGGCGGATCTTATATTGCGTTTCTGGACTCCGATGACTTATGGCTCCCGGAAAAACTATCCGCCCAAGTGGCATTTTTTAATGAGAACCCGGATGCCGTGATCTGTCAAACCGCGGAGATTTGGATTCGGAACGGCACCCGGGTCAATGCCGGGAAACGACACAAAAAAAGGGCCGGGATGATCTTTGAACGTTGCCTGGAACTTTGTATTGTGAGCCCGTCCGCCGTCATGACGAGACAAAGTCTGTTCGATCAGACAGGGCTTTTCGACGAATCCTTGCCGGTGTGCGAGGATTACGACCTTTGGCTGCGGGTGAGCTGTCGCTTTCCCGTCCATTTAATCGAGACGCCCCTGGTCATCAAGCGGGGCGGACACCCCGACCAGCTGTCGAGACGCCATAGCCATGATCGCTTCCGCATCCGGGCATTGACAAAAATTCTGGAAAGTGACTTGCTCAGCGCCGGGCAACACGCCATGGCCCTGAGGGCCCTGGAGAAAAAGTGCCGAATCTACGCGCAGGGATGTCTTAAGCGAGGACGCGTTGAAGACGCCGACGACACCTTGAGGTTGCCTCAACGCTTCGGCGGTGAAGAATCCAGCCCCAGAGGACCTGGCTTTGTTTGGCCCCCAAAGGGGGCTTCTGAGCATTAGTCGCAAGTATAACCGTTTTCGGGAGTATTGGACCGATGAGGGAATGTTGGAATATTGGAACAATGGAATGCTGGGATATGAGCAGAGGTCCAAAACCCATTATTCCATTATTCCAGCCCCCCAACGAAATTCTTTCTGACCACGCCCGTAGGACGTGGCTTCTATAGATAGTAAAGGATAGAATCCTGGCCTGGAAGAGCTGGCTTTGACTGGATAACGGCCATGAATTTAGTGATCCACATTCTGCTCCTGGCCCTTTCAATGGTTTGCTTATGGAAAGGGTCGCATTGGCTCGTAGACTCAGCCGTTCGCATTGCTCGTAAATTCCGAATGTCAGACCTGGCCATTGGTTTGACCATCGTGGCCATGGGAACCTCGGCGCCGGAGTTTGTCGTCACCATCTCGGCGGCCCTGCGAGGGCTGCCGGATATATCCGTGAGCAATGTGGTCGGGTCCAACATTTTTAACCTTGGATTCATACTGGGTGGCTGCGCCGCGATCCGGGCGATCAAAACCTCGCCTGCCCTGGTGTGGAGAGACGGTCTGTTTCTCCTGTGCGTGTCATCTCTTGTGGTATTGTTTCTCAAAGACCTGACACTCACGTTCCGGGAGGGACTTGTGCTCGTGAGTGGCCTTTGTCTCTACATCGGGTTTCTTTTCTGGAAAAGGGTTCCCTTGGAAGAAAAGGAGCCCGGCGAGGATGCCACCTGGATTGACATCCCGTATTTCTTTCTGGGCGTTGCAACCGTCGTTGGCGGAGGGCATTTGTTGGTGCACGCTGCGGTCGCCCTGGCACGCGCTATGGGCCTCTCGGACTGGGTCATTGGTGTGACGGTCGTGGCCGCGGGGACATCGGCGCCGGAGTTTGCCACCTCCCTGGTCGCCGCTCTCAAAGGCCGGTACGGAATATCGGCCGGAAACCTGATCGGGAGCGATCTTTACAACCTGCTCGGTGTTCTTGGTTTGGCCGGCATGCTTCGTCCCCTGACGATCGATGCCGCTGGTCTCCACAGCCTCTATATTCTTGTCGGCATGGTGCTTCTGGTCGTTGTCTTCATGCGCACCGGTTTTCGTGTTTCCCGGGTCGAGGGGTTTGTACTGGTCGGGCTGAATTTGATTCGCTGGATCTTTGACTTCTTGTGACAGCCACACGGCCCACGGCAAACCGGGACACCCTGAATGCTCTCGGCGGAAGCGTACGGAACTTTGGGCCGAACACCTGTCATGCGGGGCAACTCACCTAATACCACCACACAACTCATTTCACCGAGTAGGCGGCAAGGGGATTCGCTGAACGCAAGCCTACAGCCATTTCCTGCAGCACCACCCGCAAAGCGACGAAAGGCATTGTAGGCCCAAGTGAAGCGAATCCCCTTACCGCCCGACGCTCTTGCACTTTTGGCCCAACACCTCGAAAACCGCTCTAATGATGCTTCTTTCTTCCGTGTCTTTTTGCATGCTGGTGGGCCTGGTACATGAAGGTCCTGATGGAGGCCTCCCTGCCGGGCTGGTAAGTGCCGTCGTAGGGCGCGTCCAGGTAGGGAATCTTGTTGCGGTTCATGATCGGTCTCACGATGGACGAGGTGATCGTGCTCGGCATGCAGGTAAAAGGATAGACGTTCACCACGCCGTTGTACCCCTGGTGCATGTATTCCATGATTCCGGCGATGCTCAGGCAAGCTTCGGTTCCCAACTCAAATGAATAGAGGTCGTGGTGGTCGAGCGTCTTTTCCAAATGCTCCACCCGATGATCTCCAGCCAGGTCAATAAAAGGCTTCACCCGTTTGTAGGCGCCGTCCAACCTGAAATGCTGGTATAAGAGATCCGCCTCATAACGAACTAGCCGTTTCAGGTAAAATTTAACCTTGTCCAAGCGAAACTGTTTAAGATTCAGCAGGAGCCCTGTCTTGGATTCTCTGACCCTGTCGTAGGTGGTGTAGTCGACCCATTCAGCGATGGAGGCATTGACGACCTCAGCCCCATATCGCTCGAGCGTTCTGATAATGTCCTGATTCGAGTGGACGTGCGTTCTAAGATAAATCTCTCCAACGACCCCGATAAGGGGTTTGGGCGGAATTTGGGAATCAATCAGGGCCCTTCCCTCTTTTATGATCCCCTCAAGTTTATCCAGGATGCGCCCAAAGTCCCTCTTCGTCCCATATCGCTCCAGAGAATCGGCCATGGCCCCCATGGATCGCTCTATGAACGCATCTGTGGCACCCTCTTCTTTCTCATAGGGCCTGATCCTCCAAAGGAGCCTGTCCAGAATGTCGGCCGCCACGACCGAGAAATAGGCTGCCTTCCGAAAATTCCCGGCCTGTTCCGCTTCAATCATCCCGTCGAGGGCATAGGAATCCTTGGAGGAGAGAGATCCGATCTTCACCTTCCTCAATTCCGGAAAGGAGTCCAGGACGATTCTCTGGTATTTGTTGTACATGCCAAAACGGCAAGGCCCTTCCGCCTCAGGCATGAAAAAGACGTAATTTTCCGGACGGAATCCGACACCCAGCCGCGCCTTCTCCTTCTTGAGAAACAGCAAGATATCACCCGTTGTGACCTGACACGGAAAGCATTCCTTGCCCGAGGTAAATTCTTTGCCAAGATCGAGGCCTTTGTATGTATCCATCACAAGGGCATGGACACCAAAACTTCGGAAGACCCCGGCAAGGAGGTGGGCACCGATTCTATTCATTTCCGGAATCAGAAAGGTCTTTTCCCGCAGACTGAACTGCCCCACGTTTTCAGAAAGGGAGCAAAATGTCGCACGCCCCTGTAACGCCATGTTCACCTCAACTTGAGACCTTTGAAAAACGTCCCTTTTTGCCCAATCTCGGTGTCGGGCTCCGGTTTTAATCCTCGAAATACTCTGAGTATTCCTGTGGTTAAAATCCTCGCCCTCCTTGACCTTGAACAACAATGAACGTTTTTCAAGGGTCTCAACTTTTGCAACGTTAGGGTCAACTGGCCTCTCTCAAGCGGATGGACGGGATGCTGCCAAGCTTTTGCATGGTATTGTCAATCACGTTCTTGTAAGCCTCAAGTCTCGTCATGACGCCGGCCACGGCGCTGTGCTCGTCCAGCTCCAATATCAGATAAGGCTTTTCGCCCATCACATACTTGTAGAAGTGCTCGATGAAAGAGTCGGCCCCGCAACTGAAGTTGGTGATGTGCAGGCCGAAGTAGTTGGGACGGTCTTCTATGAATTTGGCCGTCCTGAGAATCTGGGCACCCATCCCCCAGTACATGGAAGGAAAATCCGAAAGGTCCACGGCACCGACATCAACAAAATCCATGGGAAGGGCCGCGACGCCGATCTTGGCCAGATTCTGCCCAAGTCTTAAATTCAATCTTTCATCGTAAAGGTTGTATGGCCGGCCTGTGACCAAAACCATCGGCCTTTCAGGCGGATGGGCCTCCATGATCTCCCTGCCTTTTTCATGCAGGGCCCGCGTCAGGGCCTTCTCCTTGTCCATGGCATATGCCAATGCCGCGCTTATTTGTGACTTGCTCCTCCCGAGTTTCTTGGAAAGCTGCGCCCCCAGTTCCAGGGCCAGCGTGGGGGTGTCATATTTGAGATGAATGACGGGATTCAAAATAGCGCGCTTATCCAGGTTTAGAGCCTCTCGGACCATGTACTGGTTGGCTTGAACAAGGGGGCAATAAAAACCGATCTCGGATTCTTTCGGGGTGCGCATGTTCACGAGCGAAGGAAGAAAGAGGTACTTTGTCTTTCCAATCAGCGCCTTGACATGACCGTGGCTCACTTTAACAGGATAGCAGGTCTCAGCGATCATGGCCTCGATGCCGGCCCTGGAGATATGATGATTCGTCGGGGGCGTAAGGACCAACCTGAAACCGAGTCGATCAAAAAAATGTGCCCATAGTATGGACGTCTGAATTCCGTAAAGGGCCCTTTGCATCCCAACCGTTGGCCGTCCGTCTACGGTCATCATCGGCCTTTCTTTGAGCTCCTCGTAGACCCCGGCCATGTGGGCCTGCCAGATCTTATCTCTTAATTCGAAGTGGTTCTCTTTCCTTTCACCCTTTGTCCCCCTCGATTCGTAGCGACCGCACTCCCCGCCCCAGACGCTCTTCCGGCCATCAAAATCGTATAGCTTCAGTTTGCACTGGTTATGGCAGTTGGGGTCTGCCCGGCAGATCTTCTCCTTATAGGTCATTCGATCGTTAATGGCACTATCGAGCCCCCTGAAGACGCTGCGCGTCTTTTTTTCCAGAGCCATTTGCTCCTGCACACGAATAGCGGCCCCAAAAGCGCCCAGCACTTCTCGATGTTTGGGGACGATCAGACCGCGACCAAGCACATTCTCAAAGGCAGCCACCACGCCCTTGTTGAGAGAAGGTCCCCCCAGAAACATGGTCCGCTGCCCAATCTTTCTCTTCCCGACTACCCGGTTAAGGTAATTGTAGACAATGGCGTAGCAAAGACCCGCGATAAGATCCGTTTTGGAAATCCCCTTCTGATGATAGGAAACCAGGTCGGATTCCATGAAAACCGTGCACCGCTCGGCGAGCTTGACAGGTTTTGCCGATGACAGCGCAATCTCCTGGAATTCGTTAACGATGTTGATCCCGTATTTATTCGCAAGCTCGTGGAGGAAACTGCCCGTGCCGGCGGCGCACACTTTGTTCATATCAAAGTCGAGGGGATGGGTATTGGCAATAGAGATATATTTCGAATCTTGACCCCCAATTTCAAAGATGGTGTCAATGGTCGGGTCAATTTCAACGGCTCCCCTGGCATGGGCGGTGATTTCGTCGATGATCAGGTCCGCATTCAGAAAGTCACCCACCACATTTCGGCCCGAACCCGTCGAGGCCACCCCGACGATCTCAATGCGGTCCCCCATTTCATCGGAAATGGCGGCCAGCAGCTTCTGGGCCGTCTCTACGGGTTTCCCCTGGGTATGAAGGTACTTTTTATGGATAATCTCACGGTCCTCACTGATCAGGGCATGTTTGGTGGTTGTGGAACCGATGTCGATGCCCAAATAGACCGGCAACTTTCTCCGCGTTCTGGTCGTTGAGATTTCATTATCCCCTGGAAAGGCTGTCTCCTTGAGCTCCAGTTTGGGTGCCGAAGGCAAGCTCCGGAAGGCCTGCTCCCCGGCCCCGGCCCGGCCCCCCGGCTGCAGATGATGCTCCAACCCTGATTCAAGCGCCTGAAGAGCCACGCCCAATGCGCCGATGGACGTGTTATGCTCGGGCAGGATCAAGCCCGGATAATAGCTCTTAAAGGCCCGGACCTGGAGTGCATTCATGGACAGGCCGCCCACAAAAAGAATCGGGTCCTGAAGAACCCGATTCGACACAATCGTACTCATGTAGTTTCTGGCGTTTCCCACGTGGAGTCCGTAAATGATATCCTCCAGCTTCTCGCCCTTGTTCTGCAAGTGGATCATATCCGACTTGGTAAAAACCGTACACCGACAGGCCACATCGGCGGGATTCTGACTCTCAAGACCCAACTTGACAAAGTCGGCCAGTATTCTGTCAATCTGATCCTGGGATATATCGGCCTTCTTATCGTAAATGGATGTGGCCAATCGCTGGGCCTGCTGATCGATAAAGGATCCCGTGCCCGACGCACACGGGCCGTTCGAATTGAAATAGTCGAGTCCCCAGCCCTGATCATCATGGCTGATCTGGAAAAGGGCTGTGTTCTGGCCGCCCATGCTGATGATCGTTCGAACCTGCGGCTCCACATACAGGGCTCCCAGCACCTGAGTGATGGTTTCGAATTCGTAGAAACCACCCATTCGCTCGCTGATGGTCTGACCGTGATTTCCGGTAAAGGCAAACGCTCTGATGTTGGACCGACCCAATTGCTCATACAACCTGCCGATGAGCTCCAAAACCTCCTCTTCAACCCTTCCAAAATGTCGTTTATAGGGAGACTCGTAAACGATCTCTTTGGCATCGTTGAGCACCACGCTGTTAAGGCTTACCGAGCCCGCATCGATACCTACCACGACCTTTCCTCGGTCTTTTTGCTTAATTCGGTCTTGTTTCTTGATGTCGCGGCTCATGGGTGTGAAACCACCCCCTCTTGTCCCGGCGAGGGATCTCTGTCGCAGCGCAGGATGGATTCGTTTCTCCTTGCAAGGTTTTAGGGCGAGAACTCGGGTCTTGGTTACAGCTCGATTCTTTATCTCCTAAAACCTTTTCCTGTCAAGCTATATGGCTGCGTTTTTGGGGAGAGCCCTGACACGTTTGGGTGATCCACGGAATTATTCCTTGAATGTGATTGTATTCCGGCGTAATATCCGCTTCCGAGGAGCTCTGTCGGTTGAAAACAGGTGGAGCCTCCCTAATAACAAGCCTGAGGTGGTTTTCCTATGACGTCGACGTCGACCTCGCGAAAGAAAGAGCCGTATAAGATTGTCATCAACGCCGTTGACCCGGAAGAATGTCGGATCGCATTGATCAAGGGGAGCAGCCTGGAAAGTTTCCACATCGAGACGACGGCTGGCGAGATCACGCGAAGCAATATCTGCAAAGGCATTGTGACAAGGGTGGAACCAAGCCTGCAAGCCGCTTTTGTCGACTACGGCGCGGAGAAGAACGGCTTCTTGCAGCAGCACGAGATTCACCCCGACTACTATGTGGCCAAGCCCGTCGCCGGCAAAAAAAGAGGCCAGGGCATTGAGCATTTGATCCGACGGGGCCAGGAACTACTGGTGCAGGTCACCAAGGATCCGATTCTGAACAAAGGGGCGATGCTCACCACTTTTGTTTCTCTGCCGGGGCGTTACGTGGTCTTGATGCCCGGCGGCAAGACCTCCGGCATTTCCAGACAGATTGAAGACGAAAAAGAGAGGGAACGCCTGAAGAACATCATGGAATCCCTGAACGTTCCTGAGAACTTCGGCACCATCGTCAGGACAGCCGCCCAAGACCAGGCAAAACGAGAAATCGCCAAAGATGTTCGCTACTTGCTTCGTTTGTGGGGGAATATCAACCAGCAGAGCATTACCGCACCGGCCCCCTGCCTCCTTTACAAAGAACGTCATGTGGCGATCCGGGTGATCAGAGACCATTTGACGTCCGACATGAATGAAATCCTTATAGACAACAGGGATCTGTTTCGAGACGTCAGGGAATTCATGCGGATTATATCCCCCAGGTCTTCAAAGATTGTCAGGTTGTACAAGGATCCCCAGCCTATCTTTACCAAATATAAGATCGAAGAACAGATCAGTTCCATTTTTGCCGGTAAAGTCCCCTTGAAATCAGGGGCTCATATTGTCATCAGCCCCACGGAAGCGCTCGTGGCCATTGACGTCAATTCAGGCAGGGCCACACACAAGGGCTCCATGGAAGAGACCGCCTATGCGACAAACATGGAAGCTGCTGCTGAAATTGCCTGCCAACTCCGTTTGCGGGATTTGGCCGGCCTCATCGTGATTGACTTCATAGACATGAGAGAACGCAAACACAAGATGGCTGTGGAAAAAGCCATGAAGCAGCACACGAAGATTGACAAGGCAAGAATAAATATAGGCAGAATTTCGAAGTTCGGGCTCCTGGAACTGGTCCGTCAGAGGATCGCCCCATCTGTGGAATACGGCAGTTTCGTGCCGTGCCCTGGTTGTCAGGGAAAAGGCGTGGTCCCCTCAGCCGAAAGGCTTGGCCTCGAATTCTTGCGAAGGCTTCGCTCTGAGACGCTGAAAAAAGACATCACCCAGGTGAAGGGGGTTGTCCCATGCAATGTGGCTTATTATCTGTTGAACAAAAAACGAAAAGAACTGCTGGACGTGGAGCTCAGACGCAACCTGACGATCACCATTACAGAGGACCCTGCCATGCATCCCGGTGAAAGTCACATTACTTGCGAATAGTAAGGACCTCAATTTTCGCACCTATCTTCTCGCACAGAGCTCATAACCACAATATCGATACTGATTCTCAGAACAACGTTCCGTTATACAGAAGTTGCTGAATTTAAAGCGCAATGATATCAGGCGGCTCCTGCCAATCGGAACATATTTGAGAATCAGTATAAAGCTTGATTTGGGGTGTGAAGGTCTGTGTTGTAACTTGTTTGAACCAAAATGTTCCAAGGGTCTGGGATTTTTTCTTTTTGACTCGCGCAAAAAAGAATACTCCGACCGTTCAAATGTTTGAGAGCGGCCAGTGGGTTCGGTGAACCGCGGCCTACAGCCATGTCCTGCAACGATTTACGCAAACCCACCAAAGGCATTGGAGGCCGCGATCAGCGAATTCACTGGCCTCGAGTTGTCACCAGACTCGGGCCTTGAAGCAGAAACAGACAATTGCGAGGCATCTTCAGAAAACCAACCCGTTAAATCTGCTTGACCTCGCTTCTCTTTTCCGATAAACCCCGCCGTGTATAACACTCTGTGGCGTCGTCCCAGAGTGTTTTGAATATGGGGGCTTCTTTTGCCCGGGCTCCATGCAAACGCAAAGGAACCGATCAATGAGTTCGGACGCTTTTTTCGATATCCTGCTGAACATCCTGCACACGCAAACCGGCCTTTTCAATCTGCATTACAAGCTCATCGTGATGTGGATCATCGGCCTCTTCTTTATTTACCTTGCCGTTGCCAAGAAATACGAGCCGCTGCTCCTGCTGCCCATCGGATTCGGAATCTTCATCGTCAATTTCCCGCTGACGCCTCTCATGGGATTTGACGACCAGGGAAAGCGGGAGCTTTTCAACATCTTCTATCATTATGGTGTGGAATGGGAGGTTATTCCGTGCCTCATATTCCTCGGACTCGGCGCCATGACCGATTTCGGGCCTCTGATCGCCAATCCGAAAACGCTGGTTATCGGGGCCGGCGCCCAACTGGGCGTCTTCGTGACCTTTATCGGGGTTCTCTTGTGCGGATTCACCCTGAAAGAGGCGGCGTCTGTCGGCATTATCGGCGGGGCTGACGGACCAACGACCATCTATCTGACGGCAAAGCTCGCCCCCCACCTTCTGGGAGCCAACGCCTTGGCTGCTTACTCCTACATGGCGATGGTTCCCCTGATACAGCCGCCCATTATGAGGCTTCTCACCAGCAAAAAAGAACGCAGGATCGTCATGAAGCAACTCAGGCCCGTTTCGAAGCGGGAAAAGGTATTTTTCCCGCTCATTGTCGTGGGCGTCATCGCCATTTTGATCCCGGCCGTCACCCCGCTCATGGGTATGTTTATGCTCGGCAACTTCATGAGAGAAAGCGGTGTTGTGGAAAGGCTGTCCGGTGCGGCCCAGGGCCCGTTGATGAATATCGTGACCATATTCCTCGGCATCTCGGTGGGTGCGACCATGCAGGCCGACAAGTTCCTGACCCCCAAACCCTTGCTCATCTTCACGTTCGGCCTCGTCGATTTCGCCATTTGTACCATGGGGGGTATTTTGACCGTCAAGATTATGAACCTGTTCCTGAAGGACAAGATGAACCCCCTGATCGGTTCCGCAGGGGTTTCGGCGGTCCCTATGGCGGCCCGGGTATCACAGGTGGTGGGACAGAAAGCAAATCCGAACAATTTCTTGCTTATGCACGCCGTCGGCCCAAACCTGGCCGGTGTGATCGGCAGCGCTGCAGCAGCCGGTATGTTCATCGCCATGTTCGGGTGACAAGAGGGTACGAAGCGTTCGCGGAAGGATAAGGCCATGGAAACCATCGATTGGACGTATGCAATTTCCACCTTAATCATCCGGTTTGTGGGCATATTCGTTGTGCTCGGTGTCCTGCAAATCATCATGCAGATCACGGGTAGAATTTTCGCCCGCCTGGACATCAGGGATCAACGAACGTCGGCCTCGCCAACCCCGTCACCACATCTGACGGCGGAAGAAGCTGCGGCGATAGCCGTGGCGCTGCAGCTTCATAGGCCCTCACAACACCGCAAATAGCCATCCTCGTTTCCTTCATTGCGGTTTTTCTCTTTGTCCTGAAAGACCGGGACATGTTAGGCTCACCCCATGGCCAAGGAGATAACCCACATTCTGATAGCCCAAGAGGTGCTGGAGTGCCTGAAAAAGGACGGGCAGAAACGGCTCGCCCGTGTCCTTGAAGAGCACAGGCGGGTTTTTCTCGAGGGTGCGCTTATTCCCGATGCCGCGTATTATGACCTACCCCCTTTTTGCTTAAACCCGAATAAGCATCGTTGGCTGGCCCGCGAACTGCACGCAGACGCCCTCGGCAGCAATGATCAAAAAGCCATGCGTTTCTTTTCTGCCATTGCAGCGCGACCTGCGGACTGGAAGCAGAAAGTGGCTTTTGCTTCAGGGATTGTCACCCATACGGCGGTTGATCGCATTTTCCACAAGACTATCAATGACTATACAGCGGCCTGGGGAGAAACAGGGACCGTTGCTCTGGCAACCCATCGTGAAATTGAGACGCTGATTGACATGGTTCTTCTTGCAAACCTGGGTATGGCACCCCAGGAGTTTCTCCGGCAATATTTGTCGGAGCCTCCGGGTAACGGCGCGGCTTCTCTTTTTCAATTTTACGGTTCTGTCCTGAGAAAAGACAAAGCGGGCTGCGATCGCACACTGCGCCGCGTTTTGACCCAGGCTTGCCGTCAACAACGGCTTTTTTTGAGACTCTTTGCTGCAAGACAAATCCATGTCGCCGTGAGACTGCTGAACCGCCTGGCAAAGGGACGGCTACAAGCCTGGAACGCGCTGTTTTATCCGGATGATAAAGATGCACGACACGTTCCGGTTGTGCGCAAACTTGGTTTCAGCCACCCGGCGGTGGACGGCCCCTTTATTGAAGAGGTTGCCCGCCTTCGAGAGGCAGCCGCACGGCAGGCCATGAAAAATATCCGGCACGCTTTGATAACTTACGGATAGGCACATGGCGGTTGACAGCCCATTCTTGATCCTGTAACTAATCCGGCAGTCGGGGGATTTATTGACCCAAGCTCAGTATCACGTCCCAGGATTATCTTATATAAATCTCACTGGGGCGTGGGACTGGCGAAGATGACGTTAGAAATCCAAAATCCTAATATCTAAATCCTGAACAAATCCTAAATTCAAATGACTGAAGCAGTTTAAAACATTTAAGATTTTTGATTTTCTTATTGTTTAGAATTTAGAGCTTGGGATTTAGGATTTGCATTCTCACAAGCCTGGGTAACCGGTTAAGCTCGGGGGGACTTTTGTAAGTTATTTCCGAGACGCAGCACGAGAACTCGGCCCATCGCCTCATTACGCCTGCACCTCCTGCATGTCCTAAATTCCAGTGGGCTTCCGGAAAAGGAGATGAAAAGAAAATGATCGAACGATACACCCGCGAAGCGATGGGCCGTCTGTGGACGGAACAAAAAAAGTTTGAGACCTGGCTCCGCGTGGAGATTTTAGTTTGCGAAGGCCTTGCCCGAGAAGGCCTGATTCCCGAAAAGGCCGCACGGAACATCCGACAGAAGGCCTCTTTTTCCATTGAGAGAATCAATGCCATTGAGGCCCAAACCAAACATGATGTCATCGCCTTCTTGAACAATGTTGCAGAGACCGTGGGCCCGGACGCTCGATACATCCATCTGGGATTGACCTCCTCAGACATATTGGACACGGCCATGGCTGTCAGGCTCACGGAGGCATCCGACCTGATTTTGCAGGGGTGCGACCGTCTCTTGCAGGCCCTCAAGAAAAAAGCCTTGCTCCATAAGGATACGATCATGATCGGCCGGTCCCACGGCATCCATGCCGAGCCCATTACCTTTGGCCTGAAGCTCGCCCTCTGGTACGACGAGATGCAACGAAATCGGGGGCGCATGGAACAGGCGAAAGAGACCATCCGTGTGGGAAAAATTTCCGGAGCCGTCGGCACCTACGCGAATATTCCGCCCAAGGTGGAAGCTTATGTGTGTCGGAAGTTGAGACTTCGGCCGGCAGCCATCTCTAGTCAAATTGTCCAAAGGGATCGTTATGCGGAGTATTTCACGACATTGGCCATCATGGCTTCGACGATTGACAAAATGGCGGTTGAGATCCGCCACCTTCAAAGGACGGAGGTCTCGGAAGCCGAGGAATATTTTGGAAAAGGACAGAAGGGCTCCTCGGCCATGCCGCACAAGAGAAACCCGGTGGGATGCGAAAATCTTTCAGGTCTGGCAAGGCTGGTTCGCTCCAATGCGTCCGCGGCCATGAACAACGTGGCGCTGTGGCATGAGCGCGATATCAGCCATTCTTCCGTGGAAAGGGTCATCGCACCCGACAGTACGATTTTGGTTGACTATATTCTGAACCGTATGACAGGCATCATACGCAAACTGGTCGTCTACCCGGATCGGATGCGAGAGAACCTGGAAAGCAGCAAGGGATTGATTTTTTCCCAGCAAATTCTCCTGGCTCTGGCCAGGCGCGGTGTAGGACGGGACGAGGCGTACAACATGGTTCAAAAACAGGCGATGCAGGCCTGGAAGAAGAAGAAAGACTTCAAGGCGATGGTTTTCAATGACCCTGACATCCGCAGTCATTTAAAACCGGAGGAGATCGAGACGCTTTTTGATGCTAAAACCCACTTGAAGCATGTCAACACCATTTTCACCCGTATTTTTGGAAAGGCTGCAAAGAAGTGACCGCTGGAATAAATTTGACTTTTGCTCGTGAAGCTAGTACCTGGACTATTTTCCCCAGGCTGACGCCGTGTCTTTGCATAATAAGCGTTCTTGGCACGGCTGAGAGGCTTTCGGAAACTTACGACAAAAGGAGGTATGACCCTTGATTGACATTGTTTATGCTATGGGCACGGGCGGTGAAGCATCGGGCCAGGGAGGTGGATTTGGCGCTCTGTTTCCCCTGATAGCGATGTTTGCCATATTCTATTTTCTTCTGATAAGACCCCAACAAAAAAAACAGAAAGATCATCGCCGGCTTCTTACCGAACTTAAGAAAGGTGATCGGGTGGTCACGACCGGTGGTCTCCATGGCCGTATCACGGGTCTTACGGATACAATCGTGACACTCGAGATCTCGGAAAAGGTTCGGGTAAAGGTGGGACGGAGCTATGTGGCCGGGGTCGTTCAAGCAGAACGTTCTGTTGACACCAAAGAAGAAGCGTCCGGCAATGGATGATTGACCGTGTCGTCCGTTTGTTGATATCTGCACCTGTGGCTTCATGATAGCAGATACGCGTCTGCCTTGAAGCGATATATGCTTGGGAATCCGCTCAGTCATTCGGAGAAATTAAATTGACACACCGTAAGTGGAAATTGTTTCTAATCGTGGCACTCGTCTTGGCGGCATCAGCCTATATGGTTCCGTCCTTCGTCTCGAAGCTGCCCGGCTGGTGGACAAGCTTGGGCATTCTTCCCACGGAAAAGATTCACCTGGGGCTCGACCTGCAGGGCGGTATGCACCTCGTTCTGGAGGTTCAGGTTGACAAAGCCGTTGAAAACCGGGTCGAGCGCACCGTACAAGAGCTTCGAGACGCCATGAGGCAAGCCGGCGTTGCGTTCAAAAACCTGGACCGCGAAAAGAAGACCGAGATGGTTATTGGTTTGTCCGATCAAAAAAGCATCGAGGCATTTGACGCCATGCTTGACAAGGAGTTCCCCTGGCTGGGCGTGGTATCCAGAACGCCTGATGACGGCGGGCTCGTTGTTCGCCTTGAGGTGCCCGCAAAAGAGGTGGACTACATCAAAGAGATGGCCTCGAAACAGGCCATGGAAACGATCCGGAACCGGATCGACCAGTTCGGCGTGTCTGAGCCCGACATTCGCCGCCAGGGGAAAAACCGGATTCTGGTGCAACTTCCAGGGGTTAAGGATCCACAGAGGGCGATCAACTTAATAGGACAGACCGCCCTTCTGGAATTCAAATTGGTCGATGACGAGCATCGTGTTGAAGACGCTTTGAAAGGGAACGTGCCTCCGGGTGATGAAATCCTTTATCAGGTGAGTGAGGACAAGGTGACGAGGCGCACGAGCAAAACGCCGCTTTTGATCAACAAGCGAAGCTATCTGACCGGAGAATACCTGACGGATGCGAGAGTCCAAATCGATTCTCAATTCAGTGAGCCCTATGTCGGCATAGATTTTGACAATAAAGGGGCGCGGCTCTTTGAGCGCATTACAGAAGCCAACGTAAAGAAACGCCTGGCCATCGTGCTGGACGGCCGTGTTTACTCAGCCCCGGTTATTCAAGAAAAAATCAGCGGAGGCCGTGCTCGTATCACGGGAAATTTCACGACCGAAGGGGCGCGGGATCTGGCCATTGTCCTTCGGGCGGGTGCTCTGCCCGCACCGGTGAACGTTCTCGAAGAACGAACGGTCGGCCCGTCCCTGGGTCGCGACTCCATCGAGAAGGGGCTTTTATCCATGTGGGTGGGCGGGCTTCTCGTGGTCCTGTTTATCGCCATTTACTACAAAGGGGCGGGCCTCGTGGCAAATTTCGCCCTCATATTAAATGTGATACTGATCGCAGCCGGCCTGGCCTTTTTCCAGGCCACCCTGACGCTTCCTGGCATGGCCGGCATTATCCTGACGATCGGCATGGCCGTGGACGCTAACGTGCTTATCTTTGAACGCATCCGGGAAGAGATCCGACTCGGCAAAACGCCAAGGGCCGCTGTGGACGGCGGCTATTCGAAGGCGACGCTCACGATCCTGGATGCCAATGTCACGACACTCATAGCCGCCCTGGTACTCTTTCAATTTGGAACCGGTCCCATAAAGGGCTTTGCCGTGACCCTGAGCATCGGTATCCTGGCAAGCCTCTTCACCGCTATTGTGGTCACAAGATTGATCTTTGACTATCTGATCTTTCAACGGCGCATCAAACACCTCAGTATTTGAGAAAAACAGCTATAGAATTCGGGAGTACTCAAAAGCGCTCATGCAGTTCATCAAACCTGATACGAACATCGACTTTATAGGAAAAAGGAAAATCGCTTTTCTCGCGTCCCTCAGCCTGATTGTGATAAGCATTGTGTCATTGATCATAAAGGGCGGGCCGAGATACGGCATCGACTTTGCGGGCGGAACATTGGTTCAAGTCAAGTTTTCCGGAGAGATTCAACCTGAAGCTATTAAGAAGGCTCTGGATTCGATCAACCTGGACATTACGTCGGTGCAAGGTTTTGGAGAAAAGCAACAACATGAATTCTTGATCAGGGCGGGTGAATCGAGCGGCGCTTTGGAAAGCCTGGCCCCTGAAATCGAAAAGGCGCTCGATACGGCTTACCCGGGTAATGAACCTGAGGTGCGTCGCGTGGAAATGGTCGGGCCTAAAGTTGGGAAGGACTTGCGGGAAAAGGCGCTATTTGCGATGTTTTCCGCCATTCTTTTTATCGTTGTCTATATCAGTGGCCGGTTTGAGATGAAATGGATGGTGAGTATCATTATGGCCTCGTGCCTTTTCGTCATACTCTATGGCCTTTCAAGATTTAATGTCCCCGTTCCGATTCTGATCCTGATGGCTGTGATCGTGACGCTGGCGTTGAGCTTTTACCTCAAGCTGCGGTTTGCCATGGGGGCCATCGTTGCCTTGATCCACGACGTGTGCATCACGGTCGGCGTTTTCTCGCTGATGGACAAAGAATTCACGCTCCCGATCATTGCCGCCCTTCTAACAATTATCGGGTATTCCTTAAATGATACGATCATCGTATTTGATCGGATACGAGAAAATACCCGCAGATATCATCGGCAGCCTTATGAACAGATCATCAACCGCAGCATTAATGAAACATTGAGCCGGACCCTGCTGACATCTGGAACTACGCTGGTCGTCGTGGTCGCCCTCTTCATATTGGGAGGCGGTATTATTCACGATTTTGCATTTGCCTTGCTCATTGGTATCGTCGTGGGAACATATTCCTCAATTTATGTGGCAAGCCCTATATTGATCGTCTGGCAGCAAGCGACAAAAAAAACGGCAAGGGGCCCTAAAACAGCGCGGAGGTAAAGAATCCAAGCCCGTTGGAAGGCTGGAACAATGGAATATTGGAATAATGGGTTTCACAGATTCGCCCTTTCCCCCAACATTCCATTCTTCCAATATTCCAACATTCCATCACGGGCTCCTTAATTTTTGTATTTGCCGCTTGATATTCAGAAGCCCTCTATGGGGCAAACAAACCTGGGCCCGCCCCGCATAACGGGATTTTCGAACGGCCTTGATTCTTTATTTAACGGGACGATGGGGTCGGTTCTTGACTGGCAAAAGCTGAAAGCGGTTCCGGGCGTTGGCAACCGCCTGTTCCTGAATTTGCTCCTGCACTTTGGAAATCCTGGCAAGGTCTTCTCGGCCTCAAGGGAGGAACTGCTTCAGGTGGAAGGCGTCACTCCCCGCCTGGCAAGGGCTCTTCAGACCTTCGAGTCGCCGGAGGGGGTGGCGGAAGATCTGGCAAGGGCCGATAAGCGTGGGGCCAAGATCATTACTTTTTCCGATCCCGACTACCCGGCACTGTTACGCCACATACATGATCCGCCGCCTGTCCTTTACGCGTACGGGAACCTTCGGTCCGACAGTTTGAATGTCGCCATTGTAGGGTCTCGAAATGCCACTACCTATGGCATCACCGTCACGGAACGCCTGAGTGGTGATCTGGTCCATCATGGTTTTACGATCGTCAGCGGCATGGCGGTCGGCGTTGACACGGCTGCACATGTCGGCGCAATCGCTGCCGGAGGTCAAACAATTGCCGTTTTGGGTTGTGGGCTCGATACCATATACCCCGCTGAAAACAGAAAGCTCTTCTTCCGAATCGCTGAAACCGGGGCAGTCATTACAGAATTCCCCATGTCGATGCCGCCGGAAGCCCATAACTTTCCCAGACGCAACCGGATTATCAGTGGGTTGTCGATGGGTACCGTCATTGTGGAAGCGACCCATAAGAGCGGCAGCCTCATTACAGCCCGTCTGGCAGCCGAACAGGGCCGTGAAGTATTTGCCGTTCCGGGGAGTATCACTTCGTTCAAGAGCATGGGAACCCATCACTTAATCAAACAAGGGGCCAAGCTCGTAGAACATGCCAAAGACATTATTGAGGAGCTGAACCTGCCTCAGACGAAACTTTCGGCAGAGACCAGGGAACAACCGGCCATAGACTTGACGCCTGATGAAAAAATGATTCTTTTGGAACTATCACCGTATCCGGTCCATATCGATAAATTGATTCGCCGCCTTTCTCTTCCCGCAGCCCGGGTCTCCGGGCTCCTGCTGGAGCTGGAATTGAAAGGGCTCGTCACGCAAAGCCCGGGAAAGTTCTTTGCCCGGGCTGAAACATAGTCGAGCCCTCTGGGCGGGCGCCCTTTTTAACCCTGCTCTGAATGCGACATGACTTAAGGGCGAAACAATTGAAAACCGCCTCGCCCTTCCGGATGGTGCTCATCCTTGCAGGCCTTGCTTCGGAGGTGAGGAGCGTTTCAGTCCATAAACACAAAATCGATCAGAAAGGTCACCCATTGAGCAAATCTCTTGTTGTTGTGGAATCGCCCACAAAAATCAAAACCCTGAAGAAATTTCTTGGACCTGATTTTGAAGTGGCCGCCACCGTCGGCCATATCAAGGATTTGCCGGTTAAGGAGCTTGGCATTTCCATAGAGGAGAACTTCCGGCCTACGTACACAACGATAAAGGGCAAGGAAAAGGTCATTCGGGCCTTGAAAAGCGCGGCGGCAACCGTGGACGATGTCTACCTGGCGCCGGACCCGGACAGGGAAGGTGAGGCCATCGCATGGCATACAGCGGAGGTGCTGAAAAAAAGGGGGAGGACTTTTCATCGGGTTCTGCTTCATGAGCTAACGGAAAATGGGATCCTCAGCGCCATGGCTTCTCCTCAAGAACTGGACAAACAAAAATTTGAATCCCAGCAAGCAAGAAGAATCTTAGATCGCCTGGTCGGATACCAGATCTCACCGATCCTGTGGCAAAAAGTGCAAAGGGGCTTGAGCGCGGGGCGGGTTCAGTCTGTGACGGTTCGCATAATTTGTGAACGAGAAAGAGAGATTCAGGCATTTGAACCCGAGGAATACTGGAGCATTACAGCCAAGCTCGAAGGCGAAACGCCCCCGCCCTTTCTCGCCAAGCTTGTTAAAAGGCACGACAAGAAGCTTGAAATTCCGGATGAAGAGACGGCACAAGGAATTCTGCGGGATATGGATGGCGCCTCCTTCATGGTCGACAAGGTCGCCAAGAAAACGCAGGTGCGAAATCCCCTGCCCCCTTTTACGACAAGTAAACTGCAGCAAGAAGCAATTCGCAAGCTGAGGTTTTCCGCCAAGAAGACCATGATCGTGGCCCAGCAGCTTTACGAGGGGCTTGAACTTGGGCCTGGAGAGCCGATGGGGCTCATTACTTATATGCGAACCGACTCAACCCGCGTGGCACAGGAGGCAATTCACGAAGCACGAAATCTGATCGAAAAGGAATTCGGTCAGGACTACCTGCCCGCAAAAGGTCGTCAATTCAAGAACACGAAAAAAGTTCAGGATGCCCATGAGGCCGTCCGTCCCACCTCGGTATTCCGTAGGCCTGAAGATATTGCCCGGTACCTTTCCAAGGACCAGCTGGGCCTTTATGAATTGATCTGGCGCCGTTTTGTCGCCTCTCAGATGAAACCGGCCCTCTTTGATCAGACCTCGGTGAACATCGTTGCCGGGCCCTATCTGTTCCGCGCTTCCGGATCCGTTCTCCGCTTCCGAGGTTACATGGCGCTGTATACCCCGGCAAACGAGAACCAGGGCCCAAACAACGGCAAGGAGAGCCTGCCGCCCCTCAGCGAAGGCATGGGCCTGAAGTGCCTGGAACTGGAGCCGAAGCAGCATTTCACCCAACCCCCCCCGCGATTTTCCGAAGCCTCGCTTGTCAAAGAACTCGAAGAAAATGGGATCGGAAGACCGAGCACCTATGCCGCAATCCTGACCACCATCAGAGAAAAAGGTTACGTCGACCTGATGAAAGGGTTTTTCAGACCCACGGAACTCGGCCTTATCGTCAACGACCTTTTGATCGTCAGTTTTCCAGACATCCTTGATATAGCTTTCACTGCACGGATGGAAGACAACCTGGACAAAATCAATGAAGGAGAGATCGACGCCGTGGCCGTGCTGGAGGATTTCTATAAACCTTTCAGGGATGAGATAGAACGGGCGGCCAAGGAGATGCGCAGTGTCAAAGGAAACGGTCTATTGCTGGATATGAGCTGTCCGGATTGCGGTCAACCCCTGGCGATCAAAATCGGAAGAAACGGGCCTTTTCTGGCTTGTTCAGCCTACCCCAAGTGCAATTTTACAAGGAATTACAGCCGAAATGAAAAGGGACAGGTTGAAATCGAACGGCCGAAGGTCGATCAGCCCACCGATGAGGTCTGCGAGAAATGCGGCAGCCCCATGGTTCAAAAGCAAGGGCGTTTTGGCCAGTTCCTGGCTTGCTCGTCTTATCCTGCCTGCAAGAACACGAAGTCCCTGGGGGGATCGACCGGGGGGCAGAGCCAGAAAACCGGGGTGAAGTGTCCTGAAAAAGGATGCGGCGGGGAGCTCGTTTCAAGAAGATCGAAAAGGGGCAAGTTATTCTATGGTTGTAACCGTTATCCTAACTGCACCTATGCCCTCTGGGACAGGCCCGTGCCCCAACCCTGCCCGGAATGCGAAGCCCCCTTTGTTGTAGAGCGGACGACAAAAAGAGAGGGACGCCACCTGAAGTGCATAGATGAGGCGTGTTCATACAAAGAAGGGCTCACGGAACAGACCGCCGACACCTCGGAAGAAAAATCGCCGATTTGATCCTTTCCGAAGCCCCCGAGGGGATAGGTTTGCTCCCTAACCCAGTTTCTGTTCCACAACCGCCGCGATTTCCCTGCAGAACTGCTCGCTCTCCTCGCCGCTGGGCGCTTCCACCATGACGCGACACATAGGCTGAGTCCCCGAATAGCGCACCAGCACCCGGCCTCGATCGCCTAACGCATCTTCCACGCGATGAATAGCGGAAACGATTTCAGACACGGTGTCTATGGGAGGCTTGCTTTTGACTTCGACATTCAGTAACCGCTGGGGGTAGACGGTCATGAGGCCACAAAGTTCCGACAGGGGCTTGTCGGCTCTTTTCATGGCCCTCAATAACCACAAGGCCGTTAGAATCCCATCGCCGGTGGTGTGGTGTTCCAGAAAGATCATGTGCCCTGAATCCTCGCCCCCAAGACACGCTCCCCGGGCCACCATGGCCTCCACCACATAGCGGTCACCAACCTGGGTCATAAGGTGGTCTATGCCCAATTCCCTCAGGGCCAGCCCGAGACCCATGTTGCTCATCAGAGTACTGACAACCAGGTTGTTCTTGAGCCGGTCCTCATCTTTGAGTGCCTTCGCACAAATCGTGAGCATCTGATCGCCTGTCAGGATGCCACCTTTTTCATCCACGGCGATGACGCGGTCTCCATCCCCATCAAAGGCAAAGCCGGCGTCGGCCTTAGCTCGAACGACCTCGCGGGCGACCTCTTGAGGATACTCAGATCCGCAGTTGAAATTGATGTTTCTTCCGTCGGGCTCTGCAAACAGCGTGCGCACAGCCGCACCCAGGCCTGTGAAAGCCAACGGGGCCACTTCGTAAGTCGCCCCATTGGCACAATCCAAGACAAGCTGAAGCCCTTTCAGGGCCTCTCCTTCGAAAACCGCCTGTTTCAAGAAGCTCAAATAGCCGCTCTTAGCCCGTGGGAAGGGGCGCACACTGCCGGAAGATACAGGTCTCCGGGACTTATCTGACAGACTGTCGCCCAGGATTCTGCCCTCGATTTCGCCTTCTATGTCATCCGACAACTTGAATCCATCTCGCCTTATGATCTTGATGCCATTATCATGAAATGGATTGTGAGACGCGGAAACGACAACGCCTCCGTCAAGGTCCAGATACCGGGTCATGTAAGCGACCCCGGGTGTTGGCAGCACGCCGGCCAACAGGACATCGCCGCCCCGGGAGCAGATTCCGGAAATCAACGCCTGTTCAAGCATCTCGCCGGATATGCGGGTATCCTTTCCGATCAAAATCGTTGCCTTGCCGCCCCGTTGCCCAAAGAGATCGGCCACAGCGCCTCCAACGCGTTCGGCCACCTCAGAGGTCATGGGGTATTGGTCGGCCCTGCCCCGAATACCATCCGTTCCAAACAATTTCCCCATCTATCGAAATCCGGCCATTACTTAGTAAAGAATCCGGGCCCAGAGGACCCGGCTTTGAATTCACCCCTGAGGGGTGTAGCTTGGTCCAAAAGGAATAATGGAATTATGGAAGAATGGAATACTGGGGAAAAACACAGAGACA
>Ga0307423_1000592_pt1 | contig 24275 bp, 24 predicted proteins | sample SalMarWE160310MG_FD_202154 | JGI IMG/M metagenome (GOLD analysis project Ga0307423, IMG submission 202154) | Salt marsh sediment microbial communities from the Plum Island Ecosystem LTER, Massachusetts, United States - WE1603-10 | ecosystem: Environmental > Aquatic > Marine > Intertidal zone >...
CGCCATGTTGCAGTTGACTCGCAGGGAAACGTGATTGTTGTTTCTGAAACTGAAGAAGGCATCACCCGGGTCTCTAAATTCGATGTCGATGGTAACTTGCTATGGGGTATCAACCGAACGTTCAGTGGCGCATGGGAAGTTCCAAAAGGTTTAGCAGTTGACTCATCAGACAATATTCTCTTGCTGATTGGGCCTAATCAATTCTTGTGTTACGACTTGTGGACAGTGAAGCTTGATCCAGATGGTAACCATATATGGATGAAAATGTTTGATAGCAACGAAACCGACAACAGCATTGACATAACTGTGGATGTTTTTGACAATGTTATAATCCTTGGTGAAATCCATGGCGGTGACCCATTTTTGGTCAAGTACACTTCTGATGGAGGGTTCCTTTGGTCAAAAACCCTGCCAAGATACGTTGGTGAAATAGTGGTGGACAGCGACAATAACATAATCGCAGGCGGTAATAGATACTCAAATTCTACGGGTACAGATTACTATGTTGCAAAACTTGACGCACAGGGCAACTTGTTGTGGGAAAAAACAGTTAACAACAACGAATACGACCGTTGTTTCGGCTTAGCCTTAGATTCAAATGAGAACATAATAGCAATCGGAAACCCCTTTACCGTTAAACTTGATTCAAACGGAAGTAAAGTATGGCTCAGATATTTCCAAGGTGAAGATTTGGTGGTGGACTTATACGGCAACATTTTTTCGATACGAGAATCTTTCGTGGAAATATTTGACCGCAACGGTTTGTTCCTTGGAAATATAGAGCTAACAGAAGACCTTTCCAGTATAGCAATACATGGAAACAGCACCCTGATTGTTGGTGGAACACAAAATGTGATAAAACTACGTTTGGGGGGAAATGCAACAGAGCAGTTAGACGACCTTAAAACGCAAACTACAACATCAGTCAACTCTGATTTGAGTGCATCTTCAATAAAGACATCCACCCCCACAGGTTCGGAGCCTACTCAAATGTCAAATACTGAGCCCACTATTTCGCCGCCACAATCACCAGAACCAAACCCAGAACCCTCCCAAGAAAACTCAACAACTGAAACTCAACAAGCAAACAACACCCCACCAGCTTCAGCCTTTGCTTTAATAGCTTCAGTAGTTGCTGTTGGCACAGTTTCACCAATCTACTTCAAAAAACATAAACGTTAAGCACAAATGGCAACTCACACTTTTTTCTACAGTTTGTTGATTATTGACGAAAAAGTGCAGCAGAGTATTTTTATCAGTCCAGCATTAAGTGTATGAACTAATCATGAACGATTTGGACATAGCCAAAAATAGTCTTTATCAGAAAGAATTGACGTTGACGATTGTTAAAAAAGGTGCTGTTCTTTTTGAAACGGGTTCTCACCGCATCTCGGGCTTTTTAGGTGCTATTGACAAGTTTGGTGCGGAGCTTGAGGACGCGTCGGTTGCAGACCGTGTGGTTGGAAAAGCCATTGCGCTTCTCTGCGTTTACGCTGGGGTACGCTGCGTGTACGCTGAGGTTTTGAGTCGAAAAGCTAAGGCGGTGTTTGAGGAAAACGGAGTTCAGTGTGAATGGAAGGCGCTTGTGGAAACTATTCTTGACGTGAACCGATGTGGTGTCTGTCCGTTCGAAAAAGCAGCCTCGGACATATCTGACCCTGAAAAGGCTTATGTGGCGTTTAAGGCGTTGCTGCAGTCGTTTAAGGCTGGCGAGCGCGGAGAGTGAACCGTTTGCGCGAACTGTTTATATCCGAGCAAGCGGAAGAATATGTGTGTTATTAGGAGTATGATTGTATGGGTGACGCACCTTTTCATTTGAATGATTCGAACTTCGATGAAACCGTCAAAAGCAACAAGGTTGCTCTGGTAGATTTTTGGGCTGGCTGGTGTGGTCCATGCCGAGCGTTAGCGCCCACCATCGAAGAGTTAGCTAAAGACTACAACGGAAAAGTTCTCGTCGGCAAACTCGACGTTGACGAAAGCCCTAAAACAGCGGAGTGCTTCCAAGTCTTCAGCATACCAACACTGGTTGTGTTCAAAGACGGCTGCGAAGTTGAAAGGCTTGTGGGTCTCTGCGCCAAAAACAGAATAGACGACCTGCTAAAGAAGTACCTTTAACCAGCTTTCAGTTTTTTCCTGTTTTCTCGTACATTTTCTCAAGTGTCCACCTGATGCTTGACTTGAGTTCTTTCAAGCGTTCTTCATCCACGTTTTTTAAAATTATCTCACGTATCAAGTCGCCCTCGCTGACAATGTTGTAAGTAAACATCTTGTCTGGCGTCAACTGCCCCACCCGTACAAACTCGCTGTCTTTATCTTGCATCTTCGCCAGCACCCGCTCAACAAGAAACGCTTGAAACGGAGGCGTGCTGACACTGAACTTCTTGCTTTCATCAGGCATAACATGCAACGCCTCCTTGTCAACGTAAATTATCGCCAATGGCTCATCACTCATAGTCTTCAACTGAATAACGCTTTCAGGCTCCACAGCACGCGACTCAGCAGCAGTTTCCTCTTTAGCTGTAACGTGCACCGTCGGTGGCTCCTCCTCCGCTGGCGCCTTTACCTCTTTAATGTCCCCGCGTTTGAAGCCTTTCTCAAGCAAAATCGAGTTCACCGCATCCAAAGTAGCAGTCAAATCTTTCATTTCAGCGTCTAAATCTTCAATTTGCTTCTCAAGCTTCTTCTTGAAGTTAACAAGCGCCTTCAGCTTCTCGGAATCCTGCGACATACAATTCACACGGGCACTATCTTAAGCAGTTGATGCTTATCTATTCTTTGCTCACACCCAACGAAAAAACGTTTTAAGCCGAACTTATCTGCTTAAGCTGGTTACGGTACATCTCCACCACTTCAACGGAAGTCGTCGCGTCCTCAGCCGCCTTGTCTGTACGGTACTTGCCCGTGAAACGCGGAAACCGAATAGCCAAGCCGCTGCCCTTACGAATTGAGTCCATGGCGCACATGTGGATGGGGCTCAAAGTTATCTCGGCGCCCAAAACCTCCAAAACCACCTTAGGCTCAAACCAAACATCAGCCTCCAAAGTGGACTGCACACGCGAAGGCTTACGCGGTACGATGTGCGGCTTCAGCAGTTCAGGCAGCTTCTTCAAATCCTCATCCGTGAAGCCAGTGCCCAGCTTAGTAACCGTTTCAAACGTGTCCGCTTCACGATTGTAAGCAGCAAGAAGCAACGCGCCGTACGCTCCCGCCCGTTTCCCCCTGCCGTGAAAAGCGCCAACCACCACGAGGTCAACGGTATCCGTCATCTCGCTCTTGTAATCCCGCTTATACTTAATCCACATCCAACCCCGAGCACCAGCCTGATAAACCGAATCCGCAGCAACCGACTTGCAAACCAACCCTTCACAACCATCTTCTATGGCTTCCTCAAAAAACGCCTCCAACTCTTTCAAACTGCCCGTTCTGATCTGCTTAGCCGCCTTGACCCTGACACTTTCCTTCAAGTTTTCCTCCAGAAGCGCCCGCCGCTCAGGGTAAGCCTCAAGCGTCAAGTCCCTGCCGTCCACATAAAGTGCGTCAAACATGAAAAGCGATACAGGATACTGCGACATGGCTTCTGTAACCCCGTATTTGCGGCGCCTGTGCATAAGCTCCTGAAAGGGAAGCAGCTCGCCCGTTTCAACGTCAATCGCAACGCACTCCGCCTCCAAAATAGCCTCCTTCGCCTTAACGTTCTCTTTGACAAGCTCAACCGCGTCCGGGTACTGGTCAGAAATACGCTCCATACGCCTCGAGTACAACACAACCTTGCTTCCTTTCTTGTGGGCTTGCACACGTTCACCATCGTACTTGTATTCAGCCACGCATTTTCCGCCCAGCTTCTCCAAAATATCCTCTGGAGACGAAAGCCTCTCCGCCAACATGGGCCTAATCGGCTCGAAAACCTCCACCTGAAACTTTTTTATACCCTCTAAGCCTTTCTCAGCGACCACGTTTGCGACTCTGCCGAGGTCGGAGGAGATGTTGTAGGCGCGTTCTATAAGTTCACGGTTTTCCTTGCCGCCGCCGTAGGCTACAGCCAAAGCGTCCAGCACCGTCATGTCCGCTATGCCCAGCCGTAGGCTACCTGTGACCGTGCGCAGAATGTACTTGGCTTCTTTCGGAGAAGCATGTGACAGCAACCCCGCTAAAAGCGCCATTTTGGAGCCTACAGCGCCAGAACCTGCTTTGTTAGCCACCTTATCAAGCGTCTCGTACACCTCCAGAGCCGTCAGGTTTTTCTGCAAGCCAAACGTCGTTTGCGTTTTCTTCTTCAGGACTTCCTCGGCAACTTCGCCGATGTCCCCAATGGTGGCGAGAAGCTGAAGAAGCGCCGTGTCTTTTCTCCCTGAAGCCTTAGCGAGGGCTTTCAGGGCTAGTTTCTCCGCCACGCCTATCTCCACGCCTACGAAGTCAGGGTACAGTTTGCCCTGAGTCAAGTAAACAACTTTTGCTATGATGTTTTTCGGCGTTTTCTTCAACATGTCAACTAGCAGGTCAGTCATTTCAAGCCGTTTGGTGGTGGCTTCAATTTTCTCGTAAGCATCAGCAACCACAGCATACTCCAACTGTTCCATGGGTAACCCTCACAGAATATACCGTGCAGTAGCGTATTAAAAGTTCATCCCCCTTTGTCGCGGAGGCTGTTTGCATCTTTTCACAAAAAAGAGGGAAGGAAAGAATGTTTAGATTACTCTCTTTCTTCGTCTGTGCAGCAGGGCTACTGGCACTGTGATGGACATGATTGTCAGCAGCAGAATTGGTCCGGTCAGGTCAGGGATTAACAATCCGTCAACGCTTGAATCTTCTAAGCGCCATTCAACAGTGTATGTGTATGGTGTTCCAAAAGATACTTCTGCGTGGTTCATGTAATAGACCCGCATTCCTGTTTCTTGGTCCCACCAGTACTCGTAGTCATAAGGACTGCTAAAGAGTTCAATGGAAAATGCGAGTGAGTTTGTTGCTCTTGTTGCGTTAGGATTTTCGAGATCGAATGTTTCATCTATGTTTCGATCTGGCATATCAGTGCCAAAAAAGCTATACGCAGCAATTACCAGCTCACCTTCTGTCATGTTGGCGCCAATTATGAAAGGCTGCGTGTTAGCAGTGGATACGTTTTGTACGTTGTCCGCGTATGTTACAGTCCCGTTCTTCCAGTCGTATGTGACTTCAAAGGTTACGTTGGCACCAGCATCACCAGGCGTAATGTCCGTAACAGTGTACAGTATGAAATTTGTTTCGTTGTCGGCTAAGGTTAAGGGACCCATATAACCCTCCCAAAGAAATTCTTCCTCGCTTTCCCATTCAGTAACTGCAACTTCGTATTTGAACCAGTCGCCTACTTCGACACCGACATCCATTTGAGCCTTTGCAGGAGCCGCCATTGCGGCTAGAAGTACAACCGCCAGTGAAAGCCCAGCCATCATTACAATTTTCTTCATTATTTTCCCCAGCATTTTTTCTGTGGCGTAAGGTTGTACGTATGAAATATTTATATTTTACTTAAATGCGACTTTGCGCATCAATTAAGTTGTCTTATACATAGTTATTTGGCGTTTTCACAAACTTTTAGCTCGTGTGCAGATGACCTGATAGATTAAGTGTCGCACACACGGCTAGATATGCCATATTTGCAAACGCGTATGTGCGGCTGAGCGGATTGTAATTGAATTCGCTCTCGGCGCATAGAAGGAAGTTGTCACAGCTCAACTATGCAAATTGGTGGAAAAGGTTTTTTTACAGTCCATCTACTAGATGGGCTGTTCCGTCTGGGCAGTAGACTTTTTCGCCTTTTTCAACGATAAAATAGCGTCTGCTGCATGTTTTCATTTGTGAACATCCGTCACAGTCTCTTGATAACAGTTTCATTTCGCCTCCTTCTGGTTATTCGCTGGCGAAACAAGCACTTTTCGGAACAAGCAGGTTCGCATGTTCGTGGTATGTGCCGTTAAGCTTCAGTGAAGTCACATGGGAATGTGAATGTCGCTTTTAAACTTTTCTTACAGAAAATCCACAATGAAAACCGTGCCGAACCAGCGTTTTAAAATTTTTCATAATGCATTATCTGATTGAGGGATTTCTGTCTCTTTTTGATGGCGTCTTGTTGTTGTAGCCGACATAATCATGGCAACTGGGCGTATTCCGTTGGGCGTTTTCAAAACCTGTTTTGCTAAGCCTTTGCTGGCTTCTAAAAGGTCCATACGCTCTAACGAAACATGTGCGTTGGTGTTCTTGTGTAAAGCCTTAAGTTTCAGTTGGCGTCTTTTATGGTTGGATGATGAGCTTTAGAGTCAAGAGCCTTGTGCGGTGATGGTGACTCGACGGGCGAACTGACAGCAACAGCTACATTTTGTTTCTAGCATGTCCTATGCAAATTCTGTCTTGACATTTTTTAGGTGGTTATTTGGCTGGTCTGGGCTTGGATGTTTGCGGGTTCTCCGTTGTCTGCCCATACTCCTACGGTTATGCTGTTTACTCCGCCTGGGTATTCTGTGTCAAGGTATAGTGTTACGAACCAGTAGGGTACTAGTGTTAGTGAGTTTTGTGTTCGGGGTTTTGGGAAGAATACTGCTGATACTGGTTCTGCGAGTACGTTGAAGTTGGTTACTTGTTCTCCGTTTGCGTTCCATGTGAAGGTTGCGGCGGCGTTTCTAGCGATTTGTATGGCTTCTTCTTGGGTAACTGTTACTTCTGGGTTGTTAACTGTGTAGAGGAACCAGTCGTCGGTTAGTTCTTGGAGCACGTTTTTTTGGAATTTGAGGAGTATTTGTTTTGCTGAGTAGTCGTATCCGTTTGCGGTGTACATGAGTAGTACTTCTGAGTTGTCTCCGTAAGTGGTGACTTTTAGTTTGATGTTGCTTAGTGTTTGTTCTCCATCGATTTCGTTGATTGAGCCTAGCAGGGTGATCATGTCGTTTAGGTATGGGTCGTTTGAGACGGATTTGTATCTTTGTATCAGGCCTTTAGTGGCTTCCAGTATGTTTGAGGATTGGGGTTGAATGTAGATGGGATCAAAAGGTGGTATGCCTTCGATTATGGATAGTTGGAAGGTTGAGAAGTGGTCGTTTCTGAATCTTAAGATTAGGTCGATTTTGCTTTCGCTGGTTGTAAGTGAGTATTGGAGCAGTTCTTCGACAACGCCACCTAAATCTGAGCGGTTTTCAATGGAGTCTCTTAGGAGGGTTGTTTGGTATTTTGTCGTGTCAATTTGGGCAACGTCCCTGATGATGGTTAGGGCTCTTTCTGCTGATTCCCACGATATGATTTGGCGGTTTTGTTCTTGTGCTTTTTCAAGGTCGGCTTGTAGGTGTGCGTAGTCAGTGGATAACTGGTTAAGAGAGTATGATTGAACAACGGAAAAGCTTGCTAACACGATTAGGCCTATGGCGAATATGGTGAAGATAGTTTTCCAGCGTAAGGGTAGCATAGAGAATTTTTTTGTCTGCATGTTGGGTACGTCTTCTGCGCCTTTCATGATGGCGCAGGAGGCTTCTCCAACGCTGGACAGCTTGTATTTTCCGTCTGGTAATTTGATTAGGAACTCGCTTAGGTTTTCCAGGTGGTATGTCAGGTGGGAACCTGGGATTTGCAGTTCCTCAAGCATTTGGGAGAAGGTTAACTCGTTGTCGCAGAGCATTTTTAGGATTTTGCGACGTGCTGGATGCCTTAAAGAGCTAAACATGGCTGAATAGGTTTCTTCTGTTGAATCTGACATTCTAACCCACCATTAACGCTATGTTATAATAAATATTAATCATTAGAAAAACTTAACTGTTGATGGGTCGTTATGCGGAATACTTATCAATGGAGCAGTCTTGAAACAGTCAGGTTAACGCTTAGAGAAGCGCGAACCAAAACGAGGTGAACAATAACATGGAGATAACGGTTGATGCTTCCGAACTTAAAGATGAAGGAAAAGAAGTAATCCAAGGTTTAGCAGACTTTATGAAAGAAAAAACAGGAGCCGAAGTAACCAACGAATCAAGCAAGGTTACAGTTAAAAGTGAAAACACAACGGTTTCGAAAAAGTACTTGCGAGTGCTCGTGAAAAAATACCTGCACAAAAAAGAACTCAAAGAAATCTATAGAGTCATAAGCGGCGACGAAGGCATGCTGACGGTGAAAGAACGCAAACTCGCCGAAGAAGACTAAAACCTCAAACTATTTTCCCCGTTTCAAAAATTTTCTTTAACTTTTCTGCATGTGTTCTCTGGTTGTGGTCTGACGCGTGAAAAAAATCTATAGCCCCCTATATATAGCTTGAACTGCAGCGTAGACGGCTGATGGACTTTTTGGATTTCGAAAACTTTGGAATATCGAAGGTGAAAGTTAGGCGTGCTGTTTAATGTTTGCGTTTCTTGAAGTAGGACAGCAAGCCGTGGCGAAACAACATTTTCAGAATGAAGTAGGTTATCTAGATGGCGGCCATGACGTGTTCTGTGATTCGATAACAACGTATGCTATGATAACAATCCCGATTATTGCGAAGATAGCGGGCACTATCTGCGCCCAAATATGGGACACCTGTGCTCCCCACCCAAAATCAACGAATATCAGTAAGAGCGCTATAACTGCAACAACGGCGGCAATCAGGCAGATCGTAATCGATTTGAACTTTTTAGAGTTCCCCATTACGTTTTCCAGTATAACGAGTGTTGCTTTTAAATTCAACTAAACCCTTGTTTAATGTTTGCGTTTCTTGAAGTAGACCAGCAATCCTATACCGATGACAGCTACTGTTACGGAAGCTATGACTAATGTTGTTGGGAAAGGAGTCACATAGAAATTGATTGTTTCGGAAGAGCCTGCATTTCCAGCTTCATCCACCGCGTAAACCGTTAAGCTATGGTCTCCTGTAGCTAACCCAGTCAATGTTGTGTTGCCAGTTATGGTCACGTTTTCTTGCCCGTCTAGGCAATACTTGATTTCTGCGGCTGTTTCGTTCAAGGCAAAATTCAAAGGAACCTCAGACGCCGAAAACGTGTTGTTGTCCAAACCTAAAACTGAAACTTGCGGGGGACGAGTATCCACCGTTAGCCCTAAGGTGTAGTTGCTAACTGAATCGAAAAAGTAACACACCGTCTCGGTGGCTGGGTCCCAAGGATATTCCTGAGTTAGCGGCACAGTTCTAGGATAATTTCCGTGTCCATATGCACTAATTTTGACGGTTTGGTTTCCATCAGGTATCCCAGTTAGATTTATGATATACTTGGGGTGCCAAGGGTCAGAATAGTCAAAAGACATGACTCTACTGCTGTCTGGCTGCCAACTCGGCTTGTAATAAATCTCTTCAATAAATGCTTGAAACTCTACGGATTCCACAGTGGGGTTTATGGCACCTCCTTTCTGAACGGAGACGCTTCCAGATTCAATTGTTGCTGTAAACGTTATGGTTAGATTATTTGAGTTGCATAACGTGTTGTTTGCTGTTGGATACAAAATAGAAATTGACGGGTAAGATAGAGGATGAACTTCCACGCCTTCACCCGCATAGGCACCATAAGGGTTTGCACTGGCAAATTTGATGAAACACAACTGAAAAGCAGCTAAAAGAATAAGCCCACTAACCGCCGCCGTTACAAGCACTTTTTCTCACAAGCAACCCCACTTAGCAAATGGCTGCTCTTCTGGTAAAAGCGTTTTCGTAAAGAAATCTTGACTCAAATTTTGTTGACAAAAGCCCGCCTAAGTGTTTCGTGTAGTGGCCTGCTTCGACCTCTTCGGCAGTCTGCCTTGAATAGCACTCAGCTGCGCTTCAGGTATCGCCGAATCCTTTTATTTTATAACATTGTAACGTTAGACAGACGGAGCGGGGAAACATGGAAGAAGGATACACGCGTGTTGCCAACAAGTCAGAGATAGGAACGGGCAAAATGAAAAAGGTCACACTAAACGACAGCGAGATTCTTATTGCCAATGTTGAAGGAACCTATTACGCTGTCGACAACCTGTGCACGCACTTTGCAGGCGACCTTTCACAAGGCGTCCTGAAAGGCAAAGTTGTCACCTGCCCGAATCATGGATCAAAATTTGACGTCACTACGGGAAAAGTGGTTTCGCCCCCTGCTGAACCACTCGGACGCCCAGACATAGAAGATTTGCAAACGTATTCGGTGAAGATTGAAGACCAAAACATAATGGTTAAAACTTAGAATTATCTTTCCATGGAGATTTTGCTTATTCCCGCTTCTTTTTCAAGTGTTATCACGTGTTCGGCTTTCTCGGCGAAGGCTTCACTATGGGTCACTGCGATTATCTGCTCTATGGCTTTGAATCGGCTGATGGCTTCGGCTAGGCGGTTGATGCTGCCGTCTTCTCTGCCCAGACTCTCTGTGGGTTCGTCAAGCAGCAACATGCTCAAGCCGTGACCCGTCCGCGACTGCATAATCAACTGTCCTAACCCCAAGCGGTACGCGAAAGCCAGCAGCGTGCGTTCGCCCCCTGACAAGTGTGAGACGTCACGGTCGACTCCGCTTTCGCTTTTCACGTAAGGCGTGTACGTCTCGTCCACAACCACGTTCAGGAGGGGCGCTTCCCCGCCAACTAAACTGTCAAGAACCTGCTGCACAAAATTGCGGAGAACCTTCACGAACTCGCTGCGCAGCTTCGGCTGAATGCTCCTGTAAGCGTCACGTATGGCGCCGAGAACTTCGATTGTTCGACCTATTTTCTGCATCCGCTCCAGCTTCTCCTGCGCGTGATCAATCCGCTCTTTAACTTCGTCCAGCCGACCCAGCAAGTCCGTTTTGCGGTTTTCTTTAGTGCGCAACTCCGCCTCCAAACGGTAGTACTGCGTAAACGCCTGCTCACGACTCGCCCGTGCCGCTTCAAGGTCCGACACCTCGAACCTGCCAATCTCAAACCGCAACGCCTCAAGCTGCCCCCCCAACTCGGCTTCAAACCGCCGCTTCCCCTCAACCTCAACCGCCAAGTCCCCAAGATTCTTCTCCTCCTCGCCCAGCCGCGCACGCAAATCCTCAGCCCTGTTCGTGAGCGTCTGCAGGTTCGAAAACGCTTCGTTCGCTACGGCTTTAGTTCGCTGCATCGCCTCGATTTCACCCTGCAACCGGCGTATCGCGGTTTGCCTGTCCAAGTTCTCCTGTTGAATCCGCTCCATCAAACCCGACTTGTACTCGTCATTCAAAGACTGCAAACAAACCGGACAACGGCTCTCCAAAGACAGCGACTCCGCGCGTTTTTTGTCGGTGCGCAGGTTCCGCATGGTAGCCTCCTGCTCCGCCCTCAAACTGGAAAGCCTGTCGTCAAAAGCCGCCAGCTGCGCACGTAAAGCGTCAACAGGCTGGTGCGCGGAAACCCCTACGTCCTGAAGTGATTTCTTGCATGCGGCAACTTGCGACTCCAACGAGGCTTGGCGTTGCCGCAGGTTGTCAATTATGGTTTTTTTGCCTTCCATCCGTCGGTCAAGCGAAGCCGCAGCATCCGCCGCGCTTGAAATGTTAGCTTGAACCTCAGTCTCCTTCCGCTTAAGCGCCTCTATCTGCTGCTTCTTTTCCTCCAGCCTCTTCAGCTTCGCGTCGGCGTCTTCAAGCACACGTTTTGCGCCCGCCAGCTTGCCCACCGCGTCCTGCAACTCAATCTCCAACAGCGTGAACTCTTCGGTGACGCGGTTGTATTCGCCGCTGAGCTTCTCCAGCCCCACCACGTCAGGGTCCTTCTCGTAAACCCGCTTCTCCGTCTCGTAATCCCGCTTGTACCCCGCGATGTTGCTCCACGCCACCTCATAATCAGACAAGCCAAACAGCTCATCCAAGCGGCGCTGACGGTCTCGGGGCGCAGCGTCCAAAAGCTCCTTCAAATGCTCCTGCCGCACCCACACGATTTCTCGGAAAAGCTCCTTATCCAACCCCGTAATCGCCTTGAACTGCTCCGCTATGGCGTCGGTTTTCATGCTCGCCAACACGGTTTCGTCCTCAAACAGCTTAAGCACTTCGAGGTCTTGCCCTATGCCTTTGCCGCGCCGTCTGATGCCTCGGACAAGCTTGTAGGTCTGCCCGTTCTGACTGAACTGAACTGTGACTTTGGCGGAGTCTGCGCCTTCGCGGAGCAGGTACTCGAAGCTTCTGCCGATAGGGTCACCGAACAACGCAAAGTCAATAGCGTACAAAACGCTGGATTTGCCTGTGCCTACGCCGCCCACGAGACAGTTGAAACCCCTGGCGAACGGCACCGTGGACTTAACGTGCGAGCGAATGTTCTCCAACTGAACTATCTCGATTTTCACCGCAGCATCCCCTCTATCGTCTGCTTGACCTTTTCATCCTGCTTCCGAGTCAACGGCTCCATCAAAGCTATGGCGGAACGCGCAATCTTCTCGGCTTCCTCCCGGCTGTAGCGCTCGTTGAAAATCTGCAGGAAATAGTCAAACGCCTTCGTCCTCAAATCCTTAAACTCGCTCGAGAAAATCGACTGCACAATCTCATCAGAAACCGCGCTCTCCTTAAGCAACACCACAGGATGCACCAGCAAAGCCTTCTCCGCGGCGCCTCGAATTCGGGCTACGTCAACTTCCGCGCGGCTTGCCTCCGCCGGAAGCACACCCTTCAAAACAGGAATCACCACTGCGCCTTCCTCGTCTGCACCCCGAACGAGCTGCACAGCCATATCCGTGATTTTAGCCGAAGCCAACCCTGAAAAGTCATGCTCTAAAATCTTAAACCGCCGCGGAGAACTCAACTCCACAAGCTCCTGCGAAAACTTGCCCTTCTCGTTCACCCGCACATGAAAGAAGCCTTTCTGCAGTTCAGCTTCGTCGTAGCTTACGGTTTCGGTGCAGCCGCTGTACGCCAAAATCCCATGCTTAAACTTGCTCGTGAACCGCTTATGCACGTGACCCGCAGCATAATAATCAAAACCGTCAGGCAAAAGCTCAGGCGGCGTTTCCGCTTCAATGTACGGCGGCTTCACGCTAGGCAAATCCACAGCCGCGTGAAACACAAAAATGTTGCTTAAGTCGGCGTCTGGCTGGGGCGGGTTTTGCTCCATGAAAGCGGGAAGCGCCTCCTCGGTTTTGCGTCTGGTGCGGAAGTTGGGCACGCCGTACACGTAGCAGCAATCGGGTTTGCGCCAGCATGCGCCCTCGTGCCTGGGCAAGTGGTGGATTAAGCCTGCGCTGTCCAGCGGGTACAGGATGGTGCCTGTTATGGTATTGGGCGCGGAGTCGTGTGATCCATCAACCGTTAACACTGGAATCTCCGCGTCTCTCAGGCGCTTGAAGCTGCGCACCGAGTTCTCCAAAGTCACGTTTGAAGGACGGGCGTGATGAAACAGGTCACCCGCGATAATCATGAAGTCAGGCTTCAGCTCGATGGTTTTATCCACGATTTCGGCGAAGACAGTGTCAAAGTCTCGGCGTCTAGCCTCCAAACCGTACTGCGAGTAGCCTAAATGCAAGTCTGACGCGTGAACGAAACTGAACGCCTTCAAAGCAACACTCCCCTTGAAACCTGTTTTGCCTGTGGCTTTAATTGCGGGGTTGCCCGTTTTAAGCATTTACCACAGCTTGCACCTGGAAAACTGCCGATTTCGGAGGGAAATATATAAACGGCGTCTCCGCTTTTACCATAAACGACATGGGTGGGTAGCGTATGAAATGCAGGAAATGCGGGCAGGAAACGTTTCTTCCTTTCAGGTGTCCCTACTGCGGAGACCAGTTCTGCAGTGAACACCGCTTGCCAGAAAACCACGACTGCCCCCGAATGGACCTCGCCCGCGCCCAGCGACAAGAAGAAGCCGTAGCGGCTCAGAAACCCAACACGTACGAGTACAAGGTCACTTACGGGCAGCCACGGCGAACCACAGGACGCGTATACTTCAGCCCCAAAGAGCTTAAACACTTAGGTTTAGGCACGCTGCTAGTCATTGGCATCGGTTTATCCTTCGGAATTGGCTATACAGGATCGAATTGGGCGGTGGTCTTTTCCGCCTTGGCGGCTGTGATTACCCTGTCATTTTTCATACACGAAATAGCGCACAAGGTAACCGCGCAACGGCGAGGCTTATGGGCTGAGTTCCGCCTAACACTTTGGGGCGCCATCCTAACGTGCATTTCACTTCTTATACCCTTCAAAATAATCTCTCCGGGAGCAGTCATGATTTCTGGACCTGCAACCATGGATGACATAGGAAAAACTTCAATAGCTGGACCCGTAACAAACATCATCTTGGCCGCATCATTCCTAGGCTTAACGTTTATGCCTGGTTTACCCATCGTGTTCTCTTGGGTGTTCGCTGTGGGCGTCTTTTTCAACGGCTACATCGCCGTTTTCAACCTAATTCCCCTTGGGATTCTGGACGGCTACAAAATTTTCCGTTGGAACAAAACAGTCTGGGCGACAGCTTTCGCCGTTAGCGTAGCATTAGCAATAGTGGGCTATTACCTATACTAAAAATTTAAAAGTCGCTTAAGAAACGGTTAAAGAAAATTTAGATTAGTTCGATTGTTACGTGGACTTCTTCGGGTACGCGGATGCGCATTATGCGCCGCATGACTCTTTCTTCTGAGTCTATGTCGATTAGGCGTTTGTGGATGCGCATTTCCCACCTGTCCCATGTGGGTGTCCCTTCGCCTGATGGGGCTTTCAGAACTGGTACTTTGAGCCGTTTTGTGGGAAGCGGGACTGGACCATTGATTTTTGCGCCTGTCTTGTTAGCTATAGCTTTCAACTCTTCACATACTTCTTCTAGCTTGTGGTAATCAGTGCTTGTTAAGCGGATTCGCGCTTTTCGTACCATTCAATCAACCTTGGTCCTATCGTTTTAACGTAACCACCTTAGACATTTAAGCGGTACATAAAAACTTATCGACAGATTTTAGCCGCGGCTTAGTAACTGTTAATTAGTCAATAGTACGGTAAATATTTGGAAGGAGTGAACGGGTTGTGAAGCAGTTTGTGGTTACCCCGTCTGCGGGTAAACGTTTAATCGCCAAAGCCTTAGCGGTGCACCCCGCGGTGTCAAACGCCCTGAAAAACGGAACATTAGTCATCATCGCGGGCACCACCAACGGGTACGTCGCCGAAGAAATTTTAAAATCACTTGGAACCGCCGACGGTTTTTCTCGGAAACGATTTTTCCGCGGCGTCACCTTGCCGCCAGGTTCAGACGTGACTTCTGAAGGACGGTTGAGCGACGAAAGTAAGTTCCCAGGCGACGTTGTCATAACGAGGGGCGAGTGGCGGAAAGGCAAAACCATAGTTGACGTAATCGACGAACTCAAAGAAGGCGACGTAATATTGAAAGGCGCAAACGCCGTGGACCTGCAAAGAAAGCAAGCAGCCATTCTCATAGGGCACCCTAAAGCAGGCACCATAGCAGTGGCACTTCAGGCAGTGCTGGGACGCCGAGCGAAACTAATCATACCAGTAGGATTAGAAAAACGAGTAAACAGCGACTTACTCTGCTTAGCAGAGAAAATTAACGAACCAGGCGCAGGAGGCATCCGCCTGTTCCCGACGCCAGGCCAAGTGTTCACCGAGATTGAAGCCGTCCAACTTCTCATTGGAGCTAAGGCTGAACTGATTGCGGCTGGAGGCGTCGGCGGCGCAGAAGGCAGCTGCTGGCTCGCCGTAAGCGGCACTGAAACGCAGGAGGAAGCGACTGAGAAGCTGTTGGCTTCGGTTGCGTCGGAACCTGCGTTCAGCCTATAGTGCGCCTCGGGTTAAACGAGTATGTCTCTTCGTTTGAAAACGTAAAGGCTTGCGAGGATTAAGCCTACGTTGACGCCTATGAGGACTGCTAAGTCGCCCGGAAAGTTTGCGAAGTTTCCTGTTCCGAAGTACTGAGCGGGGTTGTAGTAGGTCCATGTTGACGCGTACCGTAGGGGGTTGTCTACGGCTGCTCCGGCGGTACCGTAGGAGCCTCCCATGAAGAACATCAGGAACATTGTGACTACCGCGGCGGCGAGGGTCTTTTTTGTGCTGAGGAACACTGTGGAGAAGAAAACAGCTGTCATCGCTAACGTTCCCAAATGTAACGTTGCCGTGAGAAATATGGCGCCTAATCGTTCCCAATGTAATCCTTCTTCAAGAAACATGTTGGATGACGCCATTCCAGCTGCAACGAAAGCCAGAATAAGCCCCATGAGGCAGGCGGCGAAAACGTACAGGAAAACTATCTTGCCTGTCAAGTATTTTTCTCGAGAAACAGGTTTCGACAACACGAGGTCTATGGTGTTGTTTTCCACTTCCTGCGGCACCAAACTGCTTGCCATGTAAACTAGGAAAACGCCGCAGTAAAGCCACAGGAACGAGAAGAAATACGCGTTAAACAGCGAGTAAGGATTCGCAATGTCAAGCGGACCTAACAACGCCAACAAAGACTCTGGAAGAGTATCCAAGTAAGCTTGTAATCCAGTGAGGTCCAAACCGCTTAGAAGGTTAACCAAGTAGAGCCCCAGCAAACCGATGAGAACGCCTAGACCGATAAGAAACCACTTCTTATCAACCAGTTCCTCTTTCGTAACGGCAAAAATCTTTTTCATTTAAACCACCTTCTCCTCTTTTCGCCGCAGAGACAGAATCCTTTTTCTTGGCTTGTTTGCTTGCTTCGCGTTTGACGCTGCGCCGTAGTATTCCAAGAAAATGTCCTCTAATGTGGAGTCTCTAATATTCAAATCAATGAAGGCGCCTTCAGACAACTGGGGCAGAAAACGCGCGAGTTCTTCCCTTTTAGCTAAGAACCTTCCACGGGTACCGTCCACAGTCCAGTTTTTAACCAGATTCTTCGGCAGTTTGTCCGCAAAGTTTTTGGCGTTTGAAGGCGAAGTGAACCTTAATTCAACGTGTTTCAGAGCTAGCTGTTTCAGCTGGTTTACAGTTGCCACTTCAATGAGGGTTCCTTGGCGGATGATGCCTACGCGGTGAGCGATTTTTTCGACTTCTTCCAGTTGGTGGGAGCTGAGGAAAACTGTACATCCTAAATCTTTCTGTTTTTCTAGTAGGAGCTTGTAGAATTCGTTGTTAACGAGTGGGTCTAAGCCTGAAGTTGGCTCGTCCAGAACTAAAAGCTCCACGTCTGGCGCCAGCACGGAGATTATGCCGATTTTTTGTTTGTTGCCTCTTGACAGTTCCCTCGTTTTCTTGTGGAGGTCAAGGTTTAAGGTGTGCGCTAGGTGTTCGACTTTTTCCCAGTTGACGTTTCTGTCGTAGAGTTTGAACAGGTAAGAGAGGGTTCGGCTTGCCGTCCAGTCTTTGAAAACGCCGAGTTCTCCAGGCAAGTACGCGATTCGTTCGCGGATCTGTTCAGAGTCTGTTTTAACGTTGTGGTCGAGTATTGTGGCTTCGCCTGAAGAGGCGCGGATTAGGTCGAGGAGTAGGCGTATGGTAGTTGTTTTGCCTGCGCCGTTGAGGCCTAGGAACCCGAAGATTTCGCCTTTGTGGACTGTGAGGTTTAGGTTTTTGATTCCTGGGTTTTTTCCGTAGTATTTGGTGAGGTTGCGGGTTTGGATGGCGATTGTTGTGGTCATTCCGCGTCACTTTTCATTTTTCATGAATTTTAAATTGCTTCTTCGGCATATAAGGCTTTTCAATTTTCACAGATTTTGAAAAGTTTATATCCACCCTTTTCCCATAGCTTCCGCAGAATGACACGCAACCCGAACGTTCCCAGCGAGGAAAAGTTTAGGGCCGTTGAGCGGAGCCTTGTGGAGATAATCAGCGATTTTGGTTACTTGAAGGGTCGCTCTTCCAAAACTTCCACGGTTATGGCGTACGTTTACATTCGCGGGGAAGCCACGCAGCAGCTTCTCAGGGAACTCGCAGGGTACTCGCTTGGAACAGTTTCCGCCGCGCTTCAGGACTTGGAGCAGCTAGGTTTCGTCAGCAAACGCGCCAGCCCAAACTCCCGAGGGTACGTTTACAGCCTCGCCGGAACTTTCTCTCAGGTGATGTCTCGTTCAATGACTGGATTCCAAGATTACCTGTCCGAAACAAGAGGCTTCCTCAAAGAGGTGGAAACAAAACTACACGAAAAATCTCTATCAGAGAAATCAGGGTACAAAAGTCTCAAGAGGTTCCTCGACGAGATGAACGTGTTGATTCCCGCTTACCAGCACATACTGCAGAAATACCAAGCCGCACCTTCCAGCAGAAAAAAGGAGGATACCACAAATGGCGACCCGTAGCGGCGTTGTAGAGTTTGACCCTGAAATTCGCCGTTTAGAACAGGAAATTGCAGGTTTTTTCGCGGAAAAAGCCTCTGAATACACTGGGCGTCACCCCATAGTCTCGGCGGTCATGGCTTACTTCTACATCCGAAGAAACTTGACACAACAAGATTTACGGCGGTTAACGGGTTTTTCCGCGGGAACCATATCCAAAGCCGTGAGGCAACTGGTTGACATGAACATGGTCACCCGGGAAATGATTCCAGGCACCCACACGCACGTTTACAAGATGGAAACGTTACCCTTCAGGTCGCCAAAATATTTCATGCAGACAACACAAAATCTTGAAAAACGACGCGAAGAAATCGAGAAGATGAAAGAGACGCTGGACGCCCACAGCGACGACATGAGAAACATTGACGGCTACCAACAAGTCTACGCAGTCATCACCCATCTGCAGAAACAAATCGCCCGCGTCCCCCAATTCATGGCTCTAATCGAAGAAGAACTCGAAGAGCTCATCAAACAAGAAAAAGGGAAAACTTGATTTTCGGAGTTCGGAACCTATTGCGGTAGACCCCCTCTATAGGTTTCTGCAATGAATTTCTATTAGGCTCCAAATATGTTCGTGTTTTCAACATGCTATTGACGGTTTTCTGCGCCAATACGATACCTACCCCCTCTATAATTTTTGCAATGAGCCTCTATTAGGATCCTAATAGGATCCTAATATGCTTGTTTTGGTCGAGAAATTACAGTTTTTTGCCGCATCGTGTGCAGAACGTTGCGTCGGGGAGGTTTTCGGCTCAGTTGAAGGCGGATAGTATGTTGCTGAAGTTCATGAATATGAAGATGACCATTACGGCGCCTGCCACCACGCTTACCACTATGGTGGCGAGGATTCCGTAAAGCGCGTTGTCGAAGATGCTTGGGGTCTTGTAGCCGACAGCAAACCGTTTCATGGCAACCATGAACAGGATTATCCCAGCGAACCACGCTAAACTCACGGTCCAAGAGAACGGGGAGAACGTGCTTGCAACGGTTGGGTACGAGCTTAAAAGTGCGGGGAGCACCAAAATTACGCTGACAGCGTTCACCGCGATTAACGCCGCGCCGACGCCGCCCATCATCCTGTCCGACTCAACTGCCATTAACTGTTGCACCTAACGTTAATTATCAGGGGTTTAATGGATAAGGTTTTTGCAGACAAACTCTGGCCTGACTGTAGCCGCACGGGTAAAAAAAGGAGTTAAATGCGCGTTTTGAGTCTTGCGCGTTACGGTTTACGTTTCTGTTCGCGCTTGGCTTTCAACTCGTCAATTCTGTCTTTGACCGCGCCCATTTCTTTTTCTATGTCTGCTTTCTCAGCTGTTAATTCCTCTTGGTAATTCTCTAATGCTGCAACTTCTTGCTGTGGGGTCTGCGGTACCGGAGTTACAGGTGGGTAAGTAGGTTGAACAATTACGTGCGGCGGGTAGGCGCACCAGCCTCTGCCCCATCCTCTGCCGAAACCTCTACCATAGCCTCTTCCGTATCCGCGTCTTGGGTTCATGTATCCGGGTAGGGTGTAACCTGCGCAGTAGCCTGCTGCTCTTCCAGTCATGGGTCCTGCGCCGTTTGGTCCTGTTTTGTCTCCTCTTGGCATTTTTTGTTTCACCTCTATTTTTGTGCTTATGCACAATTTACGTTTACTAGACAGTGCACAAAAATATATAAGTATTCCGCCGCAAACTACACAAACAGATTATCATGTCACGCAGACGATGCAGACGAGGAAGAAGAGGCAGATTCCCAAAACCAGTCACCATACCAACTCCCCCACGAGTAGAACAATTCAACCCCCAACCAAGAACACCCTTCACCCCCATCACAATCGAACCCGCCGAAATAGAAGCCCTAAGACTAGTAGACCTCGAAGGCTTATCCCAGCAACAAGCAGGAACCGAAATGGGTGTCTCACGAGGCACCATCTGGAGGCTCCTACAAAGCGCAAGAAGAAAAGTCGCCCAAGCCCTAACCGAAGGGCGAACCCTCGCCGTCACCGACGAAGCAAACTACCCCACAAAAGAATAAATCGCACGCCGAAAAACTCGTAGCTTTTTGCGCATAAAAAGTGTTATTTAGCAGTTAACAGCTTTCTTGTCTCTGGTGTCCAGCATGCAGTTCAAAGGAAGAGACATAATATCAATCGGAGACTTCACAAGAGAAGAGATCAACTACATCTTGAACAGCAGCCGCGATATGGAACCCTTAGCCGCGAAAAGCTCAGACACGCTCAAGGGGAAGATCCTCGCCACACTGTTTTTTGAACCCAGCACCCGCACGCGCTTAAGCTTTGAGGCTGCAATGCTCAAGCTAGGCGGCTCCACCATAGGCTTCGCCGAAGCCGAAATCACCTCTGTCAGGAAAGGAGAAAACCTCGCCGACACCATACGAACCGTGGAAAACTACGCGGACATAATAGCGCTTAGGCATCCTCTTGAAGGCGCCGCGAAACTCGCCGCCGAATTCTCCAAAGTTCCCATATTGAACGCGGGCAGCGGCGCGGAAGAACACCCCACCCAAGCCCTGATGGACCTGTACACGATGCAGAAGGAGAAGGGCAAAATCGACGGCTTGAAAATCGCGTTGGTAGGCGACCTGCGGTACGGTCGAACGGTACACTCGCTGGCTTACGCACTTTCCCTCTACGACATCGAACTTTACCTGATTTCACCCGAAACCCTGCGAATGCGGCACGAAGTCACACGCGCCATAAAAAACAAGATTTCCATAACAGAAGACTCCAACTTGGAGAAAATCATCCCGCAGGTAGATGTCTTGTATGTCACGCGGATACAGAAGGAGCGTTTTCCAGATGCCGCGGAGTATGCTAAAGTTAAAGGCGCCTACAGAATAGACCTGCAAACAATCAAAAAAGCCAAGAAAGACATGATTATCCTGCATCCGCTTCCACGCGTAGATGAAATCGCCGCGGAAGTGGACAGCACACCGCAAGCACGCTACTTCCAGCAGGTGTGGAACGGCATCGTAGTCCGAATGGCACTCTTATCCTTGGTGCTAGGCGGCACAAAATAGCTCGTTCAGGTGTTGGCGAAGCGGTTAAACGTTGTCAAGGTGCCCATGGAGCCACAGGAAGGACACTTGTGCAAGGCTCCGAACCAGCTTTTCCTGCAGCTGTCGCAGTAAGTGGCTACGCGGTTGTAAGTGAAAAACTCCAACGCGGCGTTCTTGATGAGGTGTGCCGTCAGCTTCAGGAGCTGCTCGGCATTGTATTCTTTGTCTTCCAGCTCGATTATGCTTAGGCTGCCTCCTGCGTTTAACCCTTCCAGTTTATGCTCCAGCTCCAACGCTTCAGAGGGCACGTAGGGGAAGTCGCCGTGTTTAAGATGCAGCCTTTTCGTGGTGGAGTAGAAGGGGTTGTCTCGGGTTCCTGAAAACTTCACTTTGGCAACGCCGTACTTTTCGATGTCCAGCTGCGCCAGCCGCGTGGATGATTCAAGGCTGCCCAGCACGGTGGGGAACAAGCGTTTGCCGTGTCTTCTTCTGAGTTTACGTTTGAAAGCTACGATGTTCTGGACGAGTTCTTCCGCGAACTGGATGGTTCCTTCGTGGCTCAGGTTCTCGCCGCAGAAGCTTTCTACAGCCTCGGTGAACCCTGCAAAATTGATTATGCGCGAACAGTTTTCAAGCCTGAAGTACGTGTCCCCGTTAGAGCGTTGCGCCATGAACGGCAAAGAGTTTTTCCCGTGCTGCCTGAGGGCGCGGTACTTGATTTTCAAGGCGCGTGCCGCCAGCTCGCAGCGTTCCTTCAAAATCTCAAAAAACTTGTTCTTATCATTCTCGCTCTCATGCACAATCCGCGAGAGGTTAACCGTTGCCACGCCCAAACAGCCTGTTCGCAGAGTGTCCGTTTCCCAGTCACCCGTCAAATCCGCCTCAAGCTTGCAGCCTGAAGCAGAAAAAACCGCGTTGCGCGCTCCCTTAAGCCCTGAGTTGGCGAAGAATACAGTGCCTCGCTCCGCGGCTAAACCGTGAGCCTTCAAAAGAACAGCTTTCGCTTTTTCATCTGTTAACGTTTCTTTGTTGATTTTAAGCACGACGCGGGGGTTAAAAAGAGGTTTCTGAACGCTTTCTTCCACTAACACTTCTACAGTGAGCAACGCTAACAGCAAGCTTTCCTCGGCATAATCGCCGTATTTGCCGCAATTTTTGCCGTCTGGCCCAACCGCCGCTTTTCCCGCCACAGACTTCGGCATTGAAAGCTCCAGCCCCATCGTGGTGTTCGCGTGCTGGCTAACATTCAAGAGGAACAGCCGCAGCTTTTCCTTCACCACCTCCGGGTCGGCGCCTTTCACGAAGGGAGCGAGGAAGACGTTGAAGTAATCGCAGGTTTGCATCTCGTCTGTCTCCCTAGCCGCATGCAATAGGACGTTGCAGACAAGCAGCAGGGCAGCTTCGAAGGTTTCAGGGGGCTCGGCTGAAAGCTGAAGTGGAGTAGCCTGTTTTATGCCGTGCTGCAGGAAAAACCGCAGGTCATGCATGATTTCGTTGGGCTTCAGAATCCACGTTCCCAGACTCTTGACGTGTATGGCGCCTGAGAGGTGGGCGTCGGCTACGTCTCGGGGGAAAACGTTCAGGAGCGTGTATTCGCTGAGTACGGTGCGTCCTGCTTTGGCGAGGATGGCTGTGGAGTCTCGTGTCTTGTCTTTGTTGTCTACGAGGTTGGTTACTTCGTGGACGGGCATGCCCAGCCTAGTGAGCTTGTGCCTGTAGTCTTCGTAGCCTTTCTCTATCAGGATGGCGTTTACGACTTCCCTGATTAGCGGCGCGGTCATGTACTTTGTTTTCGACTTGAGCAGGCGCTTCTCGGTTTCCTTGGCTGCTTTCTTGGCGAGTTCAGGCGGCACTTTGGCTTCCTTTATGAGCGAGTTCGCTATCTTGTTGGCGTCGAACTCTTCCAGCGTGTAGTGCGAGGTGCGCACGAGCATGCCGCGGGGCTTGTCTGCTTTCTTTTCTACGCGGTCTGCGACATCAAGCACCATTTTGCCCAAGTCTGTTAGGATGTACTTTTTGGTGTCAGTGTCGGCTTCTAGTAAATCCGCTTTAAGCAGAAACTTAAGGTGGTAGGCGAAGCGGCCTGCGTCTCTGCTGGGGTTCATCTTGAGCGAGTTCATTAGCTCGGTGTAGGAGAGGGAGCCCTTGTCGAAAACCAGATTCAGAATTTGCAGCCTGAGAGGTGACGAAACCGCTTTAAGCACTTTGGCTCCGCGTGCGCGCCGCTGAAGTTTAACCACTACCGTTTCCCCTCTCAAATTGCAGTACCTAATAAGCAGGCAACAGTTTAAAGGTTAACTATTCCCGTGCCGCAGCCCGTCAGAAACGTTCCTAGCAGCCCAGGTTGAGAAGTTAATGGCGCCGAAAAGGGAATAAACCGATTTCTTTGTTTGGTGATGTGGGTTATCTTCAGTAAATTTTAAATGTCCAAACTTATGTAACTGTGTTGTGCATTAGTGATTCAATTAGGAGGGGAAATATTGGTTAGTGAAGGGCGAGGGCGCTTGTTCAGGAGAAAAGACGGCAAATACCTAATCTACCTACCCAAAGACTTGGCAGAAGACAGCATGTTCCCGTTCAAGGGAGCAGAGTCCATATTCGTAAAGGTAAGCTTCGAGATAGGCGGTAAAACGCTCCTGATCGAAAAATGGGTTGGACCCAAATCTGGACAGGAAGAAACCTAAAAACCGCATATCAAACGTAACCGATTATACCGGGCTTTGGCTATTTCTTTAGCCAATCCTCTGTATTGCAATTATTGTTAAGAAAAGAGCCGATGAGTGTTAATATTAGCGCTGTTCTTTTCATCACAGCACCAAATAGCAATGCGTCTAACTAACCTTTATTTTTTTTTACGGTGTATTCACTAATGCGTATCTGATTTTCTTTTGTTGGCTAATCGACGCAAATCCTGAACTGGTGAATCTTCGAAACGATGTTCAATTTTTTCCTTATATTTTCTCTCTGATTCGCGTGCCTTGTTTTCTTTGGGGCTGAGTTCAACGGTGTTTTCAAGATTTCTTATTGTTCTTCCCAGCCTACGTTGACCTCTAGTAACCATCTTCTTCACCTGAAAGACCATACCCTGCATTCT
>Ga0307423_1000593_pt1 | contig 24264 bp, 21 predicted proteins | sample SalMarWE160310MG_FD_202154 | JGI IMG/M metagenome (GOLD analysis project Ga0307423, IMG submission 202154) | Salt marsh sediment microbial communities from the Plum Island Ecosystem LTER, Massachusetts, United States - WE1603-10 | ecosystem: Environmental > Aquatic > Marine > Intertidal zone >...
AAGAAGTTCTAGGTTTTGTTGACGACGATTGTTGAGTTGATTCGCTGGAGGATTGTCCAAATTTAAATCCACATTCGGAGCAGACAAGCATTGATGCTCCTTCAATCACGACATTTCTGCCGCGACCCTTCATGTTTCTACCGCATAATTCACAACTAGGCAAAGCAATTTCCCTCGTTCTATGGATAGATTCTGAGTGGGTACAGATAAAGATTACCGAGTGTGAAAATTTACAATTGGACGAAACGACCACCAAAGCAAGCCTTAAATCGTTATCAGAGAACCATGTCGTGAGGTGCCAATTGTTGCCAGGGACTACTGACACAAAGAATGAAGGTAGCATTGATGAATCAGCCTATTCACAAAATACTAGGCACTTGGAACGACGCCTTCGTGCACTGGAAACTGAGAAACAGATACTTCAAGCAGAACGTAGTCGCCTTGAAAAAGAAACTCAAACTCTTAGAACAGAATTAGAAAAACTTCGTCAGTCCCCGCTCATAACTGCATCTATTATTGAGATGTTAGAAGATGGTAGAGCTATAGTGAAAAGCTCCACCGGACCAAATTTCGTTGTTCATGTGGCATCATCAATACAGAGGGAAAAACTGCTGCCAGGTGCACTTGTAGCTCTGAACCAAAGGTCATTTGCAATTACTCAGGAACTCCCACCTTCGCGAGATCCAATAATCAGAGCAATGGAAATTGAAGAAGCACCCGAAGTTTCCTATACGGATATCGGCGGTCTCAGACAGCAACTACTGGAAATTAGAGAAACAGTAGAATTACCCTTATTGGAACCAGAGTTGTTCGAGCAGGTTGGGATTGAGCCTCCGAAAGGAGTACTATTAACTGGACTTCCAGGTACTGGTAAAACACTGTGTGCACGAGCAGTAGCGCATGAAACAAATGCCACCTTCATTCGAGTGATTGGGTCTGAATTGGTACAGAAATTCATTGGTGAAGGGGCAAGACTTGTTAGAGAAATATTCATGCTTGCAAAGGAAAAAGCACCAGCAATCATTTTTGTTGACGAGCTCGATGCAGTAGGGTCTCATAGACTTGACATTGCAACATCAGGTGATAGAGAAGTACAAAGAACGCTCATGCAGCTTCTGAGTGAGTTAGATGGATTCGAAACTCGGGGTCAGGTAGCAGTCTTAGGTGCGACAAACCGTCCCGATATCTTAGATCCTGCCCTTCTGAGACCTGGTCGATTTGATAGAATCATTGACTTTCCATTACCAGATGAAGATAGTAGAAAAGAGATTTTCAAGATTCATACTCGTGGAATGAATATTGATGGCAATATTGACTTCGGTCGTCTTCTTACTGAAACTAAGGATAGAACAGGAGCAGACATCAAAAGTATCTGTACTGAAGCAGGTATGTTTGCAATTAGGGAAAAGCGAGTTTGTGTTACTGAAGAAGATTTCAGAAAAGCAATAACAAAAGTACAGGAAAGGGGAAGTGGTCGTAGTGATGCCCCAGAAGGAATGTATTGCTAATTCCTATTTCATCAATCATTGTGATACATTATGAGGTATCGTGATTTCCTCAAAACGCAATTGAAGAATAAGTTACCTGAAGGAATACAGCTTCCATCAGGTTTTCATGTTGTAGGACATGTTGCCCTAGTACATCTAAATTCTTCACTTTTTGAATATGCATCTATCATTGGTGAAGCAACTATATTATTCGACAATCGAATCAGGTCAGTTGCGATAAGAACTGGACCTACCAGTGGAGAGAAACGTCGTCCTTTCTATGAGATTGTTGCTGGTGATTGTAATACAGTTACTACACATATAGAAAATGGAGTTCAATTTATACTAGATCCTCTTAGAATAACATTCTCTGGTGGAAATAAGAGAGAACGAATAAACATAGCAAATCAAGTCAAACCTGGTGAGAAAGTTGTGGATATGTTCTCATGCGTTGGACAATTTGCTCTACAAATTGCAAAATCAGCAGGCGCTTTAGTCACTGCAATTGAAATCAATCCTGAAGCATATCAGTTTCTTCTTCAGAATATTCAACTTAACAATCTTGAAAGTAGAGTCACTGCAATATTAGGAGATTGCCGTGAGGTACATCCTGTGAATTACGCGAATCGTATCATTATGGGATATTTACATAATACTGATTTGTATCTCCCTCATGCATTAGAATCTTTAAGCCAAGAAGGAGGTGTTATCCATTTGCATAAGTCTATTCAAAAGGATATCCTGAAAGATACACTATCGGAGATAAGAGGGGTTTGTGCTAGTAATGGATTCAAATCTCAGATACAAGTACGCAAGATTAAGAATTATTCTCCAACTGTTGAACATGTTGTATTTGACATTGATGTGGTTCCTGATTAATTCCTCAAAGCGTAATCGTTTTATCCAAAGATGATTGGACAGTCGCAGTAATGATGGATAATCATCAGGCAAGATAAACAATAGAGTGTGAACTTATGGGATTTAGAGGTATGTCACCAAAACAAATGGCTCGAATGATGAAGAAGATGGGAATTGAGCAGAAAGACCTTGAGGGTGTTAAAGAAGTAATCATACGTTTTGCCGACAAGGAGTGGGTGATCTCAAATCCTCAAGTTACAGCTATCAAACAAGCAGGATCAGAAACATACCAAGTAGGAGGCTCAAAGATAGAACGCGCTTTATCTGGAACAGCAACAGCATCATCTCCAGATGCTGAGATTATTGAGGAGAAACTAGTTCCTGAGATTGAAATTCCAATGGAAGATGCCGCACTTGTCGCAGGTCAGACCGGTGTTGATATTGAAACTGCAAAACAAGCCTTGAAAGAAACTGAAGGAGATTTAGCAGCAGCTATTTTAAAATTAAGGAGATAGTATTTGTTATTGTATTACTAATAATACAATCCATTAATCTTCTTCGGCAGTAATCCAGTCACGTACCATTTTCAATCGAACAAAATCTTCTCGGTCACGCTCTTCGAGTGCAAGCTTAACAAAACGTACAGTTGCATCAAGTCTTGGTATGACAACTGTTTCAAGAGCTGAAACACGTCTTTTTGTTCTTTCGATTTCTAATGCTAATCTTTTCACAGTTGATTCGATTTCAGCAAGTTGGACTATGGCTTTTAGAGCCTCTTTGAATTTCTCACCCATCACATCAAATTTTGTACTGGAATCTGAAAGCGAGTATGGAAGTTCTGAACTACGTTGTTCAACAGATAAGACCGGAACTCTAACACCCATCATTGATCTCGTTGAAATCTTTAAATCTGCTTCAAACTTACTGGCATATGCAAATTCAATCACTCTAGCAGGACCCATAATCATTTTTGCTTGAGTCAATGCAGAAAATGCTTCAGCAAGAGATTCGTCAACTTTTTCACGAGAGTCTTTAATTTCAGCAATAATATTGAAGAATTCCATTATTAATGAGTCTCTCTTCTCTCGAAGAAGATCATGTCCTCTCTCTGCGAGCCTCATTCTATTCTTGAGTGCAAGAAGCTCCATTCGAGTGGTCTTTGTACCTGGGAGAATCTTACTCATGGCTAATCACTTCAGTAGACTTGTTATGAGAAGTGTTTTTGTCTTAGTAGAATGTGAAAGCTAAGGCACTAATAACTATGCCAATGGTGCAAATAATGAGCCAATCTCTCATATATTTTTGTACTAATTTTGGTCTTTCATCAATTTGACCAGTGATTATGAATGTAGTAAATGAGATGAAGAGAAAAGCAAAAGGTAGAGCTACCGTTGCATTTGTCAGCCTTACATCAGTAATTATGATGATTGCAACTAAGCCAACGAAGATTAGGAATGACAAGATCATCAATGAGTTCATGATATGCTTAATTCGTATAACATCCATATCAGATAGCTCCTAAGAGGACTCATGACCATATTGCTGGTCAATCTACAAGCCATTTCATTCTGTTCAAAAAGGTTTTGTATTCTCAGCAATCGCACTAGTAAAATTGGTAAGTTTCACCACACTTTTTATATTGAAATAGTCCTCTTGAAAACTGTATTACAATAAGTACTTGTGATACAATAATATTTAGAAATTAGAGGTCCACAAAATGACAATTGCTATCCATGAGAGTGCGTTAATTCGTCACTTTAACACTCGCAAGGAAGTCCTCCGTGCATGGGAGGAAAGGATAGGAGCCAGATTTTCACCGTTTCGTGGTTTCAAAATGCCAGATAGTCGGTTGTACATAGAAGATAGTGACTTCTTAGACTCCATTGTTGATTTGATTATCACAAATGAGAGACATGTCTTCATTCGTGGTCCTGTTGGTTCAGGAAAAAGTACTTTGATGCTTTTAGCCCTGAGAGATTTACCAACTCTGGCTGATAGAAAAGGGAATAAATTCGTCACTGGTTATGTAGGGATGACAGGTCTCTATGAAAAACAAATGGCTGCAGCTATTGCTGATTCTTTGAGAGTGAAATATAAGAGATCTTGGGAGTCCAGTCAAATTATCGATGCGGTAGGAAAAGAAAGTCTTCGGAGATATATCGAAGAAAAAAGCCGCACAGCACTCTTCATTGAAGATGTTGCAGATAATCAAGAAGCTGCATTCCACAAACTCCGGTTTCTTGCAGATTTGCCAACTGAAGAGATGGTTGATACTTATGGTAAGTCACAAGCTCTTGATGAACCAATTGTAACATTAGTGATGTCTGGAACGATGATTTATTGGAATGCGATGCTATCCTTCCTACCACAGATTGCTGATCGTACAGAACCATTGGATGTACCAGCACTCAGTAATGCAAAAGCAAAGGAATTCGTAGGACGAAGAATTGCTTATGCACAAGGACGAATTGATAGCTTTGACCCCAATACATACGATGTATATCCATTCAGTGATGAATCGATAAATGTAATCAATACAGCAGCAAGAGGAAATCCTAGAGATATCAGAATGCTGGCAAGAGGCTGTCAACAGGTAGCAGCCGAGAATTTTAGGAAAAACGGTGATCCCACCGTGAACAAGGAAATTGCATCGCTTGTTTCTCAAGCATATGCAACTATACTCAGGGAGGTTCAATAATATGAGTCTACTTGGAAAATACAGAAGAGAAGAATCTGACAAAGATGATGAAACCAGCGATGGTGAAACAAAAACAACTGTTGAAAGAAAACCACTCGAACCTACTCAAACCAGTGAACTGCTTTCAGCTATACCTAACAAAGAGCGGAAGAGTCCAATTGTTTCATTTTCAATTCCTACAGACCTTCGAACTTGTCTTCAAGCTATCAGGAAAACCAAATCAATCAATCTAAGTATGTGGGTTGAGCATCAGCTTCGCGAAGCAGTTGCCAAGGAATTCCCAAGAATTGCTGAAGAGTATCTAGAGTGATAGAATATCATGTAATATTTGTATTACATTGCTAGAGAAAACCACTAGGAATTCTGATGGGCCTCTGCATACTCAGCCATTCGCATCATACAAAGTGCTGCAAGGGAAGGATCATCAAAACAAGGAATCCTATTCATCTCTAAGAGATCTTTTCCAGGTTTTCCAACATCACCAGCCAGCCAAACTCCCACGACTGGTTTGTCTATAGCTGCTATACGTACTCCTTCCAAAGTACCTGCGGCATGTTCTGTTTGAGTCATACCTGCAAATGTTGGAACAGCACATATTACCAGCAACATGTCGACATTGGGATCTTTCAAGAGAAGTTCTGTGGCTATTCGATATTCTCTTCGTCCACCACTGGCTACTACATCTATCGGATTCCTTACAGAAGCCATTGGAGGGAGAACCTGACTAAGTTCATTAGTTGTATCTTGTTCAAAGGTTGTGATTTTCAATCCCAAATCCGATGCTGCATCTGTAGCCAACACACCTGCTCCACCTGTATTACTAATAATACCAATTCTGCGACCTCTTGGAAGTGATTGATAATCAAACAATTTACAAACTTCAAAAAGAGTGTCAAGGGTTGGAGCAGTTACACAACCTGCTTGCCGTATCATTCCATCAAACACTTTTACAGATCCAGCAAGCGATCCAGTATGTGATTGAGTTGCACGTCCACCTGCTTCACTTCGTCCACCTTTCAATACAACAACAGGTTTCTTACTGGCAGCTCTCTTTAATGATTCGAACAGCTCTCGTCCCTGGCTTACACCTTCGATGTACGCAGCAATTACAGTTGACTTAGAGTCTTGTCTGAAATAATCCAGCATCTCGACGATGCCAACATCAGCAGAATTACCGACACTAGCAAATTTGCTCATTCCTATTCTCTTAGTTCTTGTTGTGTAGATTGTCATTCCACCAAGAGCTCCACTCTGTGAAACAAAGGCAATATTACCTCGTTCAGGCATCATTGTGAAAGTTCCATTGAATAATCTACTATTTAAAACACCTACACAATTTGGACCAATTATTCGGACACCAGATTCTTTAGCTGCCTTAGCCAAACCATTTTCAAGCTCTACCCCTTCTTCTCCGATTTCACTGAAACCACCTGAAATTATTACAGCATTTCTTGCACCTGCTTTCTTTATCTCAGGCATTAGAGATGCACAATATTTAGCTCCCACTGCAACAATCACTAAATCAACTGGTTTGGGCATTGAAGCAAGGTTAGGATACGCTTTGACTCCAAGTACATGATCTCTACTATGAGTGATTGGAAATACATCGATTTCAGATGCTAGTAGATTCATCAATATCGAATTACCTAGTTTCCTATAATCAGCAGACGCTCCGACTAGAGCTATGCGTTTTGGATTAAAGAATGGATCCATATCTTTGAACAATTCAGCATCCGAATCTGTCATAACCTCACGCCAGATGTGAGTTCGATTTATGTCTGTCGTCGTAAGATGTTATTATTTGTATTACAAGTAATAATCATCTATTTCCTTCCAAATTTCCTTGTACAATCTTTTTAGACGCCCGATGTTTGTACACAAAGATGATTCAGTAGCATTTTTAACAATGTACTTAGCTTCAAAACATCTCTTGCTAATATTCTTTATAGCGCGGATTGTGGTATTGACCACCTCTATATTCCTAGTAGTGCAAAGAAGATCTACGAGAGCTGATACAGAAGCTTCATTGTAAAAATTACCGAGAGCAGTAATAGCAACTGTTGATATTCGCATGTCTTTAGATTGGGCAAGCTCCTCAAGGTAGGTAATAGACTCAGGAGTCCTGACCCTAACATGCGCATTTACACATGATATAATTTTCCGAAAATCAGTACTTGATTGTGAGTTCCGATAACAATCCAATAAATTTTGAAGCATGTATTTGAGTGTATGATAGGAGTGTTTGCTGGAGAGTGCATTCAGATTTTCAATATCATGATTGATAATAGAGGTGAGTAGTTTTCTATAGAGCGGATTTGATGGTTGAATCAAAGATTTTTCCGTAACATGTACCTGTGTAGATTCAGTTGTTGGTAGTTCTTCCTGTATTACAGATATTACGACATCGAACGTTTCAGAGTCTATCTCAGTTCCTTTGATTCCAAGTTGTGATAGAACCTGTCTACCCTTTTCACAGTACCAGAGAGGCAGGATGTTGATTAAATCACTATGTTTGTCAAGGGATAGATTGACAACCTCATTATGTTGAGCTTGTTCAAGCAATTCTACCATATTTACTGAGATAGAACTATCCATGTTAGTGAGATTGAAGAATAGAGTATCCCCGGATTCAATCTGCTTGATAGCCATTGATTCGCATTCGATATGGAACGATTGCGAAGCGCCAATCAAAGAATCTTCATTCTCCAATCTGAGGAAGATTTCTTCTATCGTGATAGGGATTGGTTCGAACCCATTACAATCCAGTAAGGTGAAAATTGTTTCTCGATATTTCAAATCTTCAATTAATGTCTTATGGGGACCAGCTCCAATGGGAAGAGAGTAAGGAAGTTTTCTTGCTTGAAACAGGTGTGTTAGCGCAACTGACCATCCTCGATCTTGTTCTATTTGAGAGAGTAAATCATCCAAATCCCGGTTTCTTCTCTCTCCGATTGCATCTGCTATCATTTGGGTGAGTTGCAGTTCTTCAGATTGTTTGACACGTTCTTTGACTGCTCGGAGTATAGATTTGCGATCTTTGTCTTCTGTCAAATGAGAACCTCTTATGAATTAGTGGATGCATAGATTATCTATTTTCTCTAACTGAAAATGAAACAATTAATCTATGTTAGCATTATTAGTGTATTTCTTGTATTACAACTATTAGGATTGTGATTTTCACGCCAATAATCGCTAGAAAAAGTATCCAAAATCCCGTTCTATGATTAGAACTATGTACAATTGTTACACTTACAAATATGAGTGTGTCGTAACACTTGAAGATAGGCTGATGTCATCGGGTCGCTTTCGAACTAACAATTCAAGCACCTTCATTGTCATCTCTATCTCCTCAAAACCTCCAAGATGGCTTATGGCCGCTTGAAGCATTGGTTGTGAAGTATGATTCCGTGTTTCGGTCCTGCTTCTTTGTGCGACACGCTCGAGCCATTTCTTTTTTCGATTCTCAAAATAATTGAGTGAGTATCTATTTTTCGTTTGGCTGTTTCTTTGAGAGTTCAGATTTCAATGCCAGTGCAGATGAAAGATCTTCTAGAAATGATACGATTGTTTTTTCTGTTACTGCTATACTCTCAAGATCCTCTTGAGTCAGTTCTGTCTTTCCCGCCAAGATATCTCGGATTCTTCTATAATCTCCAATTCGTGTGGCTACTACTTCAAAGGGTCTAAATACTGTAGAATCAAACAATCCCAGATAGGCGAGAAGCAACATTGTGTATAGGCATCGTGTGACATTTCTTCTTGCTTGAGTTAGGGTTCTATTGAAAGCGCCTCTAGATACTCCATGAGACCTGCTTCCAGTTCTGGATCGGTAGGATGCTTTATCTTCGTACGTGATATGAGTGCCAAGATTATCCTCAACCACAAGATCAATCAGAAGTGTTTCAAGTTGGGCTGAACTCAGAGTGGAACCCTCTTGTAACATCTTTAGTATTGGTTCTTTCAATACTTGCTTGGTTCCAGATGTGAGGGTCCTGATAGTTTTTTTATTGGTCGGATTGTTTGGTTTTTCACTCATCGTATGGTCTCCATTGAATTATCATCACAATTTCTAGAATGCGTGTTCAAAACAGCCGTTAGATGCATTACAATGGATTTGTTTCTTACTTCACTCTGTCAATCTGTGCGGATACAACTTTGTATACAGAATCTTTATGGTAATAAGTGTTCAAGTGTGATAACTGTATTACAAATGAGAATATTAGGTTATTATCGATTTGACAAAGTCCATTCTGATTCAGGAGTCATTACAACAAACCCCAGGATAAGATTTCCACGAACCTCATCGAATTTGTACACGCCAAAGAGATGCTTTCCAGAGATATCGATCCATTCTATTCTTCCTCGTAAGAGGTAATGATTGAACAGAATTCTACAGTGTTTTCGAATAGATGCGAAAATGTTCTTGTACCGCCTCCTTTGTGAAGGTCGAATACCCCACCTAGAAAGAATGAACCGATTGGCAAGATTGTTGCTAGATATTAAAACAGATTTTCTTCCCCTACCTTCAGTTGTCGATGAACTAAGGAGTGTATCCTTAAGACAATCAGGAATCGATGCCAAGATTGATGCAGTTGCCTCTGGTTCCCGGACTATTGATTTGGTTTGTGTAGTATTCGTCAAGCCTGTTCAAAGATTTACTCTCTCTTGACCTTAAGAGGACCTATACAATAATTGCAAATGTAATATTAGTAATACAGCAATTTTTTTCCTATATTTCCGATACTTTTTGCCACTACACTGGATTAATATTCACATCAATCCACCGCTCTGAGAAGGAGCCAAGACTGTGAAGCAAAGAGCGGTAGTCCATGTCACAGGGATTGTCCAAGGGGTAGGATTCAGACCATTTGTCTACCGCGTTGCCAAGTTTTTATCTTTAACGGGATATGTACTCAATCTTGGAGATGCAGGTGTTGAGATAGTAGTAGAGGGTACTGAGAAACAGATTCATGAATTGATTGACAATATCAAGAACAACTTACCCTCTATCTCACGAATAGACACACTTGATATTGATTGGTCACCTGCAAAAAATACCTTTTCTGATTTTCTTATACATAAATCATCTCTCATACGTAATGATGACGCGATTCCAGTGTTACCTCCGGACATTGCAATATGCAATGATTGTGTAGCAGACTTGTTCAATCACACATCGCGATGGTATCAATACGGATTTACATCATGTGCAGCATGTGGACCTAGATACTCTACTATTACAGATCTCCCATATGATAGACCTAATACAACAATGGTCGATTTTCCTCTTTGTGATACTTGTAATACAGGTTATACAAATCCACTAGATAGACGTTATCATGCTCAAACAACTGCATGTGATGCGTGTGGACCTAGATATCGTCTTGTTGATCGAGATGCAAAAACCTTCACAGATGATGACCCAATAGAAACTATTGCAAAACTAATTGATGATGGTGCAATTGCTGCTCTTCAAGGAATTGGTGGGACTCACATTGCAACTAAGACAAGTGATGCAAAGCCAATAAAGATTCTTCGGGATAGAAAGAAGAGATTTCAGCGACCGTTTGCATTGATGGTAAGGGATCTTGATGTACTCAAGAAACTGGTAGATATCAATAAACTAGAAGAACGGATTCTCACATCCTGGCGAAGACCAATCGTACTGGCATCCAAGAGAGTAGATTCTGATGTATTACCAGTAATACAAGATTCTGTGCTTGATGTGATAGCTCCTGGCCTGGATAGTATTGGCGTCATGCTTCCTTACGCACCAATGCATCACCTTTTCTTCAAGTATTCCAAAGAACCAGCATTAGTATTGACAAGTGCCAATCCTACAGGGATGCCCATGTATATTGATCCAGAGGTTATCATGCAAGAGTTAGGCAGCATTGTGGATTACTTTTTGCTTCATGATAGAAGAATCCACCAGCGTGTAGATGACTCTGTTGTAAAATTAACAAATGATGAGAATCCTGTTTTCATAAGACGTGCAAGAGGATACGTACCAGAACCTCTTGTTTTCAATGGACCATGGAAATCACTCAAAGTATTAGGAGTAGGTCCGGAGGAAAAAGCAACGGGAGCCTTAGTAAAAGCGGGTCGTGTATATCTTACTCAATACATAGGTGATACTAATCAAGTTGAGAATATTGAGTTCCTTACACAAGCTATCGCTCACATGAAACATCTCTTGGATATTTCAAAACTAGATGGAGTCGCTTGTGATTTACATCCTGAGTTTTTAAGTACTGAGCTGGCTGAACGAATCACTTCAGAAAGTGATATTCAACTCTTTCGAGTGCAACATCATCATGCACATCTTTCTTCTTTGATTGTTGATGGTTTGATACCAATTGATAATCGTATTGTTTGTATTACAGCAGATGGGTATGGGTATGGAGAAGATGGGACAGCATGGGGCGGAGAGATTCTTGTAGGAGGTCTCGAGGATTATGAGCGTAAGGGTGGTCTGATAGCACAGAACTATACCGGAGGAGATCTATCTGCTGTCTATTCATCCAGAGCTTTCTTGGGAATAGTGGGCAATAGGTTGGAGCACAAAAGAATTCTCAAGATCTTAGGTTCAGCTGAAGTATCACCTAATCAGAAGATTACTTCAGATATGTTAGATATTCTTGTGAAGACAGGTAATGATAGAATAAATACTGTAAAGAGTACAAGTACTGGTAGAGTTCTTGATGCTATTGCTGTTGCATTAGGTATCTGCACTCAGAATTCGTACGATGGCGAATGTCCAATGAAGCTGGAAGCAATCGCGCGAAGATCTGATATTCAACTTGAAATGGAATTCGTCGAATCTAATTATGGACGGGTTCTTGATACAACACATCTGTTACTACAGATTGTTGAACTCAAAGAAAAAGGGAATAGTCGTGCAGAGTTAGCATATGCAGCACAACAATTAATTGGTCAGGGTTTAGCTGAAATTGCGTGTGAAGTAGCTCAGGATGAAGGGATACTTCATGTTGGATTTTCTGGAGGAGTAGCTGTCAACCATATAATCACAGGAGCTGTCGCCAGTCATATCCAGAAGAATAACCTTGTCCCCGTCCTTCATTCGCTTGTTCCTCCTGGTGACGGAGGAATATCTGTTGGACAGGTCGCAACTGCTGCGGCTAGATTGATTAAAGGATGATAGTAATACAAATAATACAAGTATTAAATGTGTTCTTTCACTTGTTCTAACCCAATTTCAGCTGCAATGGTATTGATTTTCTCATACTTCTTGGGGAAGGCTTCACTGATTGCTTTCATTGCTGAGTCTTTACTAATTGGGACAAGATTAGTTCCAATTATTCCTCCGAACATTACCATGTTCAGAGACCTCGGACTTCCAGCTTCTATTGCAATTTTATGAGCATCAATCTCAATGATTTTGTCAGTGAATTTCTGTATTGATGCTATGATATCCTTGTGGTCAGGATATTCTGCTTTTCCCATAGAAACAGCTACAGGATACTGAATGTGCGAACTCATCAGAACATATCCACCCTTCTTTACCAGATGGATTTCTCGTAATGTTTCAACAGGTTCAAACCCCACAAGAAGATCGGCTGCTCCTGCGTCAATGACAGGACCGCTTGCATCATCGCCGATTCTAACAGTACAGACTACATGCCCACCTCTCTGAGCCATGCCATGGATTTCTCCAACTCGTACATTCAATCCTTCAGCCAATGCAGCCTTAGCAAGAATTTCTGCAAGTGTGAGAACTCCCTGTCCACCTACTCCAGCAATAGCAATATTTATTGTATTACTAGTATTACTTACCATCTATTCCGCCTCCCTCTTTATCGCCCCTTGAGGGCACACCGCTACACACGTACCACAGAGATTACATTGAGTTTCATCAATCACAGCTTTCTCAGTTTCAGGATCCATATACATTGCTGGACAAGATAGTCGATTAAGACAACGTTTGCATGCAGTACATTCTTCCTGATCAACGTAATATTTTGGTGGTGTTTCACCTGCACGACGACGATCTGCTGCTGTTAGTAATGCACATGCTTCCTTGGATATCAAAACTGCGGGCTTATGATTCTCTCTTGCCCATTTTACCATCTCTCTTACTTCACCAACTAGACCTGCAATAGACTCGAATGGGTAGACGGTTTTTACATACTCAACTCCGAGACCTTTACAAACCTCTTCAATGTCAATTGGTGGAACCTGCTTTCTCATTCCGGTCATTCCTGTTCCAGGATGTGGTTGATGACCGGTCATTGCTGTTGTTCTATTATCCAAGACTACTAGACAGATTCTGTGTTGATTGTATACTGCATTAACTATACCTGGAAGACCAGATGCGAAAAAGGTACTATCACCAATTGATGCTACAATATCCTGATCTGTAACCTCGGAGAGACCGCAGGCTGTAGATATTGATGATCCCATATCAAAGAGAATATCTGCGGTTTCCAAAGGTGGTGCAATACTTAAAGTGTAGCATCCAATGTCTGTCGGATAGATTGCTTTCCCTCGTGTTGCTGTCCGAATAGCATAGTAAGATGCTCGGTGTGGACAACCTGCACATAACAGTGGAGGTCTCGGTGGCAAATCCAGTACAGATTGGACCCTTTCATCAATATCTTCCCAGTTAATAGGTGTATTACAATTATTAATCTTGCATAGAGCCTCTACTACAATTCTTGGGCTATATTCTCCGACACGAGAGAAGAAACCTTGTTCTTTGCCAAGAATACCTACTGTAACTTTTTCCAGATGTGCTAGGCGCCGAGCGTGTGTCTCAAGAAATGGTTCAAGTTCTTCAACTATAACTACCTGCTTGTGACGCTTCAAGAATTCAGTCACTTTCTTCTCTGGGAGTGGATGTGTGATTCCTAATTTCAAGATCTCTGCAGAGAGGTTCATCTCCAGCAAAGCTTCCTTCACATAATTGTATGATACTCCACTAGTAATAATTCCAAGCTCTCCTTCACCCTCAATGAAGTTCAATGGACTATTTTCTGAAACTTCACGTGCTTTCTCAATCTGCGCAAGTAACCATGGATGTCGGACTCTTGCAACTGCTGGAATTGGTACAAATCTGAATGGGTCTTTTTCAAACTCAATTTTGTCCGGGCGTGAACGTATTGGTCCAAATTCGATTGGTGCTCTAGTATGATTGACTCGAGTGGTAGTTCGAAAGAGAACAGGTAGTTCAAATTGTTCTGAAAAGTTGTAAGCTTCAAGCAGCATTGATTTAGCTTCTATTGGATCACTTGGCTCCATCAAGGGCATGTTTCCCATTAGTGCATAGTATCTACTATCATTTTCATTCTGTGAGCTCCACATACTTGGATCATCAGCTACAACAATTACCATACCAGCTCGCACTCCAACATATGCAAGTGAGAAGAATGGGTCTGCTGCCACATTAAGACCTGGTCCTTTACAGACCATCATTGATCTAACTCCGGCAACAGCTGCAGCTCCAGCCACTTCAAGTGCAACTTTTTCGTTCGTACTGAATTCAAAATAAAAATTAGGTATATTTGGTGCCATAAATGTAAGATTGTTCCCAATCTCACTACTGGGCGTACCAGGATAAAGAGCAACCAATCTAACTCCAGCCTCTAATACCCCACGTGCAATAGCTTCGTTTGCAAGTAAGAGTATCTTCTTTCCTGGAGAGTCTTCAAGTAGTTCTTGAGGTTTAGCCAATCACAGATCCTCCATGCTCGTGCGTATGTCGACGTGCATCAGTGAGTTATGTATCAGTCTTGTGGTAATGGAAATTACTTAGAACACGTGTTCTATTATCTTCTAAACTGGTATTAGTTGTATTACAGTTCGAACACGTGTTCTAAGTTCCATAAGACCCCTTGACTTCCAGTAGAAAACATCAACAGTATGTCTATAAAATTCGATAACGGTAAGTATAAATAGCTGTTTTCACAGCTTACATTTATCTCCATTTTTATTATACAATATTGATCGCTCAAACTCACACCATTTTTATTTTTTGCAGTGGAAACGAAGGGGTGTTATCCAGATAATCTTAGCAACTTATCCTCATTCCTGCTAGGACAATAGTAACTAGAACACGTGTTCTAAGTATTGAAGCAATATTCTTTTCTAGATTTCTTGAACAATCTCATACACTCTAAGACTGAGAATATCCTGGTACATTGAGAATAGACTATCAAACAAAACTTGTGACTCCCCTGGTACTAGAATAGCTGAATCTGCGACAGCTTCAGATCCTATACATTCATCCAAGAGACCTGGTTTTCTCTTCTCCTTTATCCCGGATTTTGTTTTCCAAGCATACGTATATCCATAGAGCTCCTTAGTAAAAGCCACCCGTCTAGCATTACTTCGCCTAGCTTCTTTGCAATCATAGAGGTAGAGATACGAAGCCATAGTTCACACACACGATTCAAAGAACACATGTTCTGATTATTCAAGTTGTGTAATACAATCAATAACTTCGTAGCCTACACGGAAAAGTTAAAGCGGGAGTGTCTTGGCCTCGCTCTCAGCACACGTAATTCCTGACCTAGGAAGTGGAGGAAACATAGTTGAATAGGATTGGTTTACGGAAGGAAGAAAAAGCGTTTGAAACAAGGGTTGCACTCATACCTGATCAAGTGAAATCTCTTGTCGATAAACATGGTATTGAATTTGTTATCGAGCCTAGTTCCCAACGCGCATTCGAAGAAAATGAATTTGAACAAGCTGGCGCAACAGAAATGCCACTGAAAGGGAGTGGCATACCAGTAGTTCTCGGTATAAAGGAGATGCCAATTGATTTCTTTGAAAAAGATGTAGCCTATATCTTCTTCAGCCACACAATCAAGGGCCAGAAATACAACATGCCCATGCTCCAGCGCATTATGAATACTGGATCTACATTGATTGACTACGAACGAATAGTGGATGACAAAGGAAGGCGTTTGATTTTCTTTGGCAACTGGGCTGGAATGGCTGGTATATCAGATACATTCCATGTTCTTGGAGAACGTCTGGAAATTGAAGGTATTAAGCCAAATCCTTTTGTTGGTATGCGAACGACCTTGGAGCTCAAGGGTCTTGAAGCTGTGAAAGAAGAATTCAAGCTACTTGGAAAACGAATTCACGAACAGGGACTTCCTGAAGAGCTTACCCCTTTTGTCGTTGGATTTGCAGGATATGGTAACGTATCCCGAGGAGCACAATCACTCTTTGACCTACTCCCTCATGAAACAGTCCAACCAGAAGATCTCCAAAATCTGGAACCCAAGAGCAACTTACTATACAAATGTGTTTTCAAAGAAGAAGATATGGTAGAACCCAGAGATTCAACAAAGAATTTCGAATTACAGGACTACTACAAATCAGGAAAGGCAGATTACAGGGGTGTGTTTCATAATTATGTTCAATATCTTACAGTCATTATGAACTGTATCTATTGGACGAATAAGTATCCTCGATTGATTACAAAAGATTTCATTCGCGAACACTGGAAAGAAGAATCCAGGAAATTACATGTAATAGGAGACATATCTTGTGATATAGGTGGTGCCATCGAGTTCACACTTGATTGTACAACACCTGTTGAACCTGCATTTGTCTATCTAATCAACGAAGATCGAGCTGAATTTGGTGTAAAAGGAAACGGCCCAGTAATCATGGCCGTTGATAACCTACCCTGCGAGCTTCCACGTGAATCATCAACATCATTCGGTGAAACCTTACTCGAATTCATACCAGCACTTGCAAAGGCAGATTTCAAGGCATCTTTTGAAGAATTAGATTTACCAAGAGAAATCAAAGATGCAATCATCGTATATAGAGGCGAATTAACAAAGAATTTCGAATATCTGAATCAATATCTAAAATAGGGAGACAAAAACAATGAAGAAAGTGTTATGTTTGGGCGCCGGGCTTGTAGCCCGTCCGTTTATTCACTATCTTAGTGAACACGGCATCCATGTTGTGGTTGCCAGTAGGACTAAAAGTAAGACTGAAAAATTGATAGAAGGTTGTGAGAATGCTGAAGCTGTTGCTTTCAATATAACCACAGATGACAGTCTTCTTGAAGATTTGGTAGCTAAAGTTGATCTTGTTTGTTCGCTGCTTCCTTACATATATCATGTAAAGGCTGCAAAGGTTGCAATCAGACACAAGAAGATGTTCTGCACCACCTCATACATTTCAGATGAGATGAAAGCATTAGAGGATGATGCAAAGAAAGCAGGGGTCTTACTATTGAATGAGTGCGGTGTCGATCCTGGTATCGATCACATGAGTGCTATGCAAATAATCGACCATGTGCACAACAACAATGGTAAAATTGTTAGTTTCACATCTTTCACAGGAGGTCTTCCTGCTCCAGAGGCAAACAACAATCCCTATGGATACAAGCTCTCTTGGAGCCCTCGAGGAGTATTGCTTGCCGGACGAAATGATGCACACTTTCTACGTAATGGAAAAGAGGTCACGATTCATGGAGCTGATCTCTTTCAGAACTGTGAACCTATGGAAGTTCCAGGTATGGGTACATTCGAAGGCTATCCAAATCGAGATAGCATGTCTTACATCGACATATACAACATTCAAGAAACCAAAACTATGCTCAGGGGAACTTTCAGAAACCCAGGATGGTGTGAAACTCTCGACAAAATTGCAGATTTAGGTCTACTAGATATTGAGGAACGGTCTCTGGGTGGTATTACCTATGCTGATTTGATGAAGGATTTAACATCAGCTGGAGATGGTGATCTCAAAGAAGCAGTTGCAAAGTTCTGCAAAATCAATCAGAACAGTATGATCATTTCACGTTTTGAGTGGCTTGGACTATTTGATGAAAGAGAGATAGATCCTAAAGTAAACACAAGACTTGATGCACTATGTACCCTCTTTGAGGAAAAAATGAACTACGCACCAGGAGAACGTGATATGCTCGTTATGCACCACGAGTTCATTGCTGAATATCCTGACAAGAAACAGAAGATAACATCTACAATGATTGATTATGGAATACCCAACGGAGATAGTTCCATGTCAAGAACAGTCGCGCTTCCTGTTGCCATTGCAAGTAGAATGATACTCGAAGGTCGAATCAATCTAACAGGTGTATATCGTCCCATTATTCCTGAAATCTACGAACCGATTCTAGAAGAATTAGCTACACTAGGCATCTCTCTTGAAGAGCACGCCTTTGATTTGTAATACTAATAATACAAACAAAATCATTGCAGAAGGGTATCATGCTATTCCCGAACTCGCATTTGGATAGCTGCCAAGAGCTCTTCTGCTCTTTCTGTTTCTCTTAAAACTTCTTTTACCTCAGTCTTAAGACGATAAGTATACCCAGATCTATTTCCGTAACGTTCAAGGTGTCCTTTACCATTATCCCACATTCTTGCAAGATATGTCGAAGCTGTACTCTTAGGAAGATTTTCACTGAATGAATCTTCATAGATTTCTGCAACGTCGAGAGAAGAAAACTTTCCATGTTTGAAGGATGCATAGATGATTACCTGCATCTTTTCATAATTACTCATAGACTCTAACCTAGTTTCATCGAAACTCGTTTCTGGAGTTTCACTAACAACTTCAGCAAAGATGCAGCCAGTACTGGTTTCAAGGAATACCTTGAATTTGGCAAACATTTCTTCGATACTACCACCCTTGACTTGAAAACTAGATTCTTCACCCATTGTTTCATCTGATACTAGAATCTTGAAATCAAAAGGTGCCTCGGTCAGTGATAGAATCTTTCTAAACCTATTAAGTGCCTCAATTGGACTAACATACTTACATTGAAAGATCTCACGAAGTCCTGGAGCTGAACTGTATGTGAATTCGTAAACATAGTTTGTTCTTTCTCCATCAGTCACATCTTTCACCTTCGAGGGTTCTATCTACTATTATATTCACAACAAAATAGTATTGACAACCAAATAAGTGTGAGTATGTGAATTGAATATACGTAGATAAGAGCTACATAGGACGTTTTCACTCATATAGAGCTCGTCCACCCCGTATCTCATGTGCTCACGTCCTGTATACATCTAATACAAGTAAAAAGGCATTATGAGCCCTTTATTTTTAAAAATAAGATATTTATCCATTCTGTTCACTGTTCACTATTCTATATACTGTGTGAATGAATCAGTGCACGTTTCATATGTCCCCTTACTTAGTTCCACTGGAAACGAAGGGGTGTGTCTATTCACAAGGATAAGAAGACCTATGAGAGTCAAATCACTTTCAATAAGCACGCAAAACTCTGTTTTGTGGAAGGTGTTCACAATTATGGCGCCATTCACACGAAAAATTTGTGAACCAGTGTTTATGAATAACCTACATCTTACAACATTGGTGAGTGAACATCAACTGTAAGAAATTTCTGTGTTCCACCCTTCTCCTGCCAGTGTCACCACCTCTTCGTAATTCCAAGGAATTACAAAAATTAGCAAGAGCTTTGTCGACATTCATCGGGATGGGATCCCTCCTGAAGACCTGGCTTCCTTCTCCTGTACAACTACTGATACATCACTATCAGCAACAGAGAGAGTTTCCACAGTTCTTACCACGGCGGGGTCATTATCACTCTTACTGGCTTCATCACTGAAACTAGCAAGATCCGATTGGACATAGTGAACAGCCGCGGACTCCCCAGAACCTGATGAAGTTCCTTTCTTGGAGAGTAAGGACTTCCCTTGAGAAGAAGGCTTCTTCTTTAGGGTTTTCGGACGCGCACGTCGGTCAGTCGTTCCTCGAACAACTGCCCTAGTCCACAGACCTAGTCCTCTCACAGAGTGCAGTGACTTTGTGAGCGTAAGTAAGCGTGCTGCGATATTGGCACTACCATTTAAATCAGCATTGATACTGTAACCACAGACTGGACAGTGGAAATAGTTCTGCTTGGGTCTTATTCCCTTGCTTCCACACTTCCAGCATATGATGGAGGTCCATCCTTCAGGAACTGCCCTGAAACGAGTTTTTTTTCCCTTGACCTTCCAACCTTGCTGAGCAAGTCCATGTCTCAGACTGTCAGTGATTCGAGCAAAGGCCCATGAGTGTATCATCCCTCTGAACCTTCGCCCCTGGTAGTTTCCTTTCCTTGCATGCATTCGTATATTTTTCAGGCGACCAATGGCTACATAGAGTGTGTATTTCTTGGATAGTTCGGAGATATAATCAAGAAGCTGACGCACAAGGACTCTGTCGTACTCCATAGGGACACATTGTAGTAATTCGAACATTGGACACTTTGACCTCATTCTCTCATTATCAAATCAGAGCACTGAAAAGATATCAGGAGAACTAGACATCATCTGAGTGAAAATTTTACAACACTCTAGACAATATACTGTGAATTTATTGTGGCATCATATAATCTGAAGAATCCTCCCCCAAAACCAGTTGTTGATACCTTTCATCTGTACTCTTATCAATCACACTCTCAAGCCTACCTCTGACATTCACAAACTGATCAGTTGAAACGTGTTCTGTGAATCGTCCTCGATAACTAACTATCTGTATCAATTCTGATAACTCGGATGACTTTACTTGATATGAACAAGGAGTAAAAATCGAGTTTCGATCATCAGTAATTTTACACTGAACTTCCATAATTCTCAAGTTTTTAGATACTTTCTGCCCGAAACTCTCATTGACATCTTGGCGATATTTGACTAGTCTGATGAAAAATTGATGACCCCTGAACACACCTTGCAGAATCTTTTTTCTCTCTATCTCACGAAGGGAGTCCTGATACGTAACTAAATCACCCCATCTAAACTTGACATGTTCATTGAGGAGTTCTCCTTGATATCGTTCTACTCCAGGAATCTTATCATAAGACTCACTCAGTTTTCTATAGAATTTATCACATGTAGTTTTTCCAAAAACAACCAAGTCAATATCCGATGTTTCTCTCGCAACACCAACAAGCTGTGATCCTGTGACACCTATGTTTTGTCTGCTTATACCAGTATACTCGAGTAACAAATCTACTAGATTTGAAGTGGCGACGGCAAGTGCACTCGAATTCTCACGAATTTGAACCATATGTGATACAGGATTGAGAATTTGCATTACTTTCTCATGAGGAACAGCCTGCAAAATTCTTCCATGAGCTTCACTAAACCACAAATATTCAGAGTGATATTTTTTAAGATACTCCTCTCGTTCATGCAAATCATAGATTTTCCGAAAACCTGAGATTGCTTCTGATGAAACAATATCAGGTACGTATCGTACGTAAGCTATAATTCGGTCATTAGGATGAACGATTCCCTTTACCTCAAATATGAGATTATCTAAGGTTTTGACGAAGTAACCTTCTACAAGACTCTCTAACAATTTGTTTCATCTGACAAGAATGCGATATTGTATTAAAGCAGTTCTTTCAGCACAGCTACTATAATGACAGACAGATTAGATGTCAAGTCCGACTTTGAAATTTTCAAGATGAATAGTGATTTTGTATACTTTGATTCAGCAAGTACGACACTTGTACCTAAAGTCGCCGTTGAAGCTACAACAGATTTTCTTAACACGGTTGTTGCCTCTGCTCGTCGAGGAGCACATAGTCTTGCTATAAAGGGGGGTAGCATTGTTAAGGATGTTCGTGAAATCTTAGCGATATTCCTGAAAGGTGAATCTTCTTCGTTTTCTTTTCAGAAATCAATACCTTCTGCAATAGCATCTCTCGTTTATGGATACAATTGGAAACAAAGTAAGAAAGAGAAGATCATTATCTCTCAAAATGAAGAAAATTCAGTATATATTTCACTACTAAGAGCCGCTGAAGTTCTAAATCTTGATGTCGATATAATTCCTCTTAACGATGATGGAACTATATCATTAGAGTTTCTAGAACACACTGTAGATGAAAAAACTGGGATTGTTGCAATTGGACATACTATCCCTGGAATAGGAACAATAAATCCGATTTCCAAAGCCGCAGATATTGTTCATAAACATGATGCAATATTACTAACTGATGTAACAAGATCAGTAGGACTAACACAAGACTCTCCAGTCAACCTAGATTGTGATGTTCTTGTTTTTTCAGCAAATATAGGTCTCATGGGTCCACCGGGATTAGCCATCCAATGGATTTCCCCAGAATTAGGGCTGAGTCACACACCTGGAATACTGGGAGGAACTTCTGTATCTGTAGTACAAGGCAAAATTTATGAAACAGCTTTCCAACCCCATAAATTTGAGTCAGGTTACATAAACATCCCCGCAATAGCGGGACTTGGTAAATCAATCAAGTATCTCTCAGAACTCCACGAAAAGAATCTCATTTCTCATGTCACGAATCTATCAAGACATATGAAAAAGAGATTACTGGAGATACCTAGTCTTACATTATATGGAAATCCGGATGAAACAAACACTATTTTCGGATTCAATTTAGGAAACTCATCCAGTATTGGTTGTCACGATATTGCATTATTCCTAGATGAATCAAATATTGCAGTCAGAAGCGGGTATATCTGTGCACACCCAATAATCCAATCAATAACAGATGATGGACTCGTTCAGGTATCTATGCATGCATACAATACCATTGATGACGTTGATAGACTTGCTGACACTCTTGTAATCATCTCAGAGCAATTAATGTGATTCATTAGAATTTCTAAAGCAATACGAAGCTTGGCGGGAAGAATACAAAGTACTGAACAACGATTGCTAGAAGTACTCCACTGAAGACTAACCCTTTTCCTCTTTTCTGATTCACCTCAGTGAACCAAAGAATTGCACCTATTAGAACTACAATAAATGATGAAATATTACCTATAAAGATTAGAAAGTCCCAAATCTCAGCAAAATATCCTGCAATCAAGTTTGCAAAGTCTACAAGTGGGCTTAGAATCTGGAAGAACATTACCTTATCCTCATACAATAGTCAGGTACCTGTTGATAATATAAAGTCCTCAAAGAACGGTAACTGACTTTGCAAGATTGCGAGGCATGTCAGGATCATATCCTTTTCTTAATGCCATATAATAACTAAACAGCTGAAGAGGTACAATGAACACCATTGTTGAAAATTCTGGTTCAACATCTTCTGGTATCGTGAACACAAATTTTGAGAGACTCGCTAATTCTGCATCATCTTTGAGAATCACAGAAATAATAGAAGCTCCTCGTGCCTTCATCTCCATAAGATTTCCAATTATTCTACTTCGAGTTTCATCATTTGGAGCTATAAAGATTACAGGAAAGCCTTCTTCAACAAGAGCAATTGGACCATGTTTTGATTCACCTGCAGAGTAAGCCTCTGCATGATTGTAAGCGATTTCTTTTAACTTCAATGCTGCTTCTTCTGCAGTTGCAATTGACACACCTCTACCCAAGAAAAGAAGACTTGTCTTTTCATACAGTTCACCAGCAAGTCTTCTTGCTAACTCTTCATTTCTCGAGATTGTATCAGATACTATTTCCGGTATCCTTTCCAAACTCTTGCGTTTGATTTCTATGCTATTCGAATCAGTGAAACCTGTAAGTTCTCCAAGAGCTAACGCAATCAAAGCAAGAGATGTAAGCTGAACCATGAAAGTCTTTGTGGCTGCCACTCCAATTTCTGGCCCTGCCTGCGTCAAAATCGTATGATTTGCAATACGCGTAATTGAGCTACCTACCACATTCGTTATTGCAATTATTTTGGCTCCATGTTCCTTTGCGAATTTAACTGCAGCAATTGTATCTGTTGTTTCTCCTGACTGAGTGATTGCAATGATACAGTCCCTCTCCGTTAAAGCACCATATACCGTATCTGAAAAATCACTAGCAAGTTCAAATGTTGGAAGTATTCCACCAATCGATGCGAACATATGTCTTCCAGCTAAAGCTGAATGTCCGGAAGTGCCCATAGCCAGCATAAAGACCCTGTCAGATGAATGGATTATCTCTGCAGCCCGCTTAATTACATCTTCTCTGAGATGAAGTGTATTTCTAATAGCCTCCGGTTGTTCATGTATTTCTTTTAGCATAAAATGCGGGTAACCACTTTTCTGTGCTTGATCAGCAGTCCAGCTAATCTCAATACTATCTCGATTAATCTTGCTTCCATCTGCTAAATTCTCTATTTTCACTTCATCGCTAGTTAGACATGCAATCTCCCCATCAAGAAGAAGAATCATATCATTTGTCATGGGCAAGAACGCTGGAATATCAGAGGATACGTATGAAACATCTTTCTTTCTACCAATAACTAGTGGATTTCCATCACGAGTA
>Ga0307423_1000594_pt1 | contig 24247 bp, 13 predicted proteins | sample SalMarWE160310MG_FD_202154 | JGI IMG/M metagenome (GOLD analysis project Ga0307423, IMG submission 202154) | Salt marsh sediment microbial communities from the Plum Island Ecosystem LTER, Massachusetts, United States - WE1603-10 | ecosystem: Environmental > Aquatic > Marine > Intertidal zone >...
TGTGCGAGCGTCCGGATAGAGCTGGTAGCACGCCTCGTAGAACATGAGGCTCACCGACCGTTTGTAGACGGACTCCCCTTCGCGATCACCAAAAAAGACCAGTTCCAGATCGACCTCTCCGCGCAACGGGAAGTCGAGCATCACCTGTCGCCGGTTGACCAGCGCTGACAGGACGGTGTCGGGAATCGCTCCGTTGATGCTGGTCAGAAAATCGTCGATGCGGATGCCGGAGCCGACCCGGTGGACTGTGCCACGGTATCGGATTTCCACCTTGTTGTTGTTCATGCTGCCCCGTTCTGGCCCCTGAGGAATTGGCCCCGGAGACCCTTTCAGAGTCCTCGCAAGATCATATCGCGACCCCCCTTGCGCAACGCGCCCGGTGTCGTATACTGAGCCTTCACACTGGCGCCCATGCCATACCGAAGGGTGGTCGAATCAGTCGGCGATACGGGGGCATGGGCGCTATTTTTGCAATTCAGGCCCGCACCCCGTGTGCGGGCCTGAATTGCGGTAGGAGGGCGCTTCAGTCGCCCGAGCGCGCTTCTTTCTTGATCTTCTTCGGTTCGCAGAGGTCTTTCTTTTTTTTCTTCTTGACCACCGCACCGCAATCCTTACAGCGGTATCGACCAGGCTTCGGTTTGGCCTCGGATTCACCCTTCTTACAGCTCATGATCAATCGAGATTATAACTCAATTATCGGCCATCGAATGGGTGGTGATTCGGAATGGTTCAGGCTAAACTCTTCGCCCTGCGGAGGGGTTCGAGCATGCAGATACCCGAGTGGTATACAGGCAGCGATGACAGCGGCAGGGTCGCAGCGGGCATCGAGCGCGCAATCGAGCGGATGGATGACCGCACTGCGGACCACAGCGACATCGCGGACCTGGAGAAACTTCTGGTCAGCGAAAATGAGATCAACTGGAGGAATTTCCTGCTCGGTCTGGTGGGAACCATTCACTACGATCTCGAGGAGATCGACAGTGCACGCACGGTTCTCGAGGAGTCGGTGAGGTCGTATAAGCCGTACCTCGAGTCATTCGACGACGTGCTCAGCGTCTATTGCCAGTCCTGTTACACCCTCGGCGTCATTCTCTTCGACGATGGTGACTACAGCGAGGCGATTCCCTGTTTTCTCCGTTGCCTGCCATACATGCAGGAGGTCTACGACGAGACCTACATCGGCCACATTTACACCTTTCTCGCTCTCTGCCTCAGCTGGACCAGCCAGGCCGGCTACAGCGCCGTTTTCTCGGAGGCCGCAGCCTTTGTCCGGCGATACGACTGCGAATCGCTGGAACAGCTGATGGTTGCCTACTGCGATACCGGGGAGGTCGACAAGGCTACCGACGTTTTCCAGCTCCTGCAGCAACATTGTCAGGACTATGAGAATTACGACCGAGTTCTCGAGTATGCAGAGCAGAATCTCGGGGAGTCTGGAGTTGTGAACTAGAACTGGTAGGTGACCGCCAGTTTGAACCGTCAAAGTGAAACAAGTAAAGAGTTAACGGTGAAGAGTGAAGGTGTTATTGCAACATATTCGCTGAAACGATCCAGCTTTCCTCTTGACTCTTAACCTTCTCCCCAATCAGGGGAGAAGCTTGCCGTATACGATCCAGTGATAGATGACGTAGAACCAGCTCAGACACGCGTGGACGAGCGCCCACAGGATGCTGTGGTTGACGCTCCAGCTGAGCAGCGCCGCAAGCACTGCACCGATGCTGCCGAAAATTCCACCACCACAGCAACCACATCCCTTGCCGCTGTTCTCACCCATTGGCTCTCCTCACTCGATATTACGTGGTCCGACGCGGCGAGATTCCACCCGGCATTTTTTCTGTGACAGCTGATGCCCTTCAATCAGGCCTTTTTGATGAGACGGATGACAAAAAGCAGGACGCACGCACCGACAAATGCGGTGATGACAGCCCCGATCAATCCGCCTGCGGCGATTCCGAGGACCCCGAAGAGCCAACCGCCGATAAAAGCGCCGATGATGCCGACGACGATGTCACCAACGAGGCCGAAACCGCCGCCCTTCATGACGTTACCCGCCAGCCAACCGGCAATCGCTCCTATGACAAGAAAGATGACGATACTCGTGATGTCCATGTCTCCCCCTTTCGATTCAGGTCCGCACCAGGCGCGGAAACTCGCTGACAGAAAATCCGGTGCCGCGCGTACATCCCCGAGAACCCGCCCATGTTGAACTCGAATCTTGCTGCCACCCTAGCATATCCGGAGGGCGATCGAGCGCCGTCGTCGCTTGCGATTCAACCGGCGGTCCTGAGGTTCCTCAGCGTTTCGGGATGGGGAAGGCGAATCACATCGGAGCCGTCCCAGGGATGGACTTCGAGCCCGCTCAGACAGCCGCCGCGCGCCCATAGGATGACTCCCACCGGCACGCCCTCCGGGGACTCGGCGTCTGCCAGTATCACGGGTGTCGGACTCTTGTCGGCGACACCCGACGCGGTCGAGAGATCGATGCTCGGACAACCGCAACCGCAGCCGCCGACGACCTTTGCAGACTCGAGCTGCCCAATGTACCGACCGACACCGGCCCGTACCGCACCGAGCATGGCCTCGATGAGGTCGTGTTCGTCAGCTGTCAAAGGTCGGGGGTAGCCGAATTGGTCTGGCGCCACCATCGTCACTCATACCTCTCCAACCATCACGGAATACACCGGCTGAGATCCCGAACACGGCAGCCCAGGTTGCCGACAATGATCACGATGGATGTACGTCAGAAACGGGAGCGGGTTCTCGTTGCCGTGGGAAGCTGCTGGCATTACAATCGCTCACCACCTTCGAGGAGGCTCTACATGGGGGCGACGCTCAACGAGCGCTTTATCGAGATCGTTGAACGCCGTGGCCAGCACACGGCCTTCATGGTCAAACGGGAAGGTTCCTGGCAGAGCTTTTCGTTCCACTGGGGTCTGGAGCAGGCAGCAAAGACGGCGTTTGGTCTCAAGAGCCTGGGTTTCGAAACAGGATCCCGAATCGCGATTCTTTCTGAAAACAGACCCGAATGGGCGACCACCGACTACGGTGCCATGGCGGCCGGTCTGGTCGGGGTGCCCCTCTACACCACGCTGATCGGTGAACAGATCGCCTACATCCTGCACGACGCCGAGGTCAAGGTCGTGTTCGTGTCGTCGATGGATCACCTTTCGACCGTTCTCTCGATCCGCGAAAACGTACCGTCGATCGAGAAGATCGTGGTTTTCTACCCGGAGAATCTGCACGAAAACGACCTTGTCATCAGTCTCGACACTCTCAAATCCCTCGGCGAACGGCATTCCCGCGAAGAGTTTATCGAAATGTCTCGTCAGACAGGACCCGAGGACCTGGCGACCATCGTCTACACATCGGGCACCACCGGCGACCCCAAAGGCGTGGCCCTCACCCATCACAACTTCGTTGCGGAGTTCGACGCCATCTGGCCGATCTTCGAAGGCAAGGAGGGGGATTCCCTGCTCTCGTTCCTGCCGCTGTCACACATCCTGCAAAGGGTGGTCGATTCGTTCGCGTTGCTCTATGGCTTTGTCATTGCCTACGCCGAGAGCCTCGACACTCTCGGCGAAAATCTGCGCGAGATCCGCCCGACCCACATCGTCGCCGTGCCGCGGGTCTACGAGAAGATCCACGGCCGGATCTACGCCGGTGTGCAGCAGGGGCCGGCGATCAAACGGGCCCTCTTCGACTGGGCAATCAACGTCGGTCGCAGGTTCAGCGAGGCCGACAGATCCGGCGCGGCCGGTTTCTCACTCTCCGTCCAGCACCGGATCGCTTCGGCATTGGTCTTTAAAAAGATCCACGCCGCGACCGGCGGCAACATCGAGTTCTATGTTTCCACCGGCGCACCGCTGGCCAAAGGTCTGGCCGAGTTCTTCGATGCGATCGGCATTCGCATCCTCGAAGCCTGGGGCATGACCGAGTTGAGCGGCGCGGCGACGTCGACCACCCGCACGAACCTTCGCTACGGCAGCGTCGGCAAGCCCGGCCCCGGCGTCGAGCTCAAGATCACCGATGACGGCGAGATCTGCGTGCGCGGGAACATCGTGATGCGCGGGTACTGGCGCAAGCCCGAGGCCACGGCCGAGACCATCGACCCCGAGGGCTGGCTTCACACCGGTGACGTCGGCCACATCGACGACGACGGCTTCCTCCACATCACCGACCGGATCAAGGAGCTCATTGTCACTGCCGGCGGAAAAAACGTCGCCCCGCAGCCGATCGAGAACGCCCTCAAGACCCACGAGTTCATCGCCCAGGCGATGGTCATCGGCGACCGTCGCAACTTCATCAGCGCACTGATCGTTCCCCAGGCGGAGGTCCTCGAGTCGTGGGCCAGGGACCACAACATCGACGGCGACCTGCCGACGCTATGCCGCGATCAGAGAGTCATCGACCACTATCAAGCCGCCGTTAAAGCCAAAATGGGTTCGTTCTCACGCTACGAGTCGGTGCGAAAGTTCACCCTGGTCCCCAATGAGTTCAGCCAGGAGGCGGGCGAGCTGACACCGACCCTCAAGCTCAAACGCCGGGTCCTGCTCGCCAAATATGCCGACGTGATCGACCAGATGTATCCAAACCGAGTGGACTAAACGGGTTCCACCCGCACCGCGATGCCGCTGAGGACGGCATTGCCGCAGAGATCGTCCACGATCGACTCGTCGGTCAGATCGTTGATGCTGACGCCTGGATGTTTCTCCGCGACAGACAGCTCCGTCCCGGGGCGATGGTGCCCCCAACCGTGAGGCAGACTGACGACCCCGGGCATGACCTCGTCGCTGAGCTCGAGGGGGGCCTCGATGCGGCCGGTCCGTGAGACCACCGCCACCCTCGCTTCGCCGGCAACACCGAGTCTGGCCGCATCGTCCGAATGCATCAACAAGGTGCAGCGGTCCTTCCCCCGCACCAGTCGCCGTGAGTTGTGCATCCACGAGTTGTTACTTCGAAGATGGCGCCGCCCGATGAGCAGCAGCGGCCGGTCGGTCGGGTCGCCATCGAGCGTGGCAAGGAGCCTCTGTGCGTCCTTCACGAACGGAGCCGGAGCCAGCTCGATCCGCCGCCTTGGGGTTCGCAGCCGGTCCGGGAGACACGGCTCGAGTGGGCCGAGATCGACGCCGTGTTCTGCCCGCTCGAGCGCTGCCAGACTGAGCCCTTTGCCGAATGGGGACAGCCCCGAGCCCCACGGTCCCCGCCGCAATCCGAGATCGAGGATTCGCCGAGGTCCGATCTTCGCGTTGAACCATCGTTTGAACCGTGCGAGTGGCGGGCCGTCATCCAGTCGTCGGTGAAGCTCGGCGAGGATCTGCCAGTCGTGCCTGGCGTCGGGCGCCGCATCAAAGAGCGCGGGAGAGTATCGCGCCACATTGCGAACCGCCAACAGATTGAAAACGAGGTCGTAGTGGTCGTGTTCGAGGGCTGAGGTCGGTGGCAGGATGATGTCCGCGTGGAGGGTGGTTTCATTGAGGTAGAAATCGACCGCCGCCATGAAATCGAGGCTCTCGAGAGCGCGCTCGAGTTGGACACCGTTTGGAGTCGACAAGACCGGGTTGCCGGCGATTGTGAGCAAGGCTCGAACTCGACCCTCGCCCTCGGTCAGGATTTCTTCCGCCAGGGCCGCGACCGGCAGCTCGCCGCCATAGGCGGGCAGGCCTCGCACGCGGCTGGCGTAGCTCCCGAGATGACCGGGGCCGGTATTGGCGACCAGGTCAACGGCTGGCCTGGTGAACATGGCGCCGCCGGTCCGATCGAGGTTTCCGGTGACGATGTTGAGCACGTTGACCAACCACTGACAGAGCCCACCGAACGCCTGGGTCGACACCCCGAGCCTTCCATAACAGACCGCCGAAGGAGCCGCGGCGAAACCTCGAGCCAGATCACGAATGGCCTCGGGGTCAATGCCGGTCACCGGTGCAACTCGATCGGGAGAGATGTCGGCCACCAGCTCACGCACCGCGTCGATCGAGTCGCAGAACTCGGCCGTCGACCCAGGTGTCTCGAGGCCTTCAGAAAAAATGACCTGCAGCAAAGCCATCAAAAACAGCCCGTCGCTCCCCGGCTGGATGAAGAGGTGTGTGTCAGCCATCTCTGCGGTTTCGGTCCGTCGGGGGTCGATCACGACCAACCGTCCCCCCCGTTGCCTGAGTTTCTCGAGGCGCCGTTTGAAACCGGCGGCGGTCATCATGCTGCCGTTCGAGACCACCGGGTTGGCACCGAGGACGAGCAGGAACTGCGTCCGATCCACGTCCGGAACGGGCAGCAGCAGCCTGTGACCGAACATCAAGGTGGCGGCCACGTGGTGCGGCAGTTGGTCGACCGAGGTGGCGGAGAACCGATTTCTCGTCTGCAAGTTCCGACTGAGCGGAGGGCCGAAGAGCAACGTGCCCCAGTTATGGACGCTGGGGTTCCCCACATAGAGCGCGACCGCGTCGTTGCCAGACTTCTTCTGGACTGCGCGCAGCCGGTCCGCTACCTCATCCAGTGCCTCATCCCAGGTCAGGCGTTCCCAGCTCCCGTTCCCGGTGCGACGTATGGGATGGCGAAGACGATCGGGGTCAGCGTGAACATCCTGGAGGGCCACCGCCTTGGGGCAGATGTGGCCGCGGCTGAACGGGTCCTCGCTGTCGCCCCTGATCGCCCTGATATCGTGACCACTGACCTCGATGGCGAGACCGCAGATCGCCTCGCACAGGTTGCAGGCCCGATAGTGGGTCGTGGTGTGGCTGTTCGGCATCGTGTGTCCACCACGAATTGTACAGGCGACGACTCCCAGCTACAGTGAATGCCATGCCGCACGGCGCACGATCAGGAGGAGGATCAATGAAAACGATGCCTGGGCTCGTGACTGTGGTTCTCTTCGCTCTGGCCGTGATCGTATCGATGCCCTGTCTCAGCCTCGAGATCGAGGTGTCGTTTTCTCCGGAGGTCGAATCAGGGGCGATCGACGGCCGGGTCATCCTCATGCTGTCCACGGACGATGACGACGAACCCCGCTTTCAGGTCCGGCCGGGGGTGAACGCAATCCAGATTTTCGGGTCTGATGTCGAGGGCTTGAGGCCGGGGCAAGCTGTTCGAATCGATGCCTCGGTCTTCGGTTATCCCATTCAGACCATCGACGATGTGCCTTCAGGTTCTTACCGGTTGCAGGCCCTGCTCCACCGCTACGAGACCTTTCACCGTGCCGACGGCCACACCGTGAAGCTGCCGATGGACCGGGGTGAAGGCCAGCGGTGGAACCGCGCTCCGGGGAATCTCTACAGCACGCCGCAGACGATTGACTTCGCACCGGGCGGCGATGCAGTCATCCGAATCGTCCTCAACCAGATCATTCCTCCCATCGACCCCCCAACGGACACCGAGTACGTCAAGCACATCCGGATTCAGAGCGAGCTGCTGAGCGAGTTCTGGGGGCGGCCGATGTTCCTCGGCGCCCACGTGCTCCTTCCACACGGTTACAGCGAGCATCCGGACGCGCGTTATCCACTGATGATCTTCCACGGTCATTTCCCGAGCGACGTCGGTGACTTTCGCACCGAGCCTCCCGACGCGGACCTCGAGTGCGAGTTCTCGGAGAGATTTCGGGTCGACTGTTACAACCGGGTCCAACAGGAGGAGGCCTACGCCTTCTATCAGAAGTGGATCGGGCCCGACCTTCCCCGCTTTCTGGTCGTCGAGATCCAACACCCGAACCCCTTCTACGACGACTCTTACGCGGTCAACTCGGCCAATCTCGGGCCCTATGGCGATGCCATCACCCACGAGCTGATCCCGTTCATCGAGAAAGAGTTCCGAGGCCTGGGCGAACCCTGGGCCCGCTTTCTTTACGGTGGTTCGACCGGCGGATGGGAGGCATTGGCGGCACAGGTCTTCTACCCCGATGAGTACAACGGCGCGTTTGCCGCCTGTCCGGACCCGATCGATTTCCGCGCCTACCTGCTGCTCGATATCTACTCCGACGCCAACGCCTACTTTGTCGAGGGGCCCTTCCGCCGCCTGGAAAGGCCGAGCCGTCGCGACTGGCTCGGCCAGGTCACGGTCACCATGCGCGATGACGGCCTCTGGGAGCTGGCCCTCGGTACCAAGAACCGCTCGGGACAGCAGCTCGACATCTGGGAGGCTGTCTATTCGCCGGTCGCGGCCGACGGCTATCCTCGACGCCTGTGGGACCGGAGAACCGGGGTCATCGACCCCGAGATCGCCGCGTACTGGCGGGAGAACTACGACCTGCGACATATTCTCGAGCGTGACTGGGAAAAAGTCGGTCCCAAGCTCGTCGGCAAGATCCATATCTTCGCCGGCGACATGGACAACTACTACCTCAACAACGCCGTTTACCTGACCGAGGAGTTCCTCGAGTCGACAACTGAACCCTACTTTGCCGGAGTCGTCGATTACGGCAACCGCGCCGAACACTGTTGGAACGGCGACCACGACAATCCGAACTCCGTCTCGAGGCTGCGATACAACACCATGTACCTGCCGAGGATCCTCGAGCAGATCGAAAGCACGGCGCCGGAGGGAGCGGACCTCACGAGCTGGCGTTACTAACCCGGCGGGAGTCCGGGTTAGGATTGGGTGTGCACTCCGAGCACAGCCCGCGGCGCGCCACGCTCCAGGAAGGTTGGGTCATTGCCAACCACATCCTGGTCTCGTTCCACGTCGCCTTCATTTCCTCGGTCCTGGCGCTTCCCGGCGCAGCCGTCTTCAAGGCAGAGGTTCTGCGTTTCATCTTCGCCAGCTGGGAAACCCTGGTCTCCGCGCTGTTCATGGCGATCACCTTCCATCTCGGCATCGCGCTCCACGAACTCGGCCATTTCGTCGCCGCCGCGCGGCTCGATGCGCTGAACGAATCAGTCGCGGTCGAGGTCAATGCAAAGCTCGACCGGCCGTTCTTCGGCCGCGTGCTCTTTCTCGCCGGCATGATCCTGCGCATCCCCTTCGGCACGGCGCCCGGGGTCAAGAAGGAGGGGCTGAATTACTACCCCGACGCTCCCTACAATCTCGCCGTCGCGGCCGCCGGGCCTCGCGCCAGCCGCAATGTGGCGATGGCGACGCTGCCCGTCGCAGTGGCACTGCTTGCCATTGGGCTCGGCGCCGAGCTGACCGCGGCGATTTACGCCGGCAGGCTGTTCCTCGGTATCGGCCTCGTCTCGTTTCTCGATTTCCGGCTCGCCGACCCCGGCAAGTACACCGAGTTCAGGGAGCGGGAACGCCAGGCCCGGGACAAGGCGCGTTCGGTGGCCGAGGTCTCGGGCTGGTTGCGACAGTGCCCCGAGCTCAAGCGCAGGATGATCGGGGGCCGGATTCAGGAGGCCATCCATCCACGGCTGGGACCGGTCGCGGCACCCTGGCAGTTTCGCAACTGTGGCATGGGCGGCCGCCACACCGAGAAGGAGTACCCGGAGTCGAATATCAGCATGCAGGAAGCGATGTTCCTGATCCTGAGCGCGCGCGACTATCAGGACGCCCAGGAGCTGACGGTTCGCCTGCAAAATCGGCTCAAGGAAATCATCGAGAAGGAAGAGGGCTGCCGGGTCATGGGCATCGGGCTGGAGGGCGGCCTCGCGCCCTACATCGAGAAGGGCGATTACCCGCTGCCCGAGGTCCGTCTATGGTCGATGATGAAGCGGGCCATCGCCGAGTGCGGCTGTCAGCCGGGAACCGATGTCGCGATCGCCCTCGACCCGGCGATGAGCGAGCTCGAAAACGCCTACCGCACCGAATTCGACATGCCCGACAGCGTCGGCATGTACCTCTTCTGGCGGGACAAGGCCAAGGTGGTTCTGGACCGGGACGCCGTCCTCGACGTTTATGTCAAGGCGATGGAGGAGTACGAGATCCCCTTGCTGTCGATCGAAGACGGCTTTTCCGAGTTCGACGATGAAGGCTGGAGGTTGCTGCTCGAGCGTCTGGGAGACAAGCTATTCGTGATCGGTGACGACCTCGTCACCACCAACGACCACACCATCGAGACCGCGTCCGCCGAGGGACTGATGAATGCCGCCCTGATCAAGGCCAACCAGATCGGCTCCCTCTACGAGACGCTCCTCGCGATGCTGGTGGCGCTTGGAAAAGGCATGGATCTGGTCGTGTCCCACCGCTCCAAGAGCCCCAACGACGATATGGAGGCGCAGATCGCGCTGGCGGTCAACGCACTGGGACTCAAAGCCGGAGGCGGCGCCAACACCGAGCGGCTCGTCAAGTATCAGGCGGTGACCGAGCTGATGCTCAAGGTGGCGGAGTCCGGTGGCGAGCACGCCCTGCGGTCCGGCGAAAAGGCCGTCGTCCGCAAGGTGCGCGCCTATGAGGAACCCACCAACGCGGGCATCCCGACCGTCGGCGTGACGCTGGAGCTCAGCCTCCCGACGACCGGCGTCCTCTTGAAATTCAAGGGTGCCACACCTCTCGGCACCTCCGCCGGCACAGGTGAAGCCATACACCTCGTCGACGCGGTGATCGAAGATGCGGAGCATCGGGAGATCATTGCACGTTTCCCCGGTCTCTTCGAGGAGGTGGAGCCAGGGGTCTTCTCGTTCTCCAGGGGGACCGACGAGGCCAAGGTCATGGCCACCCATGACGAGGACCTGACGGCTCTCTTCGAGCGCACTCAGCGTTATCGCGGCAAGGGCTGCCTCAACGCCGTCGACAACGTCATGCAAATCATCGCGCCCCATTTGGAAGGGCTCGATGCCGCCGATTTGAGCCTCAAGGACATCGACACCGCGTTCCTCGGCCTCGAGCTGAGCACGGCCCGACGCCGGGGCAAGCTCGGCGAAACAACCGACTCGACGGACCACGTGCGCGTGATGCAGCGCAAGCAGAACCTCGGCATGAACGCGATGCTGTCGGCGTCTCTGGCCATGGCGCGGGCCATTGCCCACGTGCAGGGCAAGGAGCTTTATGAGCTGCTCCGCGAGGAGATGCTCGACATCATCGACGATCTGGCAGGCGCCAACGGGGTGGAGGTCCAGGGCAGCCGCTTCGACGACTATGTGACCGCCCTCCGGCAGGTGAACGGGATACTCGAAGACCAGGGCCGGCCGCTGTACCAGGTCCTTCGCGAACGCACCGGGATTTACACTCTCGCCGCAGCGCAGTCCGCGGGGGAAGGCGCCACCAAACCCAGACCGGCATCCGCCGCCGAGGCGGAAGCGGTCCGTGAGCCGCAGGAAGCAATGACCGCAGTCGTGTCCCCGCCAGTTCCACTTCGCCGACCGGCCAGGGGCGTCGAGACCGAGCTCCCGATGACCTTTACCGCCGCTGAACACGAGGCTCTCTCCGCTTTCGACCGAGAGTTGTACCGCGCGTTCGTCGAGCAGGACGGCCGAGTCGACGTCAGGCAGATGCTCAGCTCGTATCAACAGATGCGGGCCGACCTCTCGCAGCGAGTCGGTCGATTCGGCATCGTCAACAACCGAATCTTCAAATATGACGGCTGCCTGCGAGTGCCCTATCTGCTGGCGGACACGCTGCTCCTGCGCGCGGTGTGCGCCGAAAAGACCGAGGTGGTCACGGTCCGTAGGTACCCGAACGGCACCATCTACACGGACAAACTGTTCGACGAGCTCGCCAACGAAGACGCGACACCCATCGACCTCGAGCACCTGCTCTTCGCATTCGCGGCCGACCACGCAACCGAGCCGCGCATCACGCGAATTCGGGACATCGCATCGCTCCTCAGAGACGTCAACGAGGCCAGCAACCGCAACGAGGGCCTCCACCTCCTCCGGCACCTGGTGGCGCGTTTGTGCAACCTCTCGGTGAAGACCTTTCTCGGTGCAAAAAACCTCCAACCCGAGGTCAACAACCTCAACACGCAGCTGTTGCAGTTCATCAACGGCTGGCTATGCCGTGGCCTCCCTGGGCTCACCCGGACGGTGGTCCGAAATCTCTCCAGCGTAATCGGCAAACCCAATCTGATCGACCAGCTCTGGAACGACACGATCCGCCTGGCCGAGGTCGAGATTCGGGGCAGTGCGATCGTCAATGAACTCAGACGGAGCAGCCACCACGCCCTCGGACAGAGGACCCAACTTCTGGCCCAGGCCTACCTCGATTTCCTCGAGCACGGCGACACCGCCACCCTCGCCCGGCTCGGATTCGCGACCCCTGCCGAGGCCGATCTCGAAGCGCGCGCCAGGGAGGAGCCGCGCAAGGTTGTGGCACGGGTGGCGGAGGACCTGGGCCGGCTTCTCGGCACATCGGAAACGGTGGCCCGGATTCGCGAGTGGCAGCAGTCGTATACGGAAAATCTCCTCCAGTGCCAGTTCGGCAACTCGATCGAAGCCGAGCTCGAGACACTGATCAACAAGGGTATCCGCGCCCGGAATCGCTGGATGTACTCCCATCACCTCCGCATTCTGGTTCAAAAGGTCGAGGACTTCTCGCGCCCGACCGACCTCACGGCGCCGTTCAAGAAGTGTCTCGAAACGCTGCAGAACCTGCGAACCGACGAGCCATCGTTTGCAGCCAATCAGGTCGAGGAGACGGCACGCGAGGCCGTTGCGACTTTTGTCAACGGCATCCGCGCGGCATACCAGGACGAGCTCTTCGGCATGCTCGAGTCCGTGCTCGACGCCAACGAGAACGGCTCACCGTTCGAGGCTTTTCTGCGGGCGCGCGACCTCAGGGTGAGGTTGGAGGACATGATTCAGGCCGGCGGGTTCACGGCCCAACGCTATTTCCTGCAGCAGCTCGATTGCCTCCTCGAAGAAATGAATTACCTCGCCCTGCGGCGCGTCGCGACCTCGTACGCCGAAAATGGTGTCGACCTCGATCAATGCCTTGAGATCATCCGCACCTCGATCCTCAATCTCGATTTCGACGGCCTCGATTCGCGCGAGCTCTTCGACCTGGCGGGTTTGTTGAGCGACCCGGCACGGACCGAGGACGAGCTGTTGGACGTCCTCAGATACGTCAGCCGTCAATATCACAAGATCCGCCAGCGGGTGACCGTGCCCTACGAGAAGATGAGCCACCACCTCGGACTCGAGGAGGAGGACCTGCGCACCGTGCTCGCAAATATGCAGCGGTACATGCACGACCTCAATAGCGTCGTTCACTTCTCCGATATCGCCGGAGCCTTCCTCCGCGAGCAGCAGATCGGGGGCTCCACACCGCCACGGCGTGACCGGCGGGGCGAGAGCGCCGACCATTCCTCCCACACGATCATTCACATCTCGCACCGTGACGAGGTTGCCGAGGAAATGAAGATCTGCGGAGGGCGGCCGAACCTGAGGGAACGATATGGCGGTAAGGGCAGCAGCCTGCTCTACGTCAGCCAGCTGGGCCTGCCCACCCGGGACGGCTTCATCCTTCCCACCAGCATCCCGCGGGCCGGCCTCCACCAAAGCGACCGCGCCTGGCTGGCGAGCGAGATCACGCAACACCTGCGGATCCTCGAGGACGACATCGAAAGGGTGAGCGGCGTCCGAAAGACCTTCGGCGACGAGACCGAACCTTTGGTGCTGGCGGTGCGCGGCGGCTCCGTCTTCTCGATGCCAGGGATGCTCTCCACCGTCGTCTTCGTGGGTATGAACGACCGCATTGCACAGGCGTTGGCCCAGCACGGCCCGTGGCGGGCGTACGACTCCTACCGCCGTTTTCTCGCCTCGTACGGACTCGCGATGTGGGACGTGGACCTCGAGACATTCAATCTCGTAGACGACGCCAAACGCCGTTACGGCGTTGAGTACAAGACGGACCTCCCCTGGGAGGCGATGCGCGAAGTGGCCGAGGAGTCCAAGACCGTCTTCCGGGACCACGGCCTGTCGGACAAGCTCGAGAGGGTCCTCCGCGATCCCATGCGACAGCTCGTGGATTCGGTGATTACCGTGTTCGAGTCCTGGGGCACGGAGAGAGCGCAGCGGTACCGAGATATCAAAGACATCTCGCATTCGTGGCACACGGCGGCCATCGTCCAGGAGATGGCTTTCGGCAACGGCGGCAACGAGCCGGTCTCGCCGGAGATGGATGAAACCCGCGTCTCGCTGACCGGCGTCATCCCGCGCACCACGGTCAACGATTTCGGGATTCGCGACTTGTCGGGGGAATTCAAGTTCTCGGCCGCCGGTGACGATCTCGTCGGCGGCGTGACCTCCTCCGGTTCGTTCCACTCGATCGAAGAACTCGATACCCTGACGCCGATGCTCGGCAGACGCATGCGGCACGTCGCGTCCAGGCTCAGGCGGTTCATGGGTACGGATCAAGAGGTGGAGTTCACCGTCGAGAACGGAATCCTGAGCGTGCTCCAGTCGCGCACGGCGGAGACCTACGCCGACGAGGCGATCAACCGGTTCGTGGACCCGGGTGAACCGGCCACGCTCGGGCTCGGCGTACGCGGAGGCGGCTTCCGTGGCCTGGTTGCGTTCGACGATGAGGAACGCGAAGAGCTGTCGACAATCGACTTCTCCACGCGAGATGACGTCGACGGCGTGCTCATGGTGCTCGAGAACCCGACGCCGGAAGAGATCCCGATGATCATTTCGGCCGACGGGCTGTTGACGGCCAAGGGCGGGTCCACCTCACACGCCGCCGTCGCCGCCAACGGGATCGAGGACAAGAACTTCTCATCCGTCATGAGCGCCGCCGGCCTCGAGGTGGATCTCGAGAAACGCGAGGCGGTCATCGTCGACGCCGAAGGGACCGTTCGCCACCGTATCCGCAAGGGCGACGTCGTGTCCCTTCACGGCACATCGGGCGAGGTCTACATCGGCTCGCGGCCGCTGATCGAGAACGGCACCACCGATCGGGCACCGTAACGAAACCTCGATGCACGATACGTCGCACAAAACCACCCGCCCACCCAAAAAACGCAGAGACGCAGAGGAGCAGAGGGGCAGAGAAGAATACAGACGTTGCCGTGGAATAAACGGAAGGAACTCCGGCGCTTTGTGATGGACACTCTCTTCCCTCGGAAAGCCGCGATGGAGGCAGCGAAAAGCGCCGCCCCAAGCGGGTTTCTGAGGGTGGGTGGGCGGGGGGAGGGGGCGGGATATTAACCGAGAGCAGTTGATGGGGTCATCCCGGTAACTACGGCCCGCCCGCGCGCCGTAGGCGCGTAGCGGTTGAGGTCCGAGGACAACGAGAGCTTGCTCTCGGAGCGCCGAGGACCGAAAACGCGTAGCCGCGATCATAGATCGCGGCGGGCGGGTCCAATCCGGGGTCGGGATCGGACTTCTACTGGGCTTCAACCTCCAAGCGGTGACCGGCGGAGTAGGCGGTGAATTCGGGGGCGTACATTGACTGCAGGACCGCTGGGCCGACCCGGAAAGCGCCGGCCATGTTGGCCCTGAGACGGTACTTGAAGGTGTACTCACCGGCCGGAAGCCACTCGAAGAAGAAGTTCGTGCCGGAGTCCCTCACCTCTTCGTACCACGAGATGCCGAGGTCCCATTTGTACTGCGAGTGCAAGGTCTCGGGCTCGAAGCCGGCGCCACGCGGGTCGCGCAGGTGGACGTACTCGGCGGCGTGCTTGGCCCGGATCGAGAGGTGGACTTCGACCTGGTCGCCGGCCTCGATCTTTTCACCATCGGAAAGCGGCCTCAGCACCCACCCGGAGCCGTCATTGAAGCGGCGGAAGTACTGACGCGTCACTCCGAAGAGATCTCCTCGGGCCTCGGGCGGCAGCCGTTCGGTCGAGAAATGCCAGGTCGCCGAGGCAAAGGCAAAGCCCTTGGACGGCTTTTCGACGACGATCGTGGACATGGTCTTTGGATCGACATCCTCACCGGCGACGATCACGCGGTTTCGGCCGCCGGTGTACTCGTCGGGTTCGAAGATAAAGTCCGCGGTGCGTGGCCCCACGGTCACCGAGATCTCCTCGCGCACGGCGAGCGCATCCTCATGCTTGAGGTAGTGGGCGAGCGAGTAGAGCACCTCGGCGGTGGCGCGCGTGGACTTCCAGTGGTTGAGCTTCTTATTGAGCAGCAGCCAGTGGACGAGGCCGTGGCGGCGCCCGTCGTCGGGCTCGAGTTCGGTCAGGGTGCGAAGCGCGAAAGCGTGGGTCTCGGTGGTGTCGTTGTACCACAGCCAGGCTCGGTCCTCGGGCGCCCAGTAGGTGCCGAGATCCTGATCCGTTTTGGCCGAGTCCATGACTGCATCGAAGACCAGAACGGCGTCGTCATGTCGGCCCTCCCGCTCGAGCGTCAACGCCAGGTAGCCCTTGGTGAGCGGCGAGTGCTGGCGCCAGTGGCGGTAGCTGAAGTCGAGCATGCGCCGGCGGTCGTCGTCGGTGAAGACGCCGCCGGTCCACGAGGCGTCCGGGTAGTTCGAGAGCACGTAGTTGAGGAAGGTGATGGTCTCCCAACAGCAGTCGTCCGCCATCATCCAGTCCACCATGACGTCGATGTAGTGGCGATGCATGTAGGACCACGCGCGTACAACAACATCCTTGGGGGCGTCGACGCCGAACTCGAGTCCCTTGGAGAAGCCGTGCAGGATATACAGGGTCATCCACGGCGACGGCGGGCCGCCTGGCCACCAGGGGAAGCCTCCGAGCGAGGTCTGGCTCTTTTTGAGCTCGGCCAGCGCCGCGTCGCGTTGGGCGCGGGTGATCTTCGGGTCGAGGACATTGATGAGGTCGTCCATCTCCTCAGTGCCGCCGCGAGCGGTCTGCAGCCAAGGCGTTTCGACGAGCGCCATCTTGCGGTTGGGGTCTTCGGCCTCCCAGGCCTCGAAGCGGGTCTCGCGCGTCGACAGCTTCTCCGCCATCCGCTCGACCGACGGGTACCGGTCGAAGAGGCTCGAGACGATGCCGGTCGAGAGAAAGCGGTTGAGGGTCTGCTCGGTGCACTCGTACGGGTAGTTGACGAGGTAGGGCAGCGCGTTGAGAACGCTGTAGAAGAGCTGTGCGTCCAGGGTCACCACCAGCTGGTCATTGATCAGCGTCGGATCGTCATCCGCCGCCAGGTCAGCGAAATGGAGCTCGCGGCGATCGGCGTCGTGCAGTGTCACGAAGCGCGACTGCATGAGGTGGAGACGGCCGGGCAGCACCGGCAGCGGCCGCAGCTCGCCATCCGAAAACGCGCCGGCTCGGGCAACGATCTTGAAGGCCACCGTACCGACACGCGCCGGGACCTCGAGGGGAAAGCTGAGGTCGGTGCCCTTACCGGCTTCGACCGTAAAGGGGACGCCCGACGAATTTTCTGGCGCGAGCCCGAAAAGTGCACGGAGGTCTTCCTCGGTCTCAGGGTCGTAGATCTTGAGGTTGAGGGCGCCGTCAAAGGGCTCGTCGCCCGCGTTGTTGACAACAACCTTGAGCACCGCCCGGTCACCCTCGCGCAGGAAACGCGGTAGGTAGGGCCTGACCATCAGCTCCTTGACACTGGCCGCCTGGCGGGTCGCCGAACCACCCTTGAGGTCGGTGGTCACGGCGTGCACCCACAGGTTCCAGTCGGTGACCGAGTCCGGGACCTCGAAGAAGACCGTCACCGAGCCATCGTCCCCAAGCTTGAGATGCGGTTCCCAGAAGCCGGTCTCGGAAAAGTCGGAGCGCAGCTCGACTGCCGGCTCCTCGCCGGCCCCGGCCGCCATGTTGGCCGCCTTGTCGCGGTCGGCCCGCTGCCGACCTCCCACGACGAGTGCCTCCCCCTCCTCGGCTGGCATGGGAGCCGCCATCGCCGTATCCGCCATTTCCATTCTCGATTCAACGGCGAGCCCAGCCTTCATCGCCCATACGCCGCCGCGACGGCCGGGGCCGCCGATGCCGTAGCCGTCGAGAGCGGCCAGGCTGTCGCCGCGAAGGGAGGGGTAGCCGGGCAATCCGGGCAGGCTCGAATGACCCCACGCCTGCCGGGCGGGACCGAGGTTGTCCCATAGCTGGCCGATACCGCTGCGGTTCGGGTAGAGCGAAAGCGGGCTCGGCGGGTCATGTGGCCCATAGATGTCGAGGCTGCGGTCGTACATGTAGGCGAGAAGCTCGGCGGTAGCGCCGTCGACCGCTCCGCCGTCGTGGCCGCGAACCGTGACCGAAAAGGATTCCCTGGTCCCGGGTCGCATCGTGTCGCGGAACGAGGTGAAGGAAAGCTCGAGCCGGCGATCGTCCCACGGCACGAAAACCTGCGCCGACCGGCGGATCAGCTGGTGGTCGCGCACGAGGGTGAGGGTGGCGCCGAAACCACCCCGATCGGCAGCCGTGATCGGGAACTCGACGACCCCGGAGCGTCCGGCACCGATCACCCGCCGCTCGACCCGTCGGCCGTCGCGGTAGATCTCGAGCACCATGTCCTGGGCGCGGAATCCCGTGAACACGAACAGACGCGCGGTTTCCCCGACTGCCACCGACGAGCTTTCGAAACCGAGCATCGCCGGCAGTGCGAGCGGAGTGCGTCGCGAGCCGACGACGACGAGGTTCTTGCTGGTTTCAAACTCGGCGCCGAACTCGTCTTCGGTCGTGTAGATCAATCGGTAGGCGCCGGCCGCCAAACCGGGCAGTGCGATTTCGGCCGAACCGTCCTCGCCATGGACAATCTCACCGGCGGCGATCTGCCGATCCTCGGACCAGCTCGCGAGGACCGCCTCCGGGTCGTAGTCCGGGTCCCAGCGTGGACGGAGAACGTCGCCTGGAGTCTGATACTCTTCACGACCGGCGGGAGGTGAGAGGCGGGGTTGATCGGCCGGAGTCAGTGCCTCCCCGGGTTGTTCGAGCTGCACCAGGCGCCAATCTCCTCTCCCGGCGCGTGGGATGCCGTCGAGATCGGTACGGAAAACACGAACTGCGGCGGCTCGCTGGGCGGTCAGGAAACCGAGGTCGGCAACGATCCGCGCCTCGACCGACACGAAACCGAGTCGGAAGACGCGCTCGGCGGAACGGGTTTCGCCACCCTCGTCGGTGACATCGACGCCGAGACGATATCGGTAGGTGACGCCCCGCTTCGCCAGCCGCTCGTCAGCGGAAGGCGTGAAGCCGAGGCGAAAGCGACCCTCGTCATCGAGGCCGGTCTCGCCGGCCGCCACCACCTGCGCCTGAGTCGAGGGCGATGGGTACCACCAGGACCACCATCGCGGGTAGACCGGTTCCCGGGTCACTCGCCACGTCACCGAGCCGGTGACCACCGGCGGCCCGAAGTAATAGCGCACATCGCCCGAGAGCTCCGCTTTCCGGTTGAGGCGCAAGGGATCGTCGGGGTCCGCGACACTGACCTCGAAGGTGGGCCGTTTGTACTCTTCGACTCGGAGCCAGCTCTGGCCGCCGTAGGATGTGCGGAGCCGCCAACGTCCCAGCAGTCGGCCGGCGGGGATCTCGAACGAGCCGGAAGCCGAGCCGAAGTCGTTTGTCGTCACGGTGGCAGTCGCCGCTTCGTCATTGTTGGCATCCACCAACGAGACCTGGATGGAGGCGTCTCCGACCGTTTGGTAGCTGATGTCCTCGCCGCCGCCGCGGTATGCCACCACTTTCCAGAACAGCTTCTGTTGCGGACGGTAGACCGAGCGATCTGTGTAGATCAAAGCCGACGAGGACACACCCCGCTCGCCTTCGTCATAGGGATAGAGGCGATCGGCATCGAGGGCGATATCGTCGCCACGCCGGGCCATCAAGAAATACTGGTCGCGTTTCCAATAGGTGTGGTCGAATCGCACTCTCCCATCGTCGCCCGTCCTTTTCCTTTCGATCACACGGTGACCGCGCTGGTAGTCGTAGCGGTAGAGCGAGACTTCGACGCCCTTGGAGGCGCGGCCGCTCGTGCCCGAGCGAACAGTGACCTCGTACCCGTTGCCGACATGCCGTCTGACCAGCACGAGGTCCGAGAGGATGAAATTCTCCGCGATCATCTGATTGCCGCGACCGGCGAAGTCGGCCCGCATCGAGGCCGCCACCAGATAGGCGCCCGGCTGGGTGAGCTGCGGCACGTCGTAGGTGACGTGCGACCGGTAGTCGGGAGTCGGCGGCAACCCGATCTCCCACTCGGCATCAGGGGGGCCGGCCATGATCTCCTCGGCTTCACGGTGGCCCGGCAGGAGATTGTAGTCATCGGAGCTCTCGACAAAACGGCGGAGGTCGAAGCGCCAGGCGCGGAAGTGGAGCTCGGTGAAGTTGCGGTGGGTGATCTGGAACGAGCGCCGGCCCGCACCGTCAACGGCCATGGCCGCGAGGCTGTAGGAAGGCGCCTCGATCGAGGCGACGATGTGGTTGCAGCGTTGGCCGCCGATGCTCTGGGGATGACGATCGCGGCCGGCGAGGGCGGAGGCACGGGCCCGCACCAAGGCATCGGGATCAGTCTCCGCTTGAATGAACTCGGACAAGACGGCCTGACCCATCGACCACCACTCGAGGCTGTGGTCAAAACTCTCCTGCACTTCCTCGAGGTGGCGCCGGATGGCAAGCCTGTCCTCAGACGTATCGAAGGCCGCGTGCAGCCGGCGCAGCCTTTCGAGCCGGGTCTCCAACGCCGCCTCGGAGCGTCCATCGGCCCGGTGCCATGCCTCGAGGTCGTCGAGCAGGGCGCCGATCTTGAGGAGTGGGTGAACGGTCGAATCGCCGAGATCCAGCTTCGACGAAACCTTTGATTCGCCGTTGATCAGAGCCGTGAGATCGAGCTGGAAGACACCGTTCGACTCGGCCGGGCTCCAGAATGAAGAATCGGCCAACAGCTCGACCCACAGGTAGGTGACGGCGTCGCGCAGGGTGCCGCGGATCCGCGGCGGGTAGTTGTTCTGGTGGATGTAGCGGGAGAGCTCGCCGAGGCTTTCGCTCCCCCACTCCTCGCGGGCCGACCACACCGCGAGAAACGCGCGGTCCGCCTCCCCGACGATCTGCTCGAGGTCCCATTTCTTGAGGTCGAGGTCGCCCGATGTCTCGACCCTCTCGCGCTGGCGGATCTCCCAGGAGTAGACCCGGGCATATGTGGCCAACGAGTTGGCGTAGTAGAGCTCGAGGACTGCCTGCGATACCGCATCCTCCGGCCACGGCTCGGTTCGCAGAAAGCGGACCGCAGTCTCATATCCGTGCAGCGCCATCCGCAGCTTGGTCTCCTCGACCAGGGCGCGGGTCCACTCGGAGGCGTTACCGTCCCGCTCGGCGCGCTCGCGGATCGCCTCGACCGCCTGCGTGGCGGCCTCGAACTTCTGCTCCGAGGTCAGGCGCTCAACGCCATCCCAGGTCACTGGCTCTCGGCCGGTGATGGTAACCGGAGTCACCTCGGGGGGCGGGTCGTCACCGACACCAGGTGACGTCAACGCTCCCAGCGCCGCGGCCGAGACGACGACGACAAGGGCTGAAAGGAGGACAATCTGACGCGAGCCGGAGTGATGCAGTGTTTTTCGCATGGCACCAGTTTAGACACAGCAGGAGCGCAAAAGTTCCAGGAGGTGCCTCTCGCCCACGATATGGGCTCCTGACACGGGACGAGAAACTTGGGGCTTGGGGCTCGGGGCTTGACGTTTGGGGTGGGACGGACGTCGAGCCTCACGTCTCGAGCCTCGCGCCCTGGGTGGGTGTGCGGACAAAAAAACCGGGCGCATTCGCGCCCGGCACTGAGGATTTCTCAAAGGCCCGTCTACATCTTCTTTGGCTTCACCATCCCTACCTGTTCCAGAATTTCCATGTCAACGGGGTTCTCGAGGCTCCACCTCGCCCCCTCGGCGATTTTCGGGTCGGCATCGCCCGCGATCTCGGTCAGCACTTCGGACGCCCGCTCGCTCTCCTCCGGCGTACCAAGATCGAGGATGATGTTGAGGCCGATAAGAGCCTCGCATCGCATCCTGCGATCGGGTGCGCTTTCGGCAGCCTCGATGACAGCATCCAGCTTGCCCGGTTGCAGACGAAAGACGACCTCTCCCCGATCATTCTGTTGAAACGAATCCAGAAGATCGGTCGAGGTGAGGTGTTGTTTGGTGAAGAGTCGCTGGGGGGCCACTTCACCGAGAACCACCGACGCCAGGAGCGCGAGCTCGAGATCGCCGTCCGCGAGGGCGCGTTCATAAACACCTCTCGTCGCGATGTGGATGGCGGCCAGACCGACAAGGTCGCTGATGACCACGACATCCTCCTGGCGGAGGAGGCGGCCCAGCCGGATCGCACGGCGGAAATCTGTCATCGCCGCCTCAGTGGTCTCGGCATTCAGACCCCGGGCGACCCAGGAGCGGACGAAGTTCAACGGAAGCAGCAGATTCGTGATCCTGGTCGCGTACCCGTCCAAGGGGAATATCTCCGGGTAGAAATCCATGGTTGCCTGGTCGCACCACGATTCGGCCTCGAGCAGCAGCGGGTCGTCCGGAGGCAGGACCTGCCCCACCCATTCCGGTCCATCGACCCGTCGTTCCATGGCGGCGGTGGCATCGGCCGCGCGGGGACCAACCTTCTTTTCAAAGAGTGCAAACCACTCCGCGGCGTTGGCAGTACCGTTGCCAAGAGGAGCCAGCAGGTCGAGGTCGGTTTGAAAACGCAGAGGCCAATCCTTGTTGGACGGACACGTCCAACAGGGCACCTCGAGGTCGGTAACCTGCAAGGCCGGAGGTTCAGGAACGGTAGCGCGGGGTGCGCTCGGCACGACGAGCGATCTGTCGCGAGCAATCAAGCGCGCCCCGAGCGAGCCTGCCAAAACCACGATCACCGCTGCCGCAAGTACAACGGGCCACATTTTCGAGCTACGGTTCATTGAAGTCATAGCAAATTCCCTTCCAGATCGAGTTCGGTCAGGCCGTCGCCAGCGGCAAAGAGCCCGACGATCGGTTGAACGTTTTCAGAAATCTGGATTGGACAAAGGAGGTCGACAAATTGCTCGTCGACGTGGTTCTCCGCTACCAAATCCGGGTCCACCCGACTCGGAACGGCGCCGTTCCAGGGAACAAGGAAGACGTGCCCGGCCAGGAGCAGGGCTGCAGCACCCGCCCACACCAGCCGAATCCCCCGGTTGTTCCAGATCGTGGACCACATGTCGGTCACATCATCAGCGGCCATGCGCGCATGGGCCGCGGCCAGTACCCTCGAACGCAGTTCGGGCGGAGGTGGCGGCGGCTCGAAACCATCTATCAGTCGTTCGATATCAGGCTTCATCTCTGCCCTCCATCAGTTTTCTGAGTTTTTCAATACCGTTCCGATACCGGCTCGCAGCGGTGAACTTGGGCACGCCGATGATCGCGCCGATCTCCGCGAACGTGCATCCGGCAAAATGTTTCAGGTAAATGACCACTCGGTGGGTGTCCGGCAGGCTGGCCAAAAGCGCCGACACCTGGGTTCCCTCGAGCGTCCGCTCGTTGTCGTCGGCGGCGACGGTGAGGTATGCACATTCTTCGAGAGGCTCCGTATGGCGACTGCGCCGGCGACGGGTCACGTCGATCGCGGCACGGTTCGTCACTGTCAAGAGCCAGGCCCTGGGATTTCGGACCTTCACCAGCCTGGCGCCCTGCTCCGCAAGCCGTACGAACACGTCCTGCACCACGTCGGCTGCATCCTCCCTGGACCCGGTCTTCCATAGGGCGAGCCCGTACAGCCGCGGCGCCGCAGCGTCGTACAGCTCATCGAGAACGGCCAGACGACCCGCCGCGAGGTCGGCGAAGAGGTCCCGCCAGTCGTCGGCGGCGGGACGGTAGGGCCCCTCAGGCTCGTGATAATGAGGCGGCAGATTGTCAGTCACGGCTTCCACATTACTTCAGACGTTCCAGCCCCCGGCTTTTGTCATTCCGTCGAAAAATCGCGGCAAAGGTGATTGGGAAATCCGAAATCCAAAATCGGGGTTGGGGCGAATCGGCCGGAATTCCTAATTCCGAATTCCTAATTCCGAATTCTCCCCTGCTACGATGCCCCCATGCTCTCCGCCGTCGTCCTCGCCTCGATCATGGCCGGTGCAGCCGTCAGCCTGCTGCGCGCCATCAGGGTTGAAGACCGGATCCAGGAAGTACTGTCGAAGACCGCAGCGTCAGCGGCTTTTGTGATCCTCGGTGCCATCAGGTGGTCGAGCGGTGATCCCGTCGGTGGATGGCTTGTCGCCGGCCTGGCATTGTGTGCGGTAGGCGACGTCCTGCTCCTCGGAGAACGAACCTTCGACGTCGGGCTAGTGGCCTTTTTGCTTGGCCACGCCCTCTACGTTGTCGGCTTTCACGCGGCCCTTCCGGTCGGCCGGTGGTCGCTGCTGATTCTGGCGCCGTTGATGATTGTCAGTGGCGGAGCTGCATGGTGGCTATGGCCCCACCTCGGTCGTCGGCGTTCGTCAGTCCTTGCTTATATCGTCGTCATCTCGGTCATGGTGTGGGGCGGCGTCTCAACACTCGTCAAGGGCGCTCTTCCTTGGACCGCGGCCGC
>Ga0307423_1000595_pt1 | contig 24226 bp, 25 predicted proteins | sample SalMarWE160310MG_FD_202154 | JGI IMG/M metagenome (GOLD analysis project Ga0307423, IMG submission 202154) | Salt marsh sediment microbial communities from the Plum Island Ecosystem LTER, Massachusetts, United States - WE1603-10 | ecosystem: Environmental > Aquatic > Marine > Intertidal zone >...
TTGGTTTTTTCTGCGATATCCCTCGCCACAACCAGGGAATTCCCCGTCCCTGAAAAATAGTAGATAGCTGTGCTCACAATATCCATCCTCCCTAGTTACAGATTCGCCATGGTGTCACACAAAAAAGATATGGAAGAGTTCTGCGGATAAAGTTTATCATCCCAGAATCACATTCCTTGAGATAACGAATGTGCCGATGGCTGCAACTGCCAAGATCAAGGTGCTTATCGGCGTGAAAGAACAGGCAGCTTTGTAGCCTATTAGGCAGGGTTTGCTTACGTCCTCGTTGGGTATTATCGTTTTGACTGCGGCGAGACTCAATATGACTATGGCAGCAATAGCAACAATTTTCAGTGCTTGCATTATTTCACCTCCCGTGACTCCGCTTTTTCGGATGACTTCAACTCGTTTGCTTTCAAGTTTATCCTAAGGGTTCCTTTTGCACCGACGATTTCCAGAATTACGTCTTCCACGAACATGGCTTGCACCAGTTCGCCTATTGTGCCCTCGACGAGGACGCTGTCTTGGGAACCGTTTTCCAAGGTTATGCTTTTCAGGTCGGCTTTTGATTTGAGTTCGACTGAGAAGAAGCGTTCCGTTTCTTCCATTTCGTTTTCCATGTTATTTTGCCTCAGGGTTTCTTCTTAGGCGGCAAAACTGATTACTTTTATTTGCTTACAATGTGCAATGGTATACAGCGGTATGAACGCTTTAACATCGGTGAGAAAAGTTGGAGAGCCAAGATGGAGTAGAGAAACTGTTTTTTGAGCTTGCCAGCGAAAGCAGGCTCGGCATACTGCGCAAGTTAATGGAAAAAGACTGGAAGATGAATGAAGTCGCACGCGAATTGGATTTGACAACCACGGAAACGTTTAGGCAACTGCAACGCCTAAGCGAAGGCTTACTTGTTGAGAAGCAACCTGAAGGCACCTACGCCATCACAGAGTATGGCAGGCTTGTTTTGCAGCTTTCTTCCTCTTTAGAGTTTGTTTTCAAACACAAACAATACTTCACAAAACATGACATCTCGCCGCTTCCGCCACAATTCCTAAGCAGAATAGGCGAGCTTGCGCAAGCTAACCTGATGATGGGCATGGTGGAAAGCACCATGAAATCTTCCACGCTTATCGGAGAAGCCGAAAAGTTCATGTGGGCTGTCTCCCCCGAACCCGTCCCACAAGCCTTTGACGCAATATCAAAACAAATCCCTAAAGCTGCAGAATACAGAATCCTATCACCCCAGCCACCTGCAAAACTGTCAAACCTCGAAAACAGGACGCTAACGGAACCACCAGCCGTAATGGTAGTCACAGAAAAAGAAGCAGCAATATGCTTCCGCTTCAAAGGAGGCAGAGTAGATTACGCAGGCTTCTTTGGAAAAGACCCAACATTTCTCAACTTCGCCAAAGATTTGTTTCTTTACCATTGGAACAAAGGAACACGACAATAGCCAATTGTGCGATTCGTTTACGGTGGATACATTGTCATAATAGCATCTCGGCCAAAGAAGCCATCGGTTCCAGGTCCTGTATACTTGGAAGATGGGTGTATGAAAGTTACAAACGCTTCAAAACCATTGCCTTCCGTCGTTGTTTTGTGACCAGAGGGATTATAGGCAGAATAGGATATTGTTTTGATATCGCCGTATCCTTCTATAAGAACACATGAAGGCGGCAGGATAAATGGGGAGATAAGAGATATGGGCACAGTCCAACCAGTAAAGTAAGTGTTACCATGTACCCTTATCTGCAGTTCATCCTTTTTTACAAGTCGAACATTTTGTTCAACTGGAAGACCTGCGAAAAAATTTTTCCAGAAGTGAATTGAGGCAGGATTGTCTCCGATAAAGGCCGAGGGTACGTAAGTGTAACCTTTCGGAGTTTTAAGCCATGTGCAGATAACCATTGCATCTTCTGCCCCAAAGGAAGAATTTTTGTCTATATGAAAAATATGGAACAACATGTCAGGGAGGTTTAAGTATGTGGGTGGACGGATTATAGCCTGTGCGTTGCTACTGTAGAATCGCACTATGTCTTTTGGAGAAGTAGGTGAAGGATATTTTGTGGCTTTGATGAACTTATTCAGAACATCCTTTTCCGTTAGTTTCTCCAAAAGCTGGCTTTCCTCCTCAACGAACCTGAGTCCATTGATTTTTTTTACTGTTCGAAAAACTGTTCTATCGGTAATAGAGGTAGCCGATGAATGGCGACCGAGGTATTTCAGCGTTGAGGCTGATGGTGCCGCCGCGGTTCTCCAAATAGCATCAAGCATTATTTTGGTTTTATTCACATATTCAGAATCGCTTGTGTAGAAAGTGTTTTTGAAATACGGCATGACCTGCAGTTTTTCCTCTTCGTGTGGAGGATTTTTGAATTGGAACAAGTGCTGCCCGTCAACGATTGTGGTTCCCAAGTAACCTTCTGGAATGTGTTTGACTTCACAATACTTAATTAGGCGTTGAGCAATTTCTATGTTCTCGCTTATTATTGGCGCCATTATCTTAAGGGAAACATGTCGTTTGCTCCATTCACTTACAAGGCTCATGCTCTTGCCACATGCAATGAGTCCTTTTGAAGAGGTTATCATGATAATCTCGTTTTTAGCTGCGCGTATGATGGCGTGGTATTTGCGGTAGGCTGTTTCAGCATCGCGGATTATGTGGGTTTTTGGGGCTGGTTTGCCTGTTTCAACTTCAGCAATCTTTCGCTCAATGTCTGTTGAGTTGCTCCATAAGTCCTCGAACATCGTTTGGAATCCATGGACAAGAGAACTGCAATTTGTCCAAAGGCATAAGTCATCTTGTTCGATAGCAAATTCGCCATCTTTGGAGTCTATGAAGAAAACTGTTTCTTCAGCGTCTCGGATGACCATCCGCGGGCACAATTTAAAACCTAAATCAGGTACTCTTCCTTCAAGAACAAAATCTGTTTTAGGGGTTTTATTTAACAACGTTTTGAAGGCATTAACGTTTTGTGCAGATACCTCAGTTAAAAACCTGAACAGTAGCTTGGATTTTAAAGGATGATTAAAGGCGGCGTCGAAAAGACCGAATTCATCAGCACGTGCTAGACTTGGAACCGTTGCCACAAACGATAATTGATTTTTGGTGTCTTCTATCATCTGCTGAATCTTGGAGTAAACGTAAGACCTACCCTTAATAACAGTGAACTTGGCTGATGGTTCCTTGTTCTCAGCTATTGCAATGGACTGCCAATCCGAAAGAAGTTCAGCCCTGTTTCGTTTTATACGTTGAGCCTGCGCCATCTTGGCTTTAACAAACAAATCCAACACTTTTTCGAAGGGTACGGCTGAAAATCGTGCAGGACGCTCAAGAGTTGAGTTAACTATCCCTTTGCTTTGAAGGTTTTTGATGAGAGGGTATAATCGTTGTTTGGAGATTTTCAAAGCCTTTGAGGCATCTTTCGCTTTCATAGGACCTCGTTTTGCGAGGATTATGTAGACTTTGGCGTCCCATTGTGTGAATCCTAATTTTACTAAGGCATTAAGGATTTTTTCTTGACTCACGTCGCTCCCAGCGTATCGTTTGCAATAAAGCTCAAAACAGCAGTTATATTATTAGAAACCATAGAAAATATATTTTCCTATTCAAGAACATGCCAGAACAATAGTTTGCAACTTGCCTATGTTTTGCTTTGAATCATATCACGCCAGCTTTCGAGTAGCATCTCCTTGGTTTCCTCTATGGCTTTGGCTCGTTCCATTTCAGCGTTCAAGAGAATGTCTAAAGCCTTCTCAAAGGTTACAGCTGAAAAAAGCACGGGATGACTAGAACCCGAGGTAACCACTCCTTTAGCTACCAAAGTTTTTAGACCGAAATGAAGCTGGTGCTTGCGAATTTTCAAAGCATCAGCTATGTCAGTGCCTTTTTGCGGACCTTTCGTGGCTAAGTAAACGTAAACTTCAGCATCCGCCCGCTTAAGCCCGAAGCCCTGAAGGATGTTAATTACCCGTTCTAAACTCATGGTTCTCCATCTACACTAAATCGGATTTCCAGAAAGAAAAAAAGAGAAAATGTTTAACCCAAAGTAGTTTTTGCAAAGCTTTAGATACAACTTTCATCGGAGGTTACAGTGGCCAGCCCTTGATTAATCCGATGTGGCTTGTAATCATAACTCTGTTTGGCGGTACGCCTTCATTGTATGCTTCTTCTCTTCCACCGCCAAACACATTTCGGAACATCTTGGTGCCCTCCAGAATGAAGGCGCCCTCAATTTTCGCTTCAGGTGTGCCCAAATTCGTAAGTTTTGCTTTCAAGTGTTCTTGCAATGCAGGATTCCCAGGCAAGTGGAAGGTAAGGGTAGTATCAACTATAAGGACGGCTTCACCAATCAATGGATAGATTTCTATGTACCCTAACTCTTCATAATCAAAGTCTTCAGGATAAAAATACGTCACACCGTTTATTGTAACATTACATTCCAAAACACTTTCGCTTGGACGATATGATTCACCTATGATAATGTCTGGAAGCCCACTTTCATCATAAACCGTATACACTGGCGCGCCCAATGTTGCTTCAAAGTCGTAACCAACAATCACTTTTTTGTTCCATCCATGACGCTGCCCCCACATACAAGCCTCAGCAATTCCCAACAGTGAAGTAGCAGCCATAACAGTTGCCAACAAAACAACAATTCCAACCATCAATTTCTTGTTCAACAAATCACCTCCTTCCAGATACTACAATAATCACGCTTTGCGACCTATCTTATAATGCCTAGTCAATCAGAAAATTGACTACCTGAAAAACAACTTCAGAAATTCAAGTTAGAAAGAAAAAAGGAAAAAATAGTATGCGTTCCAGAATCAGGTTGTTAAAGGAGCCAAAAGGGCCAGCCTTTGACCCAACCATTACGGCTTATAACTAGAACCTGATCGGGTTCTTCTCCTTCAGGATGTGCCATGTCGCTTCCACCGCCTTTCACCTTATGGAACATTTTAGTGCCTGACAAAGTGAATGAGCCATCATAGGTTCCTCCTGATTGTATTGCCGTAATATGTTCCGAAATCGATGGTTTACCCGGCAAATGGATGAAAGTATACGTGGTTGTTGCGGTCAGATTAGAATCACCCGTAAGACCGTTTACCTCAACACGAAAGACCTCTTCGTAGTCAAAATCTTCAGGGTAAGAATATTCCACGCCGTTTATCGTTATAATGCACTCAACCACGCTTGAAGCTGGTCGATAACCCTCCACAATGATGACAAAAGGAGCGTTACTTTCATCCGTGGAAGTGATCACAGGTTTGCCAACAATACCGTCAGCCTTGTATGTGTAGAACCTTTGTCTGTGCCATCCCCAGTTTCTTCCCCATCCGCAAGCCTCTGCTGTGCCCAACATTGAAGTAGCAACCATGGCAGTTGCCAACAAAGCAACTATCGCGACCATTATTTTCTTGTTCAATGAATCACCTCCTTCCAATTAAACTAAACACAACAACTTCGCTTTGGCAACGTACACTTATAGTTACTAGTCAATCAAAAAATTGACTACCTATGAAGACCAGAAACTCCGAGCTAATTGCGAGTAGACGAAAAAGCAACATTAAAACTTGTGAATCCACGGAACTAGTTGCCGCGCGTTCTCGAATTTCTGGGAAAGCGGCAGTTGCAGGTAAGCGCCGTAAGTGTTGAAGTAGGGTGCGCCTTTTCTTGAAAACATGGTTAGCACTTTGTCGTCGTGGTTGAGCTTGAAGCCTTCTTGGCACTGCTCATGTCCGCGTATCAAGATTTTGACGCCGAGCTTGTTCAGAACCGGTTCTGTGACGCTTTTGCCGAAAAGTTTTCCGGCTCCCCTTGGCGAGCACAAAACCGTCTTTACCATATCGTTGGGGTCGCTCCACAACAGGTCTTCCAGAACGTCCTGTTTGGGGTGAGTCAGGTGAGCGCGTGCCAAATCTTGAATGCCGCGAATGTTTGGTGACAAGCCGCCGTGAACCATCAAACAACGCTCTTCCACAAGCAAGGCGTTATAGAGGTAACTGAACAACTCACGAACTTTGGCGTACGCTGCCTTCCAGTTCTCTTTGAATCTGGTTTGGAACCGCATGGGCAAGTCATGAGGCGAAGCCATCAGGTCAGCGGGACCTTCATGGTTTCCACGCAAGAGAACAACTTTTTCGGGGAAAGCGAGTTTAAGCTTCAGAAATGTGTAGTAAACTTCTGCGGAGTATGCGCCTCTGTCACCGTAGTCGCCAAGAAAAATCAAAGTGGTATCCCTGCGAGCAGCCAGTTTCTCGAGGAAACCACTTGTTTGCAGGATGGTGATGAGGCTTTCGAGGTCGCCGTGTAAATCTCCAATCACTAAAGCCTCGCCTGTAGGTTCAAGCGTTACCAAACGCCCCGAAATTGTGAGTTGCCCCGTTTTTCCGTTTTCCCTACGTAGCAGACTGATGGCGTTTTCCACGGTTTCAACAAAATTGCTGCTTTGAACCGCCTTGGATTCTTTGACAATTGAAGAAAGGTTCATGGGGGCAGAACACCGAGAACTATGAGATTTGGATTTTTTGGCTTAGGGAAGCCTGGACGTTTTTTTCTATTGCCTTTTTGTGGCTCTTGATTTTGTCGATCATGTCATTGTATGCGCGTTTTTTGACTGCTTCATGAGCTTCAATTCTAGCCTGCTTTACTTTTAGCCGCTTGGTTTGCTCTTGAAACGTCGAGAGACTATCTCTAGTCTCCGCCATTTTTTCCGAATTTAAAATTTCCATCTCCTTCGCGGCTACCTCAGCACATCGCACGTAGATTTTCGCCAGAGAATCCTTGTGAAGTATCGCATCCAGGTCTTCTTCTGCTTTACGTTTTTTGTCTGACTTCAGCTTCAGCTTACCCTCGTCAATCAAACGCTGCATTTTCTCCAAAATCTGCTTCAGCAAGGGATAACCCGACTTTTCAGTTGAAAAAGCCTTGAAAGGCTTCTGCAAATACTGACTCAGCTTGTCGCGCTCGTCCGGCGTTAAGCCTGCACCGCCACGGTACAAAGCTAAAGCCCTCATTTTCTTGAACGGTTTCTGCAAATGCCGCAACGCCTGCTTCAGTTCCTTGTTTAATTTCTCTATTTCTGCCTCTACCAGAAAAAGCTGGTCGACAGGACCGTCACTTTTCAATTGGGAAGTTTTCTTTTCAAGCTCAGCAAGCTCTTTCTCCACTGGAAGACGCTCGGTTTCAATGCATTTGATTTCCGCTGCCACCTCTGACAGTTGCGCTTCCAAGTCGTGAAGTTCATCTATAAGCTGGAACGTTTCCTCCAAGGTCTTGGTTTTAACGTACTCTTTCGTCAGAAAATCGTTAAGCGCATTCAGCGAAATCTTGGCTTTCTCGTGAATCGCCATGAATTTTCGTCTATCCATTATGAAGAAAGGAGAAATCCGCGGAAACCAATTCTTGATGTCTATGTCCGTTACAAGAAACACTTTTTGAATGTCCTGAGCAAACCTGTTCAAGTTGTCATACGAGACGCGGTCAGGAACAGTAATTTTACGGATCCTGTCCATGAACAGGCGCGCCAGTTTGTTCATGGCGCGGGCGCGGTTGTAAGTGCGCATGTTTCTCTTTTCGATTTCCTTGGAACTGTTGTCGACAAGCATTTTGCCGACATCAGCGAAGCTTTCGATTGAATCACGCATGTCATCGCGAAGCTTTTGAGCCTGCCCCTGCACCGGAGTGAGAATTGAACTGGTTTGCTCTTTAAGCCAACCTTCTATGTTATCGGAAGAAAAAGTTGTTACTTCAGACACAACCATGCACTCCAACAGTAATATTTGATGAGGCTTATTTATCAATTTTAGCCCAATTTCAACCAAATTTTAGCCAGAAACCAATTACCCAAACATGAGTAGCTACGCTTAAATAATTACAAGAACAACTAAAGCTGACCGACATGAACACCAAGGCATTAGCCATAACAATAGTTTTCGCCGCCTTAACAGTAGCGTTAAATCCAGGGGTTGTCCCAGCAACCGGAGTACCTGCACCATACGCCCCCTTCCTCATATACGGCTTGTGGGAAATCCCCATAGTCGCAGCCTTCGTACTCATTAGCCCTGCATCAGCAATTTTAATTTCCCTCTTAAACGCTGCCGTTTTGTTCGCCGTTTTCCCTGGACCTCTTCCAACAGGACCCTTCTACAACCTCATAGCTATATTCTCAATGTTACTCGGTCTCTACATAGCCCAAAAAGTCTTCGCTCAAGAAACCAAAAGCCAACAAAAGGTGCTTAAAATCGCCGCTGCCTCAACCATCCTTGGAATTATTTTACGAGTAGCGGTGATGACACTAGTAAACTACGTTACACTCCCTCAAGATTACCCGATAGGTCTCGGATTAGAAGAAATGGCAGTACTGGGCATTCTTCCATTAACAGCCTTATTTAATGCTACAGTAGTCCTCTACACTATCCCTATAGGAGAATTCATAGCCAACGTGGTCAAATCTAGATTAAAAACGAGTAGCTGGAACTAATTTTTAAGTTTAAAAAGAAATTAGAAACCCAGAGACTGCAACAGCACTTCAGGGTTGGTTTCTCCAGTTTTGAAGACTCTACCAGTTTTCATGTTATTTATCATCAAGGTTGCGGGCGCGAATAGGTTATGGTCTATCTTGTAGAAGTCGCGGTCGGCTTCACGGAAGATCTGCAGGAAAGGCTTGCCGTAATCCTTTGAAGTGCCAGAAGGCGCCTGCTCAACAATCTTTTGCAATGCCGCTTCGTCGTCGTATTCGACGGTGCAGTATACGGTTCCGCCGTAGAGTATGGCGTCGTTTGTGCGTGCCATCGCTACTTCAAAGTCTTTGCAGACAGGTGGAATCGGAGCGTAACCCATTGCATAACGAATCGTTTTCGGGCTTAAGCCAAGCGTTTTCAGCTTGTGAATTCCAACCTCAACGATTCTGCCTGCGACTTGCGTCAACCCTGCAAGGCTTGCTGTGGGCGCCACGACTGCGGTTAGGTTTTCGGGTGAGATGTTGCATGCTCCGGTGACCTTTTCTATGAGGGCGTCAGAGGGAAGCTGGTTGCTTTCCAAGGTCAACACGGCTTTGTCGGAAACGTCCTTGTAGCCTATTTCCTCGTAAATCGCCTTTGGTTTAAGCGCTAAGGCTCTTGCGGGTCCTGAACCTATGGCTATGGAGTCGCCCTCCTTTATGCGCCACCCGGCAAACTGGGAACCCAAAGCCGCAATGGCAGGATAATCAGTAGAAACCGTTATGGAAGGCAACGACATGTCACCGTAAGTTTTGAAGCTTACTTGTGCTTTTCCAGCACCGCCCATGCAGGTTTCAGTTAACACTTCTCCAGCTTGGAAGCCTCCTAGAACGTTTACGCCCGCGTCTATAACTGTGGCGCCTGCGGTTGTTTTGGAGGCGTGAACGCCGTAAAAAGCCTGATTGTTCAAGAGTTTTTCAGCTAGTTTCCATGCTAAATGGTTTACGCTTAAAGGTTCATGCATGTCTTGCACCTTAAAGATACTTATCGTAAATAGCGCTCAACTGGGGATTACTGGGTTGCGAAACAAAAAGTTTGCCGTTTCCATGCTCAGCCAAGTCGCCGAGAAACACGTAAAACGGACCTTCGGCTTTAAAGTTGTCATCAATCTTAACTTTCTTCTTTACGCCGTCAACTGTGAAAGTTGGCATGAGTTCATCTACGGCGCCTGAAACCACTATTTTGCCGCCAGTCATGCTGGCGCCTAGGCGGTTTCCAGCGTTCTTTTCGACGTAGATCACGCCTTTGCTTATGTGGAAACCCAAGAACGGACCAGCGTTACCTTTTACTATGATTGTGCCGCCGCGCAGGTAGCACCCTGAGTCGCTGCCAACGTTTCCGTCAACAACAATTGCGCCGCCTTTCATCCCGGCAGTGCTTCCGCGGTAAGGAGAAGCCAAGTAGTCGCCAGCGTCACCGTGAATTTCAATCAGCCCTTTCTTCATGGAACTCCCCGTCCACCCAGCTGCGTTGCCGTTAACGGTGATTTTGCCGCCAGCCATTTTTTCGCCGAGGTGCATTCCAGCGTTGCCGTTGATTACGATTTCGCCAGTTTTCATGCCTTGACCTACTCTTCGGACTTCGCTTACGTCGCCGTTTATGGTTATGTTTGGTGTTTCAGCGGAAGTTTCTTCGATTTTGAAGAGGTCGCCAAGTTTCTTCTTTTTGTTGCCTTCCCAAACCGTTAGGGACGCAATTTCCTTCATGGATTTGCCCTGGAAAACGTCTGGGTTTACGCATTCAGCGTGTATTGGAAACTGGAAAGTTTTGAGGGGAGTTAGGATTATCATTTTAGACGTCCGCCTTCACAGGTATTGCTTCAGGAACTTTAACGTAATGGTCAAACACCGGATAGTTTTCATACTCAACCGTCCAGTAATCTTTGAACTTGCGCTTCATTTCCTCATCCACCTTTAACTGTTCGGTGGTTTTCACGTCAAGCCACATTGTTCTGCCAGGAACGTTCTGAACAACCTCGCCGTCTTTAACCACGATTTCACCGTCTTTGATGGTGTAGGCTGCGCTGTCGAAAGCTTTGCGAGCAGTTATGTACTTCTTTGCGATGTCAAGTGTTTCAGGGTTAATGTTGTAAATGGCTACGTCGGCGTCTGCGCCTACGCCCAGATGACCTTTATTTTTGAGACCGAGGGCTTTGGCTTGTCCTGCTCGAGTTACTATAGCAAGCTCGTAAAGACTTAATTCACGTTTTATCGAAGGAAGCAAGCTTTTCTTCTGAGCTTTCTTGTGGCACTTCTTCAATGTTGCCATGCGAGCTTTTCTGCTGGTGAGCCACGCGATGATTTTTGGATACTCGAAAAACGGTCCAGCATTTGGGTGGTCGGTAGTCATGAAAATTTTCCATGGGTCTTTCACCATTAACGCGAGTTCCAAGCCGATGGACCATTGTGTGGCGTTAACTGCACTTGTGCGTTTGTAATGCATGGGTATGATGCCGCCGCTTGTCTCGGTTTCTACATCGCTGTTGACCCATTTGTGACCGCTCAACTGGTAAAGCGTGAATTCGAATGGCCCATCAGCCGTCATGGTTGTGGTGTCAGAGAAAATTATTTGTCCCATGTCGAAGGTCATGTGATTGTGGTTGTTTATGTACCTAGAGATTTCTTCAGCAGCAGACCTCATGTTTCCCCAGTTGTCACCTGCAAAACTGCTGAACTGCACGTGCGTTATGTGGCATATCGGTTTGCCGTCATTTGGCACGCTTTCTAGAGCTTTCATGGTTTCTAAGGTGGTGACGTAGTTGCCTGGAATGCCAAGGTTGTTGGTGTGAAGGTGAATCGTGTGGGGCAAATTCAGCATCTTGTTTACTTTCGCCAGACCACACACAATCTCGCGAGGGGTAATGTCGAAGTTGGGAACCACATCATCTATTGAATGAACGTTCCGCCCGAAACCCCAAGATTCCAAGCCGCCAGGGTTAACAATTTTTATGGCGTAGCCTTTGGTGGTTTCCATCATCCACGCAATATGCCGTGCGCAGCCCTCTAAGTCGTCTCTTTGGAGGTTTTCAAGAACAAACCACCAATCGCCTAAGAGTGGAAAAGTAGCTTTGTCCAAAAGAGGTATGTCGTTTAATTCTTCATGGGTGTGTTTGGCGCCTAGGGGAGCCATGGAAGGATTCATGACGGTGGTGTAACCCATTTTGGAGTAGCGGTAGCCAGTGACAAAAGTTGACGGAATCGAATAGCCAGTGCCTGAACGTGTTAATGCTGTTTTCCTAACAACGTCTTTAACGTGGTCTTCAGGTCGGATCATGCGGCCAGTGTTAACTTCAGCGCCAGCAATATGCGTGTGTACGTCTACACCGCCGGGCATTACCGTCAAGCCAGTGGCGTCTATCTTTTTTGCTCTGGAGTCGTTGACGCTTTCAACGATTTTACCATCTTTTATGGCTATATCCATTTTTTCGCCGTTGATCCCGTTTAACGGGTCAAAAACGAAACCGTTTTTTATCAACATCTCAGTCATTTAAGCAACCTCCGCAGTTTTCTTTGCTTTTTGAGCTTTAATACGTCTGACTTCGGCAAGAATTTTCTTCAGAAGCTCTTCGTCGGAAATCACGCCTTCTGGAGGCTCAACAACTTTCTTCAGCGGCAAAGGCACGTTGTCCATCCGGTAAGCTGTACCTTCAACTTCTATTCCGACAAACGCTGAGGGAAAAACTATGTCGCCCAGCATCGCCGTAGCGTTCATGTGGGGGTCAATAACTATCAACGGATGCTTCACCAAGCTTTGTATGGCTTTTTTCGGGAAAGTTGCACCTGGGTCTGAGGCTATAACCAAAGCAGCGTCTGACTCGCCACGTAACAGGACATCCATAGAGGTTGTTTCTCCAGGGTTGTAACGCGGATAACCTAATGAGAAATCAACGCCGAAAGCGTATCCGCTTTGCCAAGCAAAAACGATGTTGGCGCCAGCGACGTTGAAGTGTCCCCGCATGGGCATGATCAGGAATTTTGTCCGCGCGTTGAGGTCGCGTGTCAGTGATATGGCTACTTCGATGTTTCGGAATTTGCCGGCTGACTGGGTGAGACCCATACCGAAGAAGATAACGCCGAATTGGCAGTTCACAAGCACATCAACAACTTCTCGTAGATACTCCACTGGCACACCTGCAACTTGATCAACATCCAGCTCTTCATCCTTTACCAAAGCACGGATTGCCTGCATCAACTCGTAATCTTTGTTAGGCTCAACCTGAATGAAGTAGTCAGCCATCTCTGCAGTCATGCTTTTCCTAACGTCTATAACTATGAGCTTGCGTCCTTCCTTCTGCAAAGTTTCTGGAGGCTTATTGAAAACCACCGACTCCACAGCTGACTCCCCAACGGTTTCTCGCTGCGGTTTAGGCGCAACTCTTTGGGCGCTTAACACTTTCTTTCTGCCTGCGGCAGCTTTAACTTTGTTTATGTACGTTTTCCATTCACTGTCTTCGAACCTGCCTTCTGTGAAACTTGTGTATCTTTCAAGATGTCGTGGGTGTGCGCTCCACGGGTTACAGCCCCAGTAAATAATCACGTCCGCGCGGTGTCTAATCTGCCCCAGAGTAGATGTTGGAATGCCAACTTCTTGAGTGCCCATAAGAGACGGTCCATGACAAACGACTGCGGTGTTGTCAAGGACACCACCAACTTCCTCGGCTAATTCTACGCCTATGCGCTGGGCTTCACAGTTTGTAGAACTCCAGCCGTACAGTATCGGGTAGTTTGCGTTAGCAAGAATCTCGGCGGCTTCGTGTACCGCTTCGTCCATAGAAACGGGGACAAGCTCACCGTTCTTGCGGATGAGGGGTTGGCGAATCCTGTGCTCGCTTTTGTAACCCATGTATTTAGCTTCGCAGACCGCGCAACCATTTTTAACTTTCACAACTTCGTTATTTACAACTGTTACTTCTATGTCGTCGCACAAACACCCGCAAATTGGGCATGTGACCGCGTTAATCACTGACATTCTTTTTTTACCTCCCAAACTCTTTCTTAAGAAGTTCTTTAATGCTCAAAACAGGCTGGTCAAGGGCAGCTTCAACATCTGCAGGGGTCCCTTTGAAGGAAGGCATACCTATGCTTGTGGTTGCGTTGCTAACTACAGCGTTAGCCCATGGACCATAAGGAATGTAAATCAACCCGGGAGTAGCACCGCGCGGGTACTTAACGGCTTTGAGAATTACGGAACCGTTTGGTGTAGTCACCTTAACGTTGGTGCCGTTCTTTACTCCAAGTTTTTGCATGTCATCTACGTCCATGTAAACCATGGAACATGCTTCGTAATATTGGTGTGAGGATTTTCCGTACTCTTTTCCCACACCCTGCTCAATTGTTCGACCTGTTAACAAAGTTACATGCAACTTTTGCTGCATCATATCTCCTGACCTTACCAATAGGAAATTAAAAGAGTTATATTTAAGATTGAGTTTCAAAAAAATGTAAAAGTCAACGTTATTGGTCATGTTGGACAGCCATTTACAAAGCAGCTACAATCAAAGGTCATAATTATTAAATCAACTTTTTCTAACGCAACAATGGCTTCAGGGCACTATTCTTTCAGGGTAGGTGTAAAGGTTAATGCGCTTTCCACGCACGAAACCAGCTAAAGTCAAATCCGCAGAGTCAGCCATTGATATGCCTGAAGAAAGCGCCGCTGCCAAAGAGGCAATAATGGGCAAACCAACCTTTGCCGCTTTAAAAGCTACGTCGCCAGACATGCGTCCGCTCAAAGCTAAGAAGCATTCGCCGAAAGATACATTGTTTAGAGCAGCCATCCCAATCACCTTGTCCACGGCGTTGTGCCTGCCAACGTCTTCAGCTAAAGCAACCAATTCGCCGTCCCCCTTGTAAATTGCGGCGACATGCAGACCGCCAGTTTGCCTGAAACCTTCAGCTTTAAAGTTAAGCTGTCTTACGCTTTCAAATATGACTTGAGCTTTAACCTTCAGGCTTGATTCGACTTTGGGAATTTTTCCTGTGAACTGGTAAGGCGAGCCACTTCCGCAGGCTGAAGGAATAACGCGTGCATGAAGCCTAGAAATCTTCACGCGGTTTTCAACGTTAACGTCAGGTTTCACTTTAACGTAACAGGTGTTTTCAGGTTCTTTAAGGACAATTTCTTCGATTTCGCTGGTGGATTTGAGTATTCCTTCGGAAAGAAAATGGCCAACCGCCAACGCTTTAAGGTCCGTTGGCGAGCAAAGAATGGTCGCCCAAAAAGTCGTGTTGATAAACAAGTAAAAAGGCTTTTCTTCAGCTATGTAATCAACAAGTTTCTGAGACTTTCCCGTGGAAAGGTCAAGCTTAACAATGTCCACCTGACGTACCATATTCAGCACCTATCTTGTTCTTTACCGCTTAGACTAATTAATATTACACAGCGCAGGAGGCGACGGTTTTGCTTCGAATAAAAAAAGAAAATGGAAGGTAAATCAAATAAACTGGACAAGAACCCCTAGTAACCCTGAGAACACTTGTTGCGGGTAAAGAGGCATGGCTAAACGGGCGGCAATCATACTTTCAGGGGGAAGAGCTGAAAGATTCCAGAACGCGCATGAAACGTGGCAGGATAAAGCTCTTGTGAGCCTTCTTGGAAAGCCGCTTCTGATTCACGCTGTTGAAAACGTCAGCGAAGTCGTAGAAGAAGTTGTGATATGCGTAAACAACGAAAAACGAAGGGCACAGTATTCTGAAATTCTAACGAAACACGGGATGAAAGACATTAGGGTACTTATTGATGAGCCCTGCAACCATTTAGGCGGACCCATAGTGGGGATTCTAACGGGGCTAACAGCCACCAAAGCAGACTATTGTTTCACGTTGCCCTCGGACATGCCGCTTTTACAGCCAAAAGTCATCAACCACATGTTCAACTCGGCAAAAGACACACGCGTGGTCGTGCCGATGTGGCCCAACGGCAGACTGGAGACACTGACTATGGTTCTTAAAAAACCTGAAGTGCTGGAAATCGCGAGAACACTTTGCATGCTAGGGCGGCCTCGCTCCGACGACATAATAAGAGGAGCCTTAAACGCCTTGCTTATCTCCACAATGGACGAAATACGAGCTTTTGACCCTGAACTGAAAAGCTTCATCAACATCAACTCACAAGAAGACCTAACTCGGCTTCAACCCCGCCAAGCTCAAGGACCAATCGCTGGAAGCCTACGGCTGAACTTAGGCGACCTGCCAACGTCTGAGCTTCGGTGGCTTCAAACGGCGGCAACATTGTCTAACGAAGGAAAATTGTTGGAAGCCGCAGAAGCTTTTTCGTCTTGTGCAACGCGTCTGGAAAAGGAAAATTCTTGTTTTTGGGCAGCTATAAGCCGAGAAAACGAAGGTAAAACCCTGCTAAGCTGGTCTAAACAGCAAAGCAACCAAGAACACGCGGCAGAGCAAGCAGCAAGAGGTGAAAAAGCGCTCTTAAAAGCCGCCAGCACCTATGGATGTGAAGTTGAAATCTACGAGAATGCTCACGGCATTTTCTTGGCGGAACGGGCGAGGTCAAATAAGGAATGGTGTGAATCAGTGGCGAAAGACCATCAGGGTCAAAGCAGCCTCTTGCCTTTAAGGCATCGGTGAAAACGGGAAAACACCTGGTAGCCTGGTTGAGAACGTTAATACGTGTTGTTTATTAGAACCGAGTTCAATAATTTTTCTGAGACGGAGAGTGACCATACGGTTTTAGTCATTGCAGCTGTTGGAAAAAGCGGTTCAGGAAAAACTACGACACTTGAGTATTTGGTTTCAAATCTTGCTGGTGAAGGCTACAGAATCGGGGCGATAAAACACATCTACCACAAGGGCTTCAAGGTGGATAAAGAGGGCACTAACACTTGGAGGTACGCCAAAGCAGGCGCGAAGGTAATCACCGCTGTTTCGGCTGAGCAGATAGTTGTAATAAAAAAAGCGGAAACAGAGTTGACCGATCTAGAGAAAGTCATAGGCTTGCTGGGAAATGAACAGTTAGATATCATAGTTGTAGAGGGATTTCGCGGTCTCGTAGAAAAAAGAACAGACGTGCTGAAAATAATCACTGCAAAAGACGAAGACACCCTCAAAAAAACACTGGAGGAAACCGTCCCGCCCATAATCGCAGTTGCAGGCGTGATTGGAAAGCAAAAACCCGAAATCAAGCTTGAAATACCCATACTCAACATTCCGGATGAAGGAGAACAGCTTCTTAAACTGGTTAAAAAACACCTGAAAACAACAAGCTAAGATTAGGGTTGGACCCGCTGAGAATGCACCCTTAATGAGTGGCAAACAACGGGTCAAATTAGCTTAAACCGCGACTGCTTCTGCAATGGAGTAGCTTGGAAACGGATTTTTGATAGCAATTCTTATTATAGCATCCCCTATCTTTTTTCTCTACATTATCAGAAAAGCGAGAAATGACTCAGCATGAACGGCAAAAGTGACGTGTTGGTGATAGGGGCTGGAGTGATTGGCTGTGCAATCGCAAGAGAACTGTCAAAGTTCAAAATTAAAACAACGCTGCTGGAGAAAGAGGTCGATGTGGGCTCTGGCGTCAGCAAAGGCAACAGCGGAGTCCTCCATACAGGTCTCTACTATCCGAAAGGCAGCTTGAAAGCTAAGCTGTGTGTTGAAGGGCGGCTGATGTTTCCAGCGTTGGCTGAGCAGCTTGATGTGCCCTACAGGCTCTGCGGAAAACACGTAATCGCAAGAACCGAAGAGGAACTTGAAGACTTAGAAAACTTGAAAGCTGTAGGGGAAGGCAACGGCGTCGAAGGATTAACCATAATTTCGGGGGAAGAACTGAAAAAACGAGAAACCCGTTTAGACGCGCTTTATGCTTTGTATTCTCCTGTGGCGGGAATCTTTCCGCCCTACCTGTTCACGATTGCTTTGGCTGAGAACGCCTTAAACAACGGCGTGAAAGTTCATGTGAACACCAAAGTGTCAGCCATAAAACAAGAAAACGGCGGCTACAAAGTAACAACAAACCAAGGAGATTTCTACGCTGATTTCGTGGTGAACAGTGCAGGCCTCTACGCCGACAAAATCTCTGCCATGGTGGGCTTAGACGACTACAAGCTTTACCCTTGCCGTGGCGAGTATCTTCTTCTCGACAAGAACTGCGGCGACTTGATCAGCAGCATGGTTTACCCTGTGCCGCCAAAAATCGCAGGGGTTCTGGGTGTTCACCTCACGCCTACGCTGGATGGAAACGTCATGATCGGACCTACCGAAGAATTCATTGACTCGCGGGAAGACACGAGAACAACCAAGGAAAAAGTCCAACAGCTAGTTGAGGGCGCAAAAGATTTGCTTCCTTCAATTCCCCTAAACCAGATTATATACGGCTTTGCTGCAGTAAGGTCCAAGATTACTCCGCCAAATGAGAAGACCTCTCGCGACTTCATCATCCAAGAAGACCTTGAAAACTTCATCAACATGATTGGAATGGAATCGCCTGGCCTCACGTCCTCGCCAGCCATCGCAAAACTAATCGTCCAAATGATACAAAAGAAAATGGACCTGAAAGAAAAAACAGACTTTAACCCTATACGAAAAAGAACAAAACCCGTCAGCGAAGCATCAAGAACTGAACAGGCAGCATTAATCAAAGCAGACCCCGAGTACGGCGAAATTGTATGCAGGTGTGAACACGTTTCCAAACGAGAAGTATTGGACGCGCTGGACAATCCGATTTCGGAAAAAACAGTCGCCGCCGTGAAATATCGCACCCGAGCGGGCATGGGTCGCTGCCACGGAGGCTTCTGCTTGCCCAAGATTGTGGAAATCCTGAAAGAAGAATACGGGATACCCCCTGAAGAGATTAAACTGAAGAACTTGGATTCGGTATTGTTTATCGGAAAAACCAAAGACTTAAGGGAGAGCGGACAAAGTGAGTGAGTTCCCATGTCGAGACGTTGATTTGGTTGTGGTTGGTGCTGGTCCAGCGGGGCTAGCCGCAGCCATCAGCGCAAAGAAAAATGGCGTTCAAGATCTGATCGTCATCGAAAGGAACGATTGGCTCGGCGGCATCCTTCCCCAGTGCATCCATGACGGCTTTGGCTTGGAACTTTTCAAGGAGCAGTTGACTGGTCCAGAGTACGCTCAACGGTACATAGATGAACTGAAGGAAAGGGGCATTTCTTGTTTGCTTAACAGTATGGTGCTTGAGGTTACGCCTGAAAAAAAGGTGTTCGTCGCCAGCCCTGAGGGCTTGGTTTGCTTCAACGCTAAAGCCGTAATTCTTGCTATGGGGTGTCGTGAGCGGACGCGTGGGCAGATTTGCATTCCTGGGACAAGACCGGCGGGGGTGTTTACGGCGGGTGTGGCTCAGAACCTGATTAACTTGAGGAACGTGATGGTTGGCAGAAACATGGTTATTCTCGGTTCGGGGGATATAGGGTTGATTATGGCTCGTCGGCTTACTCTTGAAGGCGCCAAGGTTCACGCCGTAGTTGAGATTCTTCCGCACACCAATGGCTTGCCGCGGAACATCCAGCAGTGCCTGATCGACTACGACATTCCGCTGCTTCTTTCTCACACCGTCACCGAAATTCACGGGCAAAACAGAGTGGAAGCGGTCACCATCTCCCCAGTAGACGAAAACTTGAAGCCAATCGAAGGAAAAGAAAAGAAAATCCCCTGCGACACACTCCTCCTTTCCATTGGCTTGATTCCAGAGAACGACTTGTCAAAAAACTTTGGTGTCAAGCTTAGCCCCGTTACTGGCGGAGCCGTTGTCGACGAAACGCTTGAAACGTCTGTGCCTGGTGTTTTTGCGTGTGGAAATGCTCTCCACGTTCACGATGTAGTGGATTTTGTTACTCTTGAAGCGGAACAGGCAGGGAAGAGCGCAGCTGAATATGTTCTCGGCAAAGCGCAGAAGGCGGAGAGAGTTCCTGTTGAAGCTGGGGACGGCGTCCGATACGTTTTGCCCTACAGCATCCGCCGAGGCGTTGACGTTGAACTATCGATTCGCGTGACATGCCCTGGAGAAAACGTGTCTGTTGGGTTCTTTGATGGAGAAACGCTGGTGAAGAAGAAACAGTTTCGCAAGGTTCACCCAGCTCAGATGATCAATATAAAACTGAAAGGAAGCAAAACGGTGGCTGTTAACGCGTTGAAAGTGGAGGTTGTGGGGAAATGAAGAAGGAAATGATCTGCATCGGTTGCCCTATGGGCTGTTACCTCACCGTTGACTACGACGGAAAAACAATACGGGAAGTTAGTGGAAATCGGTGCAAGGTTGGGTTGGAGTACGCTGAAAAAGAAATTTCTAATCCTGAGCGAACCCTGACAACCACTGTGAAAGTCAATAATGGCCATCTTCCTCTGGTGAGCGTGAGAACAAACAAGCCCATACCCAAAAACAAAATCTTCTCCACCATGGATCTGCTGGCGAAAATTGAGGTGGAAGCACCCGTCAAAATCGGAGACCCAATCGTCCAAAACCTCTTCGGCACAGGCGTAAACGTGGTAGCTACAAAGAACATCGCTAAAAAAGACGACGTTAAGGTCGGTAGCCGCTGAGGGTGCACAAAGCCAAGGCTGCCGCCGTCAAATCCGCCGTAGTTCCCGGGTTAAGGGTGTTCCCAGACTCCCGCAGGCGCCCATCCAACTGGCTTATGGCTTTTCTGCCCGCCTCGGTTTCCAAGCCGCCCAACTCCAAAACTTTCTTGGCATCCAACGAGACCGCATGTGCTTTTTCGGCGCCTGCTTTTCGGGCTATAAACGTGTCCGGGTGCTCGGATAGGATTTTCAGGAAAGTGTGAACCACCGCCGCGTTCAAGCCGCCCCGCTCCAGCTGGTTAATCAGGTAGGGGTAAGCTAAGTCGAAGGTTACGGGGTAGTTGCGCACCCACTCAGAGCAGATGTCGTCGTAGCCTGCGGCTAACTTGAAAACCTCAAACAGCGAAACATTATCCTTAAGAAGACGTTTTTTGGACGCAGGGTCTGTAACGTCAAGATCTGGAGCGTCCCCGAGACCGCTAGGCTTCGCCACATCTATGGCTTCGTAAAGGCTTACAGCGTCTACAGCAGTCGTAGATTCAACCGCTAAACGCAAATTCTCCCTCAACCGTTTAAAATCGAAACTGAAGTTCGCCCGAGTCGGCGTCATGCCCGCCGCAACTGCTATGGGCACGAGAAGCATTACGGTGCCGAGCAGCGTGTTTCCGCCCGTTTGCCAAGTGTTAATGTCAACGGCGCAGTTCTTGATGATTTCGCCTATGCCGACTTCGCGGATGCCAAGTGTGTTTTCTGAAACGGCGATTCCGCGGCGTGCGGCTTCTTCAAACGAGGAGTAGGAGGCTACTGCGGAAGCCAAGAAGTGTTCGATGCGTGTGCCTTCAAAACTGGCGGTTGGCGTCACGTTGCCGGGTTTGGATGTGCTGACTTCGAGCAGCATTGCTAGTTCTATGCAGTTGGAGATGTGTTTTGATTTTTCAGGGTTTGGCATCGGCGCACCTGTTTTAAGGTAGGGTCTAAAAAAGGTTTATTAGCGTTTTGTAAAAAGCTACAAGCGCATAAGGGTGATTACGATGAGAGCTAGAGAAGGCGAACTGATAAGGACAGATAACCAGGTGATTTTTGATGTTAAGGGTTTAGTGCATCCGCCGAACAAGCTCATAGCTTTCCCAAGGTATATCCCATCGCCAGAAGGCAACCGCCGAGGAGAGAAGGGTTTGTATGGGAAGATTTACAGTTTTAGCGAGCGCTTCCAGTTTCTTGAGCAGAACATGCCCAGCCTAATAGTGCATGACCCAGTTTTTGACGCGACCCTCTGCGAAGTGCCAGTAGACACTGTCGTGGAGCGTTACGACCCTGTTGAGAAGCTGAGGTTACTACGTACATCCAAGACGCTGGACGACTTAGAGCGGAAGGTTGTGCATCTTGCGGAGGAGCTGCAGGAGGCGTCAGGTATCTCGTGGAGTTCGATTGGGATTTCTGGTTCCGTGCTTACGGGGTTGACGACGCTGCAGTCTGATGTTGACCCCGTGGTTTACGGCTTGGAGAACGGTCGCAGGGCGTATGAGGCGCTTGAAGGCTTGTTGGATGATGCGGCGGGGTTTAAGCGGTACACGCGTGGGGAGTTGCAGGCGCTGTTCGATTTCCGTTCGAAAGACACCATCATGGGCTTCGAAGACTTCATCAGGGTCGAATGGCGCAAGGCTTTCCAAGGCATGTACGAAGGCACCGACTACTTCATACGCTTCGTGAAGGACTGGAGCCAAGTAACCGAGCAGTACGGCGACGTATGCTACAGGAACGCTGGCTACGCGAAAATCACAGCCACCATCACCGACGACACGGAAGCGCTGTTCACGCCGTGCACCTACAAAATCAACGACGTCACAGTTGAGGAAGGCGCAAAACTGGAGCCAATAAGCGAAATCACGTCTTTCCGCGGCAGATTCTGTGAACAAGCCCAAAAAGACGAAATAGTAACAGCACAGGGAAAAGTTGAACACGTAACCGACAAACGAAACGGAAAAACATACTACCGCATCATTCTTGGGAACCAGCCATCAGACTACATGATGCTGTCACAGGTTTAGCCCAGAGACTTTCAGGACCTGCTCGTAGTAGCGTGGGCAGTAAGTTAATGTGACTTGGTGGAAGCCGCATTTTGGCGAAACCACTTCTTCCAGGTTGCCCTCAACGTAGACTACTTCGTCGTTTTGTGCTTGCAGGCGGAACTCTTCCATGTAGGAGAATATGCGTACCGCTTCAGCCGCTTCTCGTGGACCACTCAAAACTTCCAGCGGTTTGATAATGTAAACTGAGGGAATGAAGGGGGCGCCTGTGGCGTCGAGTATGCGGGCTTTGAGTTTCACCCAGCCTTTCTGTTTGATTCTGGCGTCGGGGTCGTATTCTGAGGTGATTTCGCTCCATGCTTTCACGGGTTCGAACTCGGCTTTGGTGACTCTACCGCTTTTCTTGTCGCTGAACAAGCCGTAAATCTGTTTGCGGCGCTGGTGCCACAGGAACTCTTTCACCGTGAGGTTCTTGTACCGCCATCGCTTGCCCTCCATGACATCGGGGTTGTCGAACTCATTTCTAAAATCTGAGGCGCCGTCAGCGTAAAGTTCCGCTAGGATTTGGCGCATTTTGGCGTTTTGTTTTGTGCCGTACACGACGAGGTCTATGTCTGAGTAGTAGGGGTGGTGGAAGCCGTGGAGCATGGAGCCGAACACGCCGAAATCAGCCATGGACAAGCCCGACTGTTGCAGCATGGTGTTGAGGACACGTTCGGTGGCGTCAACGAGCATGTCTTTCGGCTCTGTCGCCATCAGTTCGGGCAGCCGTTTTTCGGGTTTTCGCACTTCGGCGCCGTCGGGGTTTACGGCTACGACTTTTTGCTGGAGCATCTCGTGGAAAACCGTGTATTGGGGGTAACGTTTGAAGATGAGTTTCATGCCTTCGTCAGTGTAGAACTTGTAGAAGTTTTGGTTGCTGCCTGTTCTTGGGGCTCTGGGGTCTGTTGACTGGAAAATTTTGGCGGAGGCGTATTCGGCGTCGCATATGTACTTGTCGGGCGGGTGACTATAACCGAAGACACGGAACAGTAAGCCTTCGGGGGTTAGTATGCTGTCGCGGTCTCTGAGGTTTAGAGGGGCCAAATGTATTCTTCCTCGGAGGTTGCGGTGCCGACTACGACTTGGTAGTGGACTTCTCCTGTTTTGATTTCTTCGACGCGTTCCAGCTGCCCTGCGACTTTGATTTCGCTGCCGTTGCGGGCTACGTTTCGGTAGCAGCCTATGTTGCTGACTACGCGGTCTGGAATCTTGTCCAGCTGCAGCTCTGACTCTGCATCGAGGGGGTTGTAGTTGGTGATTTTGTAGGTGGCGGGGCGGAATATGGCTTCGGTGTCGTCGCTAACGGTGCATTGGAATCTTATGGGGTCGATGGAGCTGAATCGGTTTTTGCCGTACCATGTTTTGACTTCTTCGGGTTGGCGGGTGGCGTTGTACATGATGATTTTGCCTTTGTAGCGTCCTTGGAATTTGCGGGCGGCGTCTAGGCGGTTGCTGACGATGTAGGTTAGCTTGCCTGTGTTGACGAGGCAGGCTATGGTTTCTTCTACTCGTCGGAAGTTTTCTGAGCCATAAACTACGAAGTCTATGTCTGATTCGGGCGCGTGCATGTCCAGCGCTATGGAGCCGTGGATTCCGAAGTCTCCTAAGCCGACGCCTGACTCGGCTGAGAGCATGTCGATGAGTTCCAGCGCGAGTTTTTGGAGGCTGTCAGGCTTCTTTACTTCGCGTAGGGCTTCCAAGCGGTCTCGGGGAACGAAAACGCGTTCAATCCTGTCCAGCGGAGCCGTTATCAGCTCCTTGTTGCGCAGGGGACAGTAGTAAAGGTAATCAGGAAAGTTCTTGCGGAACGCCTCAATGAATGTCTGGTAGTTTTCGGCGGTGTAAAGCTTCTCTGCGCGGAAAAGCTTGGTGTCACCATACTTCCAAGTTCTCTTCAGCATCTGCACGTTGAAGAGCGCTTGGAACCGGGCTGGGATGTATTTGAGGAACGCGAACACGCGGTCTTCTGGGTGTTCGTAGCCGAAAGTGTTGAGGATAAAGCCGTCTTTGGTTACGAACGTGTCACCGTCCATGGGAACCCATTCAATTTCAGCCGTTTTAACACACCGCCAAAAGAATGAAACCAAAGACTAAAAAAGCTATGTGTTCGGAAAAAATGTTTTGCCTTGGCAAGATATCATTAAACTCGTTAAAAACATGGTGTGC
>Ga0307423_1000598_pt1 | contig 24161 bp, 15 predicted proteins | sample SalMarWE160310MG_FD_202154 | JGI IMG/M metagenome (GOLD analysis project Ga0307423, IMG submission 202154) | Salt marsh sediment microbial communities from the Plum Island Ecosystem LTER, Massachusetts, United States - WE1603-10 | ecosystem: Environmental > Aquatic > Marine > Intertidal zone >...
CCTCGCCCGCCTCCAGCGCCTCGCCGTCCAGCTTTTCCAGCGACCAGCGCACGGAACCTTCCCAGGACTCACGTAAATCGTTCGTGATGAACACTTCCTGGTGGGCCGGACCGTCCGCGATCGAGAGCAGCAGCGGAGCGTAAAAACGACGTGCAGCGTAGTGCAAGGCCTTCCAGCGGCCGTAATAATCCAGGCTTGACCAGGAAGCTACCGGCCAGCAGTCGTTGAGCTGCCAGTAGAGCGTGCCGGAGACGCGGCCGAGGTGCCGCCGCCAATGTTCCACGCCATAACGGATACCTTCAGCCTGGAGCACCATGCTCAGGTAAACCAGCGCCTCGAAATCCCTGGGAAGGCGGAAGTTGTCAAGCATCTGCGCCACCATTAACGCGTTGCCGCTGTCATTCTTCTGGTGCTGTTCCATCACATAGGAAGTGATGTTCCAATCGGCTTCCTCGGCGTAGGTGCGGATCGTCGCCAGCGGTGGCAGCGCCTGGAAGCCGAACTCGCTCATGAACCGTGGATATTGACTGCGGTAAGCAGTAAATGGCTTGCGCCCATGCCAGACATCCCAGTAATGTGCGTCACCTTGCTGCTGACTGTTTGGATTCTCGAAAGGCGTGCCCGAAGAAGGTGAGCTGGGCCAGTACGCGCGGTCGGGATCTTCTGCGGCGCACCAGGCCGGCAGGGTGTGATGGAAAAACGTATCGTACGCGGCCTTCAGATCCTGGTACTCGGGCTCTTTCCAGCCCCATTCCACCCAACCCCATTCCATCTCGTTGTTGCCGCACCAGAGCGCCAGGCTGGCGCGGTGGCGTAAGCGGCGGATATTCTCGACGATTTCGAGGCGGACGTTTTCGAGAAAATCGGCGTTATGGAGAGGATAGACGCTGCACGAAAAGATGAAATCCTGCCAGACGAGGATACCGTAGCGGTCGCACAGATCGTAAAAACGCTCTTCCTCGTAGAAGCCACCGCCCCACACGCGCAGCATGTTCTGGTGCGTATCCGCCGCGGCGCGTATGAGCCCTTCCAGGTGGTCATCCGAGATTCGGGTAGGGAACGAATCCGCCGGAATCCAGTTCGAGCCTTTGGCGAAAATAGGCAAGCCGTTCACAACGAAGGTGAAAGAACGTCCCCATTCATCCGGCTGCTGACGCAGCTCAATCGTGCGTAGCCCGAGTTTATACTCGCGCCGCTCCAACAGGATGTCTGATTGGTGCAGTTCAACGCTGGCCTGGTAGAGCGGCTGGGCGCCGTAGCTATTTGGCCACCAAATTTCCGCATCCGGAATGACCACCTGCAGCATGCTCTCGAGGTTCGGGCCGACGTTTGCCGCGGTTTCGAAGACCTGCCCATCCGGGGCTATGAGCCGCAAGACGACCGAGCGGGGTGCTTCATCCCAGACATGAATCGATACCCGCGCCACGACGGTAACCTGACTCCCGGCATGCTGCTGGCTGAAGCACACGTCCGTGATGTGCCCCCCCTGGTAGCCTTCCAGTCGTATATCCTTCCAGATCCCGATCGGCGGCAGTTGCGGACCCCAGTCCCAGCCGAATTGGCAGGGCGCTTTCCGCAAATAAGGCCCACCCTGGATGGCCTGCGTAACGCCCGGCATCCGGCGGACGGCTTGTTTTTCGGCGGCAGCACGCACAGGCGACTCGAAAGCGATGAAGAGTTCATTTTCATCTGCCTTGAGCAGCGCTTTCACGTCCCAGCGGTACTGCCGGAACATGTTTGCGGCCCGGCCTAACTCGTGATCATTCAAGCTGACCGCGGCAAGTGTATCCAGCCCGTCGCACGCCAGCCAGACCTGCGGCTCTCGAAGAAGCCCAGGAGTGACGGCGAACTTGCAGCGGTATTCCCAATCGGCTTGGGCCACCCATTGAACGCGCTTCTCGTTATCGCCCACAAATGGATCCGGGATGCGATCCAAAGCAAGTAAATCGGTATGCACGTCGCCGGGGACCATGGCAGGTAGCCACTCTTCCGTACCCGCCTGGCGAAATTGCCAGGCACCTGCCAGAGATTGAAGTCTCATATTGTGTTTACCCAATGAATCCGACGTGTTGTTTCAACGACAATCGATAAAATCCAAACAATGCGAGGAACAACGCCCCGAGAGAGGTAGGTATTACCTCCAACGAAAATTGGCGGGCTAGGATCCCCAAAAGACTGGGAATGACTGCCGTCCCCAAGCCGGTCGCAGTCATCTGCATGCCGATGGTGTTGGCGGCATAATCCGCACCTACCCGCTGGCTGGTGCCTGACATCAAGGCAGGAAAGATGGGTGCAATCGAAAAACCAATCAAAGCCACCGCCAGTAAATTTGCCGCTTCGGAGGGATTCCAGACAAGCAATACCACGCCCAGAAAGGCACCCACCAGGCCACCCTGCACCAGGAGATTAACACCCGCCCGTTTGGCAACCAGCCCCGCCAAAATCCGGCCAACCGTAAAGGTCGCCCAATAACTGCCTGCCCACAGACCAGCCACCGTCGGATTGATGCCGCGCGACTCAATCAACAGGCTGTATGTCCAAGTTCCTAGTGAGACTTCAGCGCCGACATACAAAAAGAACAAAGCCGCGCTCAACCACACCTGCGGGTGGCGCAACGTATCGACCAGCGGCGTTTTGTAATCGGTCAGGCGCTTGGGTTCATCATTCCCGGCGGAGAGGTCCTTTCGATCCCACAATGGCAGGGTTAGGAAAAAGCAGGTAGCCAGTGCGAGCTGGAAACCACCCACCACGCGATAACCCGTACGCCAGGAATTCATGGTTGTCAGGGCCAGGGTCATGATGATTGGGCCAAGCGTAACGCCGATTCCATAACTGGCGTGCAGCCACTGCATCAACCCTTCGCCAAAGTAAGTTGCGACATAGGTGTTGAGACCAGCGTCAATGGCGCCCGCCCCCAGGCCTGCCAGCACCCCCAGCAAAACCATCATCCACCACGAAGGAACAAGAGTATAGCCAACCAGGGCTGAGCCGGTCAGGACGCAACTGGCAGCCAGCAATTTACCGACTCCCATTTGTGCTATCAAAGCGCCGTTCAAGAAACTGGAGGTCATGTAGCCAGCGACAGCAGCAAAAAGCAGCATTCCCAGGGAATCGAGCGGTATGGAAAAATCCGCCCGCATGGCAGGCCAGGCAACCCCCAATAAGCCATCTGGCATCCCCAGGGCTACAAACGCCACATAGGCGAGAAGGATCAGACTTAATGAGGAGTAACTTTTTGCAGCACGAAGAGTCTTCAAAGGCGCGTCCAGGTATTCTTTTTCAGAGCAGCAGGTGGTATCGGTCGGTACCGAACTTAAGAGGGCTGTATCACACCGTTGAGAGGTCCCATTCTTCATAGATCTTTGGAACATCGCTGATCAAACGTCGGGTGTATGCCTCTTTGGGATGCAGGATCATATCATCGGCACAACCACATTCAACAAATTTTCCATGCTCCATAATATAGACAGTGTCAGAAACGTAATACGCCAGGCCAATATCATGGGTGATGAAGATAATCGTCATCCCAATGTCATTACGTAATTGCATTAACATTTCCAGGATCGTTGCCCGAGAACAGGCATCGATCATGGAAGTTGGTTCATCCGCCAGTAAAATCTTTGGCTTCAGCAGGAAGATCCGGGCAATCATCAAGCGCTGCATCTGTCCGCCGGAGAGTTCAAACGGGTATTTATTCGTCATTTCCTCAAACTTCATATTCACAAAGCTGCAGGCCTCGGTCATTAATTCCACTTTTTTCTTATATGGCAGCTTTTTGCCTCCCCGCATGTGAATACAATCTAGAAGCACGGTATCAATTTTGTTGAAGATGTTGTAGGAACAGTATGGATCCTGAAAGATGGCCTGAATATTTGTCCAGTACTCCTTTTTCTTCTTTTGCGTACTGATGTCACGCTTCTTCCCCTGGAAGTAGACCTCGCCTTCCGTGATGCTGATCAAGCCCAGCAGCATCTTCGCCAGCGTGGTTTTACCGCTGCCTGATTCACCCACGATCGAGACGACTTCACCCTCATAAAAATCGAAGTCGACATGATCAACGGCGACACATTTCTGACGGCCATACCCAAAAATTTTAGTCAGCCCTTTTCCACTGAGGCATATTCCTTTTTCATCCGCCATTTTTATAAGCCTCCCTCAGTTGTTCCTCCGAGAAGATACAGCGGTAGGCACGTCCGCCACCTATGTCGCGAAGATCGATAGCGCGCACCTTACATTGTGGCTGAACATATTTGCAGCGCTCTGCAAACTGACAGCCAGCCGGAGGCTTTTTAAGATTCGGCGGCACACCAGGAATGGCCGTTAGTTTCATGTCCCGCAGGCCAATTTCGGGCACAATGATCGAACCCATGAGACCTTTTGAATATGGATGGAGGGGGTCAAAGACAGCTTCCCGGGCGGTGCCCTTTTCCACGATCTGCCCTGCGTACATGACCATAATGTCATCGGTCACGTTATAAAGGAGCGGAAGTTCATGTGTGATAAAGATCATCGATTTGATGAAACCCTTTTCCATCAAATCCAGCAGCATTTTGATGACCATTTTCTGCGAGGTCACATCAAGCGCGGAAGAGGGTTCATCAGCGATTAGTATCTTTGGACAAAGGATGACAGAAATCGCGATCACGGTGCGCTGTTTCATCCCACCCGATAATTCGACCGGATATTTCTGCAGCACCTCCGCTGGAAGCCCCAGAGTTTCAAATCGTTCTCTGGCAAGTTCGTAAATCTCCTCCTTTGTCACTTTTGGATCATGGGCTCGAATCACGTCCTCAAGGAACCGGATAATCTTTTGGGTGGGGTTGAGTGCGTTCATTGCGCTTTGGGGAATATAGGAGATCTCCGTACCCAGGATCGACCGGCGAATATCATCGGGATCCATTCCAGAAATGTTCCGCCCATCGATGATAATCTCCCCGCTTGTGTAGTGCAGCGGAGCGAAGTAATAGCCCATCAGGCTGAGCGCGAGGGTCGATTTTCCGCAGCCGGATTCCCCCGAAATTCCCAGCGACTTCCCCTCTTCAACCTTCAGAGAAACGTGGTCGACTGCGTAAACATCCTCCCCAAAGCGGGTGACGTATTTTGTCGTCAGCTCGTTGACCTCTAGCATGACCTTCGACATCGCAGTCGCTTACTCCCTCAAGGCTGGATTGAAGACCTGGTCGAGACCGGTATTCATCAAATTCATCGAGAACGTGATCAAAGCAATGGTTACGATTACGGGAAAGTAAGCCCACCATTTTCCGAGGATTTCCGCCTGGTAGATCAACGACCAGTTCATCATCAAGCCCAAGGTGGGCTCTAACGTGGTCCGAGGGCCCAACCCGAGGATGGATAATCCGGCCTCAGACAGAATTCCGGAGGAAATCTGCAAAATAAAGGCCATGACGACATAGGATGCAATGTAGGGCAGAATATCCGACAGGATGATGTGCAAAACGGAGTGCCCGGACAATTTCGAAAGATTGACGTGATCGCGATTGCGCAAGGAGATCACTTGTGCCCGCACTGCACGGGTTGTCCACACCCAGGAAGTAAAGCCGATCACTACTGCGATCGTATTTGCACCGCGATGTTCCTGCCCGATGCTGAATGAGATCAAGATCAACAGCACAAAACCAGGGATGACGGTAAAGAGGTTCGTGACGAACATGATGATATCGTCCATCAGCCCACCGATATATCCCGCCAGCAGCCCGAGGGTCAAACCGATCAAGGTTGCGACGGTTCCGGCGACAAGGCCAATCTGCAGCGATACCTTGGTAGCCTTAACCAGCTCGGTCAGCACATCCCGTCCGAAGTTGTCTGTTCCAAGGAGCAACACGCGCACATTCGCAACCTGATCGATATTCACATATTCGGATTGTTGTATGAACTGTCTCTCCTCCAGGGCGCCTGTTTGGGGATTTGCTACTGCGATGCTGACCCCCTCTGTTTCAAGAATCCCCTCCAGCGAAGCATCGAGTCTTTGATAGAACTGCGACTTGGCATAGGTCATTCCGGGCAGCATCAAGTTGGGGTCGTAACTGTTCATCCACAGATCCAGGAGCTTTGCGGTGTCAACAATATCAATCTGATCTTCCGGAACCCCATAGGCTATCAGCCAGGTCTTCATGTCCTGGCGTTCCTCGTCCCCCAATCTGTTGCTTATGCGGTTTGCGGCAGCATTGCTTAGGTTAAGGATGTACTTAGGAGCACTGATGGAATCATAAACATTTACATAGACGCCGGGCTGGAAGAAGGTGCCCTGGCCGATGATTTCCAGAGGGGGATGTTTAATGAGGATTGGATAAATGGTCACGACCAGCAACAAGAACGTAAAAATAATGAACCCAAGCAAGAAATTGGAGGACCGAAAAATTTGCCGAAGGGTGTGTTTCATTTCAAGTTAACTTCCTAATCGAACTGTGCCGCTTTGACGCGCGGGTCAATAAAGCCATAAACGATATCGATGACAAACATCGCCGCTAGCACCATCAAGGTGACGATCAAGGTGGCCGCTGAGATCAGCGGATAATCCTGCCCCATTACGCCGTTTAACATGGTGTAACCGAGACCCGGATAGCTGAAAATGATTTCCGCCACCAGCGCCCCACCGACCATGGTGCCGATGGATAACGCCAGGCCGGTCACCTGGGGCAGCATGGCGTTGCGAAACACGTAGCCGATAATCTTGCGGTCCTTGATCCCTAGGTAGCGGCTGTATTTCACGTAATCCGCGTTCAGCTCATAGATCGACATGGAGCGCATGCCGATCGCCTGGCCACCAATGGCGATTAAAACAATCGACCAGAATGGCAGTTGATAATGCACGATCACCGACCAGATGAATGTCCAGCTGAAGTTAGGAATCAAGTCGAACCCATAGCCACCTGAAGTAGGGAACCATTTCAGCCCGACGCCGAATATGACCAGCAAAATAACCGCCATGCCAAATGCCGGGAAATTGCTTACGAAAATACTGACCGGCATGATGACTTTATCGAAGCCCTTTTTAAGATAGGCCGCCAATGCGCCGAGCGTGTTTCCGATCAGCCAGCCGACGATGATGGCTGGGAACTGCAGACCGATCGTCCACCAGATAGACGACCGGAGGATATCTGCCACCGGCCGGGGATACTGGCTGAACGATATACCAAAATCACCATGGATTACATTTTTCAGGTAGAGGACGAATTGTGTCGTGATGGGTTTGTTGGTGCCAAACACGTTCGCGTAGTACTCATACACCGCCTGGATCCCGCTCTGGCTTTGCATGCCTTGCGTGGCCTTTTGGGTAATGACCGCTACCGGATCACCCGGCATCAAGCGGGGCAATATAAAATTCAGAATGAATGCGCAGATGAACGTGATAAAGAACCAGAAGCCCTTGTTGAGGAAGTATTTCCAGTATCCTTTCAACTCAACCTCCTGGTTAATCTGATAAACAGCCATGTTCCGTTGTTAGCGGAACATGGCTGTCTATATTGATCTATATCTTACGGATTGACAAGCGTGACGTTATAGAGACACGCTACGCCCCAACCGTCCATACAGTCAAGCGGCGGGACGGGCGGGTTGGTACCATCACCCTGGTGTGGGAAGTTGGTCCAAACGCTCTCGTTCACCGCATGGAACGATTGCGGGCGGTACATGAGCGTGAAGGAGGGGATATCGGTCAGGTACATCTTAACCAATTCCGTGTACATCTCCTTCAGCTTGGCGGGATCAGTCTCAGTCGGGATCGCCTGGATCAGCGCATCGGCCTCAGGATTCTTGTAGCCGCCCCAGTTGCCGTTCCAGTTGTTTATGGTCTCGGCAAATTCAGAGCTGATCAGATGGCGGATGCGGCCCCAGGGTTGTGTTGGGCCAGCGCCGTCTGACCACATCATTAAGATGTCGTAGCCCGTTTCGGGGAGCTGCTCCCAGTCCGTGACGACGGTCTGATAAACAGCCCATTCGGGGTAGTTGGTTGTGATGTCAATCCCGATGTTCTTGCCTGCGGCAGCCACTACTTCCATCGCAGCCTGCCAGTCAGACCAGCCGTTGGGGCAGGTCGCCACGTAGCTGAGTTTCTGCCCGTTGAGTTCACGCCAGCCATCGCCATCGGTATCGACGATTCCCGCTTCGTCGAGCAGCGCCTTGGCACCTTCAATGTCCTTGCCAACCCACTGCAGGTCGGCGACAACAGCGTGATCGTAGAGCGCCTGCTCGCCGGGGGTTGGGTTCATCAACGAGCGCGGCACCTGGGCGAAGGTCGCCGATTGGTTGGTCATCGCGTTGGCGATGATGGTGTCGTAGTCAACCGCAATGGCGATCGCTTTACGGATGGCCAGCTCGTCTAAACCATAGGATTTCATGTTGTAGAAAGCCGTTGGCAGACTAGCGCCAATGCCGTACGGAGCCTCGGGCAGGTACGTGGAGATCGGCAGGCCGTAGTTGAGCCACAGGATCTGGATGTTGGAGTTGAACTGCTGGCTGACATCCACTTCGCCTTGTGCCAGGGCAACAGATCCAGCCGCGTTATCCTTGAACATCTGGTGCCCCAGGTACTTCGGAACCGGGAGCATACCAAACATGGAAGCGTCCTGACCCCAGTAATTGTCATCGCGGACGAGGATGACCTTCGTGTCGTCCGCGAAGAACTTGTGGTATGGGCCAGACCAAACGACATCCTCGGCGACATCGGCTTTGAAGGACTCCGGATCGCCTGTCCGTGCTTCCAATGTCTGGGTCCAGGCTTTCTGGATCACATAGCTGCTGCTCAGGTAAGCCGCTACCAACAGCGGATTGATCGCTTTGCCGTCCGCATCCAGCTTGGCCTTGACCACGACCGTCATGGGATCCACAGCGGTGATGGATTCGATGTAATCCCTGTTGTTTACGCCGGGATTGGTTTCGTACTTGATGTTAGCATCCCAGGTGTAAGCAACATCTTCGGCAGTCACCGGTGTGCCATCACTCCAGTGCGCGGCCGGGTTGATCTTGAAGGTGATCTCGGTATGCGCGTCGTTCCAAACATAATCCCCGTCCGCCAGAAGTGGATACATCTGGCCGTCGAGCATGTCGTACAGGTACGGGGTTTCGAACATGAGCACGCGCGCATTGTCCTGCTGAGCGATGGCCAACGCGTTATTGCAGTTGGACGAGTAGGGATTCCAACAAACAACCGGCCCCCACTGCTGCCCATTGAAGTACATGGTTTCATTGCGGGGCAATGAAGCAACAATATCAGCCGGTTCAGCAGGCATTGCTTCTGTCGGTGCAACTTCCACTTCTGACGTTGGCGCGGCCATGGCTTCCGTTGGCTCTGCTGTCGGAGTTGCGCAAGCTCCTAGGAGCATGCTCATGGCCATCAGAATGGATAGTATTGCGGTTAGGCGTTTCATCTTTCTTTCTCCTTTTTCCCATCGGTAATAGGTTGGAGGTCCTTGAGAAGTACATTTTCCTTGGCTTTCTTTTGAGGATTCACCTCCTCCTGGCACAATCGAAGTGCGGGTTTGGTTGGAAAAACGCCCATAGCATAGATCCAAGAACGATCTGTCTCATGAGGGAAAATCCGGTCCTCGACGAGATGCACCACAAGACTCGCGGATGATCAATTCTGTCCCTAACATAATCCGGCGCGGCGGCTGTGTGCCGTTTTCGATCAGGTCGATCAGCAGCTCAACCGCCGCAACGCCAAACTTCAAAACGGGCTGGCGGACGGTGGTCAGTGACGGATTCGACGCGTTCGCGAGCGGTAAATCATCGAAACCAATCACGGCGAGATCGCGTGGGATGTGCAGCCCGGCTTCTTTGATCGCGCGCACGGCGCCGTACGCCATGGTGTCGGAAGCTGCGAACACAGCGTCGGGATGCTGCGGCAGCAATTGCTGCATGGCAAAGTAGCCACCAGCATCGGTGAAATCGCCCTCAACGATCAACTCCGTATTCAGTTCCAGGCCGCGATCCTTTAACGCTTTAATGTAGCCAGCCCGGCGGTCGACGCCCACCGAACTATGGGATGGTCCGGCGATGGTTGCGATGCGCTTTCGACCCAGGCGGATCAGGTGAACGACGGCATTGTACGAAGCATCGACATTGTCGATGTCGATATAGCTGAAATTTCCGGGATGAAAAGGGCGTCCGGCGAATACGAGCGGGATGCTCGAATCGAGCAGCCAGCCCATCACCGGGTCGCCATGATGGCCGGCTTGTACAATTACACCGTCCAGCAGTCCGCGACGAGAAACGCGCGGGAAAATTTTTTCCTCGTCTTCCTCGGTCCCGACCAGAAACAAGCCAAGAGTGTAGTTATTTTGGTTGCAGGCCTGGGCAATACCCTGGGTCAATAACGGGAAATAAGGGTCTGTGAAGAATGAACTGACGCTGTGCGGCAGGACCAGGCCGAGCATCCACGAGCGCTGTGAGGCCAGGGTGCGGGCGGCCGCGTTCGGTATGTACCCGGTGTGACGAACGACATCCAAGACGCGGCTGCGGGCAGATTCGCTCACGTTCGGCTGTTCGTTGATCACGCGTGAAACGGTTGAGCGCGAGACTCCTGCCTGCCTGGCGATGTCTTCCAGGGTGATGTTCGCCATAACAGAGATACCGCTACCTCCCGCGATCCATTCGGTGCTTTGGGCGATAATTCAGCGGCGTTATGACCAATGAAGGGAAAACGATGAAGAGTTAAGAAAGAGGTGGGAGCGCTCCCAGTTTTCCTACATACTATACAGTTATTTGGGTCACTCGTCAACTATTTTGTCCGCGCACATCTCGGAGACCTACCCCGACGTCCCCGCCCGGGACAGTGGTCTTGCATGCCATCTAAAGTACCGGATGGAAAGGGTTATCCCGGCCTCTGCTTGGCCAGTGCGGTCCGACACAGCAGTTTTAACGAGGTAGTCCTGGTCGTGGTGCGTAGCGAAATTTGGTTGGTGGGCAGGGATCTCCCGCAACTCGTTGGTAAAACCAGGAACCGCAATTGCAGCATAGTCCGTTGGATTTCAGGTCGAATTGCCCCTGATGTCACCTACCAAGAGGACGACGCGGCTTTGATGCTTGCAGCCAGGAAACCGGTAAATTAATAGACGCCCTCGACTTGATTCGCGTCCACCACGATGGTCGGTATGCAGATCTATTCCAATATTCCATCAGCGAGCTGGTAGGTAATGGCTTGCTCCGGGGTTAGATAGTAGTATTTCTCTTCCCTGCCAATCCAATCGAGTGGTATCTCAGAGTTTTCGCGAAAAAAATCCCTCTCACGCTCGTACAGGATCGTGCTGTATGATTGAGGATCGTCGTCGTAAGGATAGGAGTGGGTGTGGATCATAATTCGCGAGTTTCGGGCGATTTTCCTCTCCCCGGTGCCGCCCATGAGGATCTTGATACAAGCTGAAAAGCAGTCGCTTATTGCGACAGTGTTCACCTTAGAGTCTGATTCCTGCATGGCCTGTAAAATCGCGTACGCATCTTTTGTGTAGCCACCGGTTGAAGATAAAAAAATGGTAATTGGTGTCTCATTGTCCCTGCCGTTGAAATAGGCAAGTAAAGTGATAACTTTTTGGGTGGTCAACTCATTAATAAAAGTGTTGATCAGAATAACGCGTTGTTGTATGAGGGGATCCTCCGCATCGAATTCCCACGACGCGGTGCCCTGTTGAACAGACTCTCGGATCCCATATACTTCTGTTTGTTGGGTTGCTGGAATTTGATTTATCCACTCCCGGCCGAGAGCAATCAGCAGGATTACGAAAACAGCGCTTGCACCGAGTAACAGAATCCAGGGCCACGTCTTGGTTTCCGTAGTTCCTTGCCTGGTTATATCGGCGACTTCGATGTTTGAAATTCGCTCATCAATTGCGTTAATGCGCTGCTCCCTCTCAGATTTGCGATTGGGTACGAATCTCTCAAAGATCTCTATATCTCGCCTGGCAAGGCTGAGTTGAGATACCGCACATCGATATATCTCGGCACGTTTTGCTTGGCTATAAAAAGTCTGAACTGCCACAAGGAGGGCCGCTACCACCCCCAGCAGGCCAACCGTAACTCTAACCCCGGGATTAGTTACCTCAACGATGAGCGCCGCACTTGCCATGGTTGTAAGAATTGTGGCGAGGACACCCACCCAATAATGGAATTTGTTGTGCCTGACCGACAAGGCATAATAGGCTTTTTGGCTATCATCGACCCGTTGTTTCCAATCAGTGATCAAATCAAAATTCTCTAAATCCATCGGATCCTCCTGCTGCTGACAGGCCAGCTTCAGCTAGAGTCGGCAGGACTTGGATTTGGGTGGGGGTACTCTCAGGATATTGTTTCCCATCCCAGTATACTTGGCCGCAAAAGAAAAAAAAGAAGGGCTGATTGAAAATCCTGATCTGGCGAAATACCTTTTCCCTGGCGTAATAAAATCCCAACGGCATACCAGCGGGATTGCCCGCAATGCCCCTCCGAGTCTGGAGGGGATATTCTGGTGCAGTGCCCTCGGGGGAAGGGGTTTGTGTGAGAGAAAAATTCGGCGGGCACACTGGCATGATGCTTTACAAAGAGGTTCCTTTACTGCGGATCATGAAAAACACGATCCATGTAAAATTAAGGTTGAGGCAGATTGTAATCGTATCAGGCATACTTCGTTTGGAGCGGAGGGACCCTTGCCATGAGTGACGCTCGCCCCAAGATACCCTGGGAAGAAAGACCTGCTGGTTCTTCCGATGTTGTATGGCGGTACAGTTCGAATCCCATCATCCCGCGCGATGCGATCCCCTCCTCAAACAGCATCTTCAACAGCGCCGTCGTGCGGCTTGAGGAGCGTTTCGCCGGTGTCTTCCGCTGCGACAACAAGCAACGTGACATGAATTTAAATCGCGGTTTTAGCGAGAATGGCATCGACTGGAATCTCGATAATGACCCGATCGAGTGGCAATGTGATGACCCTGAAATTGGCCGCTTCCAGTATCGCTACGACCCACGTGTGGTTTGGCTCGAGGACCGCTATTACATCACCTGGTGCAACGGCTTCCACGGACCGGCGATCGGCATCGGATGCACATATGACTTTGAGAGCTTCACCTTCCTTGAAAATGCGCTGCTGCCCTTTAACCGCAATGGGGTGCTCTTCCCGCGCCGAATCAACGGCAGCTACGTCATGCTCAGCCGGCCGAGCGACAACGGGCACACACCCTTCGGTGACATTTACCTCAGCCAGAGCCCGGATATGATCCATTGGGGAAGGCACCGCTATGTAATGGGCGTTAAAGGAGGCTGGCAGAGCACCAAGATCGGCGCCGGCCCGGTACCGATCGAGACGCCTGAAGGATGGCTGCTCTTCTACCACGGCGTGCTGACCTCCTGCAATGGATTTGTGTACAGCTTTGGTGCGGCCTTGCTTGATCTTGACCAACCCTGGAAGGTCATCGGGCGTGGTGAGCCGTACCTGCTTTCCCCACAGGCGGGGTATGAATGTGTGGGCGATGTGCCGAACGTTGTCTTCCCCTGCGCCATACTGCAGGATGAAACCATGGACAGGCTGGCTATTTACTACGGCGCTGCAGATACCGTGACCGGGCTGGCCTTCGCCCGGTTAAGCGAGGTACTCGACTTTGTGAGAAGCACGTCTGAGCAGTCCTGAATGGGTGAGCCAGGTCGTAGGGGATAAGTGGAGGAATTCCGGTGCGGCGCTGTTTGGTGAGGACGCCCCCAGGTAATTTCGAATAGGACGGCTGTTGCAAGAGTTTTGACCCCGGTGGATGAAGGAACCACGCCGTACGTCACGCGAGTTTCATGGCTGATGGCAGGCTTTCGAAATCGCCGGACGAATTAAAACTGGCCCCTCGCAATCAGGAGGGGCCAGTTTTCTATACCATCGACGATCGAAGTGCTTATTCGCTGTACACCGGGCAGGCAGAACCGCCGCTGTGCCGGCCGAGGTTGATCGATTCGGCCAGCTCGATCGCATGCTCGAAATCGGCATCATCCGCGCCGCCATCAATCAGGATGGCAAGCATCTCGCGCAGCACCTCGGCGTAGGGCAGGTCATGCTTGCCGTCGGCCTTGCGGATGAGTTCGTCCCAGTCCACCGAGCCGTTGGTGAAGTTGAGCCAGGCTGTGATCAGCTGGGCGCGCGCCCGGGCGCTGTCTTCGCTATTGTCCAGGACAAACGATTCGAGCCGGTCGATCATTTCCGGGCGGAACTCGCCGAAAGACGACGTCACGAAGGCGCTCAACGCGCTCAGGTGTGACCGCAGTTCACCGGAATATATTGAGGAGCCATCCTTCTTGAAGCGTTGGATCCAGTAGCCCAACGAGGTCCGGCAATCCTCCTTGTTGCGTACAAGCACCTTGAGCCAGATTGTGCTCGAACCGCCGTCGTCGTCGAAGACCTGCACCTTGACGTAGCGAACTCCGGGTTTGTCGAAGACGACGGTTGCATTGTGACGCACATTGAACGGGTAGGTTCCCAACGGGCTGGGGTATGGATCGGGTGAGTCGCCAGCGTTGTAGTAGATTGCATCGCCCCCGGCATCCAGGGTGACGCGCAGGTCATCCGATCCGGCGTCCTTTAGATCGATCTCGAAACTCACCGGCTGACCGGCCGTGGCAGTATACCAATCGCCAATCCGGCAGGCCTTGGGCGGCTTGTCCTTCTTATTGGATTTCTCTTCCGCCTCGCATTCGGCCAGGCTGATGGATTTTTCCGCCTGTGCGGCCGGATTCAGGTTCTTCACCTTCACCTTCAGCTTGGCGGTGCTGCTCTGGCCGCTCTCGTCGACGAGCTTGACGACTGCGGTGTACTCGCCGTCATCGCCGTATTTCCAACTCAGCTTGAAGGTCTTACCATTTTGAATCGGCAGCAGCTGTGGACCATTCCCGTCGCCGTAGTCAACACTGCCCTGCCAGCTCTCCGAATCAGGATCGGTGAACGAACCACTGATCGCGAGCGTGCCCCCTTCATTCAGGGCAACTTCGGAACTCAAATTGATTACGGGCGCCTCCCTTGCACCCGGCGGTTCGCTCGTCGCGGTCGGCTCGGTACTTTGAGTCGGGTCCGGAACGTTGGTCGGTGCTGGAGGGGTTGGTCCGTCAGCGCAGAACGAGATTGAAACCACGGCGCCGCTGTTCTGTAGGGAGATCTCGAGCCGGGATACGTTTTCGGTGTTGACGGTCACAGTCTGGACGCTGTTGTTGCCGAAGGGCTGGATGCTGAAGGTGCCCAGTTTGTTGCCGCTGCTCCCGAAGGCGACGATCTTTCCCGCTGACTCATTTGTGTCAATATCGAGCAGCTGCACCAATCCGATGGGTACTGGCTGGTCAAAGGTGAAGACGAAGGTACCGCCGGAGGCGTAATCGTTCGGGTTATCCTGGTTCCCATCCTGGGAGATGATCAGGACCTTACCAAGCGGGTTTCGATTCTCGCCAGGCTGCCCCCCCTGGCCGCCCACGCCTTGCCCTGGTCCGCCAAAGTCCTCGTTCGGTGAGCCAAGATCCCAATCGTTGCCGGTCGGATGGGCGCTGTCGAAGACCATGGCCGGATGCGCGCCCGGATTATTTGTGGTGATGTGGATTGCAAACGCAGCCCATTCCTGATCGATGATCTGGCCTGCAGCCAGCGGCCGGCCGGTCGCATCCGCTTCGAAGTCCAACACCCAGGTGCATGCTTCAGGCGGCTCCGTTGGATCCTGCCCTGGGGTAGCGGTAGGTGTGTAGGTATTGGTCGGATCTGGAGTTGTCGGCGAGGGCACAGGCGTATCGGTTGGACTGGGCGTTGCCGTAAACGTCGGTTCGACCGTCGCAGTCGATGAAGGCTCGGGTGTATCAGTCGCCGTCGGCGCAACGGTCGGGGTGTTTGTTGGAACCTCAGTCGGGGTCTCGGTGGGAGTCTCCGTTGGAGTTTCGGTCGGCGTCGCAGTCGGTGTCTCGGTCGGAAGCGGTGCCGGGGGTTGCCCGTGGGCGAAGATATCACCGACCCCATTGTTGTCGACCCGCAACAGATCGAGGTTGTATCCCTCGGAATAGAAAGCGAACGTCTGACCATCGGCAGTGATAGCGGGCGAATAGCTGGCACCGTTCGACTTGGTCGAATCGGTCGCGACGCTTAAGAGCGTCGTGCTCCCCTGTCTGTCACGGATGAATAGATCCTCATCGGTTGTTGTATCAGCAGCGACGAGATTGATGGCTCTGGACCGGAAGACGACGTAACGGCCATCTGCCGAGATCCTGGGTTCATCGCTCGGCCCGCCCATCGCTTGTTCGCCGGTTGCCGACAGGTTGATACGCTCGAGCGATCCCACAATCCGATCGTACAATAGGATGTCGGCTACGTAGTTTGTGTCGTTCGGGACCAGATTCATGGCATGCGAGCGAAAAACCGTATAACGGCCATCTGCGTTGAGTGCAGGGATATAGCTCGACATATCACCGCTGGTGCCGGTTGGTGTCTGGCTCAAGCGGATGAGGTTTCCGGACGCCAAGTCCCAGAGAAATACGTCCCACTTGCCACCCGTATCGTTCGGAACAAGCTGTGAGGAGAGGGATGAGAACGCGACCCAATTTCCATCAGAGCTGATGGCAGGTTCACTGCTGTCCTCGTCATTCACAGAACTGGAACTCGGTCGGCTGACCCACTTCAGCATTCCATCCGACCGGTCTAGAAGGAAAATCTCCTGCCTGCCGCTTGTCGCACTAGAGAAGAGGTTGGTGGCAGTCGAGGCGAAAGCCACATAGCGGCCGTCGCCGGAGATGACTGGCTGTGTGCTGGGGCCGTCAGCCTGTGCCCTTGAGGCGGAGACGCTGATGCGATCGATGTCGCCCTGCTCTAGATCGACGAGGAAGACATCCGCAACGCCGTTCGTATCCCCTGGCACGAGGTTGGATGCAGAGGAGGAAAAGACAACCCAGCGGCCATCGGCGCTGATCTCGGGCCAGGTGCTGGCTCCATTGCCCTCTACTCCACTCGAGCTAAGGCTCAGCCGTACCGTCTGGCCAGTAGCCCAATCATGCAGGAAGATATCTTCTTTGCCGTTGCTGTCTCCCGGCACGAGGTTGGTGGCTTCGGATGCGAAGACGACCAGGCGGCCGTCAGCGCTTATGGCAGGCGTCTCCGAGACTCCGTTGCCCTCCATGCCATCACTGCTGATGCTGACGCGTTCCGTAACGTCTGTATCGGCAAAGGCCGGCTGGATGAGAATCGCCGGAGTTGCCATCACAGCAATGATGACTGCATTCAACAGTTTGAGGGGGATGCGGGGTTTAGGAGTGGACATTCATGCCGCCAATGCCTCGATCCAGGAATCGAGAACTCGAATTCCGCCGGACAGTCTCTGGCGCCGGCGGTTGGCCAATATTCCCCACTCCAAGGTTGTTGCGGTAGTGCCTTTGTACCATCTTCGCCCGATCGGAGATATAGCCCTTCGTTCCTAGCCCGCCGGCCGTAAAAATATGGAAGGATATATACAGCGATCAGGCACGTTGCTCTCTGCGGAGCAGTGTTTTTCGATGTCCTACTTTACGATGAAATAAAGGAAGCGTGTTGATTCTGTAAGGTAGCTGCAAAGTGGAATTACGTGGTTCGTTGCTATGCTACATACGGCGCATCGTCACTTCAGGCCAGGATGGTTGACCCATTCATCCAGCTCCCCTGCGCCAAGCCGGGATCGGATTGATGGACGTAGGTAGAATTTGAGCATGTTCAATTGGAGCGATCGCAAGCTGGGGAAATACATCCTCGTGCGCAAGATCGGCAGCGGCGGGATGTCTTCGGTATTTAAAGCGATCGAAGAGGGGACCGAGAACCCGGTCGCGATCAAGGTCCTGCCGCCCGGGCTGGACGACGAGGAGAATTTCAAGGCGCGCTTCGAGCAGGAGGCGCGCATCTTAATGCGCCTGCGGCATCCGCACATCGTCCCGCTCCTCGATTTCGGTGAGGAGGATGGTGTCTTCTACATTGTTATGCCATTGATGGAAGTTGGGACACTGCGTGAACGCATCCGCAAAGGGCCGATCCGTCCAGAAGAGGGTGCCCACATTATTCGGCAAATTGCAGAAGCGCTGCAGTTCGCGCATGACAAGGGCATGGTTCATCGTGATGTCAAGCCTTCCAATATCCTGCTCGACGCGCACTCCAACGCGTGGCTTTCGGACTTCGGAACAGCGCACGTGGCCGATGCGACCGCCAGCCTGACCGGATCGAGCGTCATTGGCACGCCGCAGTACATGGCACCAGAACAGGCGCGCGGTGAGCCGGTAAGCCAGCAGACCGATGTCTACGCTCTGGGCATCGTGCTCTACCAAATGTGCACCGGGCAGCTCCCGTTCAACGCCGATACGCCCCTGGCAATTGCCATGAAGCACGCCAGCGCGCCGCTGCCTCCGCCAACGGCGATAAACCCCAATATTCCAGAGGAAATTGGCAAGGTCCTGATCAGGGCGCTGGAAAAGAAGCCTGAGGACCGCTTCGCCTCCGCCCGCGAGCTGAGTCAGTCCTTCGACCGTGCCCTGCAGCTGGTCTATGATCCCCGGGCTGGTGCGCTCAAACCGGGCGTACGGCGAGCCCCGCCTCCCCCGCCTGTGGAAAAGCCAGACCTTGACCGCTCCGAGCAGCAGACGATGATCGAGCCGCCGTCCAAGAAGCGCCGCTTGAGTCCGCTGCTCCTGATTGGAATGCTGGCGCTCGTGCCATCGTTGTGGGTGTTGAGCCGCTCGTTCAACCCGGTAGCCGCTGCGCCGGGAGGTACCCCGACGCAGACCGCCAGCCCGACCATCGATTGGAAGGCGACCGTCGATTCGCTCTCGACGGCCGTCGCCTTCGCTGCCGGCTCGGGTATGTCGGAAGAACAGATCCAGACGGCGATCGTGGCCACGATGCAGGTGCTCCTGCTTCAAGCCGGTGAACCGGATGACAGCCCGGTCCTGACATCCGCTGCCGGGACGGAAGCGGTAGGGACGGCAACCACAGCCCCGCTGACCCCGGGCAGCACGCCCAGTCGGACCCCCACCGCGACCCGCACCTCGACCTCGACGGTGGTTAGTACTGCGGTTACGGTGCTGACCGCCAGCGAAACAGCCACACCCAGCGCGACCGCCACGATGACCCCGACCCGCACGGCGACCCGTACCCCGACGCGGACCAGCACGCCTACCCCTACATCTACACCTACCGCAACTCTGCCGCCGACGAACACGCCCACCGCAACGATTGATGTGTGCTCGCTGATCCACCTCGGTGGGTTCGCGCGGGCAAGCAACGTTGCCAGCTGGATCATCAGCAATGAATCCGGAGCCGCGATTAGGGTGGAAGTGGTTGATCTTGGATGGCCATCCTCAAATGGCGGCCTGTACTACCTGTTTCTGGGTGGGACCATGATCTGGGCTGATGAAGATCTTAATCCTCCTACGCATGCCTCCTCGTGGATCCCACCTCAATCGGTACGTGACGTAGGTTCTTCATCCAAGCTCGAAGCGAATTTTGGATTGGCCGCAGCTGGTTCAGGCTATTCACTTCAGGTCCAATTCGACAATGGGTGCCGGGTTTCGACTGGCAACTAACCGCGGGCAGTCAGGTGCAGATGAACTTTAGCGCTTCAGACTCGACGATCAATTTATTAGAGATTCCCCTCAGGGCGTGTATTTTGGCGGGGAAGACTTCGCTTGAGGTCAAGTCATGAGCCGTCGACCCCCTCATCGGGGGCGGAGCATGCTCGGGGTGACCGGGCGGCAGCTGGGGATTGTGATCCTGCTGCTGGCGGTGCTGATGGTCGTAGGCGGGGTTCTGCTGGGTAATGCGTTCGGGGTTTTTCATGCCCCACTCACCCCTGCCGCTTCAACCCCTCCAGAATTGCAGGCTCCTGGAACGGTTGCTCAGGGGACCCCAGTTTCGCCACAGGTGACCGCCAAAGCCGCCACACAGCCACTGCAGGTAGCGGCAACTGCTACCCCGGGAATCATAATATCGCCGACCGCGTGGATTGCATCGCCAACGGTACGTCCCAGAGAGGTCTCAACAGCGACAAACACGGCGACGGCCACGACGAGCCCTGCCCCGGGTGTTTGCTCTCAAATCAGCCTGCAATTTCTAGATGCGGTAAGCAACGTCGCGCAGTGGCGGTTGCAGAATACAAGCGGGGTGGACCTGGAGCTCACGCTTGCCCAAGTCGACTGGTCGCGTTCAAATGAGGCCTTCTATTACATCTTTTTGGATGGAGCGATGATCTGGTCCAGTGAGGACCTGGCACCTCCCACTATTATCAGCAGCTGGATCGGTACGACAGCCGACCGGATGGTGAAGGGGGTGGTCAAGCTCGAGCTCCTATTCGGCCTCAATGCCGCCGAGAGCGGGTACAACATGCAGTTATGGTTTGGCAACGGCTGCCAGGTATCCGCGGCGAATTGATCCTGCTCGGTTGAAGCATCATGAGTGTTCCAGCCCGGTGCCTATTCACCGGGCTGGCTGCGTGATTTACCATTGAACTGCGCCTTGCGCGCCAAACTTGACTGACGGAAGCGACGGGTCAGTCTTTTAAGTTTTTATCCGCCTCGGCCGATTCCTGCCCTGGAGATTCCAACTGCTTCCTCGATCCGCCCAGAAAGCTACGGCCGAGAATCCACACGCCGACAAGGATGATGGCGACCGGCAGAAGGTACTCCATCAGCTGCACTGACAAGAGCATGACTGCGCCGATTGCGGCCATGATGCCGCCTGGAATCAGCGCCCACCAGTTCGAGCGGTCACGCATATAGACGAACAGGAAGGGCAGGGCGATGGCGAACATGACGTACGCCGGAATCAACATCTCCTCGATATTCAGCTCGCTGAGCGGGATGATGACGCTGATGCTGATCATGGCATAGGCCGGGATCAGCGCCCACCAGTTTGAACGGTCGCGTAAGTAAACCGCCAGGAAGGGCAGCCCGATCGCCACCAGGACGCCTGTACCAACCAAGTAGTCCGGGAGCACGCCGGCTTCCTCGACGAAGACGATGAACGCAATGACTACCATCACATAGGCCGGGATCAACGCCCACCACTGCTTACGGTCCCGCAGGTAGACGACGACGAAAGGCAGAGCGATCGCCAGCAGGACATAGGTTGCCAGGGCGTTATCAACCAGCAGATCCCAGGCCACGACTGCCAGCAATCCGGCGATGGCAACCAGTATGTAGCTCGGGATCAGCGGCCACCATTCTGAACGGTCGCTCAGGAAAACCAGGAATATCCCCACACCAGCCGCTGCGAATAGTCCCGCCCAGAGCTTGATATTGATGTCGATGTACAGCTCCAGCAAGCCAGCGATTCCGAAGAAAACCAGCAGCGAACCCCACACCAGAGATTGCTTACGTGTTTGGCCGGTAATCATCATTCCCTCCACGAAGAATATGTCTAGTAGATGAGGACAGGATCCATCCCTTCTCTCTATACGATAAATCATATATGAAGGTTTCACGAGCGAGCGCGCCCCGAGACCAGTGCGGGCAGGGCTTTGAACCTGAAGAAACGAATCGGGCGTGGTCGTTGTGCAGGCTCGGTCGGTAGAAAGCACCAGGAGTGAAAAGTCGCCAACGTCCATTTCCGGTCACCTATAATGAAAGGTGTTTAGTGATACAGTTCTGGATCAAACGTGGGAAGGGATTGGACTTGATAACGACGGGATCAGCACTCTGGCAGATAGGTTTCTCACTCGGCCTGGCCTTGCTCGGTTTAGCGATCAGCTTCTTGCTCACGGCACTCCTGCGCCGGCGGCATCGCCGTGAGCCGATCACGATCGGCGACTTGCCGGTTCAGCTGGCGCACTGGCGCGGGCCGCTTCGTCTGCTGCTGCCGGCGCTGACACTGCGCGCCGGCCAACCGTGGATCGGTCTTGCACCCGAAGGGCTGGTGGTCATCGAACACATTCTGGCGCTGTGGATCATCTTTGCCGTCGGTTGGCTAGCCCGGCGAACCGTGAGCATGGTGCGCGAGATGATCATGACCCAGTATCCGGTTGATGTCGAGAACAACCTGCAGGCACGCAGGGTGCAAACCCAATTCCGTGTCATCGACCGCGTGCTTGTGATACTGATCGTTCTGATTACGGTTTCAGCAATGCTGATGACGTTTGAGCAGGTGCGGCAATTCGGCGTAAGCCTGCTGGCTTCGGCCGGCGTGGCCGGCGTGGTGCTGGGCTTTGCGGCCCAGAAAAGCCTGGGCACGCTGCTGGCCGGGATTCAGATCGCCTTCAGCCAGCCCATCCGGCTGGATGATGTGGTCATCGTCGAGGGGGAGTGGGGCAAGGTGGAGGAGATCACGCTCACCTATGTCGTGGTCAAGATCTGGGACGAACGCCGGCTGATTGTCCCCATCACCTACTTCCTGGATAACGCTTTCCAGAATTGGACCCGCTCCTCGGCCCAGATTCTGGGCACGGTCCACCTGTTTGTCGATTACAGCGTGCCGGTGGAAGAACTGCGGGTCGAGCTCAAGCGAATTCTCGGTGAGAGCCCACTCTTTGACGGGCGAGCCTGGGGCTTGCAGGTTACGGATGCTTCCGACCGGACGATCAAACTCAGGGCATTGATGAGCGCTGAGGATGCATCAAAATTGTGGGATTTGCGCTGCCATGTTCGTGAGGCGATGATCCACTATCTGCAAGCGCATCATCCTGAAAGCCTGCCGCGCATCCGCCTCGAGCAGGGCACTACAAACCAGGCCTCACCGAACGCCGATGCATCCGGCCAGTCCGGGTATTCAAAGTAGCGCCAAGAACGATATCGGCCGTTGGTAACTTGAAGCTGTGGTTACTTGGCTTCGATCCGGATCGAAGGCTGAGCCCAGCTGCGTCCATCTTGTGCAATGAGGAATTCGGCCTCTTCCGGTCCCCACGATCCACTGCTGTAATTGGGGAAATCGATCAGCGTCCCCTCCCAGGCTTTGAGCACCGGCGTCACAACGCTCCAGGCCGCTTCGACCTGGTCGGCGCGCATGAAGAGCGTGGCATCGCCCAGCATCGCGTCAAGCAGCAACGCCTCATAGGCTTCCGGTGGTTCGGCGTTAAACGCCTCGCGGTAGGTGAAACGCATGTCAACCGGGCTGAGCCGAACCTGAAGACCGGGCCGCTTTGCCTGGAAGTTCAGCAGGATCCCTTCTTCCGGTTGGATGCGCAGCACAAGCCGGTTTGGCTGCCAGCTCGAGATAGCTGAGGCAGGGAAGGATTGATGCGGCACGGGCTTGAATTGAATCACGACCTCGGTCGCCTTTTGCGCCAGGCGTTTGCCGGTTCGCAGATAAAAGGGAATATTTTGCCAGCGCCAGTTATCGATGAAGAGCTTCAACGCGGCGAAGGTCTCGGTGTTTGAATCCCCGGCGACATCCGGTTCTTTTCGGTAGGCGGGCACCTTTTCCCCCTCGATCCAACCCTCGCCGTACTGGCCGCGGGCGGCGTAGAGGTGCAGGTCCTCCAGGTCAATAGGGCGGATGGCATGCAGCACGTCGACCTTCTTGTTGCGGATCTCGTTGTCATCGAACGACACCGGCGGCTCCATTCCGATCAGGCACAGGATCTGGAGCAGGTGATTCTGAATCATGTCGCGCAGCGCTCCGGCGTCTTCGTAGTAGCTGCCGCGATGCTCGACCCCGACCTGTTCGGCAACGGTGATTTGTACGTGATCGATGTAGCGTCGATCCCAGAGCGGCTCAAAGAGGGCGTTGGCGAAGCGGAAAGCGAGGATGTTCTGGACCGTTTCCTTGCCCAGGTAGTGATCGATGCGGAAGATCTGGTTCTCGGCGAAGGTTGAAGTGAGCAGGGCGTTCAGCTTGCGAGCCGAATCAAGGTCATGCCCGAAGGGCTTTTCAACAACGATGCGGGCGTGCTCCCGATCGCTGGCGAGCCCGGCCTCGCCGAGCGCTGGCGTGACAACCGAGACCATCGCCGGGGGAGTGGCCATATAGAAGACTCGGTTGGCAGTTCCACCCCACTCCTGCTCGCGCGAGCGGAGCTCATCCGCCAGGCTGTGGTAGGTGCTTTCCTCTTCAAAATCGGCGCTGAAGTAACTGCAGATATGCTCCGAGAAGCCGGCCCAGGTCTCCGAATCCGTCTTCTCGTGCCGCGAGAAGCGCTCGACACCGTCTTTGAGGTGCTCGCAAAACTCCCCTTCATTCATCTCCTTCCGGTCTATACCAATGATGGAAAACTGCTCCGGCAGCCAGTCGT
>Ga0307423_1000599_pt1 | contig 24120 bp, 14 predicted proteins | sample SalMarWE160310MG_FD_202154 | JGI IMG/M metagenome (GOLD analysis project Ga0307423, IMG submission 202154) | Salt marsh sediment microbial communities from the Plum Island Ecosystem LTER, Massachusetts, United States - WE1603-10 | ecosystem: Environmental > Aquatic > Marine > Intertidal zone >...
GTGCAGAAAATTATTGAAAATAGAAAAAGATTTGGGATTCAAATCTTCATTTAATTTTGTACCCGAAAGATATCAGGTTTCAAGAGAGTTAAGAAAATATATATCTGAAAACGGATTCGAAGTAGGGGTTCATGGACTTAATCATGATGGTAAGCTTTTCAGCAATAAAAAGATATTTGATGCACGATCAGAAAAAATCAATAACTATTTAAAAGAGTGGAATTCTGTTGGATTCAGGGCACCTGCAATGCATCACAATCTCGATTGGATTAAACAATTAAATATTGAGTATGATTTATCAACATTCGATACCGATCCTTTTGAACCCCAGGCAGATGGTGTTGAAACAATTTTTCCATTTATCGTAGAACGAAGTAATAACGATGATGGTTATGTGGAACTGCCATATACGCTGGTACAGGATTTCACGTTATTTATTCTGATGAATGCAAACAAGTTGGAGATCTGGAAAGAAAAAACAGACTGGATCGTAAGTAACGGCGGTTTAGTACTAGTGAATGTTCACCCCGATTATGTCAATTTTAATAATTCTAACGGTAGAAAAGAAGAGTTTTCCATCGATCTTTATGTGGAATTCCTTAAATACATTAATAGTAAATATCACAATGAATACTGGCATGCTCTTCCCCGGGATGTTGCAGCTTATGTAAAACAGATGCAGACTGAGAGTAAAGTTGAGTTAAATTTGGAGAAAATAGTATGAAAAGAATTGCAATGGTAGTTCTTTCATCCTACCCGATCGATGTAAGAGTTCGCCGGGAGGCAGAAGCATTGTGCGATGCCGGTGCAGAAATAGACGTACTTTGTATAACGCAAAGAGGCGAGTTAACTAAAGATAATGTAAACGGAATTAATGTGTTCAGGTTAAACCTTAAAAGATATCGTGCAAGTAAATTGCGCTATCTTCTTGAATATGCATTGTTTTTTTCCTGGTCTTTTTTGAAGCTAACTTACCTCGAGTTACGAAATCGTTATGATATTATACATGTTCACAACATGCCGGATTTCCTTGTATTAACTGCGATCATCCCAAAATTATTCGGAGCAAAAATTGTTTTAGATCTTCATGATCCGATGCCTGAATTATTTTCCTCTATGATTAATGTGGACGAGAAACATTACATTGTAAAGATTCTAAAATTCTTTGAAAAGATCTGTATTAAGTTTGCTAACCTTGTATTGACCCCAAATATCGCATTTAAAAAGCTTTTTGTTTCAAGAGGATGCCCGGATTCTAAAATTCAAATTGTGATGAATTCTCCCGATGAAAAGGTTTTTAAATACCACAATAATTCTTTGAAAGAGAGCAAGTACTCTTCCAAATTTTTATTAATGTATCACGGAGCTATTGTAGAACGACATGGATTGGACATTGCCGTTAAAGCGGTTGCAGAACTTAAAGAAAAGATACCAAATATTTATATGGTGATTTATGGCAGAGGCAACTTTTTAACAAAGGTTGAAAAATTGATTGATGGGCTGAACCTTAAAGACCATTTTGAAATAAGAGGATTTGCCGTTGTTGATGAGATAGCAGCTTTCATCCCACAAATAGATATAGGAGTAATACCAAACAGGACAAATCCATTTACTCAGCTTAATTTCCCGGTTCGGATTTTTGAATATTTAATAAACAAAAAAACGGTTATTGTTCCTGAAACCGGTGGAATTAAGGATTATTTTGATCCCGAATCCATTTACTATTTCAAGCCTGGGGATTCAGCCAATCTTGCTGAAACGATATTTAGAATTTACAGCAACAATGGTGAAAGTAAAAAGACTCTGGAAAAATCATACGCTGTTTATAAAAACTATACCTGGGAATTACAGAAACAACAACTGATTGAACGGGAACTCGGTTTAGTAAAATGAGCTTAAAAAAACTTACAAAAAGCACATTAATTTACTCTGTCGGGACTATAATTATTCGGATTTCCGCTTTTATATTAATCCCGTTCTATACGCATTCACTCAGCGTAAGTGATTACGGTTTACTCTCAGCTCTGCTACTAACAAGTCAGATTATCATTCCGATTGTAGACTTTGGTGTCGTCAGCTCGCTAATGAGATTTATGAAAGAGTTCGATGATAAGAATGCCGGGGGTGAGTTGCTCGGAAGTTCTATTCTTATCAATATCTTTGCCGGTTTTTTCATAATTGCAGTTTCGGGCATAACCCTCGCACCCATATTTAAAGCATTTTTACAAATTGAAGATGTTTTTATTTATGCCTTATTAGTTTCAACAGCTTCTGTATTACAATCGTTATGTGTTAATACCCTTTCCTATTTCAGGGCGAGAAACCAGGGAATGATGTTCACTGCCTTTAGTATTGCTGTAGCAGTATTAGTATCTTCATTAACTATTTTGTTTGTGGTAAAACTTGATCTTGGAATTAAAGGTGTATTCGAAGCACAGGCAATTGGTTATTTCTTACTTTGGGTTATTCCTCTTAAGATTATTTCACGAAAAATAAAATACAAAGTTTCAAAACACACACTCAAGAAATTACTCAAGTTTGGTTTTCCATTAATTTTTGCGCGTTCCGGTGATTTAATTAAAAGTACTATCGCAATTTATATGCTCAGTTACTTCGTCGGATTAGAGCAGGTTGGAATATTTTCCTTGGCTTCAAGATTAACTATGATCGTTCAGGTTGTGTTGATTTTACCATTTCAACTTTCGTACGAACCTTATATTTATTCAAGTATCGGCGATCCTAATTTAGGAAGGCGTATTTCAAAAATATCGACTTATCTTTTAATAGCATTTGTTGTCATCAGTTTCTCCCTGGTTTTTGTATTTCGCGATTTTATGGGAATTATTGCACCGCAAGAATATTTTAAAGCTTACTATCTAGTATTTCTTTTAATGCCCGCCCAGGTATTCAGAGGATTTACTTATATTTCTCAATCATTATTGCTTATCAAACAGAAATCAAATATTACCGGAATAGTATCCGTTATTTCAACCATCCTGAGTATTGTTCTCAGTTATTTTTGTATTAAATATTATGGAATTATGGGGAACATTTTTGCCATAAACATATACTGGTTCGGACTTGCTATAGCATTATTCATACTTGGTGACAAAGAAATTCATGTGAAAATGGAAACTGCAAGATTATTGATTCTCGGTTTTATTAACTTATTATCTCTTGCAGCTGTGTATTTCTTAGTTGATAGTCCATCGATAATTTTTTACAGTATTCTGCCAGCTTCATTTATAATTATTTTCTTGTTGCTTTACAATCTGAAGTTCTTTGATTCGGAAGAGAAACAAATGATCAGGAAATCATTTAAGAAAGTTCAGTATAAATTATTGTCATTTAAAACTTAACTAATGTATTAAGAAAATACTTTATAGTAATTATGCCTAACGATCTGTACTCAATTTTTTTACTGATAATGCTTACGCTGCTTGCGGCGGTATTATTTATTTATTCAATTCAACGTTTTGAAATTGCAATATTATTAATTCTGTTAGCGCCATTACTGGCAGCTATTTTTATTCCAAATAATGCATCCGCAGACGCCGACTCAGAGGTTGGACTCAGTTCATACGTGAAGAATGGTATTCCTTTAATGATGGCTATTGTTTCAATAATAAAATATTTTCAGTACTGGTATCTGCATCGGGGAAGAATACCATTGTACCTTGGTTTACTAAGTATCATAATAACTTTTGCTTTAATTTCCACAACATATTCAATTGATCCCGATATTACATTTATCCGCAGCTTTAAATTTCTTATTCTATTCTTATTCCTGATTGGTTTTTATTACTGGGTAATTAAAGAAGGACAGACACACACATTCTTCAATACCCTCTACCTTTATGCAATAATCTTTATTGCAATCAACCTGATTATTATTGTTGTAATGCCCGGTAAAGCATGGTGGTGGGTTGCACCCGACAGACTGCAGGGTGCACTTAGTCATCCTAATGATTTAGGCGGCGAATGTGCACTTATTTATCCAATACTTTTATGGAAATATGCCAAATTAAAAGAAGGCGAATCAAAGATTTTTATTATATCGTGCTTCATAATTATCACTGTATTTTTATTATTAACCGGTTCAAGAACATCGATTTTATTAAGCGGGGCTTCCGTTGGCTTATGGTTTTTGTTTAGCGGAAAAAAAGTTCAGATTTTAATCTGGTTCCTGGCAATTAGTCTCGCCCTTGCTGTATTAATTACGTTCACGCCAGCTAATCTTCAGCGTGGCGATCAGGATTTAACAACTTTAACAGGCAGACAAGATTTTTGGTCGGGAGCTATAACTTTAATATTGGAACGACCTTATACCGGTTATGGTTTTAACGTAGAAGGTAAAATTTGGGAGGACCCAAGATTCTATGATCCTAAACTGACTTTATGGTCCGGATCCTCAAAAACTTCATTGCATAATGGATATATCTCTATCGCTGTAGGTTTAGGGGTTGTTGGTTTAGTTATCTGGGTAATCATACTGTTCCTACCAATATTCAAAATTAGGAAAAAATATCTGAATGATGATTTTAATGTTGCGTTAACAATCATGGTTATGTTGTTTCTTTCAAATTTTGTCGAGGCAAGTATCGGGGCAAATACTTTCATCTTCTGGTTGAGCTGGGTTATTGTAGGAATTTATACGTTTAACAAGCTTCCCGAAACAGAAGAAACAAAGGAGCAAAATGCTTATGCCTACTGACCATAAATATGTATTATTAACTGCTGCCAGAAACGAAGAAGGGTTTATTGAAAATACTATTAAATCTATTATTGAACAAACTCACCTTCCGTTAATGTGGATTATAGTCAGTGATCAATCGACAGATAACACGGATGACATTGTCAAAAAATATGAAAAGAATCATTCCTTTATTGAATTACTGAGAATTGAAGGAGCGCAGGATAGAGACTTTGCCTCAAAAGTTTACGCTGTAAAAACAGCTTACATTAAATTAAAAGAACTTGATTTTGATTTCATAGGGATTCTCGATGCCGACATAACATTGGAAAAAGATTACTATGAAACAATGCTCGACAAATTCGATAAAGATGAAAAGCTGGGTCTTGCAGGCGGAGCATTTATTAATATCAACGAAGGTGTTCCGGTTCGAATGGCTTCACACCGTTATAGTGTAAGAGGCGCCGTTCAGCTTTTCAGAAGAAAAACTTATGAGGAAATAGGCGGACTGATCCCTTTACGCTGGGGAGGTGAAGATGGCATCGCCTGTGTTGCCGTTAGAATGAAAGGATGGAAAGTTCAGACTTTTGAAGAACAGATAGTTTATCATCACAGAACTACGGGAAGTGTAGGAACAAACTATGTAACAAAAAGAATTCGTGACGGCAAAGTTGAATACAGCTTAGGCTATATTCCTTCCTTTCAGTTTGTAAAAGCATTTGCAAGATGGAAGGAAAAGCCTATGTTTTTCGGAATTTTTTTTAGGTTGGCAGGGTATTGGATGCTTAAGCTTAAACGAGAGAAACGAAGCATTCCCAAAGAATTGCAGGAATATTTTAAAATTGAACAAAAATCAAGAATGATAGAATCATTCAAATTATTCTGATATGAAAATGACACCGAATAGATTTCTAAAATTAATTATTAGTATTTGTTATCTCGGCTGGCAATCGTTAAAAAGCTTTGTAAAAAAAACTTTTTCAGGTAAAATTGACACCCGTTTTTTGATCTTATACTATCATTCAGTCCCGGAAAATCTTAAAGATGAATTTATCTGGCAGTTAAATAAACTTGAAAAATATGGGATGCTTATAGAAATCGACAGTAAAATAACTGATAAAGAACCGGGGAGATATTATGCAATATCTTTCGATGATGGTCTTAAAAGTGTTCTTGATAATGCATATCCGGAATTAGAAAAAAGAAATATTCCACACACTATTTTCTTTCCAACTTCTTACATTGGAAAAGTACCTGACTGGAAGGTATACGATGGGGAAATGGAACAAAATGATCGAGTGATTACCGACGAAGAAATAAAAAGATTGAACCTTTCTATCATAAAAGTAGGTTCGCATACAGTTAACCATCCGGAGCTGACAAAAATCTCTGCTGAAAACCAGTTGATCGAGTTGAATGAATCAAAAAAATACTTAGAAGATTTGATACATTCCAGCATTGAATTCATAAGTGTACCCTATGGCGATTATGATCGTGGGGTGATTCAAAGATCGAGGGAAGCCGGGTATAAAATGTTATTTTCAACCGAACCTAAGTACGTATCTAACAATGGAATACATCACGATATAAGAGGCAGGATAGCTGTTGGTCCAACGAATACGAGATCGGAATTTATAGTTAAAGTTCTCGGCGGCTACAATTGGATAACTTCATTCATAAAACTGAAAAAAAATCTCAAAAAAATATTTAAAATAGACCGCAAAAATCAGAATCCACCAACTTTAAAAAAATATTCAGTTAAAGAAGTAACTGATAAATCGATATGGTATGATGCATTAAAAGAATTCAGCGATGCAAACATATATCAAACCTGGAATTTTTCAGTATTAGCACAAGGTGAAAAATGCGTAAAGCATTATGCTGTTTATGATAATGATGCTATAGTCGGTATGGCTCAGGTAAGACTTAGAACTGCACCGGTAATTAACAGAGGTATTGCATATATATACCGAGGCCCTATTTGGCAGAAAAAAGATCAGCCGTCCAAAAGAGAAACACTTTACAGTGTATTACATGCATTAAGAGAGGAACTGGTAGTTAATCAAAAGCATTTGTTGAGAGCTCGACCAGCTATATTTTCCGATCAGTTTACTAATATTGATCTGGTTACAACTATTGGTTTTGAAAAGAGAGAAAAATTTCAACCCTATCATTCCCTTGTGCTCGATCTTGAACAGAGCCTGGAAGATATAAGAAAGGGATTTAACAGGAAGTGGAGAAACAATCTTAATCAATCGGGGAAAAAAGGATTAGAAATAAAAGAAGGGAGAGATCCCGAATTATTTCAGGAATTGTTGAAAACATTTAATGTGATGGCGGAGAGAAAAAAATTCAAACAATTTGTTGATGTTGAAAAAATGGGAGCTATGAACAAAGTGCTTGATGAAGAGTTTAAGTTGAAAATATATATCGTATATAAAGATGGTGAGCCGATAACAAGTTTTGCCACAAGTACCATGGGTGATACGGCGATTGCAATGTTTGGCGGATCGACTAAATTAGGTTTGGAAAATAAGGCTACTTACTTAGTTCAATGGAGAGCGATTCAGTGGTTTAAAGAAGTGGGATGTAAACGATATGATTTGGGAGGCATCAATCTTAAATTAAATCCTAACGGATATATTTTTAAATCGGGAATAACCAAGAATGAAGTTTTTGGTATGGGAGTTTATGAGGCATGCGATAGTCTTCTTTCAAAATTCCTCGTTAGGCTGGGCGAAAAATTTTATAAGAAATAAATTAATCTTTATGAAGAAATGCATAGTAGAAAGAAATTTAAAGTTTATGTAGATGTAAAAAGATTTGCAAAACTTCAGGAGGAATTAAGCGATGAGTTTAAATTAAAAATATTTGTTGTATATAAGAATGATATCCCCATCACCGCATCGGTCACATCTGCATTAGGTAAAACAGGGATTGGGTTGATTGGTGCCAGCAACGAACTCGGTAAAAAATGTTTCGGTTCGTATTTATGTTATTGGGAAGAAATAAAGTGGCTGAAGGAAAAAGGATGTACAAGGTATGATTTAGGAGGAATTGATCCTAAAAACAATCCTTACGATTACTATTTCAAAGCCGGAATTTCCAATAAGGAAGTTTTTCGTGTTGGTGTATTTGAAGCCTGCGATAACATTATATCCAAAATTGTCGTTAAAGCCGCAGATTATCTCTTTAAAAAATAAGCCCCTTTTACTAATTAATAATTCAATAATGAATAATGATATGTTATTCTAAAAATTTTGGTTGATATGGCAACAATTTGTATGACTAAAAAATAATTAATGCAGTTAAGTAAGTCTGATCATAAAGTAGTTGATGAATATTTAATAAGATTATTTGGACCAAACAACATGGGTGTACAATGTATATATTAAAAGAAATTACCGAAAAAGAGATCTGGAACGGGTACTTAACTCAGTTTGAGGATGCTAATATTTACCAGTGCTGGAATTTTTCAAGATATGCGCAGAACGAAAAATTGGTACGACATATGGCTTTTTTTAATAACGAGGAATTAATCGGACTGGCTGCCGTTCGTATTAGAACTGCCCCTATAGTGAAGAGAGGGATTGCATATATTCTCAGAGGGCCCATCTGGCAAAAGATCGACCAACAATCTGCTGACGATGTCCTGTATAAGCTTCTTGAACTTTTAAAACAAGAGTTTGTTATTAAAAGAAAACTTTTGGTAAGGATTAAGCCGCAAATTTTTTCAGATGTTAATCCCAAAATTGAATCATTTAAGGAACATGGATATGAGCTAGTTAAAAGTGTACCGGTTTATAAATCTTTGGTTCTTTATCTTGATGAAGATTTAGAAGAAATTAAACGACACTTCAAACCGCGATGGCGAAATTATTTAAACCAGGCTGAGAAGAATGACATCAAAGTTGTGAGCGGCAGTGATTCAAAATTTTTCGAAACTTTTATTTCATTATATGAGAAAATGCATGAGAGGAAGAAGTTTAAGGAATACGTGGATGTGAATGGAATGTATAAAATGAACAGGAACCTGGATAAAGAATTTAAATTACAAATATTTATTGCTTATAACGATGACAAGCCGGTTTCCGGTTTAGTGGGAACGACGATTGGAGACACATCCATTTACTTACTTGGAGCTTCGAATAAGACAGGAATGGAAATAAGAAGTTCATATTTACTTCAATGGGAAATGATAAAATGGTCAAAAATTATGAATTGCAGCAGGTACGATCTTGGTGGCATAGATCCCAAACTCAATCCTGGTGTATACCGGTTCAAACTTGGAATTTCGAAAAAAGAAATTACAGGTATCGGTACTTTTGAGAGTTTTAATAGCCGATTAACAAAACTGATTGTAAGCTTTGGTGAGTTTCTAAAAAAGGTAAAATTCACATAGAGATACCAACTCTAATCTCTCTCAGATTCACTGCTAAATAAAAAATTATTTGCAGGGAAGCGCCCCAACATAGCTTCTGTTGTCCCCACAGTTGCATGCTTTACTGCCGGACGAAGGATGAAAATCTAAACTGTTAAAATCAAAGAATGATGAATCTGTCTGAACATCTAATGAATCAGGTAAATCGCCTGACTCAAAAAACAAGTTATGTCCGCCTTCACAGCCAATGCTATTTTTTAGAAAGTGATAAGCCGGGCTTCCAACCTGGTAAAAAATATTATCTTTAACTATTTCATAGTCGGGTGAAAAAGGAAAATTCGGATCGTCTTTAAAAAGAATTCCTCTCACACCCATATTAATAAAAGTATTATTTCTGATTGTATAATGATCGCTTTCGTGTACTATTATTCCGTGACTGTGATCGATAAAACCTTTCTTAAAATTGGCAAAAACATTATTGGTAACGGTGATATTGTTCGTGTTGTCATTTGAATCCCTTTGCTCGCTCATAATTCCCTGGTGAAAATCGTAACAGGTATTTCCTTCAATTAATATATTGTTGGTTCCGCCTCTGAAGGTTTGGAAACAATCTACATGTGCCTTACCGATTTCTGATGGATCGGTTCCATGGTAAAAATTGTTTTTAATAACGTGCCCGGTTCCATGGAATCTTGAATAATCGGAATCGCCATAACCATAATTATGAAGCTTTTCGACTTCGTTATTTTCTACAAGCCAGTTCTTCCCGTGGATATCTATACCCATCGTACAGTTATAAATTAAATTGTCTTTAATGGTCACGTTACTTACTGTATTATGTTCGTCGGCGCTTATTGCAGCATCGCCAGGGATATCGAAAAAGTAATTATCGGTTATCTCTGTTCCATTCCCACCGTTGCGTAAAAAGATCGTATATCTGTCGGGCCATTTTTTTACTGTTTCATTTGTAAAATTTAGTTGTTCGATCTTTACATTATCTCCCCAAATTTCAAATCCGCCGCTTATTGTTGCAGTTCTTCTTGTAAAACCTCTGATCGTTAAATTGTTCTTCTTTAAAATAATTCTCTCTTTGTAAGTACCTTCTTCAATAAAGATTGTGTCCCCCCGTGAGGCTAAATCATAAGCATTTTTTATAGAACCACCTGTTTTAACAAGAATAGAATGATTACTAAATCCGGCCTGATTAATTGTATCATCATTCCACTTATGGTTCGTTGTTTCTGATCTGCCGGCAATGATACCAACTAGTATTATAAATCCTGAAAGCATAATAAATACAACAAGGGATTTTTTTGATTGGAACATAAACGCGAAATTATAAATCAGTTTTTATCTTAAAAATTTTACTGTTGTAAGTTATGAAAATATAATTATACGTGGAGGCTAAAAATTATTGATTGCTATCCGCAGAGGTATAATGTTAGATAAAGTGAGGCTCATCTCCGGGATGAGCCTCGTTTAAAATTCATAGATTAGAATTAGATTTGCCAACTAGTTTAACGGATCGTAAATCTGGCATATTTTAAACTCTAAATTACTTAATTAAAGTCATCTTCTTTGTTGAAGTAAAATGGCTTCCTTCTTTTCCGGCAGCATCTATTTTATAAAAATAAATGCCACTTGTTAAGCCATCCGCATCAAAAACTATTTTATTGGCTCCGGCGGTAAATTCCCTATTTAAAACCTCTGATACTTTTTCACCAATTACATTATAAACGCTTATCGTAACATAAGCATCAACCGGAATGGTAAATCCAATTGTTGTGGTGGGATTGAAAGGATTAGGATAATTTTGCTGCAATGCAAATTCATCCGGGATTACTTTATCCTCCACTGAAGTAACAAAGTTGACTTCATACGCTCCTATATCAAAGTTGTTATTTTGAGGTCTAGATACACCTCGTATATCCGTACTAACACCCATTGCCGATAAATCATAGCCGGCATCATTTAAAGGTGAATTCTGATTCTGCTCAAAGTTATTTCCTGCAACATCAATTAATAATGGATTTATATTCACTAATTCGTGAGGTGCAGGTTGTTGATTCTTACTTTCTATAATTAACGTTTGCAGATTTCCACCGTTACTTCTGTAATGGGCGTTATAATCTTTTTCAAAACCGGAAACTGAAGAGTTACCCATAATCATCGGTCCGGTATTATAGAAAAGGTTATTATACACTTTTACTCCAGTGCATCCATCGTGCAGCAGTATAGGATAATTTGCTACATTCACAAATGAGTTGTTAAACCATTCGCAACCTTCTACACTTGTTGTATTAAATCCACGGTAACAGTTTTCTATGATATTATTGTAAAAACTGAGATTATATACGGGGCTGTTTAAATCTTCTAATTGCGCAGTTTGTGTCTCGGTGACAACATCATTAACGGAAAATATATTTTTTTCGAAAACGATATCATAAGCAGGTCCCCAAGTCTGTATGCAATCGACATGCGCAGAACCGTTCTCAGGATCACTTATATAAATATCGTGAATATAATTTCCGATTATTTTATGACCGTGACCGGAAAATCTTAATCCGTCTGCGTCACGATCTCCACCATCACTTAATTTCCATTCCTGCGTTCTTGAGATATCGTTGCCCTGTATAGTATTATTGCTCCCGTTAACTTCTATTCCGCATTCACCGCATTTGTACATGGTATTGTTAAGAATAAGGTTATCGTGAGAATTAAATGATCCGTTTTCATCAATCCTCACTCCATTCCAATATATTTCGTGAATATAATTATCCTGAATAACATTATAGGAGCCGAATATGGTCACACCGTGCCTGTCGTTCCAACTCCATAATGATGGAATGTTGGTTATTTCAAAACCAATTATATGTATATAGTTAGCTTCGTTGATTGTAAATCCCTGGGTTACAACACCATTACCGTTCGCTATAAATGTAATTGGTGAATTTTGCTGTCCTGATTCATCAATAACCACTCTCCCTGTATAATTACCAGGTTGAACTAAACAGGTATCTCCGGGTGATAAATAATTTAATGCACGCTGAATTGTTTTAAATGATGCATTTTTTGTTAGCCCGTTGTTACTATCGTTACCGTTTGCATTGTTAACAAAGTATGTATTTGCAAACAGCGAATTAATCACAATTAGCCACAATACCATTGCTCTTCGTATCATATGCTAGTTCTCCTTATATTTATTTAATCGTTCTCTCTTTCAATGATAAAAGTTATCATTGAATTTAAAAGACTTATCTTACCCACATATAAATCCTTTGAGTGGATATAAGTACGTACCTACTTCATCACGAAAGTAGCAAAAAAACAATTTTTATACCAGTTAATTATTTTTCTTTAGAATGTTTTTTTGTTTATATAATATTCCAAATTTTGCTTTTTCATTAAAAATTGAAGATATATTTTTCTTTTTAACCGAAGAGAATAATTTAGAGCTATTTAGTATTAACTGGTTATGACGTCTCCCCGACACAGAAAGTATTTACGAATTCGAAAAAAGTTATACCTTATCAGTCTTCAACATTTGAAAACGTGTCGGTCTTTCAGAAAATATATTACTTGAATATGATAATCATTACATTTGTTTCACACATTTTGAAACTCTTACTCTAATATCAAAAGTTCAGTAGTTATGCTTTATAAAGATTGCAAACACTTTCCAGGGGACAGACCATGTAAATATCATAAAAAGGAAAATGTAAAATGCGAAACATGTAATCATTACGATCCACTTGATAAAAAATTATTAATCATAAAATTAGATGCAATTGGTGATGTACTCAGAACAACTTCTGTTCTTCCACCGCTTAAAAAAAAATATCCCGATTATGCAGTTACGTGGTGTACGAAGAATGCTTCAAAAGAATTGTTTAAAAATAATTCTTACGTTAATGATGTAATTGTAATTGGTGAAGATGCTGAACAGAGATTAAACATTGAAGAATTCGATATTGTAATCAATCTTGATAATACGAAACTCAGCTCTGCATTAGCAACAAAAGTTAAAGGTGAAACGAAGATAGGATTTTTGCTAAATAGAAAAGGTTTTGTTGAACCGACCTCTGATAAAGCAAATTACTGGTTAGAGCTTGCTGCATTTGATGATTTGAAACGCGAGAACAAAAAAAGTCATCAACAAATTATGTATGAAATTCTTGGACTAGATTACAGTATTCATGAACCAATAATTCAACTCTCCGATGATCAGATAAATAAATCAAAAAAGCTGTTCGCAAAATGGAAATTGGAGGAGAAAAAAATAACCCTAGGACTAAATATTGGAGTTGGCACTAAATGGCCGAGTAAAGCCTGGCCAATCAATAAATGGAAGGAACTTATTTCTTCGTTGGTTAAGGAAAATTACAATTTACTACTGCTTGGGGGACCAGAAGAAGAAAACACTATTAATGAAATTAAAAATGAGTTCCGTTTTATTGCTGATTCGGGTTGTGATAAGTCTCTGGTTGAATTTTCCGGCATTTTGAATCTTTGTGATATCCTAATTACCGCAGATACTCTTGCATTGCATATAGCAACAGCATTAAAAAAATACGTAATTGCTCTGATTGGACCCACCTCAATAAATGAAATCACTTTATACAACCGAGGATTTAAATTGAGTTCGGATGAACCATGCAAATGTTTTTATAACAGACATTGTAAAGAAGAAATTTCCTGTATGGAAAAAATTTCCGTGGAACAGGTATTAAATGCCGTTAAGAAGATTGAAAAAAATATTCCGGCAAGAAAAAACTAAAATAATAAATATCTTTCAAGCTTTAAAAATATTTCTCGCTTTTATCCCACGCTTTTCAAATGCATTTCTTGTATCTACTATCACTTTAGCATTAGAAGCTATTAACTTATAATCAAAATCTGTATGATCCGTGCTGAGTACGACAAGATCGAATTCTTTTATACTTTTATTTGTTATGTTAACAGACTTCATATCGTAATGGTATTTACGTGTTTTAAATAATTTTTTCACGTACGGATCCGAGTAAGAAACTTTTGCTCCTTTCTCTCTGAATATTTCCAGCAACTTGAGCGTTGGCGATTCTCTTAAATCATCAATATCCTTCTTATAAGAAGCCCCCAATATCAATACTTTGGAACCGTTTAATGTCTTCTTATAACGATTTAGGACAGACATCGATCTTTCAACAACATAATAAGGCTGATGTGTGTTTATTTCTCCTGCGAGCTCAATAAATTTTGTATTTACTTCATACTCACGTGCCTTCCAGGTAAGATAAAAAGGATCTATAGGAATACAATGCCCTCCTAAACCCGGTCCTGGAAAGAATGCAGTAAATCCAAATGGTTTGGTAGAGGCAGCTTCAATAACTTCCCAAACATCTATGTCCATCCTATCAAAAACCATTTTTAACTCATTTACCAAAGCAATGTTAACCGATCTGTAAATATTTTCAAGCAACTTTGTTGCTTCTGCTGTACGAGGTGAAGTTACAGGAACAGTTTTTACAATAATCTGATCATATAGTGCTACGGCTAATTCCAAGCATCTTTTTGTAACCCCTCCGATCACCTTAGGTATTGTTGATGTGGAATAATTTGCATTATTAGGATCTTCTCTTTCAGGACTAAAAGCGAGATAAAAATCCTTACCAACTTTAAATCCTTTCTTCCCGGAGGAATTAGTTTCTTCAAAAAGAGGAAGAAGTATTTCTTCCGTCGTCCCGGGATAAGTAGTGGATTCAAGTATTATTAGTTGTCCACTTTTCATATACTTCGCAACAGTATTGGCAGTGTTTACAACAAATGTCATATCTGGTTCACGATGCTCATCCAACGGTGTAGGCACACAAATAATGATAACATTCTGTTCAGATATTTTTGCAAAATTTGTTGTGGCTGTAAATGTTTTATTACTAATAGTACTCTTTATTTTAGATTCTTTAATATGCTTTATATAGCTTTTCCCTTTAAGCAAAAATTCTATCTTAGATTGATCTATATCGAAACCAGTTGTCTTAAAATTCTTTAAGGCAAATTCAAGACTCAGAGGTAACCCGACGTAACCAAGCCCTATTACGCCGATTTTTGCAGTTTTATTAATAATCTTCTCTTTTAAATCCATATATATTGTTGTCTGTTTGTTAATGTAATTATTTTTGAAAATTAAGCCTTCCTTTACTTATCACTGAAATCATTAATATTTTAATTTATTCATTTTAATTCGTAGCCTGACCAGGCTCTTAACCTATTTCCATAAAATAAGTTATTAAGATAAAGAGTATTCACTACAATCAATTTATGTTTCATTTTGAGGCAATTTTGATCGTATTTCCCCTAAAATGGGACAAAATATTTATTTTAAAATATAGACTTATGAAATATGATATCATTCAATCAAAATAGGTTGAAAATAATCCCTTTTTTAAGTTTTGTGTTTACCTTCTACCTGAAGAAATAATGACTCTTAACAAATTATGGTTCGAAATTTGCCTTCTACTAGACTGAAAAAAATCAGGGAATTTATTTCAGAAAGTTCTCCTTTCCCTGATAAATGAATTCTAAATTCTGTTTAAGAGAATCTTACAAGAATAATTTAATAAAACCAATCTTTTCGAATACAAAAAATACTGAATACATCGTAATTAAAGAAGAAATATGTCTATGGTAAAATTTGTTGTTCCATTCGTCAGATCTTCAATTTCATCCAAAATTTTAATAACCGGAATTCTTGTGCTTTTAATTTCAATTACAACGTATGCACAGGAAACAGTCCGGATAATGGCTTATAACATTTGTGAGTATCCAAATACAGAACAATATGGAGATACTACTTATAGAAATCCTTATTTCAGGACGGTTATAAGTGAAGCAGACCCGGATATTCTTACTGTTGAGGAAATGCATAGTCAAACACAGGCAAATGGATTTTTGACAAACGTCCTTAACCATTATGGTAATAATTATGCAATGGCTGATTTTGTCTCTAATGGAGATGATAATAACGTGCTTTACTATAAAACATCAAAATTTTCCATAATCTCAACCCCTTATATTATTGATAATACAGGGCACGTTACAATAAGATTTAAGCTTTATAATATTAACACGAGGGATACCCTGGTAATTTATAGTATTCATCTTGCTTCCGGTGAAAGCAACGGCACCCGACTGACCCAAGTACAGACTATAAGAGAATCTGCTGATTCGTTATCCAATAGTGAATATTATATTGGCTTAGGAGACTTTAATATGTACGCTGGCGATGAAGCAGAGGAACCAGGAGGTTATATTTTTAATACAAGTTCTGGCGGATACTTTATTGATCCGCAAGATTTAGATGCGTCTGATAATTGGAGTGATAATTCTTTAACTGAATATAATACATTTGCTTCCCGAACAACATCCTTTGGTGGCGGAACTACAACACCCGGCAGTCACCCGGGAATGGATGAGAGATTTGACCTTATTTTAATTTCACAAACAGTAAGTGACAACGGTGGTATTTCATTAAAACCGGAGACTTATACAGAAATGGGTAATGACGGAGATCGCAATCATAAGAGTATAAACACACAGCCAAATACAGCGGTATCTTCAGAAGTAGCAGATGCATTGTACTGGTCTTCAGACCATATACCAATTTATGCAGATTTTAATTTCGGTTCTCCTTCTGCTGGTGGAATTGCATTTACTCAGGTCGGCTCGGCTGATCCCGACATAATTGAATTTATTACTCTTTATGACCATATGGATCTTACCAAGCTTAAAATAACAGACAGTGAAATTAACTCCGGCGGAGAATTAGTAAATGGTAATGGTACTTATGACTTAAGCAACACTTCATGGAAAGATGTCCCGGGGGGAACTTTTGTAAGACTCCGTTCTGGCTTAACCAATGATGATAATCTTGCCGATAGAATATTGGTTTATAATGGAACTGGTTCTGGTAATCTTCCTGTTCTAAGTGGCGGTTCAAATGGTGATCAATTAATAGCTTTCACCGGATCATCTACAGATCCATATTTTATCGCAGGAATAACATGGGGTACTGATGGCTGGATGGCTAAAAGTAATTCCTATGCTCCCGGAACAATTTCAGATATAGCATTAGGTTCAGCTAACAATTATTACTTCAGTGGAAGTGTTGACGGAGATGCTGATGAAACAAGAACTGAGTTAACCAATCCTTCTAACTGGACTTCTTATGGAGGCACATCATTTCTAGATTTAACAACTTCAATTGGTAACGGTGCCCTGCCTGTTGAACTTTCATTCTTTACATGTGCATTAAACGGAAATAATGTTCAACTCCGCTGGAAAACCGAAACGGAAGTAAACAACTACGGATTTGAGATTGAACGCTCAAATGATAATTCAATCTGGACTACTATTAATTTCGTTGAAGGCTCCGGGAATTCAAATTCACCTAAAAACTATCATTACTTTGATTCCGATATCGGACAATCAGGTAATTACTATTACAGGCTTAAGCAAATTGATAATGATGGTACCTACAAGTATTCTGATGTAATAACTGTCGAAGTCGGTGCGCCGGATAAATACACGCTAAGTCAGAATTATCCAAATCCGTTTAATCCAGAAACAAGGATAAACTTCAGCCTGCCTGTAAAACAATTTGTATCGCTTAAGGTTTATAATACCCTGGGAGAATTGGTGAAGGAGTTGATAAATGAATATAAGGAAGCCGGCAGTTACTCAATCGTATTTAATGCGTCGGATCTGGCAAGTGGAATTTATATCTACAGGTTAGAAACACAAAATTTTGTTATGAACAAGAAGATGACATTAATTAAATAGGTGTTTTTAATTGCAGTTGTATCTATACTTGATGTTATACTTGCTTAGGAACAAAGCCTTAAAAGTTTTTAAAATGGTTCTCCTCTTTTAACTCTCACCAATGACGAAAAGATAAAGCATATTACATCATTTATCTTTTAGGACTTTATTAATGATTAGTTTCTATTCTCAAATGATTCATTTACATCTCTAAATTAATTTGAGCCGTAATCAAATGACAAATAACAAACGTTTGGTTTGGTCAAAAATAAAACAACTACAATTATTCACTCATCTAAGTTTCCTTTATCAATCAACTGTTCTATATGTATTCTTTTGAAACAACAGGTCTCAATAAATTAAGAAAAATATAATGATTGTTGAATACATTAAATGTTTAATTGTTAAAACAATTGAATTTCACACCTATGTTTAAATCCCCAAATTGGTTTGAATTATGTGTGTATTTGATCATAAAAGAGAAGAGCACTATAAGGATGAGAGTATCCCGTAAAAATGAGCCGGACCAAGCTAATGAGAACTATATTATTAATAATGTCATTATCATTATTTTCAACCGATCTTGTGATATATTCACAAAATAACATTTCTAAAATCACTCCTCCTCTTCAAACTGTACTAAGCAAAACTTCGGGCGAAGTATTTATAGATGTCTACGCCAAGCTAAAAGATAAATATCCGACTGAAAAAATGATGAAACAAAATGCCTTTCTTAATAAGAAAGAAAAAAGAAAAGAACTGGTAAAAGCGCTGAAAGAATTTACAACTGAGAGCCAAAAAAATGTTATGGCATTTTTAAAGAGTGCCAAGGCAAAGGGTCAGGTTAAAAAGTTAGAGATCCTATGGACGCTAAACTATATAGTATTTTCTGCGACTCCTGAAATCATTACTAAATTAGCAAACGATTTTAGTGAAATAAAAGAGATAAGATACGATCCTAAATATCCCAAGACATCCCTTAGAGATGAAATTAATGATTTACCTCAAATGAATTCCACCGAACCAAATAAGGTTAATAGCATCAATCCCGGATTGACACTGATGGGGGTTCAAGATGTTTGGGCTGAAGGATATACAGGACAGGGGGTTTTGGTTGCCAGTATTGATGAAGGCTGTGCATGGTCTCATCCGGATCTCGTAAATAATATGTGGCAAAATCTGGGAGAAGATTCGGATGGTGATGGAACAGTAATAGTAGAAAGTGGCGATTATCTACGATGGGTTTTCGATCCTGGCGACATAGATGGGATTGATAATGATGGTAACGGTTATGTAGATGATTTTTTAGGCTGGGATTTCGAATTTGGCACTAATAACGTATTTACATATACCGACTTAGATGGAGATGGTAATAACAATAATGAACTTGATGGTTCTGATCACGGCACTGCCACGGCAAGCATTGTTGCCGGGTATTTGGGAGAAGAAGGTGTCTCTACCGGAGTAGCTCCCGGCGCAAAAATTATTAATTTTCGTATAGGTCCCTCTCATACGGGTAATTTTTTAGCAAGTCAGTATATAATTGAATTGGGTAATGTTGATATAATTACTCAGTCTCAGAGCTTCAAATGGTATGAAGGAAGAGAGGGACTCCAGATTCCCGATTATGCCGCATTCAGAGAAATGGCGGAAACAGAACTAGCAGCTGGTATAATTCATTTTAATTCTATTAGTAATGTTGGAAATGCTTATGGACCTCCTCTTAATATTGGAACCCCGGGGAACTGTCCTCCGCCCTGGCTGCATCCCGATCAAACATTGGTCGGTGGTTTATCCTCAATAATGGGTGTTGGAAATATTGATGTTACAACAGATTTAATCTATTCCTCATCACCTCTTGGTCCGACAGCTTGGGAAGACTATGAATTATATGATGAAGCTGGTGTATGGTGGCTGATTAATGGTGAATATCCTTATGAAATGCCAATAGAGTATCAAGATTATCCCCATTCTTTAACCCCTTTTGGTATTGGTTTAATAAAACCGGACGTTTCTGCTCCTGGTCAATTTACTGAATCTTTAGGGATATATTTTAACGGAAGTAATGTAGGCTATACAAGCCATAGTTTTAGTGGTACGTCAGGAGCAACACCTCATGCAGCAGGGGTTGCTGCGTTACTACTTTCAGCAAATCCATATCTGACACCTGAAGATATTAGTAGGATTATGCAAACTACGGGTATAGATAAAGGAACATCCGGGAAAGATAATTATTACGGTGCCGGCAGAGTTAATGCATATGATGCAGTTCAAGAAGCAGTCTCTGAATTGCCGGTAGAGCTTGTTTCTTTTACGGCCTCCATTGTTGAAAACGGAATCGAACTTAATTGGCACACAGAAACAGAAGTAAATAATTACGGTTTTGAAGTCCTTCGTTCATCCCAAATAGATGATTGGGAAAAGATTGGATTTGTAGAGGGAAATGGGAATAGTAATTCCCCCAAACATTATTCGTTTATTGATAAAAATATTCCTCCCGGAAGATATTCCTACAGGTTGAAGCAAATAGATAACGATGGATCATATAAAATTTTAAACACTTTGCAAATAGTATTCGGTTCAGTAGAAAAATTCCAGTTGAATCAAAACTATCCAAATCCGTTCAATCCCAACACAACAATAAGTTTTACACTACCTCGATCTGGTAATGTGACACTTAAAGTGTTCAATACAATTGGCGAAGAAGTTAAAACCATAGTAGATGGATTTATGGAAGCAGGCTCACACTCCTTTAACCTTAATGCTGAGAATCTTACAAGCGGAATGTACCTATATCGTTTGAGTACAGAAGAAGGAGTGCTGACAAAAAAAATGTTATTTATAAAATAATATTGGTTAGAGGAGAGATTAATTTTTTTTTATTTTACAATTAACTATTTTCATCCTACTTTTTTTCTGATTTTTTGGAATTGTTAAATAAGTTCCCGTTAATCTAAATCTAGAAGAGGATGATGCTTGCATAAAGTTTTAAACGGATATACGACAATTCGGGTCGTATTTTTACTCCTAATATTTTTATTTACAATTCCTAAGAGCCTTGCTCAAGAAACAATTCGCATCATGTCGTACAACCTTAATAATTATTCTTCAGGCACTTCCCGGAATAATGCTTTAAAATCAGTTATTGGACCTGTTGACCCTGATATTGTTGTTGGTATCGAGCTTACATCTTCAAGTCAAGCTAATAACTTTCGCACTAACGTTTTAAACCAGACGGGAAATGGTTCTTATTCTATGGGTACTTTTTTATATAATCCTAATAATGGATCGGATAATAATGCTGTGTACTTTAAATCAGACAAATTCAGTTTTGTAAGCCGTTCTTTAGTTGTTAGTTCGGGAAGTCACCCAACTTACAGATTTACTTTAACGAACAATTCAACGGGTGATCAAATTATCATATTCGGGGTGCATTTATCTTCTGGGAATACAATTCCAGATCGGAATCAGAGAACAGCGGAAGCAAACATAATAAGAAATATAACAGATGCTTATTCCAGTGGTGTTTATTTTATTGCTGCCGGTGATTTTAATTTTAGCAGCGGTACGGAACAAGCTTTTCAAGTTTTGCTGGACACACCGGATTCTGGAAAATTTATAGATCCAGAAGGATTTGATGGTAATCATAGCTGGTTCTCTTATAATGAATTGTTTACATACAATACAGGAGGTTTGTTTAGCCGGTACGATTTAATTCTTAACTCACAATCTGTTGTAGACGCCGGGGGTATAAAATATCAAAACAACACGTTTACTGTAGGTGGAAATGACGGAGTTCACAATCCTCCTTCTGCTTATCAAAGTGCTTCCGATCATCTGCCGGTTTATGTCGACTATACTTTTGGTGATGCTCTACCGGTTGAGCTAAGTATGTTTTCCGGTGTTCTTATTGGAAACCGGATTGATTTACATTGGAGGACGGAAACCGAAGTAAATAATTATGGTTTTAATGTTGAACGATCCGTTGAAAATAATGAATGGACTACAATTGCATTTGTGGATGGGAATGGAAATTCAAATTCACCAAAAGAATATGATTATTCAGATATAGATATTTACAGATCGGGATTTTATTCTTACAGGTTAAAGCAAATCGATAATGATGGTTCCTTTAAATACTCAAACATTGTTAGTATAAATATTTCTCTACCTGATGATTACCATCTAAGCCAGAACTTTCCGAATCCATTCAATCCCGAGACGCGGATTGATTTCACCATATCTGAAAAACAATTTATTAGTTTAAAAGTCTATAATGCACTCGGGGAAATGATAAAAGTGTTAATAAATGAGCAAAAAGAAGCGGGGAGCTATACAGAGATTTTCGACGCCTCGGGTCTTCCGAGTGGGCTCTATATTTGCAGGCTTGAAGCACCTGGTTTTGCAAAAACTAAAAAAATGATCTTATTGAAGTGATTTTCAAAAGATAATTGAATCTTTACGAGAAATATTGCAAAGAACTGTCTCAAAGCAAGGCAAAATTAATTTTTTAAAGATGTTTCGGTCTGCTCTTTAAGAGCAAAGTGCTTTATTATATGCTCATCTCCGAGGGCAAAATTGATCGCACATCACTATAAGTTTATTAATAGTATAAATCACTGATTGTCTATATGTGATTTTACACCCAATTTCACAAAAGTGGAACAACAGGTTAGGAATATCAACAGTTTTTAACAGGAGCCTAATTATATGAAATATCTATTTCTTCTGTCTATAAGTCTAGTTTTATTTCTGGTTGGACTTAATTCGAATTCTTTTGCCCAGGAAGATATTAGAATAATGTCTTATAATGTGTTGGAATACAAACCTAATATTGGTAGTAGAAAGAATGCAATAATAAATGTAATAGACAATGTATCTCCTGATCCAGATATTTTTGTTGGCGTTGAAATTAATGATAATCTAACAGCAGCAGAAGATTTTAGAGAAAACGTGTTGAATCACTCGGTGACTGACAAGTATCTTTTAGGTCTCTCCCCAATTCCTACTGCTGCCTATGGACAGTTGGGCGGGGCTAATTCTGGTCAATTCAGTAATTTTCTTTATTACAAACCCGAAAAATTTACGTACTTAAATGGTTCTATTGTAGTTGATGATGGTAAATGGCCCACACTAAAATTTGAATTATATAATAACCTGACTGGTAACAAAATAATAATTTTTGGTGTACATCTGACTTCCGGGGACAATCAGACTCAAAGAGAATATGAGGCGAATGAAATTAGGAATGTAACTGATACTTATTCAAATAGTGAAAATTTTATGGCAGTTGGAGATTTTAATTTTGTATATGGAACCGAAGGTGCCTACACGGCCTTAATAAGTCCCGGGGATGGTCAATTTTATGATACGGGTGGATTTTTACCCATTTACAATTCTTTTCAATCAAGTTTTCTTTATAGTAGATACGATTTAACTCTAGTTTCTAGTACAGTAGCAAGTATGGGTGGAATGTACTATAAAACCGGTTCTTTCGTAGTTGATGGTAATACGGGTGATGATTCCGCTGGTAATCCATATGAAAATGCATCTGATCACTTGCCTGTCTATGCAGATTTTACATTTGATTTTCCTTCTCCTGTCAATCCACCATATCCCGGCAGTATTGCCTTTACACAAGTTGGATCGTCTGGTAATGGAGTAATAGAATTTATTACTTTATACAGAATGGATCTAACCAGTCTTAAAATATCTGACTATAGTTTAGATTCTTTCGGCGGGTCATTAATAGATAATGAACCTAATAATTTTGCTGGTGTTTATGATCTGCAAGCCACTGGTTGGACAGATGTTCCTGCGGGTACTTTTGTACGATTGGGTTCTGGTCTGAGTAATGATAACGATGCGAGTCCTGACAGAATTCTACAATTTAATGGCAACGGGAGTACAAATTTACCCGTTTTGGAAGCGGGAGGAGATCATTTAGTGGCTTATACAGGCTCATCACCTAACCCCGATTATTATATTGCTGGAATAATTTGGGGTAATTCAGATTGGGCAATGCCAATTTCAAACTCTTCATCGAACATTAACTCTTTAAATGCTTCATCATCTTATGCACCTGGCACACCTTCCGATATCACTTTAGGAAGTTCGGACGATTATACTTTTACAGGAAATGTTGATGGTTCATTGTATGCGACGAGAAATGCATTAATAAATTCATCAAACTGGGATAATGCACCTTCACCTGGTAGTTATGAAAATTTAATTGGCAATGTTGGCTCGG
>Ga0307423_1000600_pt1 | contig 24081 bp, 23 predicted proteins | sample SalMarWE160310MG_FD_202154 | JGI IMG/M metagenome (GOLD analysis project Ga0307423, IMG submission 202154) | Salt marsh sediment microbial communities from the Plum Island Ecosystem LTER, Massachusetts, United States - WE1603-10 | ecosystem: Environmental > Aquatic > Marine > Intertidal zone >...
TTTGCAACAATATATTGCCTTCCTCAACTGTTTCAATTGATAATCTGCCAATTGCTAAATCGGGAGCCGGATCTATTCCAGTAACTGCAACGAAAAGATTATCGCTAAATGCTTGACCATAAATAGTGGTAAAGTATGGAATTGAGGGAATGAAATTCGGACGACTAGAGTCTAGAAGGTGCCGGAAATCATGGCTCAAATCTCCTATAAGGACAACGTAAGAGGGTGCTGGTAACTGCCAGTTTTCAAAAGCATATTTTACATAGCTTTTGATTGCGTAAGGATCAAATAAGCCAAAGGAAAACTCATCATAAATTTGCTGCACATCTATAACTTCTATTCTTGGATTAGGAATATTTTCATCGGGAAAGTTATTTGATCTGAAGTTGGCAAGCTGGGTTGCGATATCCTTAAATTTACTATGCATAATTATCACATAGTCAGCACCATTACTTGAATTGTGTAGATCAGATGGAATGTCAGAAATTATTGAGTCAACATTTGAGTAATAATCACTCGCAGCTAAAAAGTACTCCGTTTCGGAATGTAGTGTATCAACAAACTGTTCAAAATTACTTGTATTTGGAAGGTAAATCATTTTATGTTTATCGGGCATATAAATCCTCATGTCGTTACCTTCCCAATCATACATTGCATAACGGTTTATACCGTTGACATCATAATTCTTAAAGTTGTAGTACTTTCCAAATGCTGAGTTCCCTCTCCAGTATTCAAATTCATACCAGTTAACTCTAATTTCATCATCAGCATCCGTGCATATATCACCCCTTACTTCTACCTGAAACCAGTTACCAAGATAGATATGAAAACTGTCCGGATCAGTAGAAAATCTTCTATTATAAACAACATCATCTTGTCCATTCCATATTATATCCCCAACAGTTTTATTATTTATCATAATGTATGCTTTATGGTCCATTGGGCATATACCACTATTGCTTATTCCTTGCATAGCAACTTTTATACGCACATAGATAGAGTCAGAATACCAGCCTGGAAAAGACTCAAAGTAATTTGCAAAAGCTTTCGCTGAAACTCCTTCACGGGAATAAGCTTTATCCCAAAACCAAAAATCTCGTCTATCATCTGGAGCATATCCCAAATGCTCATACAAAGAATCTCGCTCAAAATGAAGTGTTGTTAAATTATTGTAATATGAGCGATTATAATTATTTATCACGTTGGGTGTCTTATAATAGTGAAGTCCGGTAGAATCACTCTGGTAAGAAAACCAATAAACGTTACTTAGGTTATAAATATTCAACCAGCAATAAGGGGAGGCTGTAGGAGGATATCCGACAAATTTAAAATAATCACCACTATTAAAAAAAGAGTCAGAATTGTTATCAAACACATCGATAGGAGTAGGAAGTCCATCGTTAAATAATTCTAATTTATGTACAGGAGTATTTGATCCTAATGGCACTCCGGCTGAAACTAATTCTTCATAAGTTATACGGTAAACATCCTTTTTCTTAACATAAATCTTAAAATAATTTTTATTAGGGTTATACCAATTAGAATTAATTGAAGATGGTGAATCTCCACCGTTAGATTTTCCGGTAAAACTTTTGGCTTCGTTATAGTTTATAACTGATTCCCGTAATAGCTCATCCGTCATACCATCGATGTATGATACGAAATTACCTGTATTCTTAGAGTTAAAATCAATTCTTATTTTAACGTAATAATTGAAAACAAGGTCTCTGGTTACAGGATTAAATTGATAAGGAGCAATCTTAATGGGAATTATGTTTGCGTACCTGACTATATAACTTTCGTCTAATTTTACTGCAAGATTAGGAAACAACTCATTCCTGGAATAGATGTCTTTATTTATTTTATCAAAGTCTTCTTTTACAAAAGCAGGATCTTCCTCAGGGAATGGTATAATAAATTGATTTTTAATTACGGACTGTTTTTGATCAATGATTTTAAATGAAGGCTTGCTTCCGAAGGGTATTCCTCCTAAAACCATAAATTCGGGGACCCAAGGATCACCGGGATTTCTAAAAGAATAATCCCTTCCCCTAATTTTTTGAAAGGTTCTCCCATCTTCGAGTGTATCAATAACTCGATAAGAATTAACAAAATTAAATTCAATTATAATATGATCATTTCCGGATTCAATAACTTTATAAGTTTGTGTAAAGGATTTGACGTTGGAAAGAAACAGAATAAAAATAACAAAAAGTGAACGGGATATTACTTTCATTTAGCTCCTTGAAGGTTGAAAATTTAAACGAAACATAGCACTTTGAGCATATCGAGGCAAGTGCAAAAAAAAGTTATTCAATACAATGCAATAAGTTAAAAAGTATATCAGTTTCTAACTAACCAGAAATGAATTGGAGTAGTGTTCGATAAGTAGGAGAACCCTGAAAAACTAAAAACCTTTCGTATCTCCCCTAACCATATGCCATATTGTAAGTAAAATTATTTGAAAATCAAGTTTCATTGACCAATTCTCAATATACCAGAGGTCATATTTCATCTTATCAACTATACGTTTTTTATTTTCTTCTTCATCGGCTACCTCACCCCTCAAACCATTTATCTGGGCCCATCCAGTAACTCCAGGTCTGACATTGTATCTCATTTTTATCTCTTCGAAAACCTTTTCATATACCCTCTCAACACCAAGTGGAAGAGGCCTTGGTCCAACAACCGACATATCACCTTTAAGAACATTAAAAAATTGCGGAAGTTCATCTATATTAGTTTTTCTTAAAAATTTTCCGACTCGAGTTACTCTTGGATCTTTTTGAATAATTGGCTCGAATATGGCTGGATTCCTTTTTTCATATGTAAGAGTTCTAAATTTATAACATTTAAATTTTCTTTTTCTAACACCAAATCTCTCCTGAACGAACAACGCTGGACCAGAAGAGTCAAACCGAATTATGATCCATAAAACAGGAAAAAGCCAGGAGAGAACGAAAATTATTATCGTTAGTGAAAATGTAAGATCGAAGATTCTTTTGATGAGTCGTCTGATAACTTCATTTAGTGGTTCATCTCTGATAGTAATAACTGGAAGATTACTTACTGTGCTAATCTGAAACCTGCCCGATAAAAATTTAAAGTAATCGGGAATAACATGAATTTTAACTGCATTCTTGTTACAAATGTTAACTATCTCGTCTAAGTTTTCAGTGGAATTATTATGCAATGCAATAACTACATCTTCAACAGCATTCTGTTTTATTATTTTGTCAAGATCTGAAATTGTACCAATTACATTCTTAGACTGAATATTATCAATAAAACCAATAAATCTATGCCCGAACTCAGGATTCTTAATGATAACTTCTTTAAACCTCCTCCCTATTTCCTCAGCGCCTATTATTAGTAAATTTCTTATAGATTTGCCCTTATTTCTTAAAGTTCTTAGTGCACTTTTTGAAATAATAGTTCTTGTTGTTATTGTAACAAGAACTAAAAATCCATTTATCAGTATAAAGATTCGAGTATAAAGTGGTTGTTTAATTACAAAAAAGAATAGAATACTAACAATTGTTATTAATAATGATAACTTAAGAATATTAAAAAATTGGATGGGGAATGGTCGAGTTAAAAATTCCTGGTAAAAACCTGTTGAACTGGTATAAAAATACCAGGTAAAGTTCAGAATAAGAATAAGTAAATAAACATAATTTTTTTCTAAATTCAACTCAGAGGTTTGTGTTAAAAGTGCAGCAACAATAAATGAAAAGTTGAGAAGAACAAAATCAAGTAAAGTAATAATTAAATAAATTGATTTCTTATTAGCTATCATTAATAATTATTTAAATTGCATGGGAAATTTTAGTTAATGAATAATTTAACAAATAAATTAATTCTCATAGGATAACTTATTATCTATAAGTTGCATTATATAACAACTCAACAATTATTGTTTCTCTTAATAACTAGATATTCAACGATTAGTTTTATTAAATGATTAAGATTCATTTCATGTGATTAAGGATTTTTATCTCAATTTAAGTAAAGGATAGTGAGTTTATAACTTTGATAAGTACATAAAAAATATTACTCGAAAAAGGAATTGGTGTAAATTTAACAATTTTTATAAAAAAAATACAGTTAGACTTAAATAACCATTGAAGCATCATTTTCAGAAAGTTAATTAATTATTATTGTTTTTTTAAAGTATTTAATATCTTGAAGAATCATAAAAAACAATAACTAATTTTACTTTTTAGAAATTAAATTATAATATTTAAGAATAATCTTTTAAATGTATATTAGGTTATTACGGTTCTTAGAATTTTTAGATCAATTAAACGCAATATTTTTTCAATTATATGTCCCCTAATAAACTCAATTCATGATCCACATTTTATCAAATCTAATTGCAATTTTTCTAAAAATAGAATGAAAATTGAAGATCATTCAATATGGAAAAAACAAAAATTCTTTACATAATTACAAGTTTGGGAATCGGGGGAGCAGAAAAATTGCTTTTGTATTATTTAAAGAATCTAGACAAGAATAAATATAGTTTGAATGTATGTTGCTTAAGAGAAAAGCCTGACGATCTCTATCTGGAAATATTAAAATATGCTGCCGTTATTAATCTGAAAATCAAGAACAAATTTAATCCAATTGCTGTACTGTTCATTTTTAAATTATTTCGAAAAATTCGACCTGATATAATACATACGCATTTATTCCAACCCAGAATATATGCATCAATCGCTCACTTATTTTATAGACGAGCCGTTCTTATTACGCAAAAGCATAGTATCGTAAATCCTAAAAAACACAACGTTTTTATCTTGTTTGAACTGTTAAGTATTCGCATAAATAAAAAAGTGATTGCTATTTCGGAATCAGTTAAGAATAGTTTAACCAAGTATGAATTCGTACCTGAAAACAAAATCTTTGTATTACCAAATTGCATTGATTACCAAAAATACCACAATGGAAAGATTCGCGAGAGTATTTCAAATAAAAAAGAACTAGTTATAGGTACCGTCGGCAGGCTTGAACCCGAAAAAGGACTTAATTACTTATTATTGGCAATGAAAATAATTTTAACTAGGTTTCCAACTGTCAAACTGGACATTATTGGCGATGGATCTGCCCTAAGTGAACTCAAAAATTTGAGTAGTAAATTAAACATTAGTAATTCAGTTAATTTTTTAGGTAAATTTGTAGATGTAATTCCTTTCTATAATAGAATGGATATTTTTGTCCTTCCATCTATTTTAGAGGGTTTTGGAATTGTTCTGTTGGAGGCTATGGCTGCAGGTATACCTATAGTTGCAACAAATGTTGATGGAATAAGGGAAGTAGTTATAAATATGAGAAGTGGATTACTAGTTCCACCAAAGAGTCCTAAAGCTATAGCAGATGCGATTACAAATCTAATTGATAATCCTCAGTTAAGGACTAATCTTGTTCAGGAGGGTTTAATTAGAGCTAAGGAATTCGATGTTAAGGCACACGTGATGAAACTAGATAGTTTATATACAAATCTTTTAGGAGTTGATTCTAACAAATGATAAAAATTCTTTACATTTTAGAGGCGACATCCGGTGGAACACAAAAGCACGTAATCGACATTGCAAAAAAAATAGACAAATCAAAATTCCAAATTGATATTATTTTTTCAATTAACAGAAATAAACATTTTATTGAAGAGAGTAATGGAATTTTTAATATGATGTATGGATTACCTATTCCAAGGGGCGCTTCCTTTTCCGATTTGATTAATATTTTTAGAATAAGAAAAATTATTAAGACTAATAACTATGATATAGTACACTGTCATAGTACAAAGGCAGGCTTCGTAGGTCGTTTAGCTGCATTTTTAAGTCAACATCCGAATGTTATTTATTCTCCTCATGGATTTATGTTTTGTGATACGCGAATTAAATTTAAAAGACACTTATACTTGAATCTGGAGAAATATCTTGGCTATCTTACAAATAAAATAATTGCGGTCTCTGGTTCTGAAAGAGACCTTGCAATCCATTATCAAATTGTGCCGAACAAAAAAATTATTACTTTATATAATTCTATCGATCCTTCTGATTATGACGATTTCAATTATAGGAATAAGGTTCACGAAAAACTTCTTAATAATCAAAGTGAAATAATTCTTGGCACTGTCGGAAGATTGTATTATCAAAAAGATCCTATAATGTTAATTAAAAGTTTTAAAGTTATTAACGACCGATTTCCAAATACAAAACTAATTATTGTTGGAGACGGCCCTTTAGAAAAAGAATGTATCAAACTAATTAATAAACTCAATCTTGAAACTAAAATAAATCTCGCAGGCTTTCAAAAAAACTCCCGAGCTTATTATGAAATGTTTGACATATTTATGCTTTCCTCACATTACGAAGGTTTACCATATTCACTTCTTGAGGCAATGATGATGGGAATACCTTCCGTTGGCACCGATGTCGTTGGAATAAAAGATTTAATCCTGGACGGCGAGACAGGTTATTTAGTAAACGAGGGAAATTATTTAGAATTAGCGGATGCGGTTATAAAGATGCTCGAAAATCCCGATTTATTATCAATCTTTAGTACAAATGCTAAAAATAGAGCTAAAGTGAATTTTAACTTCGTCGAAGGCATTAAGGATTACCAGGATTTTTACATCGCTCAATGCACGCCTGCCATGGTGTAAAAGTTGACTTTACTTCTATACGTTCTCACCCAATAATCAGTAGCCATTCTTAATTTAATAATTGTAATATTAAGTCCTCATACTACAGTATTTCCTAGCCAGTGGAATTATGTATTCAAAAATTTCTTCTTCTGTTAATTGATTCATACATTGAATGCCGGGACAACAATAAATTTCTCCTGCTGCAAGACATAATTTTTCATTCTGTCTAGCTGAACATTTAAGCACTTTTTGAGCATAAATTTGATGATCAGAATTGGGAGCAGTATATGCAGGATTTGTAGAACCGTAAATTGTGAAAGTCGGTTTTCCTAAAAAGTTAGCAATATTTACAGGACCTGAGTCATTTCCGATGAATAGTGAACACTCACTTATTCTTTGAATCAAGTCTTCAGATGAGTTAGTCTGTATTACAGTAATCTTAGAATTAATTATTTCCTGCCTGATATCAAAGTCTATATTATTCATCTGTGCTACGATGCTTACATCGTAATCCACATTTAATTTTTCTGCAAGACTAAAAAATTTTCTTAATCCCCATTCTTTCTCCTTCAATCTGGCAAAAGGATGAACAAGTATTTTACCATTTGGATTAATAGCTATCGGTGGTTTATTCAGTTCGTACTTATCATTTACTTGAATTAAAGGTGAAATAGCATCCAAATAAATATCAGTTAGTCGGGGTATCTCTCTAATTTTGACATAATTATCGTAAATACCTCTAAAAGCTTTACCATTAATTCCAATAATTTTTTTTGCTTTCATTTTGAATAATAGAGCAGCGGAAATCATCGATCCCGTCAAATCAAAAATCACAAAAGGATTTAATGCTTTTAGTTTTTGTTTCACATTCTTTTTTGCTATTCTCTCCTGAAAATAGAAATCTCTTCGTTCAACCGTACAGAATTCTATATCCCTAAAAACTAGTTTATAAATAGGGACTGATTCAGAAAAACAAACAATTATAGTTTTGCTTCCATATTGCTCAACAATTTTCCTGATTGCATGTATAGTAAAAGTTGTATCCCCTAGTCGATGCAAAGCAATTATGATCACATTACCATCATCGAAAGAAAATAGTTTATTGATTTGTCTGATTACAAAAAAAATAAAATATAAAATTGTGTGTATGAGCAGGCCTACAACCTTAATACGGTTTAGAAATTCGTTGAAGGGAATTTTTTGGGATTTGAATTTCATGACCTCTATTAAGTTTGAAATATTTGTTTTTCCGGCTTTGATTTACCAACTATAGGAATCAGATAAAAATAAATTAAACTACTAAAGACCAACCAGAAAGGAAGATCGGTTGTTAATCCACCAATGTACAGAATTCCGATACTATTAAAAAAGTTTCTTAAAATAATACTGGCACCAATAGCAAATAAAGCTATTATTAAATAATATGTGTTTTTAGCTTCAGTTCTATACTTCTTTATCGTCTTAATTCCAATTCTAAAAAAAATAATGGGTAAGGTTATGGCTGTTACTAATCCCAATATTCCAAGCTCAGTAAAAAGAACAAGAAAGTAGTTGTGAGAGAAATTCACACCACCACTTACATTATAAAAGTAGATCATTAGTTTACCCCACCAATCACTGAACATATATGGGAAATAATTAAACACTTCATACCTGTAAGCGCCAGGTCCTAATCCAAAAACAGGATGGTCCCTAATAATATTTAATGACATACTCCATATATAATCTCTTGCACTCATCCCCTCTTCTATTCTGAAGAATAAAGTTACAATTTCATTTAGAGGAGGGTAAAACAAAATGAGCAGTCCTATACAAATTATCACAAATAGGAACCGATAAAATAGTTTTCTTTTTATCATAAAGAATAGAATTGAAGAACTTAAGAGAATAGCTAAAATAGATGACCGAGCCATAGTAAGCATTATACCTAAACTGATAAAAAATAAAAATAATAAACTGATTACTCTATAAAATTTTTGTTTTTTTAATAAGAAAAAAGTTATAGCAATGGGAAATGAAAAAATATAAAAATTAGTTAATGCTTCAGGATTAGTAATGACAATCGATATTCTGGTTCTGTTTTTTGAAAGAATATCAATCAAGCTATAGCCTTCAAAGAAAAATGCAATAAGAGAAATAATCACATAAATAACTGCAACTATCATCAATGCATTAATGTAATTTTTAATGACAGCAATATCCTGAATCAAAGCATAAAAAATGTAAACAATAATAAAAAAAGCGGCTTGTCGTCCAATTATTCCAATACCAGCGAAAGGATACGATGACATTACTGCAGAAATTATCATAGCAGAAAAGTATAATAGGACCAAATATCTAATTGACTTTGGCACATGAGGATACTCTTTAAAATTTAAACCAAATCTTTTTAAAAATATGATACCCAGTAAGATAAAATCAGTAATTTGTACAACTGCCCTTAACGATTCATTCAGTTCACCAACAAGTGTAAATAAAGTTATAAGAATAAGAGCAATTATGAAACGCTCGCCGAAAATGAAGCAGAGAGTTATTAATAATATTACGGGCAGCAAATAAATACTCCATTCACCTAAAAGCAGAACTGGAATACTTAGTAAAATAGAAATAAGGATAAAATTAATATTGGCTGGCCATGTGTTTTGAAATATTTTAAAGTAGTTGTTAAACAAGAGGTTTAATTTTTATATTACAATTTAAAAAACATAAGAACAATTTATTATTTCTTTGCAATAACGATAGAATTTTGTGTTAAAATCTTTTCTGAAATATGAATTGTATTTGTATAATTAGTACTAATTTTTAAATACTTTTTCATTATGCTTTAATAATTCTACTCAGGTTTGTTCTTTGCAATACATTTTCGAAAACAGCAATAGATTTATGCTTTATCACTAATAAATTTAAAAGGTAAAGAACTACAAACAGAACCATCATTGTCATTTCTATAATGATATTTTTGATTGGCATTATATTTTTGATAATGAAAATAACTAGAAAACAAATACAGCAATTTATCAAACAAACAAAAAAATCTTTGAAAAAAAGATTCTTCTGACGTATTTTTAGTTTGTTATTAATTATCATGAAGCTAACCAAAAAGAAAAATAAATAACTGATACTTGTACTTGTAGCTAACCCGTATTGTTGAAAATTTTCTACTAATATAAAATTTAAAATTAATTTTATTGTTATTCCCACTATAGTAATAGCAAGTAAAACTTTAGCAAGGTTTAGACTGTAGAATATTTTATTTAGTACTGTGTAAACAGATAGGAAGACAATACTGACTGAATAGCACTTCAACGCGGTGTATGTTATAGATGTGCTTTCTGCTAGAAATTTACCTCTTTCAAAAGCAATTTTAATAATAGTATCACCAAAATAAAATAGTATAAATGTAATCGGCATAAAAATGAAAATATTAATAGATATACTTTCATTATATATCCGTTCCAATTCCGTGTTTGACGGATCGACCAGAGCTTTCGTTATCTTAGGAAATACTACCGTTGCCAGAGAGAGAGAAAAAATTGTAATAGGAAGAATAAATATTAGATATGCATAATTTAATGAAGCTATACCACCTGAGCTTATCCTGCTGTAAAAATATCGGTCAAAAATTGAGTAGAGCTGACTTATCGTTTCAATTAATAGTATTATTAGTATTGATGAACTAAAGACGGATTTCATTTGAGAGAGTTGACGAAAGTGTGGAATCAGATTAAGTTTAAAATATTTTCTGGAATTTAAAATCAGATAATAAAACTGAAGGATCGTACCGATTAAATATCCCACTGGAATTACATAAATTCCTATCACATTCGTGAAAATAATTAACATAGAAATAATTGAAATATTCAAGAATAAGACAGAAATAGAAGGATATTTAAATTCAAAAACTGTCTGGAGTAATGCTGATAACATTGAAATACCGGCAGAAAAGGGAATAGTGAATAAAAATATTCTGAAAATGTTAGTCGCTGTTATTTTACTTTCAATAGTAGCTGTATGCATATAAAGGTCTATAATAGTTTCAATAAAGAAAAAAAGTAATAGAGTTATTATCGTTCCTGCGCCAATAAACAGAATAAAAGACTGGTTATAATATTTCTGAGACTCATCTTCACTTAATGAATTAATTTTTTGAAAGGCAGGCACAAAAAAATTCTGCCCTATATAGAGTATTATTACATTTATAGTAACGGGCAGAACAGCGCCGACGAGATACAGATCAAAATCTTTTTCTAAACCGAAATTATTTGCAAAAAAGATCTCGCGGATGAACCCCAACCCCCTGCTAAGCAGTAATAGCATAGAAATAAATATTGAAGCACCGGCTATTGTTGAGGTAAATTTTTGTTTCATTTCTGGTTTAAAGAATCAGGTGAGTTATTTAAGAATCAGGTTTTTAAAGTATTCAATAGTATCTTTCAATCCTTCTTCCCTCTTGACAATTGGCTTCCAACCAAGTTTATTTATGGCTTTGGTAATATCCGGCTGTCTTACTTTTGGATCGTTAACAGGTAACTCTTCAAAAACAATTTTACTTTTACTTTTAGTTAACATGATTATTTCTTTTGCAATTTCAAGAACTGATATTTCTTCGGGATTGCCAATATTAACCGGTTCGTTTTCATCAGACATAAGCAATTTAAATAAACCATCAACCTGGTCAGTTATATAGCAAAAGCTTCTTGTTTGCGATCCATCGCCGTACACAGTAATCGGTTCATTCTGTAATGCCTGCATAATGAAATTTGGAATCGCTCTGCCATCCTGCACTCTCATCCTGGTACCGAAAGTGTTAAAAATTCTTGCAATCCTTGTTTCTACATTATGGTAACGTTGATAAGCCATGGTGAGAGCTTCAGCAAATCTTTTTGCTTCGTCATAAACTCCACGTGGTCCAATCGGGTTTACGTTTCCCCAATAATCTTCACGCTGCGGGTGAATGTCAGGATCTCCATAGACTTCTGACGTTGATGCAAGCAAGAATCTCGCTTTTTTTTCTTTTGCAAGACCTAATGCTTTATGCGAACCGAGAGAGCCAACTTTGAGTGTCTGAATAGGCAGTTGTAAATAATCAACCGGGCTAGCCGGGGATGCAAAATGCAATATGTAATTTACCTTTCCGGGTATGAAAATATAATTAGTAACGTCGTGTTTAATAAATTTAAAATTTTCGTTACCAGCCAGATGTGCTATGTTATTAACATTTCCTGTAATCAGGTTATCTATACATATAACCTTTAAACCTTCGTTCAGTAGTTTATCGCAAAGATGAGAACCTAAAAACCCAGCTCCTCCTGTTACAACAGCAGTCTCCATTATTTATCACTTTTCTTAATATTGAAAATGGATATTTTTCTTTCTTTTATAACAAAGATCATTGAAACAAAGAAAAGAATAAATATACCGCTTACTACCGTAGAATAAATTAGGCGGGGAGATGTTTGCTTCCTGGGTGGGATGGCTTCGTCAAGTATATCAATAGTAGGTACATCTCTGTTTTCCTGAATTTTTTCACGATAGTACTGCTGCTGAAGAAGGAGATATACTTCGTTCTTTATTTTTACAGCACGTACTAATTTTGCCAAATCCATACCTAATTCAGGAACATTACTAAAAGCCACCAGATAATCATCTGAATCTATATCAAATTTTTTATATTCTTTTTGCAGCTCATTCAATTTTGATTTTAATGAGAGTAACACTTTATTGTCCGCTCTTAAATTGGGCTCGAGCAAACCAATCTCAATCTCAGTGTTTATAATTTCCGCTTTAAGTTTTGCAGCACTTTCGATTGTAGAAGTTAGTTGCTCGGGTAGAGAGATGGTTTTATTTGTTTTCTGAAACTCCATTAATCGTATTTCAGCCGAATCCAGCTCAATTTTTGTTTGTTCAATCTGATGTTCGATATATTCCCTGGCTCGTTTTGCACGGTACGAAACTTTTTCCCGGTTGATTTTATCTAAAGCTTCCACGTAAGAATTTGAAAGGCTTGCCGAGAGATTTTTAACAGAATCTTTATTTGAAAAGATTAATGGAATTAGATGAGTTGAAACATTAACAGATAATGTAATTATACCTTCTTTATTTAAATCAAGGTTGAGTGATTTTTGAAGTTCCTTTGTAGCTTCATAATCATTTTCAGAATTAAAAAATTCTTTAAGATTATGTTTCTTAACTACATATTCTGCTGCAGTACGGCTTTTAAGAATTTCTACAAAAAGTTGTGAGTTACCTGGTGCAAATTTTCCGGTCAGAAAATCGGTCACTTCACCACCGGAAAGCAGTGAGCCTAGACCTGATATCTGGTCTTTCTCAGTTGGAGGCAGGATTGTAACCTGGGCATCATACGTCACCGGTGAAATTAATAACAAGTATATAAATACTACTAATGAAACACCGAAAGTTAATTTTAAAATGGTTTTCCAGTTAATTAGTAAGACGTGTATAATGTCGTGTAATGTCATTGATATCACCTTGTGGCTATAATTATAGCAGCGGTTGCCGATAATATCACAGCGACTTGTGCAACTACTGTAAGGACATCAGTAAATACAGTCCAAAACTTTGGTCCGGGTGGTTCCTCAGGTGCCCAAATAGTATCACCGGGTTGAAGTAAAACATCTTCATCCGCATCGATCCATTCGCCGGTTTTCGCTTTTATGACTCTAACATCACCCTCCAAAGCACGCCAACCAAAACCACCTGCCAGGTTAATATAATCTTCAACTGTTAAAGTTGAGTCAAAAATAATTTTTCCAGGGTTAACAAATTGCCCTAACATTATAATATAATCTTTCTTCTGTGGGATGTTGATTATATCACCTTTATGTAACACAATATTTTCAGTCAGATCATTATCCTGAAATAGTCTAACAAAATCAACAATAACCACACCCGTCGATTGTCTCGATTTTGCTTTAAAGTAATCGTATTCATCTTCCGTCATTTTATCTGTAGGTATAAGCTTGAGTCTTTCATATTCAGGATCAACTTCCTGAACTTCCATCTTTCTGCTAACTGAGGCTTCGGTAAGAGATGCTTCCTCTAAAAACCCACCTGCATTTTCAATTATTTCTTTTAAGGTAGTTGAATCTTTACTAATCTTGTACCAACCAGGATATTTTACGTAACCATCGACCCTCACATAATAATCGATAAAATATTCCGGAATTTGTCTAACCATTAAATGGTCCTTATTTTGAAGAACCACATTGTTTTCTTTTAATGAGTCGTAAGAATAATAGTTGCTGACCTGTTTCTCACCGTCATCAATAAATTTCACCAATTCAATACTATCTTTCCTAGCTTTATATGTAAAACCACCAGCTAGTTTTATTAGATCCAATACAGTTTCACCTTCTCTGTATTCATAAATAGCTGGATAAATTATTTCTCCGCTTATTTGTATCACACGATCAACTTTGCTTATAAGTACCACATCTCCTTCAACTAAAATTGGATTATTTGTGTAATCAGCAAATCTTAAAAATGCTAAGAAATCATATTTTTTTTCGGTTTTATCTTTAGAAACAATTTTTATCTCTCTTATATTTGAAGTTTCATTAAATCCTTTTGAAACAGCTATAAGATCTATTAATCTGCTATTAGCAGATAGAACAAATATTGAAGGTTTAACCACATCTCCGGTCAATGAAACTTTAATTTTTCTAAAGTCTACAAGTGAAATAAAAATGTCAACATCTTTGTAATACTTCAGAATAGTATCTCTGATTTTATTTTTTGCATCTTCAAGAGTACTATTTCTAAGATCAATACCACCTACCTTAGGAATATATAGCCATCCTTCCTGATCAATAAAAAGAGTATTCGTAATTTCCGTTACACCACTGATTGACAGAAAAAATTTATCTCCTGGTCCTACTTTATATTCCTTTGGATTAATTATTCCTTCGGTCGCAGTGCCTGAAAGCTGTTCAAGCTGACTGCTTTTTGCTAGAGCAAGAGAGTCACCAAAAATTCTTTCCTGGTAGTTGGGGAGTTGTTGACAATAAAGTGAGGTACTTAAAAAGATTAAATAAAAAATAATAAAATGTTTTTGTAGCATTAAGGTAAATGTAGAAGTGTAATTAAAATATAGTTTAAAAATAATCGACTTAATTTCATACGAAAATTATAAAATAAATAAGCTTCATCAAATATTTAATGATACTTTCCTTAAAGTAAATACTGAAACAAGGATAACTAGTAATGGTCCCGTTAAAAATATAACCATCAGATATATTAGCATATTTTCGTTTACAAGTTTTATAAGTGAGCCAATTGATTTAATCTGGTCCTGAAAAAAAATAAATATAATAAAAGCTAATAATCCTGAAATTAAACCTGCAATCAATCCATTAAGTACCACCGGAATCTTAATTGTTGCAAGTTTTGCTCCGACAAGTTTCATAGTTTCAAATTCGTTCATTCTTGAATTTATTATAAGTCTTACTGTAGCATAAACCAGATAAACAGCGACCATAAAGACTATTGTGGTTATAATAAAAAGATAAATCTTCGCCCTATCAATATAATTTAATAAACTGTAAATAAAACCCTCTTTAAAGACTACCTCGTCAACCATAGCTAAACCAGAAAGATCTTTAATTATAAAGTTTAAGGAATCGGAGTTAGCATATTCCTTAGAAACTTTTACAACAAATGATGCTGGCAAAGGATTGTAATCAAGTATTTTTCTAAAATCTTCACCAGTCTCTTTAATAAATTTCTTTGCAGCCGCTTCTTTACTAATGAACTCTACTTTCCTGGAATAATTTTTCTTTTGAAGTTCACCGAGAAGTTTTTCCTGGTCATTTTTATTAGCAGCTTCCTTAATGAATACATTAATTTTTATGTTGGATTTCAGGCTTGTAGAATAATAATCTGAAATTTGAAGAGTAATAAAGCAAAAAAGTATCAGAAGTGCACTGATGGTTAAGCTTACAATAGTAAGAAGAAATGAGGTTTTCGCAGACTTTATAGAACGCAATGCTTCCGAAAAATAGAAAAAAATCATTTATTACTTTATGTATTTAATATATAATAATAATCAGAAATTAGATTCATCAAGCCATCTGGTTATCTGCCACTTTTTTGATTCTGGATCCTGCTTCAATGACAAATTTACTCGACCATCAATTCTTACAACATCTGTCGGATTAAATGTAATGTTGAGATTGAAACTCCGTACTATGTTTGCATCAAGTGAATCGATTGTGCTTGTTACAATATTATTCCAGATAAGATCAAGTCTTTGTGAATTCTGGAACAATCCATTTGTTGTTCTCATTTCTTCATCCCGGCCCCAATTTACATCATAACCATTTTCATAATCCCTATAGGTAAAAGTAAAATCTGAACTGAGCAGGTTACCATATATTAGTGTATCGTTAAAAGTGTATGCGTACTGAAAGTTTTGAAAAATCCCTTCAATCGTAGTCTGATCCGATATAGGTGGACCACCGTTATCAATATTATCGTCAAACTTTGGTGCAAAGGGATTCGTGCAAGAAGATAATAATATCAGAGTAAAAATACCGACAATTAAGATTTTTACTTTACAAATAAAATTCACTCTTTAACTCGCTCCAGCTTGTTGCACCTTGTTTGGCTATATCTTCCCAAAAATAAATTACCCATGCAGAATTTGTATCTGTTACCAAAGTAAATTTTAAGCTTCCAGTATAAATTTTAGGTTCTGAATTAAGAACAGGCACGCTTATGGAATAGTCTGCCGCGTAAATCGCGCTGTCAGCACGTATGTCGTAAGATTCATACGAAAAAGTTAAAGTAACTGGAATATCCTGGGGTGTTCTGGTAATTAAATTATTGAAATATTGAAATTCCTGTTCGACAGCCCAATCTTCCGGGAAACCTGATATTACGTTTGCTGAAGGTATAAAGAAAAAACTGCGATTGACTAGTGGCGGACCAGAAGCAAAATTCTTTTTGTAATCGTCTGCATTTCTGTCTTTAAAAGCGCTTATTAAATTCTGTATTACATCTTTTGGCTCAACCGGTACTCTGTAACCCGATTTCGTGTCACTGGGATTTTCAGGATTACGGACTTCGAAAATATCGCAACTACTTAAAATCAAAATGATAGGAATTATTTTCAAAAGGGTTTTCATTTCTTTGCAAATAGAATTAGTCTTGGTGAAGTTTCCTCTTCGTAAGCGTTACCATAGAAATCTCCAATTTCCTTAATTATATTGAAACCTGCACGATTCATAAAAGAGTCAATTTCTTCATGGCTATATAATCTAACTGACTCATAAAACTCTTCAATTGAACCATCTTTTTCAATGATGATTTTTTTAACTACTCTATTCCCTGAAATAGACCGATTCTGAGTTATTTTTAACCCATTCTCCGAAATAATAGAAGTCGGGACTAAGTTCTTCAACAAAAAATCTTTGTTGAAGTAATCAAGAACAAAAAATCCACCAACTTTAATTAAACTATTTGCTTTTTTAATAACAGCAAAATTTTCTTTATCATCCTCAAAATATCCAATACTGGTAAATAGATTTACTGCAAGATCGAATTTTCTATCGGTTTCAAATTTCAGGATGTCTGAAAGAGAAAAATCAATATTTACTTCGGCAGTGATTGCGTTTTTTTTTGCTTCTTCAAGAAGTCTTTCACTTAAATCAACGGCAGTAACATTAAAGCCATTTTTAGCAAATGCTATAGCGTGTCTGCCAGCACCGCAAGCCATATCAAGAACTGAGGATTGAGGTTTGAGATTTACATTTTTTTCAATAAGTCCAACCAGTCTTTCTGCCTCTGAATTATCCCGATGCTTATAAAGCTTTAAGTAATTCTTAGAGTTAAACCAATCTTTATACCAGGTCATATCAAATTGAGCCCCGATTTAGTATTGCTCGTCCGATAGTCGCATCATCAGCAAATTCCAAATCACCACCAATTGGCAATCCTCTAGCAATCCTGGTAACACTTATTTCGAAAGGCTTCATCAGCTTAGCCAGGTACAGCGATGTTGTTTCACCTTCAGTATCCGGATTTAATGCCAGTATTACCTCTTTTATTTCTTCCTCTTCAAATCTCTTTAAAAGTTCTTTAATATGAAGCGATTCCGGAGTTATACCGGTCAAAGGAGAAAGAACACCTCCAAGAACATGGTATAAACCCTTAAACTCATTTGTTTTTTCTATTGCAATTACATCACTCGCTTCTTCAACAACACAAACTATTGATTTATCTCTCTTTTCGCTTTTACAGATGCTGCATAATTCATCCACTGAAAGATTAAAGCATCGTGAACAAAATCTTAGCTTAAGCTTCAAGTCTTTTATCGCATTTATCAAACTGTCGACCTGCTGGTTTTCAGATTTCAACAAAAAAATTGCAAGCCGCTGTGCTGTTTTCTTTCCTATTCCCGGCAGCTTACTTAATTCCTCAATTGCTATAAGCAGTGGTTCAGCAATCTGCACTTTAAAGTCCCGGAATATTCATGTCCGGAGGTAACATACCTTTAGTTACCTTAGCCATTTCCTCTTCAGCCATCTTGGCTGCTGAGGCTAAAGCTTTATTTACTGCTGCTACTACCAGATCTTCCAGTATTTCTTTTTCTTCTTTTTCAATAACCTGGGGGTCGATTTCTAAAGATATTATTTCTTTGTTACCATTAGCCGTCGCTTTTATCATACCGCCGCCTGCCTCTTCAGAAACAGTCAGATTGCCAAGTTCACTTTGCACTTTCTGCATTTCTTCCTGCATTTTCTGAACTTGTTTCAACATGGCTTGCATACCACCTTTCATTAGAATCTCCTGATTTTATGCTATAATTACTTAATTATTTAGTATTATTTTATTCAAATATACTATAATTGATTGACTTTATATACGTAAAATTCATAACTTTTCTCCTGATATTATAAAGAGGAACCCTACTTTAACTTATGATCACACAACATCACAAAAAAAAGCTTCCTTTCGACGAGCAGGGCTATCAACTTATTGAGTACGAGGATTTTTTCTTTACCAAAAAAAATAAAAAAGTAACCTCAAAGACACTCGGTGAAAAGATCGCAGTTATTAATTCCTATTTTCTTGAATATTTAAGAGGATATAATATTCCAATTGCTTATGTAAGAAAAACAGGAAAAAGAAACTTGTTGTTTTTGAAATACACCGAATTTCCATTTAAAATAAAGATATTAAATGCTGCCGATAAGAGAACTGCGAAAATTTTTTCAATAAAACCCGGTACCGTTCTCGAACTACCTCTGTTGGAATATCATTATGGAGAATCGAACGAATCAATTATAACCGAAAGTCACCTCATTTCCTTCAACCTTTGCACTTATGATGAAATAAAATTGATGAACAGGCTTTGCTCAAAAATAAATGCAATTATCAAATCTTTTTTTGAAAGAAGAAATGAATATCTGGTTGAACTAACCTGCGGGTTTGGTAAATTTGAGGGTAAAATATTTTTGATTGATGATTTTTCTCCACTAACTTTGAAAATAATAAAAAACGAATCCGACATAAAGCTGCCTGATCCGTATAAAATTGAAACTCCTGCTCAAATGAAAAAATATTCAGATCATCTTTTGCAATTAACCAACGGAGAATAGATGTTTACCCGGTACGGTTATACAACTATTGGAGTAGTAGCTATAATTTCATTCCTTTTGATAGTCTTAAGTTTTTTTATTCAAAATAACTCTTTAAAAATTACTTTCGTTGTAATTGCTGCCATTACACTATTTGGAACATTAAATTTCTTCAGGGATCCCGATAGAGAAACGCCAACTGGCAAAGGTATTATCATTTCACCTGCAGATGGAAAAATCATTATAACAAAGAAGAATACGCATAATGATTTCGCTGGAGATAATTGCAGCCAGATTTCTATTTTTATGTCTCCTCTTAATGTTCACGTTAACAGGATTCCGATAGGCGGAAAGGTTGAATACTTAAAATATTTCCAGGGAAAATTTATTGCTGCATTTGAAGACAAAGCATCAGAAAATAATGAGAGGATGGAAATAGGATTAGTTAGTGAAGGAGGCAAAGTTTTTTTTACTCAGGTTGCTGGATTTCTTGCGAGAAGAATTGTAAATGAACTGAAAATTGGTGACACAGTAAACATCGGAGACAGATTTGGAATGATTAAATTTGGCAGCAGAGTTGATGTGTTTGCAACTGAAAATTGGACCCCTGTTGCAAAATTAAATGATAACGTTAAAGCTGGTGAAACCGTTTTATTTGAGCTGAAGAATAAATGAACCGTCCACGCCTCACTCGTTCGGTAGTTCCAAATCTCTTTACTACTATAAACATGTTCTGTGGATTTCTCTCAATTTTAAGTGCTTCTGACGGAAATTACAATTATGCTGCCTGGTTGATTTTTACTGCTGCAATTTTTGATGCACTTGATGGATTGGTCGCAAGACTAACTAATTCGTCAAGTGAGCTTGGTGTTGAATTAGACTCATTATCTGACATTGTTAGCTTTGGTGCAGCACCCTCTTTCCTTCTTTATAAAACTTATTTTTATTCTTTCGACATCTGGGGAATAATTATCAGCTCACTACCATTAATCGCCGGCGGTTTCCGGCTTGCACGTTATAACATTCAGCTGGTTGGTTTCGCTAAATCATTTTTTCTTGGTTTACCTATCCCCGCTTCTGCATTAACCATAGCATCATTTGTTCTTGCATTTTTCAATAATGGTTATCCATTACCAATAGCGGATTTTATAACTCCGTTTGTTATAGTACTATCTTATCTGATGGTTAGCAATATCAGGTATGAAACTATTCCGAAGTTTTCTATTAAAGGAATTAAAGAAAAACCTTTCCATTTTATTTTTTTGATTGCAGCTATATTGCTTGTGCTCTTATTGTATAAGCGAGGACTGTTTCTTGTTTTTGTATTAATGATACTGATTGGTATTTTTCGGTACCTTTATAGACTGATTACATCACGTTCTAACACCTGAAAAAAAACTAAAGAGATAAAAAATTATGTTCAAAGCAAAAGTTCTCATTAAAAGAAGAAAAACCATTCTTGATCCGCAAGGAAAAGCTGTTGAAATTGGCGCAAAACATTTGGGACTAAATAACATTAAGAACACACGTATCGATAAGTACATAGAATTCGATGTTAACACAACCAATAAAAAATCTGCAGAGGATGAAGTAAATGACTACTGCAAGAAATTACTTGCAAATCCGATAATGGAAGATTATGAGTTTACCTTAACCGAATGGACTCCTTCGGAGGAAGAAGTATAATGTTGAGTGAAACGAAAATTTCCTATGGCGGAAGATCACCAAAATTTGGAGTTGTGGTTTTCCCGGGTTCCAACTGTGATCACGATACATATTATGTGTTGAGAAAAATTTTGGGTTTTGAAGTTATCTTTATCTGGCATAAACGAACTAGTTTAGAAGATTGTGATGTAATAATTCTTCCCGGAGGTTTTTCTTACGGAGATTATTTAAGAACGGGAGCTATTTCAAGGTTTTCACCAATAATGAATGAAGTAATAAACTTTGCAAATAAAGGTGGATATGTTTTCGGAATTTGCAATGGGTTTCAGATATTACTCGAAGCTGGACTCCTTCCCGGTGTAATGATTAGAAATGAATCTCTTAATTTTGTTTGTAAAGATGTTTATTTAAAAATTGAAAATAAGAATACAGTCTTCACAAAGGGTATAAATGGCAAAGCTTCTTTAAAAACTCCTATTGCTCACGGAGAGGGAAATTATTTTGCAGATGAAGATACTCTTAAAGAACTTGAAGCTAATAATCAAATAGTATTTAAGTATTGCTCGAATGATGGCACAATTTCGAAATTAGATAACCCAAACGGATCAGTTATGAATATTGCCGGAATAATGAATAAAAAAGGAAATGTTTTAGGAATGATGCCCCACCCTGAACGGAGCACCGATCCGGTATTGGGAAAGACAGACGGAAGTCTTATTTTCAAGGCGTTAGCTAATAATATTTTTAATTAAGAGGTAAATAGTATGTTTGGAAATTTAGGTGCTGGTGAAATAATTCTGATTGTTCTTGTAATTCTTTTATTATTCGGTGCTAAAAAAATTCCTGAACTTGCTCGCGGAATTGGCAAAGGAATGAGTGAGTTTAAAAAAGGACTTAAGGACGTTGAGGACGAGATTAAGTCAGTGGATAATGATACTAAGAAAATTGATAATAACAAGAAATCCTGATCATTAAATAATACACACTCAAATCAGAAATTAATATTAGAATAGAGAATTTTCTTTTTATTTAAACTCACTTCTGTTTCTTTTCTAATCTGCTTATCATCAATAATTACAACTTTTACTGACATTTTACTTAAATTTGTCAGTCGAAATTTAATAATACATCTTCAAATCAGGGAAATTATTTTATGAGTATTCTAGTTGATAAAAAAACCCGGCTCGTCGTTCAGGGAATAACTGGTAGTGAAGGTTCTTTCCACACTCAGCAGATGATTGAATACGGTACTAAAGTGGTTGCAGGAGTTACTCCAGGAAAAGGAGGAACAGCTCATCTCGGGGTACCTGTATTTAACACAGTTGCCGATGCAGTAAAAGAAACAAAAGCAAATACCTCAATTATTTTTGTTCCTCCTGCATTTGCAGCCGATGCTATTCTTGAATCCGCAAATTCTGGAATTAAGGTAATAGTTTGTATCACAGAAGGTATTCCTGCAGCAGATATGTTAAAAGCGTTTAATGCTATTAAAGATAAAAAAGTTGTATTAATCGGACCGAATTGCCCGGGAGTAATTTCACCCGGTCAAGCTAAAGTGGGAATTATGCCGGGATTCGTACATAAAAAAGGAACGATCGGAATTGTATCGCGAAGCGGAACCTTAACCTATGAAGCTGTAAAACAAATTGTTGACGTTGGATTAGGACAATCAACTGCAGTAGGAATTGGTGGCGATCCTATCATAGGTTCAAAATTTATTGATATAATTAAAATGTTTAGTGAAGATCCCGCAACCGAAGGAATAGTAATGATTGGCGAAATTGGTGGAAGTGCAGAAGAGGAAGCTGCTGATTTTATTAAAAAGAATGTGAAGAAGCCTGTCGTCGGTTTTATTGCAGGAAGAACCGCACCACCCGGAAGAAGAATGGGACATGCAGGTGCAATCATTTCCGGTGGAAAAGGAACTGCAGCCGAAAAAATGGCAGCTATGAAAAAAGCAGGCATATATGTAGTTGAAAATCCTGCAGAGATGGGAATAACGATGATAAAGGCTCTTCAAAAGAAGAAGAAGAAACCTGCAGCGAAAAAGACTATTTCAAAAAAGAAAAAAGTAAGCAAAAATTTTTCAATCAGAAAGAAGAAAAAATAATTTTTTATAAAACTAATTTTTAGTTTACACAGAGCCCGCTATGCCGGGCTTGTGTTTTATCGCAATCAAAATAGAAAACAGGAGTAATAAATTGGGCAATAAAACCTTAGCCATTATAAAACCTGATGCAGTTCAAAAAGGTTACGCTGGTGAAATACTTGCAATGATTTTAAAAGCAGGTTTCAAAATTAAAGCGATGAAAATGACTCATCTTGCCAAATCGTCCGCTGAAGGATTTTATGCTGTTCATAAGGAAAGACCTTTCTTCAAAGATTTAGTTGCTTATATGACTTCCGGTCCCTGTATTCCAATTGCACTGGAAAGAGAGAACGCTGTAGAGGAATACAGGAAACTTATTGGCGCAACTGATCCTAAAAAAGCTGATGAAGGAACAATACGCAAACTTTATGCTGTTGATATACAACTAAATGCAGTTCACGGTTCAGATTCTGATGAAAACGCAGACAAGGAAATTGCACATTTTTTCTCAAAAGATGAGCTGCTTAATAATTAATCCGACTAAAAATAAAAACCACCTTTACCATTAAACTGATTTATTTTTCAAAGCGAAATTCAATTTTTAACGTAAGGAACATCATGAAATATCTAATAACTTTATTTTTGTTATCCACAATTCTATTCTTTTCCTGTCAGCAGAAAAAAACTGAAGAAGGACAAAAAACAACCGAGGAAGTCACTTCAACATTCGATAGCAGTGCGCTGCCGACTACTAATATTGGAATAGACTCCACAAAATCCTTCTTCTTAAAATATAACTTTAAACCTGGTGAATCATTCAAATACAGGATGACAGTTATTTCCAAGAATGAACAAAGCATCCAAACTGATACTGTTATGGCGGCCAAGCTTGATCAGAGGCTTATCTATATTATGAATTTCAAAACAGAGTCACTTGATAAAGATAGCATCGCAGAACTGGTTTGCACTTTCACTTCAATCAATTTGAAGGCTAATGTAAACGGTCAGGAAATAACTTATCAATCAGATTCAGGCATTGATTCAACTGAAAAAACAAAATTTGCGGAGTACGAGGC